>WNGH01000046.1_pt1 | contig 87966 bp, 68 predicted proteins | sample 5400631 | NCBI WGS metagenome assembly WNGH01 (sample SAMN13153373, study PRJNA577476) | soil metagenome | isolation source: 115 cm soil or saprolite under Garry oak tree replicate 1 | place: USA:California | collected 2016-06-15
AAACGAGGCATAAATAATGGCTACACAAACGACAGATAGACTCCGCTTAACCAACACCCACGCAAGCGGGAAACTCCGCGTATTGATGGTCACTGCTCACTTTTTCCCTGCCATGGGAGGAATAGAAACCCATGTGTATGAAGTGGGGCGCCGCCTTGCACATGCTGGCGTCGATGTCACGGTATTAACGACCATGCCACAAGGTGTACACGCTCATTTTCCGCTTCCGCGTGAGACCGAGAGCAACGGAATGCAGATTATCCGTGTAAATGCCTGGTCTCATACCAGTGATCTCTGTATCGCGCCACAGGTGTATGCGGTGATTAAAGAAGGGTCCTGGGATCTTGTCCATTGCCAAGGCATCCATACTCTTGTACCACCGTTAGCGATGCTGGCAGCCAAGCAAGCCCGTCTTCCCTTTATTGTCACATTTCATACAGGTGGTCATTCATCGTCGCTACGCACAAAAGTGCGTTCCACTCAATGGAAAGTACTTCGCCCCCTCCTGGCAAACGCGGAACACTTGATCGGCGTATCACAATTTGAAGCCAATCACTTCCGTGATCTGTTACACCTTCCGGCTCAGCAGTTTACCGTTATCCCCAATGGGGCTGAATTACCAGCCGTACAGTATTCTTCGATGGAAACACCAGATCACACGCTGATCGTCTCGGTGGGCCGATTGGAACGCTATAAGGGACACCAGCATATGATTACGGCCCTCCCCAAGATACGCGAGCGGCGTCCAGATGCACAACTTTTAATTCTAGGAGCGGGTCCCTATGAAACCTCGCTGCGCAAGCTAGCACACAAAGTTGGCGTCGCTGAACAGGTAGAAATTCGTGCAGTTCCCGCAGGGAACCGGCAAGAGATGGCTTCGATCCTTTCACAGGCTTCTTTGGTTGCTTTAATGAGTGAGTATGAAGCCCATCCTGTCGCGGTTATGGAGGCACTGTCGCTTCAGCGTCCGGTTCTGGGCATTCATGCCGCAGGTCTACAAGAATTAGCCGAGCGGGGACTGATTCGCACCATGCCTCTAAACAGTACACCAGAAGAGGTAGCGGCGGCAGCGTTGCAGCAAATTGAAGAACCACTGGTTCCAACCCACTTAACTTTACCAACCTGGGATGAGTGTATGGATAAACTTCTGACTGTTTATGAAAGTGTGGCACTGAAAAGACAACTTCAGGTGGCGTAGCATTGCACCATCGTCTAAAGTCGGATGACAAGCGGTTAGTTAAGACATACAAACATTATTAGAACTGCTCTGTGAACATGGCAGAATATCGAAGGTTGCCAGGTGCTGGAGGCCGTCACCGATCTGTTGTGCGCCTGCCTGTCGAGGCGTCGTCTGACCACCATATACCTCATTGGCAAGTGTCACCATCCGCTCAATTTGCGGCTGTATGGATGGTTGGAGCAATTGAGCATCAGGAAGCTGGAGAAGTTGTAAGGCATCCTGGTGTAATTGCTCCAACCATGCCCGTACCTGCACGATCTCCATTTGAATACGAGGCGCGAGTGTCTTCTGCTCTGATGTTGCTTTCGGTGCTTTCACTACGCCTTGCATATGCACTTCAATGTGGGCAAGGATACCAGAGAGGATGCTATTTTGCGGACAATCCAGCAGAGAAGCCCTGACATTCTGAGCAACAGCACTATCAGGCGTGACGGATGTACCTGATGGAACATTGCGTAAATCAGATGGAGCGCAAGCAGTCCCCTCAAGATAGTACACTGTATTTACCAGGTGTTGCCGTAATGTAGGAATATCCTTATTTTGCCACGCACTCCTTGCACCCGCCACCTCTGGAATAAGTGCTTGCGTATTCTTCAGTAACCAATATCTGAGTCCAAAACGCATCTGCAACTTCTCAAGATTCGGGTCATCAGTAAGTAGGTGGTTCAGATGATCGACGACACTGTAGTGATCCACCGGCGACTTTTCTTGAGGAAGAATGGCATAGTAGATATGCTCGTTAGCAATAAAGGACGGAACTCCTGAGTTCCCGCTCTGCAACGTAATCAGAAAGAGGTATGGCAAGGGAGTAAGCAGATCCTGATGTTGTGGATTGATATAGGTAGGCGGAGATAGACTCCCATTGTGTACAGTGAGAGACCATTGTACAGGCGGAATACTATCATCATGAGTCACTAACCAGGCATAATAGCCCTTATCGGTCGGGGCATCACGGATACCCTTTGAGGTAATTTGCACCTCATCCAGAGCTTGTGGAGGGTTTTGACTACTGAGAAAGAGGACATGTCCTACGACTGCACTCGATATGACAGGTGGAGACGGGGTCTGTTTAGAGGCAAAGATAACATAGCCAACTAGTCCTGAGATCAGAACGAGAAGTGAGATGAGCGAAGCAATATACAGGCTCTTCTTCGAGCGTTTTCTAGCTTGCGGTGAAGCAGGTGGAAAGGAAGCTTCTGGCCTGCTCTCGGTAGCAACTCCGGCAGGTGCTTGTTTGCTGTTGCCAGATGGTGCCGCTACTGAAGGTGACATAAGCACGGTAGACTGCGAAGAGGGCGATAAAGGTGGTGTCAAAGGGAGCGGAGTTCTTTCCGGTGGAAGAGAAAGCGGGTTATGGGCATTGGGTTCTGTCGCGACAGCAGGCGTTACAGAACTTCTCCACAGCTCGGAAGGAACGGGTACTTTCAGGGCCTCAGCCATGGCAATAGTCATGGCTGAGGCCGTAGGAAAACGCGCATCCGGGTCTTTGACAATGCTTTTCAGAATGACTGCAGACAGCTCAGGAGGGATATGTGGGTTGATGAGGGCAGGGGGAGTGGGCATATCCTGATAGTGCTGCATCAGAATTGCCATCAAGGAATCGCCACGAAAGGGTGTGACCCCTGTGGTAATTTCGTAGAGAATGATGCCGAGCGAATACAGATCACTACGCCTGTCGCCGGGCTTGCCTTGCGCCTGTTCAGGTGAAACGTAGAGAGGGGTACCAAGCACTTTGGTAGTGTCAGCACCTCCCTGCAATTTCGCAATGCCGAAATCCATGAGAATAGGTTCACCCATCGACTTACCATGGGGATTACGCTTGTCAAGTATGATGTTCGCCGGTTTGATGTCGCGATGAATCATGCCCTTCTGGTGAGCGTAGTCAATAGCCAGACTGACCGATGTGAAGATGGAAACAATATCAGCAGCCGGAGGAAATTGTTCCTTACGCGAGGTATCACGGATGTAGTGGGCAAGAGTGGGTCCCTCGATATATTCCATGACCATGTAGGCTATGGCGGTGGGCGAGTCAGGCGTATGTACAAATTGGAAGTCATGAATTTGCACAATATTGGGATGGTGGAGCCCAGCAATAAACTGGGCTTCACGCTCAAAACGCGAGACGAAATCGGGATCAGACTGTAAATCGGCATGGAGAAGCTTGACGGCGACATAACGGCGCAGTTGCAAATCAAAAGCCTTCCAGACCTCGCCCTGTCCTCCGCGAGCCAGGCGTTGCCGTAGTTCATATTTGCCGAGACGTCGCGGCTCCGTGGTCATAGAACCTCCTATTCAATGGTATTGACATGTTCTTACTATTATCGGGAATTACACCTCCCATGTCAATGCAATAGATCACAAAGGGTGCGTTTCACTTTTTTGCAAAAATGACCTTGGAAAGACAGTAGGGGCGGCATTCATGACGCCAGTCCATCTCTCTTGAACTGCTCTGGCCCCTTGCTGACTGGCGTCATGATGAGAGTTAACAAATTCATCCGGCTCTGGCTACGTCGTGGGAGCGGCGGCATTGATGACGCCAGTCCCCTTCACAGGCGCACTGGCGTCATGAATGCCGCCCCTACCATACCTCTTGAATTCGTGCAAAAAAGAACCGCACCCGATCACAAACTTTTTGGCACCTGAGTCGTGATATCGAAGGTTGCCAGTTTTTGCACATCATAGTGAGCTTGTGTTATCCCTGGTTTAATCTTATTCGTGGCAGGATCAAGTTGACCAATGTAAGCATAGGTAGCCTGGGCCACCAAATCTTCCAGGAGATTCTCGGCTGCAGGCTGTGCCAATTGATCGGGCGTCATATCGAAAAGCTGTTTGGCATCGACACGCACCTGCTTCAGCCATCCTTCTGCATTCGCGATGGCGACAAGAACCTGCTGTCCCACCTGACGCAGTTGCGGTGATGCATCAGGTGCCTTGACAAGCTGACTGAGATGTAATGTCAAGTGATCAAGATCAGCAAGGGGATTGGTATCGAGATATTGCGCTACTCCTTGCTGGGTCGTGTCTACCGTCAGGAGAGCTACTTTAGCAATGTTAGGATCAGCCCTGACGGGTGTGTCCGGCGGCACATCGACGTGGACGTTCGGGATGCCATCCAGGTAGTCGAGAATGCTGATAAACAGATCGTGCATCAACGCATAATTTCCTGTAGTACCGTTAATAAAGTCATCTCGTGCGGCGGTAGACCACTCCAGAATCTTTTCTGTATTCCTGAAGACCCAGATATCTAGTCCTCCATAGAGAGCTAAGACTTTCAGATGATTCTCGTTATAGTACAGATGACGAATATGATCCAGCCCTCGCAAACCTGTGGGATCTTTAGGTATGTATGCCTGGGGAAGCTGCGCGTAGTATTTCCAGGTCGTAGAATCAGCAGATGGGCTGACAGGGGTTCTACCGGCCTCTTCCAGCGTAATGAGCAGGCGGCTGGTCTCTGAGAGCAGATTGTTGTGTTGTGCATCACCAGGATAGGTGTAATGAACGGAGTTATTTTGCACGGGCAGATTATTGGTCAGTAGAATGGGCGGATGGATAGGTGGTGGTACCAGCAGATCCTCTTTTGGGGTAGTATCTTTATCAGCCAGTAACCACAGGTAGTAGCTTTTCCCTGCTGGCGCTGCCGGAACATTTTGCAGATCGACTTGCAATTCGTCAGCAATGCCTTGAGCCCCATCGTTTAGTTGTCCGCTGCTTACAAAGAAGGCGTGTCCCATAAAACTGGTTGTAACAGGAGGACGGTTAGTAGAGGGCAAGAACAAAAAGAACGTTGCCAAGGAGGCACCGATGACGAGAAGAAGGAGAGCAAGCAAAGCCAGGATCAATCCTCTCCGCCGTCTCGGAGATCGAGGCACAAACACAGGTGGTGTCGGAGTTGGTGATGGCTGCGTCGGTGGAGCGACCGGAGGTGTAGGAGCAAGCACGCCACTAGATGTGCTACGAGAGAGAGAAGGAGTGAGTGGCGTACTTTGCGGCGTTGCATATGCAGGCATAGCTGTTCCAGAACTACTGCCCAGAGGCGTCAGTGGTGTACCTTGTCCACTGCTTGAAGATACAGCAGCTTGCGGATAAGGCACAGCAGTTGGAGGTGGTGTCGAGGTTTTCACAATCGGCAGTGAGGGTGAGGATGGTGTCATGTGTGGTAATAGATTGGAAGGGGGAGGCGTCAGGTAGGTTGGCATATCTACCACCTCAGCAGGATAGGCCGGCTTCCCCAGTCGCTCAGGTACCGGCACGTTCAGTCCTTCTGCGATGGCAGCAGCCAGTGAAGAGGCATTGGGAAAACGTGCATTTGGATCTTTGGAGAGACAGCGTTGGATGACCACCTCAAGTGCCTCGGGAATGTTTGGATTGAACTGCCGGGGCGATGGCGGTGTCGCCTTGAGGTGCTGTGCCATGACTGTTGTTGGATCATCTCCTTGAAAGGGCAGTATACCTGTCACCATTTCATAAAGAATGATACCCAGCGAGTAAATATCGCTTCGTTCATTGCCCGCATAGCCATTCACCTGCTCAGGCGAAATGTAGAGTGGTGTGCCAGGTTGCATACTGGTGAGCGTAGCTACCGAGGTACCCATAAGTTTGGCTAAGCCAAAGTCGGTGAGAATTGGCTCGCCAACTGGGTTGTTCGCCGTGTTCTGCTTATCAAGCAGAATGTTCGCGGGCTTGAGGTCGCGATGAATCATGCTTTTGCTGTGGGCGTAATCCACGGCCAAGCCAATAGAGGTGAAGAGTTGCACAACTTGTTCCGGGTAGGGGATGTTCCCTTGCCGAGAGGTACCATTGATGTAGTGAGCCAGCGTCTGACCTTGAATATAATCCATGACCATATAAGCAGTAGTGCCCTCTGCTTCAGAAAAAGCGACTTGAAAGTCATGGATTTGCACGATGTTGGGATGGTGCAAGGAAGCAATCAATTGGGCTTCGCGCTCAAAACGGGCCACAAAATTGGGATCTTCTTGGAGATTGGCGTGCAGCAATTTGACCGCCACATGACGGTGGAGTTGGACATCATAGGCCTTCCAGACTTCGGCCATGCCACCATGCCCCAGCTGCTCCTGAAGTTCATATTTGCCGATGCGACGTGGGCTGATACTCATTGCGAATCTCCTTCTCAGGCACAGGAACTCTGTCCATTATTCAAAGTACAGGCAGTAATATCGAACGTGGCCAGGGCTTGAATATTATAGTGAATTTGCACGACACCATCCTTCACATTGTTCGTGTTTGGATCAACCTGCCCAACGAAGGCATTATTGGCCTGAGTGAACAGGTCGTTGAGTGTCGTCAAGGCATCAGGTTGTATTAACTGGGCCGAGCTCATATGGATCAGCTTCGACGCATCAGCATGCACGGCATTTAACCAGCCCTGGACATTGCTAATGGCCTGATCGATCTGAATAGCCAGCGCATGCTGACTCGCTGTTGCCGAGGAAATCTGGCTGAGCTCTTGCAAATGAGTCCCAATATGTTGCAAGTAGCCAGGAGGCTCCTGATGTATCGGATCAAACTCCAGCAAGGCAACGCGGGCAACGGTTGGATTGATCAATAATGTGCTTCCCTGTATGTCAGGAGGTATATTTTCTGTCTGAATGTATGCAGCACCATCCAGATAGTCTAGAATACGTGCCACCTGCCGTAAAAGGCCCTGGGTGCATGCATTGCTTGGATGGGACGCGCAGAATTTCTGTGCGTCTCTGGCACTTCCTGCCGCTTCCAGTACCTTCGTGGTATTTCTGAAGAGCCACATATCCAGTCCTCCCGTTAGCCCTACACCCTGGAGCTTGGGGTCCTGGGAGAGCAAATGCCGCAGATGATCGAGGAGACTGAAGTGTTTGGGGTCCGCCGGATTGGGCGTCCTTGAAAAGGCAGCGTAATAACGCCATGTGGTCACATCGAGCGAAGGCACCGCCGGTTGTTGATTTGTATCCTCCTCAGTGATAAGAAAACGACTAAAGTTGGCAAGCAGGTTGTTATGCCGCGGATCACTATAGGATAGGGTCACCTGTCCACCATTGATAGGAAGCGGGCCAAGAGCAAGAGGAGGCACATCTCCCTGACGTTCGCTCACCAACCAGGCATAGTAACGTTTGCCCGCTTGAGGATTGGAGACGTGTTGCAAATTGACCTGTACCTTATCGGTAATGCCCTGATTGCTAGTCTGGCTGATCAAGCCACTACTACCAAAGAATGCGTTTCCTACAATCGTCTGTGGAGGTGGAGAGAGTGTACGCGTGTAGAAGAGATAGGTGGCTATGACTGAGCCGAGCAGAGCAACCAGCAAGACTACAAGTAGCGCGGTAAACAACCCTCTTCTCCGCCTCTTACCTGTTGATGGGGCTTGTACGGGAGGAGGTGCTACCTGTTGCGGTAGTGAAGGGGGTGGAACCACAGCCGACATAGGTCCGCTCGTTGAGATAACTGGATATGAACCTGATGGCTGGGAAATAGACGTTGGTCCATACATTGCGGTTGACGCAGATGACTGAACTGTTGGGACAGTCCCCGTCGGCGTAACAGGCAGTATAGGTGTAACCGATGGCGATACAGGCGGCGGTGGCAGAGCAGGGGTATTACTACCGGCTATCACCGGTGGCACAAGTGGTGACTGTGGCGATTGCGACGACGGTGGAGATTGAAATGGCATTTTTTGCGGTAGAGGGCTAAGATATGTTGGACTATTCATGGCATCCAGAGGACCGCTGATGCCGCTAAAAGATGGCGGGTTGATGCCGCTGAGCGATGGATGGGACTGGCTCATGCCCCCCGACGTGTTAAGTGCCAATGCCACAGAGTTGACAAGTGCTGTGGCACTGGAAAAGCGTGCAGCCGGGTCTTTAGCAAGGCTTCGTATAATCACTCCTGCCAGTGCAGGGCGTATGTGGGGATTAACGAGTACAGGAGAGGTAGGTGTACTATGAATATGCTGCATCAAAACGTCACTGGACGTCTCACCCTGGAACGGTAAGGCACCTGTACACATCTCATAGAGAATAACGCCTAGTGAGTAGAGGTCACTCTGAGCTGTACTTGCATAGCCTTGAGCAATTTCCGGTGCCATGTATGAGACATCATCAAGCGGTAGCAAACGTGGGTCGCGCTTCTGGTGCATACCAAAATTGGTAAGCTTTGGCTCTCCTGGAGAAGATACTGTAGAACTATACTGGTCAAGCAAGATGGCAGCTGGTCTGAGTGCGCCATGCAGGACTCTATGCTGACGAGCATAGTCGAGAGCGGCAGCGATGGATGTCAACAGGCTCACAACCTCGGCTGCTGGAGGGATTTTGCCTGTGTGAGCCGTGGCATCAAGATAGTCGGCAAGAGATGGGCCTTCCACGTAGTCCATAACGACATAAGCTTCGTTCCCATTTTGTGAAGTAGAAAATTCCTGTACCTGGACGATATTAGGATGATGCAAAGCAACGACAGCTTGTGCTTCACGATTAAAGCGTGGCAGAAATTCGTCACTCGTCTCCGGATTCACCCGGATGATTTTAATGGCAACATAACGATGTTGCTGGGTATCAAATGCCTTCCAGGTCTCGCCTATACCACCACGTCCTAAACGATCTTGTAGTTCGTACTTTCCAAGGCGACGTTGGCTCATATTGTAGTTCCCCCCTTTTCTAACAGGTAGAGACTATGTGGGCACAAAAAGCCCTACCATCAATTATCTCCTATGATCCAGTGTATGTCAACGCTACAAATAAGCTATTCCAACAGCTATGATGTGCCCTTATGACAGGTAAAACAGACATGACTTCCCGCATTGTTCAAGCAACAGCTCTCAAGAGATAAACGTTGGAGGTTAGAGTTTTTTTCACCTTAACCAGTATTTCCTCTACAATCTGCTTTCTCAAATGTGGTCAAATGTAGTCAGGCTACATTCTCCGATTGAGTTCCTGCTTCATCCAATCCAGTTTCACTTGCTCCATTGAGCAAGCCAGAGCTGAACTGTCCACAGGCGTTTTGTGTGTCGGTAAAGCCTACCGCCACCGTTCTTAAATTGATAGCTGCATTCAAGTCCCGAGCTATGGTTAGACCGCATGCCTCACACACATAGACCCGTTCTCTCAAAGAAAGTTCAGGCTTAACATATCCACAACCTGAACACGTCTTTGATGAGGGATAGAAGCGGTCTATCGTCACAACATGTGTACCTTGCCATGCCACTTTATATTCCAATTGCCGCCGTATCTCTCCAAAGTTGCTATCAGAGACCGCCTGGGCTATCTTGTGGTTTTTGAGCATGCCAGCCACATGTAAATCTTCAATCGCTACTAGTGCGTGGTTTTTGCTGAGGTAGGATGTAAGCTTATGGGTGGCATCTCTGCGGATGTTGGCGATACGAGCATGGAGTTTGGCAATAGCTTTGCATGCCTTGTGACGGTTCTTACTACCTTTCTTGCGTCTCGATTTGGCACGCTCCAAGCGTTTCAACTTCTTTTGAGCATGTTTCAAAGCACGTGGGTTCTCAAATGTCGTCCCATCGGAACATGTTGCTAGCGTCTTAATCCCCAGGTCTACCCCAATAGCCGTAGTAGCAGTAGGAAGAGGTTTCTCTTGCTCTTCCTCAACCTGGACACTGACAAACCACCGACCAGCTTTCTCGCTTACCGTGGCACTCAGTACCTTAGCATCAGGAGGGATATAGCCATGCTCATGCAGACGCAAGCGACCTAAACGTGGGAGAAAGAGAGCATCAGGATACACACGAATTTTCTTCCCCTCTGGGAAACGGAATGAGCCGAGAGCCTTGCTCTTTTTCTTGAACTGAGGGAAGCCCACTTTCCCTTTGAACAGACCTTGCTTCTTGAGTGCTAATCTGCGAAAGAAGTGCTTATAGGCTGCATCTAAGTCCCGTAAAGCTTCTTGTATGGCACATTTAGACACCTCATACATCCAGGGATAATCTGTCTGTTTGAGCCTTACAAGCTCTTTGTGCAAGGCGGCAGGAGAAGGACGTTTGCCAGTCGTACGGTAGACCTCAATGCAGCAAGACAAGCCCCAGTTGTACGCAAAACGAGAAGCACCGGCATGCTTGAGACAGGCTGTGCGTTGCTCATTATTGAGGTCTAGCTCAGTTTTATATCCCCGTACGACTGTTGCCATATCCTACTTGCCCTTTTTCTGCTCTCGTTGTACACGCTCTAATTCTGCTTTGATGAGGCGGTCTAGCACATCAAGCATGGACTCTCCTGTCAATGCCGCAATAATCTTGAGTTGTCTGCGTGTCTCTTCTCTTGCCCGTAAAACGGGAGATGTTTTCTTTCTTTCCATGTATACATTGTAGTACTTATGCTACTTGTTGTCAAGAGGCAAGGGAAAATGCATTCATCTTGCATACGTTTGCATACATGAGAAGCCCATTTCACTCACTGTTGCTCTCTCTCTTTCGATTCCTTCTCATCCATTGCGATCTTTATTTCATGGCATTGCGCGGATAGCGCAAATTAGAAGCTTCTGCCAGCACATCTTTCATCTGGATGGTTTTACCGCGCTGCGGGCTGACCGAGATCATGGCAATGGGTGTTTCGAGCAGTTCTTCCAGGCGTTTCAAATAGTTTTTCGCGGCCAACGGAAGATCGTCGTAGGAGCAGATACCGGTTGTATCGCTCTGCCAGCCTTCCATCTCTTCATAGATTGGCTCACAAGCAGCTAGATCGCTCATGCTGGCAGGCAGGCTATGCACGATTTTGCCATGCAATTGATAGGCAGTGCAGATTTTAATAGTAGGGAACGTATCGAGCACATCAAGCTTAGTGATCACAGCGGCATCCAACCCGTTCAATTGGGCTACAAAACGTCCGGCTACGGCATCAAACCAACCGCAACGACGTTCGCGACCTGTATTCGTGCCGTATTCATGACCGCGCCGACGGAGTTCTCTGCCAATTACATCGAAAAGTTCGGTAGGCATTGGGCCACTGCCAACACGAGTGATGTAGGCTTTGTAGACGCCAACAACACGGTCAATCGAGCGTGGAGGTAGTCCTGCTCCGCCAGCGGCGTTAGCTGACATGGTCGAGGATGAAGTGACATAAGGATAGGTACCAAAGTCAATGTCGAGGAGTGCCCCTTGTGCGCCTTCCAGGAGGATCGTCTTGTACTCAAATAATGCCTCGTGCAGCATTGCCGAGGTATCCGTAATGTGCGTATAGAGCTGCTGACCGTAGCCAAAATATTCACCGTGAATTTCTTCGAGAGACAGAGGCGGCTGCCCATAAATTTGTACGATCATGCGGTTCTTTTGTTGGAGAATAGTAGCCAGCTTGGCACGGAAGGTGTCTACGTCGAGCAGATCGGCCATACGAATACCCGTACGGGCATGTTTGTCTACATAAGCCGGACCAATACCGCGCTGCGTGCTGTCAATCTTATCAGATCCCCGTGCCTGCTCCTCCAAGCGATCAAGTAAAAAATGGTAGGGCATGACGACGTGCGCGCGCTCGCTGATGTAGAGGTGGGAGACATCTACTCCTAGACGTCGCAGTTCTGCCATTTCTGCGATCAGCCCTTTAGGGTCAACGACAACACCATTGCCAATAATACAACTGGTGTTGGGATAGAGAATGCCGGATGGTACCAAGCGAAAGGCAAACTCCCCCTTCTCATGCACAACCCGATGCCCGGCATTGCTGCCTCCCTGGTAACGCACTACATAATCTGCATGCATCGCTAACTCATCAACAATCTTCCCTTTACCCTCATCTCCCCACTGTGCTCCAATAACTGCGACAACCGTCATGTTTCGAAATCCTCTCTCCTTGTTGGGCTGATTACCACTGCTACCATATCACAAATTTGCGACAACTGCCAACAGCATTAATGCTGCTGAATATAATTCAGCAACAGTTGATCCGTAATTTGTTCGATAGGGGCGCGATCATCGGTAAAGACGAGCCCCCCATCACTATGCCCCTGTGTTACTACCGGCACTACTTCGTTGGCTACCTGACCCATCACACTATTTGGGGCAAATTGCTCCATATTCGCCCGAAACGTCTCAATCGAGGTGGGATGAACCGTTGCCATAATCTCCGTGTTAAATGTGCCTGGCACATCAAAGGTATAGACGCTAGCAAAGACGGAGCTCATCGTGTTGACAAATGCCTGCACCAAGCGGTAATCATGTCCCGCATGGGCCGTATTGAGCACTACAACACCTGTTGATGAGAGATGCGCTCGGATCGTCGTAAAAAACTCGCGGGTAGTCAGTTGAAAGGGGATATAAGGTTGCTGAAAGGCATCAATAGCTACAACATCGTACTGTGCCGAAGTTGTTTCCAGAAATGTACGCCCATCCTGAGTATAGACATGCAGATTCGGTTCGGTCATACCAAAGTAAGTGCGCCCCACGTTCACAATCGCCGGATCAATCTCCACGCCATCAATAGGCACAGGCCCATAGACCTGAGTGAACTGGTGAGCAATTGTGCCAGCCGCCAACCCAATAATGCCCACCCTATGCAGTTTGTGCGGCGTAAAGCCAGCATTAAAATAGGGAGCAGACAGAAAATAATCCCAGTACCAGCCTGTCAAGACCTGTTGAGGGTTGGGATAGTAGATGGAATGGATGGCCTGTCCTTCATTGAGAATCAGTTCTCGCGTGCCATCGGGTTGCTGGGTCACTTGAATATAATTGTAGAGTGACTCCTGTTCGTACATCAAATAGGGGATGTTTTTCAACGGTCCTAAAGGCAACACGAGGGCCACCAGTACAAGAGCAAAGGCCGGTCGCCAGCGTAGCTGTAACCCCCACAGCGACGCTGCGAAGAGCAAGACAGCAAAGATCAGTAAGGTACGCCGCACGCCAAAAGTGGGGATCAACCATAATACCGGCAAAAAGGCTCCAAGAATGCTGCCAAGCGTTGAGAGGGCATAGAACGAACCACTTACCCCACCACTACCACCAATATCTTTCACGGCAAGGCGAACAGCAAACGGCGAGACCAGTCCCAGCAACGTTACCGGCACGGCAAAAAGCAGGATGGTACCCAGCAACGAACTCAAGAAGATACTCACCGAAACCTGCGCCAGACCAGTGACCGACCATGCAAGAATACTCTGACTGACAAATGGCAGAGCCGCAATTGAGAGCGCGGCCATAGCCGTAATCGTGCAAAGTACCTGCTCAGAAGGATAGCGATCGGCGAGGCGACCACCAAGGAAGTAGCCGATAGTGAGGTAGACGAGAATCAAGCCAATCAGATTGGCCCAGATGAAGAGGGATGTCCCAAAGTACGCTCCCAGGAGGCGCGAGGCACACATCTCCAACGCAAGACAAGTCATACCACTGACAAAAACGAGTACAATCAGCCAATATTTCATATTGTCCAGCTTTCCAGGTTAGGTGCTACTCTGTACGAACTGGAAACGATTAAGCATTATCTCAAAGTATTGCGCATCGAGCGCATCAAACTGACTGTCTGGAGCCTGTAGCTCAATAATATATTCCTTGCCCCGGTGAACTGTAGCAAAAACCTCAATCCGCTCTTTTGTCGTATTCGATTGATAGGAGGCGATAGCATAGGTCCAGGTTTCACCACCAATGGTCTTCACCTGTTTTCCTGTAGGAGCTACGTAGCCGGGTCGGGAGGCATAGCTCGTTTGTAAATCGGTATCAACCAGGGCGCCAGCATCGCTATTTGCCTGTGTGACAGGAGCCTTGAAATTGGCATATACATCCTGCTGAGTGGGGTTCAAGAATTGAACGTTCGTCGTCCCATCGGGCTGTCCTTGATTCCAGCCATTGGGATATTCAACAGCGAAACCATTCGAGGTACAGTTAGAACCACACCAGCTAAAGCTGGCATCGGGAGTAGGTGTGGGAACAACCGTTGGTGACGGGATTGGCGTCGGGGTCGGCGTATCCGTAGGTGTAGGACTGGGCATGAGTGTAGGAGTGGGCATAGGAGCCGTAGGAGCAACCGGTGTGGGTGTGATCACTACTTGGGATGTTGAATGCTCACGAGTAAAATAGACCACCCCAAAAACAATCATCGTGATCAGAGCAAGCACCAGCAAAACACTGGCAAATACTAACCCAGCATTGGTCGATTGTTTCGGGGATGGTGGAGTCACGTGCGGTGGCATACCATAGCCCTGTCCCGGTACAAAGGGAGGAATCTGCGAGTAGCCACCATGCTGTGTATAACCACCTTCTGGAAATGGCGGCGGCATCTGCGACTGAGGCCCATACTGACCTGGGCCTGCATAGTTCCCCTGTTGGTAGCTGCCCTGAAAACCTGGAAGGTTATTATTTGGCAGCGGTATCATCGCCTCTGTGGCATCTTTATAGAAGTTTGTCTGCTGTCGTGGGCCAGAGGACATATTGGGAGGCGGCAACATGCCTGAGTTTTGTGCATACGTCGAATCTGGACCAAGCTGCCTGTGGCCATTGTTCCCGTTATACGTGTTGTATGAATTGAGTTGCCCACTGTGCGGTGTATATACCATCTCTGTTGGCTGTACTGGAGACGACACAGGTGTACCGCATTGTCCGCAAAACGCCTCATCTGGACCTATTTCATTTCCGCACTTCAGACATCTCATTACAATATTCCTTTTCCTGGTTGCACTGCATATCTCTGATGTTCTCTGATAATAGCATTGTACCCACGTCCATTATAGCTCATTCATGCTCAACCTGACAATTGGACCATGACCATTTGTCTTATGCTTGGCTCTGTACAAATTGCACAGGAATTTCCTGCAATCCCCACTGCTCATAATGATGATAAGCAATCACTGCAGATGGCATCCGTTGTTCCTGCCACAGCATATCAAAGGGCCCTCTCACAATTAGCCATACCCACGGGATTTGCTCCTCTACATTGACCCGCTGCATATTCTCACGATCAGTTGCACTAGCTATACTGAAACCCGTGGGATGGCTATGATATACCCCTACAATCTCGCCAGCATGCTCAAGCTCAACCGCCAGCAACTCTTCTGGTGCAAATTCAAAGTATACCGGTGAATCAAAGATATTTTGCAAGGGCTGCACCCGCTCAACATACCAGTTTCCCTGGCTATCGCTATGTCCCAGCAATACACCGCACGCCTCAATATGTTTGCGTTGACATATGTCCTCAAACAACAAGTGTTGAGCCTCGTCACTAATGAAAACGTGCCCTTCGACAAAACTTGCATAGATGATCAATTTCTTCCTACTCTAACCGGGCATCTTGGTTGCCTCATGCATAATCTTCTGTCCGTGGCTACTACTGCTCTGCAAGAGCAAATTGGCTACCAGTCCCGTCCAACCTGTCTGGTGGCTGGCTCCAATGCCGGCTCCATTATCTCCATGGAAATATTCATAGAACCAGATGAAGTCACGCCAATGAGGGTCTTTTTGAAATTTCTCAACCCCACCAAAGACCGCTCTACGCCCTGTCTCATCTCGCAGAAAGATACTGGTCAGGCGACGCGAAAGCTCCCGCGCCACCTCTTCCAGTGTCAGCATATTGCCTGAGCCGGTGGGAAACTCTACTTTGAATGACTCACCGTAAAAATGGTGGAAGGTCTGTAACGACTCAATCAGCAGGTAGTTGACCGGAAACCAGATCGGCCCACGCCAATTAGAATTGCCACCAAACAGACCCGTTGTCGATTCTGCCGGTTCATAATCAACGGTATGCCCAACACCACTAAGTTCTAATGTATAGGGATGTTCTCGATGATAGCGCGACAGGGAGCGTATGCCATAGGCCGAAAGAAATTCTGTTTCATCCAGCATCATCTTGAGTAGGCGCGGCAATTTCGGATGATTCACAATAGAGAGCAGCAAATGCTCATGATGCTCAGGGTCCTTGCTCCTCTCAAGATGATCACTTACATCGATCCAGTTATTGATAAACCACTGCATACGCCTCTGGAAACTTGGTAGCTTGTCAACGAGGTCAGAATCTAAAATGGTGATGGCAAACAGAGGAATCAGCCCAACCATGGAACGTACCCGTAGGGGGATATGTGTCTTGTTCTCTAAATGCAGAATATCATAATAGAAGCCGTCCTCTTCATTCCACAGCTCAATGCCATCGGAGCCTTCATTCATGGCATGGGCAATATATACAAAGTGCTCAAAGAACTTACTGGCAATATCTCCATATACATAATCCTCCTGTGCCAACTCCAAGGCAATCGTCAGCATATTCAGGCAGTACATGCCCATCCAGCTAGTACCATCGGACTGTTCGATATGGCTGCCATTTTCTAGGGGAGTACTGCGATCAAATACCCCAATATTATCCAGGCCCAGGAAACCACCCTGGAAGACGTTTTGCCCTTCGTAGTCTTTGCGGTTCACCCACCATGTAAAGTTGAGGAGGAGTTTCTGAAAGACGCGTTCCAGGAAGGCACGATCACCTTTGCCGGTCAGTTGCTGCTCAATTTTATAAACATGGTACGCGGCCCAGGCATGCACAGGAGGATTGACATCGCCGAAGGCCCATTCATAGGCAGGGACCTGGCCATTGGGATGCATGTACCATTCGCGCAACAATAAAATCAACTGTTCTTTGGCAAAATCAGGGTCAATAAAGGTGAAGGTCACACAGTGAAAAGCCAAGTCCCAGGCGGCATACCAGGGATATTCCCACTTATCCGGCATGGAGATGATATCCCCATTATACAGGTTTGTCCAATCGTGATTGCGCCCGCCGAGGCGTTGAGGAGGCGGTGGTGGTTCAGTGGGATCACCAGCGAGCCACGTCTTCACATCATAATAGTAAAACTCCTTGCTCCAAAGCATGCCTGCATACGCCTGCCTCTGTACCAGCTTTTCATCATCAGACAGATCGGAGTGAATCACCGTCGCGTAAAAATCCTCTGCCTCATGCTGACGCCGAGCAAACGTCTCATTAAAACCCTCATCAAACGCCAGTATGTCTGCGGGATCACTATTGCTCAGGCGTAGACGTATTTGCTTTGTCTCACCACCTGCCAGGGTGAGATGGTAGTGGGCTGCAACTTTCGTACCAGTTTGTACTGGATTCAGCGCATCCTGTTTACCATGCACAATATAGTCGTTAATGCTATCCTTCACATAGGGGCTAGCGTTGGGAGTGCCATAGAGTCGCTCAGTGTTTGTCTCGTTCTCGGTGAAGAGCAGTGGTGGTGTTCCTTCACAGTAGAGCCAGCGATCACCAATGGCTGACCCCGTAGCCACACGCGGATCATCAACATCATCATGTGGCTGCGCCTCAACAACACTATGGGTAGGAAAGGCGAAAGCTGGCTTATATTGACTGAGGACAGGTCGTGTAATATCTCGCTCCCATGCCCAGATATTACGAAACCAGAGTGTCGGGAGCAGATCGAGGGTTGCCTCCTGTGTACTGCGGTTGATAACCGTTAGGCGAATGAGTATGTCCTCTGGGCTGGCTTTGGCATACTCGACATACACATCAAAATACTCATCGTTGTCAAAAATACCGGTATCGATTAATTCATATTCCGGGCTTTGACGTCCGCGACTACGGTTTTCCTCCAGCAGTTGCGCATAGGGATACGCCGCTTGTGGGTATTTATAGAGGTACTTCATGTAGCTATGCGTAGGCGTGCTATCAAGATAATAGTAGTATTCTTTGACATCCTCGCCATGGTTGCCCTCTCCACCGTTCAGTCCAAAGAGTCGCTCTTTGAGAATCGGATCGCGTCCATTCCACAGAGCAATGGCAAAGCAGAGCTGCTGATGACGATCACAAATACCAGCCAGCCCATCCTCACCCCAGCGATAGGCCTTCGAGCGAGCCTGATCGTGTGGCAAATAATCCCACGCCGTACCATAGGGACTATAATCTTCCCGCACCGTTCCCCATGCCCGCTCGCTCACATATGGCCCCCACCGTTTCCAATAGATAGTATGTTGTTCATCTTGTTGGAGTCTCTCATGCTCGGCTGTTGGATACTGTGTCATATCTAGTTTCTCCTCTTTTATCTATGATGGTATTGTTACCTCTTAAAGAATGTCTTCTTAAAGCCACTTACGTTACAGTACGCAGTATAGCGCACTACGGACGAGTTGAATACAGACTCGAACACCTTCATTGCGCCAGCCATAAAAGCTACCCAGACCACGCCCGCAAGCGTTCCGCCAGCCCCGTATTGCGATGGGCCACCCGATCATTTTTCACAGCCCACTCTAAAGCGCGAGGCTGCCCAACAAGTACACACAGGCGTTTGGCACGTGTAATGGCTGTATAGAGCAGGTTGCGCTGCAGCAGCATCGCATGTTCTCTCGTTAGAGGGATCACAACGGCGGGATACTCGCTGCCCTGGCTTTTGTGGACGGTGACGGCATAGGCTAGAATGAGTTCGTCGAGTTCGTGAAATTCATAGCTGACCAGCAGCGGACCCGCCTCTTCCAAAAACTCAACTTTGAGGGTCGAGTTTTCCTTATTGATGCTGCGTACCCAACCCACGTCTCCATTAAAAACACCTTTGTCATAATTATTGCGAATCTGCATGACTTTATCGCCCACCCGTATCACACGTCCACCCCATTCAATTTCTGCGAACGCACGCGGGTTGAGGCGTGCTTGCAGCTCTTCATTGAGCATATGCACGCCGGTCGCTCCTTTGTACATGGGAGCCAGCACCTGAATATCGGTCATAGGCTTGAGACCGTAATGTGCAGGCAAGCGACGTTGCACGAGGTCAAGAATGAGGTGTTGCGCTCGCACAGGGTCATCTTCCTTGAGAAAGAAGAAATCGCTGGTCGGCTCACTTTTTAGAAAGGGAAGCTGACCAGCATTGATGCGGTGGGCGTTGACCACAATTTTGCTCTGTTGGGCCTGCCGAAACAGTTCCGTCAGGCGTACCGAGGGTATGGCTTCGCTACGTAAGAGATCACGTAGGACGTTACCTGGACCGACGGAAGGAAGTTGGTCGGCATCACCCACTAGCAGAAGATGGGCCTCACGAGGCAAGGCTTTGAGTAAGTGATAAAAGAGCAAGATATCGACCATCGAGAACTCATCAACGATCACAAACTGATAGGGCAAGGGATTCTCTTCATTACGCTGATAGAGATTATCATGTGGTGCGTACTCCAACAAACGGTGCAAAGTTTTGGCCTCTGCCCCCGTTGCCTCAGAGAGACGTTTGGCTGCTCGTCCCGTTGGTGCTGTCAGAGCCACGTCGATCTTGCGATTACGCAATAACATCAACAAGGCACGGATAGAGGTTGATTTGCCTGTGCCAGGGCCACCAGTAAGAATACTGACTTTCTTGCTGTACGCCATTTGCACGGCCTCGCGCTGCTTCTCCGTCAGATGCATGTTACGTTTTTGCTTGAGAAGGTCGAAGACGGCATTCCATAACTGCTGGTTCACAGGCGGCAAAACGCTGGGTGAGTGAATCAGAATACGTAACAGACGAGCAGAACCACTTTCGGCATGCCAGAAAGGGCCAAAATAGATGCGTGACTGCGGCTCCGGTTCCTCTAGCTCCTCGCTCCAATCCATAGATACTTCGTCGTCAGAAGCAGGCTGAAAAAGTGAAGGTGCCTGGACTGATAGAGGCGGCTCAACGAAGATATCACGTTCATTCTTCAATTGTTCCATTGCCACTGGTAGTGCTTCATAAGGGGCTTTCAAGATATCCGCAGCACTCCTCATCAGCTTATCTTCGGGCAGGAAACAGTGTCCATCCTCATTGGCGGCTTGAGCCAGTACATACTTGAGGCCAGTAGCTAGACGTGGCACACTATCCGAGGGCAAACCCAGCTTGACAGCAATCTCGTCGGCGGTACGAAAGCCAATACCATGTACATCATCGGCCAGTTGATAGGGGTTTTCGCGAATGACCTTAATCGAGTCTTTACCGTACTCTTTATAGATGCGCGTGGCAATGTTCATAGAGACATCGTGTGACTGCAGAAACAGGTGTAACTCTTTGATCTCGCTCTGTTCAGCCCACGTCTTAATAATCTGGTCCCGATCTTTAGTACTCACACCTTTGACTTCGCTTAACCGCTCTGGCTGTTGTTCAATAATAGCCAGCGTCTGCTCACCAAAATGTTCAACGATCAGTTTGGCCTTCTTCGGGCCAATGCCCTTGATTAAGCCAGAACTGAGATAACGAATGACGCCTTCCTTAGAGGCTGGCAGACGCTGTATAAAGCTAATCACCCTCAATTGTCGCCCAAACTTGGGATCTTTCTCCCACTCCCCTTCAACAGAGAGCAGTTCGCCGACATGCACACCAGGCAGAGTGCCAACGATGGTCATAAGGTCATCACGAAACAGCCGTCCCTTATCATTAGGACGGAAACGAGCAACAGTATAGTGGTTATCCTCATTCCGAAAAACGATGTTTTCTACCGAACCTTCAAGCGTCGTTGGCATACGAGTGTATTCTCTTCATGAGATGGTAAAATGGAACCTCCTCCAGATAGAGTTCGGTAGCTCCCTTTAAGTTAGCAATAGCCTCTTCAACTGTATATCCCTGACTCACAGTACCAACTTCCGGGCATTCTGCAACATAGATATCCCCTTCTTTGTGAAGAACGGCAGTAAAAGTTCGCACAGCCATTTCAAACCTCCTGCTCTACTACTTTCTTAGTGAGATGTTATATTCCTAACAGTATCATTGTAGCAATGTTTCTCAATGAAGTACAGAGGGTGTGGGTGGACGTCCCAATGATGATACATGCTATCTCTCGCATGCACCTCACTATAAGCAATGGGAAGGAAACTGTGACATTAAGCTAACATCAATCGATTAATATACTAGAGGACATACCAGCCACATCACCACAAAAGAAAGCAGAACCATATTCGCTATGACCCAAACACCACAATCCAACCCCAACGACCAGAAAGCTCAAGTCCAGGATTATTTTTCACGCACCGCAGAGAGCTATGTTGCCAGCTTCTCCCATAAAGGCGGCGACGATCTCCAGCTCTTGCTCGAGTTGGGGGAATGGGATCCCCAACTGCAAGCCCTCGATATTGCCACAGGTGGTGGACATACTGCCCTTGCCGTTGCCCCACATGTTGCCCAGATCGTCGTCACCGATTTGACACCACGCATGTTGGAGAAAGCACAGGAATTTTTGCTGGCACAGGGTGTCACCAATGCTTTGTTCCAGGTAGCCGACGCCGAACAGCTCCCCTTTCCGGCTGAATTTTTCGATCGGGTAACCTGTCGTATCGCTCCACACCACTTTCCTCATACGGCCCAGGCAGTGCAAGAAGCGGCACGAGTACTCAAGCCAGGAGGTCTCTACCTGTTGATCGATTGTATGGCACCAAGCGAACCAGAACTGGATATCTTTGATAACAAGGTAGAGAAGTGGCGCGATTCTTCCCACGGGCGGTCATGTACAGCAGAAGAGTGGCAAACATTCTTTGCCCAGGCGGGCCTACAGGTAGAACATCAGGAATTTTTCCGTAAGACACACCACTATGATGATTGGACAGCACGTGCGCAGCTTCCGGTCCACGAAAAAGTGGCCTTAGAGAAGTTCATATTAGAGAGTAGCCCACATATTCAAGAGTACTTCGAGGTCGTGCAACGCTCCGATGGACATTTGGAGAGCTTCACCAACGACTTCATTTTACTCAAAGGGCGCAAAGCCTGACGTGAAGATATCTTGATAGCAAGCAGGGGCCTTGCAACTTCTTCCGTTACAACAACGTATCTTTGATAGATATGTTTTCTTTCTCTGAGAGGCCTTCGCAATTCATCTGAAAGCTTGACAAGACGAGGCTATTGCTGGTAGAATTCTGGTAACAACTGTTACTTGCTCATTTACATGAATATAGTATAATATATTTTTTAAGAAGAGTTACAATTTATATAATAGGTTGGATTTGGATGTGAGTGAATTTTGCCCTCGTAGTATAATATATTACGAGAGAGCTACAACCTGTATGGAGATAAAGAACATATGAGCCAGTCGACCAATACGTTGACATTAGAGCAGTCAAGCAGATTGATGGCGTCCATGCATAATATCGTTCGTAGTCTGAGAAATCTATCAAGCCATCTTACTCCTCAGCCGCTATCCGAACTTTTGGTGCGGCTAGAGGAGGCCACAACCCCTGCTCAGCTAACGAGTACTGTTAATAAGATACAGCATACACTCTGGAAAATGTCTCCCCAAGAACAAGCGACGTTCAGAACCCAGCTCATTGCGGCTCTCACAACCCATGTCTTACACGATACCGAAGAAGCGATGCGTATGGAGGCGGCAGGATGGCTACGCCTGTTAGTACAAGCCGGATTAGTGTCAGAACCGCAAGATGTTTTTGTAACTTTAGTTACAGCTACAACTCAGGCTCAACAGGAAAATGAAACAAGCCCTTCATCTGAACAACGAGTTTACCTCAAGATGATTTTTGACTGCTTCTGGCCGTTTCGCTACCCTTATCCTGCCTTCAACTGGCAGCAATTCCCCGCCAATGAAGTGTTTTACCCTCTGGCCTCTCTGCTTGTTTCAGCTGATTATGCAACACAAGATACAATCATTGGTATCTTTTCCGAACTGTCGACATTGGACGATGCAGAAATACAACATTACCTGTTGCCCGTAGCCCTTCAATGGTCAAAGCATGCCGATGCAGAACGACGCCGTCGCGTGACACATGTATTGGCACGCATGAGCTGTACACATGCACAAGAGGCATTGCACCGCCTACTATCTGATCCTGATCCGCTCGTATGCGAGAGTGCCAAGAGCGCGGCTGCCTATATGCGTAAGGCCCTATGAAGCGAAAGGGCTCACAGCACTCAAGGAGAAACAACTTTGACCAATCAGCATAATGATTTGACAACCTTACAGCAGCAAACACAGACACGTCATGAGATTGAGGCCGCCATCACGAGTATATTTGCGGCAGAAGACGAGGCGTTACGTTCTGTCCTGGCAGATGCAAAGCAAGCTGGTTTGCCGCTGATTCAGATCTCGCCCATTCAGGGAAAGCTTTTGCAACTTCTGGCGACCATGTGTAATGCACACAAAATACTCGAAATTGGCTCACTGGCCGGTTATAGTGGTATCTGGCTAGCACGAGCACTACCTCCTGATGGTCGTCTGATCACCTTAGAAGTGAGCCCTGAGCACGCCCAGGTGGTGCAAAATTCCTTTAAGAAGGCAGGCATTGCCGACCAGAGCGAGGTACGAGTTGGCAAAGCTCTCGATCTCTTACCTCAACTCCAGAGTGAAGCACCATTTGATCTGGTTTTTATCGATGCCGATAAACCACCCTATCCCCAGTACCTCGATTGGGCCTTGCGCCTGACCCGCCCTGGCAGTATCATCGTTGCCGACAACTGCATACGCCGTGGCGAAGTATTCCGTCAGCCAGAGGACGAGGGAACGGCTGGCATCGCTGAATATAACAGGCGTATCGCCAGCGACCCACGCCTGCTATCACTAGCCCTGGCAATGGATGACGATTATACTGATGGCTTCGCTATCTCAGTCGTAAAGCACCCATGATGACCACAGACATTGTGATCATTGGCGCAGGGATCATAGGATTAGCGTCTCTCGGCGTGAACTTTCAAAAGCGCGTCCAGGATCAAACGTGTTGAGGTCGATGGTAGCATGATCAAATGGAGCAGGTAGGCGGACATGACCGTGATCGACATCTCCAGCTAGTATGGCTTCGACCAGAAGCGCGGTAATCGGAGCGTGCATCAGGCCATGTCCTGAGAATCCGACTGCGTGGACGAGGTTTTGCTGATGCGCGTCGCGACCAATCAGCGGGTTGGCGTCAGGCGTGGTACCGTAGAACCCACAGGTTGTCGCAATCAGGCCACCTGCGTTGGCAAGTAGCGGAGAAAAGTCCTCTACCTGTGCGAGGATGGCGTACCCATAGTTGTCAATGCCGTTATCATGGCGAAATGGTGGGTCGATGCGATCCTGGTCGGCATCGCTGAACTGTGTCTCTGGCTCAGTCTCATGTGCCCACGCCAGCAGCAAGAGATCATGTTCTGGTCGTGAGTGTGCCCCTCGATGGCTTCCTACCCCGTAGATAATCATGGGGAGATGGTGCCATGCAGTTGCATCCATGACAGGCTGCGAAGGCTTCAGAAAATAGAGGTAGCGCTTGAGTGGAGAGACAGAGAGTGTCATGCCACCAATCCGTGGACTGAGGCGAGCCGCCCAGGCGTTGGTTGCGTTGACGAACCAATCAGCCTCAACCGTTCCCCTGTTTGTCACCAGCGCGCTTATGCGATCAGCATGTAGCATGGCACCAAGAACCTCGGTCTGCTGTTGCACCTGAACGCCCAGTTCTTTTGCCCGTCGGAACCCTTCGCTATAGATCATATGTGGTAAGAGGAAGCCGTCGGTCGGACACCAGGTCGCTCCCGTCAAACGGTCAGGGATGAGAAAGGGCCAGCGTTCCTGGACCATCTGCGGTGTCAGCACTTCAACAGGAAGTCCAAGGCGTTGCTGCATGCTGGCTGCTGCTTGTGCATGGTGCCAAATCTGGGCTACCTCGTGTTGTCTGTGACGTTGCCATGCTGGAATCGCATCGGGAGCTTCGTAGAGGAACAGGTAGCCGTTCTGACGCAGAACAGGTTGCTGACGGACATCCGTGGGGCTCTGCAAGAGATCATGGAAGTGGCTGTACCACCACTCGCTGTATTGCATCCCGACCACCGTCTCTTCAGTGCTGAACTGCGCTCGAATACCTGCCGCAGAACGGCTGGAAGAACCATTGCCCAACTGGGCCTTCTCCAGTACAGTCACGCGGAAGCCACGCTCTGCCAGTCGTACGGCGATAAGCGCGCTCGTTGCACCACCGCCAATGATGATAACGTGCTCAGAGGAAGAAGAAAGTGCCATAAAAGACCATCCTTCTTGGATCACAGTAACCGTTGGACAAACCTACTCGACAAGTGAAGTACCCCATGCCTAGAAGGCAGGGGCTTCTACAACCCTTGCGGATTGTTGGCTTCTTCCAAGCCGAAGGATATTTAGAGCGGCGTTGTGATCGCGGTCAAGTTCGCCACCGCAATCGCAGGAGTGCCAGCGTTCGGAAAGTTCTTTTTTTCGAACCTGGCCACAACCAGAGCAAACTTGACTGGTAGAGTGTGGGTTGACGAGCAGGACGCTTCTACCGGCGCTTGCAGCCTTGTAGGACACATACTGTAAGAGCATTGCCCACCCAGCATCATTGATTGATTTGTTTAACCCGCCTTTAGCCGCTGCCCCATTGGGCAAGTATTTACCGGTTTCGTCCTGTTTGGGTTTCGACTTCCTCACAAGATTTTTCGGTTGCAAGTCTTCGAAGACGATCACCTGACAGCGGTTGACCAACTTGCGAGACTCCTTGTGCAAGAAATCACGGCGTTGATTGCGTATCTTGCGATGGGCTTTTCCCACCTGCTGCAAGGCTTTTCGGCGACGGTGGCTCCTGCGTTTCTTACGTGCAAGGGACTGCTGCAATTTCGCTAGCTTCTTTTCGGCCTTGCGGTAGTGCTTGGGATTATCGATGAATGTTCCATCAGAGAGGGCTGCTAGGTGAGTGACACCCAAGTCGATGCCCACATCCTCGTAAGAAGCTGGCAACTTGACGGCTTGCACTTCACAGACGAGGGTTACATACCAGTACACGCCCTCTCGGTTGATGGTGCAAGTTTTTATCTTGCCCTCTATCGGACGATGCAGTTTCACTTTGATGTCACCTAACTTTGAGAGATGAAGTATGTTTCCGTCAAATTTCCACCCAGCCTGATCGGGATACGTGATGCTATCATAGCGGTTACGCCCCATGAAGCGCGGGTAGCCTGGGGTTTGCCCCGCTTTCACGCGTCGAAAGAACGCTTGATAAGCCAGGTCTACCCGTTTGATGACGTTCTGTAGGACGTGGGAGCCGATCTCCTGATATTCCTCTCGTATCTGCTTAATTTCTGGCAGATCGTTTTGCTGCTCATAAGAGGAAATCGTTTTGCCAGCATACTTGTAAGCTTCCCTCCGTTCTTGCAGAGCTGCGTTGTAGAGCTCCCGGCAACGATCTAAAACCCATTGGAGGGTGTTGGCAGTCGTGTTATTTGGGTAGATTCGGAACTTGTAGGTTTTGAGCATCGTTTCCCGCCTTTCGTTTCTTGATGTAGTCCCGGAGTATCCAAACAACTTGACCGTTGACTGAGCGTCCATCCTCTTGTGCAAGCGTGTGAAGCATTTCCCATACGTCAAGAGGAAACCGTATCGAAACTCGTTTTTCTTTGTCCATAGAATACATTTTATCACCATTATGTATTCTTGTCAACAAGCAAGGGCTAAAGCCACGCATCGCCTCACCCCATGTCTCAAGCCAGCGGACTGCGGCGGGCTAAAGCCCTAGGTTCAGTGGCTCTTACGCAACCTCGCTGCTCATAAATGTGGTACACTATAAAGTTGAACAATTTACACCGACACACCCAAAGGAGTACAACATGACAGTTCTCACGACCCATGAACAGCAAGAAATCGACCGTGCCAACGCCTCAGGACGGCAGCCGGTCGTGTTCGTACACGGCCTGTGGCTCCTCTCCAGCAGTTGGGACAACTGGCGTGCACTGTTCGAAGAGCAGGGCTACACCACGCTCGCGCCTGGCTGGCCCGATGACCCGGACACCGTTGAGGAGGCCAAGCACGACCCGGAGGTCTTTGCCCACAAGCGGCTCAAGCAGGTCACCGATCACTACAGTGACGCCATCGGCCAGCTCAAGACGAAGCCCGCCGTCATCGGCCATTCCTTCGGCGGCCTCATCGCGCAAATGTTGGCCGGGGAGGGCGTGGCCGCCGTGACGGTCGCGATTGATCCTGCTCCGTTCCGCGGCGTGCTCCCATTGCCGCTCTCGGCGCTCAAGTCGTCGTCAGCGGTGCTGGGCAACCCCCTCAACTACACCCGCGCCGTCCCGCTGACCTACGAGCAGTTCCGGTTCGCCTTCGCCAACGCGGTGGAGGAAGACGAAGCGCACAAGCTATACGAGACGTACTCAGTGCCCGGCTCTGGGGTGCCAATCTTCCAGGCAGCCGCCGCCAATCTCAACCCGTGGACCGAAGCCCAGGTCGACACGAAGAATCCCGAGCGTGGACCGCTGCTGATCATCTCCGGCGAGCACGACCACACCGTGCCGTGGGCGATTGCCCATGCCTCCTACAAGCAACAGGAGAAGAATCCCGGCGTGACCGAGATCCGTGAAATGCCCGACCGCGGACACTCACTCACCATCGACCACGGCTGGCGTGAAGTGGCCGAGACCGCGCTCGCCTTCATCGCGCAACAGCTGAAGATTGGCCAGTAGTCTGTCATTACTAGCTCACGCAAGTGGTCTAACACGAGAACAAGCCGTTTGTTCTTTCATGCGAGATGGAGTGTGGCAGGTGCAGCGGTTCGTCTGTCACACGCCATGTGATCTACAATGTGAGGACTTTCATTATGAATACCTTCTTCACGGAAGTCTGCCAGACGCTCGTTCCACGTGGTGAAGTCAAGCACGGTCCGCTGCCTCCGCTACTGGTAGCCATGACGCTGGTCACCGGTCTGGTCGACGCGTTTAGTTATCTGGTTCTTGGTCACGTTTTCGTCGCCAACATGACCGGCAACGTCGTGTTCCTGGCGTTCGCTCTGGCCGGTGCATCTGGCTTCTCGATTCCCGCCTCTCTCGTGGCGTTGGGCGCCTTCGTCCTGGGTTCCCTGGGCGGAGGGCTCCTTGGGTCACGCCTTGGTCAGCACCGAGGTCGTCTGCTCAGCATCACCACCGCGCTGCAAACGCTCTTGTTGAGTGCCTCGGCAGCCCTGGCCGCACTCTCCGGCAATCCGGTGAATGCCAGCTCCAGCTATGGCCTCATCATCATGCTGGGCGTCGCGATGGGACTCCAAAACGCCACCGCCCGCAAGCTTGCTGTGCCCGACCTGACGACTACCGTCCTCACCTTGACCATCGTCGGCGTCGCTGCAGACAGTCGTCTCGTGGGAGGAAGCGGATCGAAAGCAGGCCGCCGCTTGATTGCGGTGGCGGCCATGTTCGTGGGTGCCCTCGTTGGGAGTCTGCTGATCTTTCATGTGTCCATCGTCTCCCCGCTCGTGATCGCCCTCATCGTCATAGCGAGTGTCGCGGTGACGACGCGCGTGCTTTCGACGAGTGATCCGGCCTGGGTCCGTACCAGCTAGCCAGACGGAGGCGAGGGAGGCTGCGAAGGCGACGGAGAGTACGCGACGACGCTGCCGCACCGCGCATCCAGCCCTCACCTCTCCACGAAGAAGGTGTGCTGAGAAGCATGGGTTCTCTCGCGCAGAGCCATGTTCATCCTCCTGGATGACAACATGACATCGTGCTTGTGTTGCAAAACATCCGAGAGAAGTCGCACAGGCTCACAGGCAAACCCAAGAGATTCTGCAAGAAGTAGGGATCAAGAAAGTGAGAATCTGGAAAGAAGGTCTACCAGAGGAGTATGAGGTGTAGAAAGCAATGAATAACGACGATATACTATACGATATACTATACAAAAAATGATCTCTTTTGTACTGGCACACGTACAATAAGATGCTTCATACATACCTTCAGGAGACATACAAAATGGAAAATTACATAGGTCAGCAACTGGGCAATTATCAACTGGTTCGCCTGCTTGGCGAAGGGGGATTTGCTGAGGTCTATTTGGGAGAACATATTTATCTGGGTACGAAGGCTGCTATCAAAGTTATGCATATGAGTCTGGCAGGCGAAGATATGCAGAGTTTTCGCAATGAGGCACGCATCATTGCCAATCTGATTCATCCAAATATTGTACGTGTACTAGAATTCGGTATAGATAACAACAATCCCTATCTGGTCATGGACTACGCTCCCAATGGCACCCTACGTCAACGCCATCCCAAAGGGACAGCAGTTCCCTTGATCACAATTGTTCCTTATGTCAAGCAGATTGCTGAGGCATTGCAATGTGCTCACAACGAAAATCTGGTGCATCGCGACGTTAAGCCAGAGAATACGTTGTTAGGGAGGCAGAATGAAGTCTTGCTCAGCGATTTTGGCATCGCGCTCATGGCCCAGCAGACACGGGAACAGGCATTGCAAACAACGGCTGGTACGATTGGCTATATAGCCCCGGAACAGATACAGGGTAAACCGCGCCCGGCCAGCGACCAGTATTCATTGGGCATCCTGGTGTACGAATGGCTGAGCGGTAATCGGCCATTTCAAGGTTCATTCACAGAGGTCGTTAGCCAGCATCTGGCCGTTCCACCCGCTCCTTTACGCGAACAGGCTCCTTCTATTTCAGTAGAAGTCGAGCAAGTTGTCATGAAGGCCCTTGCCAAAAATCCAAAGGAGCGTTTTACCAATATACGCGACTTTGCCGAGGCATTGGAGCAAGCCAGCCAGGGTAGCGAGGCAAGTATTTTAGCTCGTCGTCCCCTATCAGTTGGGCAGGCAGCTCCTGTAGCAACGCCATCGATCTCCCAAACAGTATTGCCCGTTAACACACCCAGCACACCAGCATCTTCTTCTATCACGCCAGCCAGATCAAGCTCCGCACCCTCGGTTGGCACAACTCCAACATTGTACACATATCGCGACCATCAGGGTAAGATCAATGCCGTGGCATGGTCACCCAATGGTCGCTACTTTGCCTCCGCCAGTAACGATGGGACAGTGATAGGATGGGATAGCACATCAGGCAATAAGCTTGGCGTCTATCGTGCGCATACTGGTAGCGTGCAAGCCGTCAGCTATTCGCCAAGCGGTAACCGCGTCGCCTCAGCTGGTAGCGATAGAACAGTTCAGGTATGGGAGGCATCTACAGGTAACATATTCCTCACGTATCGAGGTCATACACACGAAGTCAACAGCGTCATTTGGTCGCCCGATGAGCAGAATATTGCCTCTAGTGCTCTCAATGAAGATATACAGGTCTGGGACGCTAGGCGGGGAAACTATAGCCACCTCTACCGGGGACATATCTATCCTGTTAAAAGCATGGCATGGTCTTCAGATGGACAACGCATTGTCTCAGGTGGTGTCGGCAAGGCAGTGCAAATTTGGAACGCGACCAATGGGCGGCATATCTTCGCCTATATGGGTCACTCTGCTACTGTCAACGCGGTAACATGGTCACCGGATAACAAGATCATCGCCTCTGGCAGTGATGACAAAACCGTACAGATTTGGGATGTGGTCACGGGATACAACATCTTTAGTGCACGCAAACACGCCGACGTCGTAACTGCTGTAGCCTGGTCCCCTGATGGCAACACTCTTGCCTCTGCCAGCGCAGATGGCACCATCCAACTCTGGGATACGTCCAATGGACGTAAAAAAGACAGCTATCGTCATTCTTCCCCTGTTCGTGCTCTGGCATGGAGTCCCGATAGCCTGCGTCTGGCCTTTGGCAGCGATGATGGTCTTATACAAATCTGGGTTGTGGGCTAAAATGATGCTCTACAGTTCTCACAAAAGACAGCTGTTTCTTCACAGGACTGATTACAATACAAACACTGGCTCATACTTTGCTTACCCTATACAACCGGACAACAATGTTCACGTGACTATAGCCACATTGGACACCTTCTATTTATATAGAACGTTCTATTGTCCCTTTCCTGGGGACAATAGTCCGATCGATAGCCCATTGGTCACATCAACTGAGCAATAACAACTTTTCTGTCGCTTTTGCATGTAATAGACTTTTGTATCTTATTCTGGTCGTTGTGCCAAAGACGATTTCACTTCTATATAACGTGCCAGAATAAAAACGAGATCAGAAAGACGATTGAGATAACGTACTACCTCGCCGTTCTGAATGACACCATCGTGCAGCAGTTTTACGGTCATGCGTTCGGCACGGCGGATAATAGTTCGTGCCAGATCAAGTGCAGCCCCATCAGCGGTATCGCCGGGGATGATAAACTTGTTGGGTATCTCCACCTCTTGTTTGAGCGTTTCTTCCGTCTGCTCTAACCATTGCACGTGTTCAGCGGTCATACGCAAGCCCATTTTTTCGTAGTTCTCAGGAGTGGTGGCAAGCTCACCCATTAAGAGGTAGAGTTCATTCTGCACACGATAGATAATTTCTTTGACCCTGCTATCCTTTGTCATCGCACGAGCTAACCCCAGAGCAGAGGTAGCCTCGTCAACCGTTCCAAAGGTATCAGGGCGTGGATCATACTTGGGAACTCGCTCCGCGCCGAGCAAGCCTGTATAACCAGTATCGCCGGTACCCGTTGTCACTTTTGCCATCTTGTTACCCTCTGTAACGATACGCCCGGCTCACACGTCGCCAATCCAATTCGCGCCCACGCACCGGACGTTCTTCATCTAATGGATCAAGCCGGTTGGTTGCCAGCAAACGTCGCCGCAGGTTCGAAAGGTCTACCTGCTCATCAGCGGGGAAAAATGCACGATAGAGCAGGGCAGCTTCGGCCAGGGTTAAGGTACCATCGCCAGGAGAAGGTTCTTTAAGAACACTAAACTGACGGGTCTCTTTACCCACCAGTGGATGTCCATCTTGCTGCCAACCCCTATCTGGACACTCACCCATATCAGACAGATATTGTAGGATAATCTCAGGATTGCGCTGCACATGCGAGCGGAGTGTATGGAGTGCTGTCTGGAGCAAAGAACATACTTCACGATCAAGAACTCGTGAGTTGGATTCGATCTCTACTACAGGTGTCCAGTCCACACGCAAGCTGGGTATGTTATGCTGCTGTAGATTTGGGCGGAGCTCGTCACGATTGGGACGCAACAATACACTATGGATCAGCGAAACAGCCGCTCCCTGTTCCGTACTGCCCCATACATAGACCTGCTGCTCCTGCCAGCCAGCTTTAAGTTGGATCAGTGGAACATGATCGGGCCACATTAACAGCGCATCAATGGTGCGCTCCACAGCATCAGCTACGGACTCGGTGCCAAGCACCAGCCGCATAGGTGGCCCCCACGGCCCTTCACGCAACAGCAACCATAAAGACCAATCGCGTATGGCAAAAATCGCCACACTGGCCGTCACAATTAAACGACGAGGCGAGGCATCACGCGCAGGCTGGGCAGTAATCGGCACATTCGGTCGAGACGAGGATGTAGTCATATCGCACTCCAACAAATCAACGGTTTTGCTACTATCGATTTTACCTGCTCTTTATAAAGAACACAAGTACATTGCATCTCTGACACAAAATGAGTACAATTAATACAAATTCCGAAAATGTACTTACATTACAGTGGGAACAAGGCTCATTTTTTATGCAAAGTGGCACAGCACATATCGTCAACCTTGAAGTGACCGTTCCTCGCATCGCCTTTGCCACTGGCAAAGGCCAGGAAGCTCACGACCCTGACGACGATGAGGAGCAGGTGTACCTCACACCGGTAGGAACCCAGCAACAACTCAGTACAGGTGAAATTTCAACCCACATGATCCATACCATACGTTTTCGCCTGTTTCGTATCCAACTGCCCGCACTTGGACGCCCACTGCTGTTTCAAGTATTGCGTCGCTGGCACAAGCCTGTTGATGGAGGCCCTGCCAGACGTGATGAGCGGCTATATGTCAGCGACGCAGCAACCTTTTCAGTCGAATTTCTTCCTCAAAGTGACGCATCTGAAAAAGTATCCTTACAAGCAACCGGACAAGCTATGCATCCTGGCTTAAATCATATCATAATTTATCTTGATAATGAAGGTACACCTAGTAGCTATACCATCGATGGCGCATAACGCTGAGGAAAGAGAAGAACGATGCCTGCATTTCTAACCCACTGGCGTGTACTAATCGAAACCGCAAAACGTAGCCAGGATGCCGGTAATGATCTTGGTTCACTCATCATTGACGCTTCTGCCTTGCGCCGCCGAGCACAGGCACGACCGATGCCGCCTCAAACTAATCCAACCGGCGCAATATGGAATACCGGCCCTTTACCTCGTGTTAACTTTACTTTCCCCGGCAGCGATATCCCAGCCATGGCCTATCTGGGCGCACTAGCCCCTGACATCTCCTCGTTTCAACGCGACCATTTCTCAAGAAAAATTTCAGGTGACCGACAACATCAACTCACTGCTCTCGCCCAAACACCCGCATTCACAGCAGGTACCCCGCTATCCTGGGACAACCTGCTCCACCTCAATCGCTCCGGCGATGTGTTGATCGCCTTCCTTGAACATATCGCGGATATCCCTTCTCCTGCCCTACGTAGCCAAGCTCTGGCCTTCGCTATGGGCTACCTATCGCATATCGCCACCGACATTGCCCTCAATCCTTGCATCAACACGCTGGCCGGTGCCTATGCCTCTTTCAAAACACCGGGTATCTTTACCCGCTTCGGTGTCCATTTCTATATAGAGTTATGTCTAGATGAATATATCGCTCAAACCTACTTCGACCGTCCACTCTATGGTTGGTTCAAGCAACCCTGGGAACAATATATCGAACCTGCCGCCACCAACTGCCTGACTCCCGGCTCGCTCTCGACTCAGGTGCTCCATCTCCTGACTGACGCAGTTGAGGCTACCTACGGCCTGACGGAAGCACAAAGCAACGATTTTCAGGTCAGCTACCTTGCTGGTCTGAGACGGTTAAAGAATTATCTCTCTGGCACTGGAATGTTCCGTCTGCTCACCTTGAGTACCTTACTTAGGAACCGCACTGACGGCCCTATTCCCCCTGTGATAGCCGAGCATGCTCACGAGCCAGGAACCGTCAATTTCGAGCAGGTCATCGCTTATGCAGTCCACCTGAGCGAGCATCTCTGTCGCAATGCCATCAGCTACTATGCCGCCTTACGGCATCGAGAGGCAACCGCCAATGAGCGTAATACCCGGCGTGCCGCCCTTCGTGATGACTTGCGCAACTGGAATCTTGAGACAGGCTACACCATGGACGTAACCTTTGACGAGCAGGTCACTCTTCACCTGCTCCATAACTGGGTACATTTTGCCCGCCTATGGGAAAACGAGCGTGCAACGGCTATTAATGCTGGACATCGTTAGCTGAAGTAGCCGAAAACAACAAGGGCATCCCGCGTAGGATGCCCTTGATATATAAATAAGGTACGCAGAGTACCTTAGTGCGCAAAGATGAAGTGCAGACCCAAGGCGGTTGCCGCCCCAAGTGCTATAATTAGAAGTTGCAGTAAACGATATTTCAATAGAAGTAAACGGTTATCAATAGCAATAGCTTTAGCACCGCTGGTTTGTCGCACATAATTCTGTTCTTGCATACCCTTTTTCCTCTAACTTGAGAGTTTATAGTTCAGACAGCCTAACGCTGTTCCGAACTGATCATCATCTTGTCTTAGTATACGTAATGGATAGCTGTTTAGTTGCATCAGTATATGTTGGACAAGAGAGAAACGCTGTGAAACTCATCACACAATTTATAACAAGGGTATCGCTGAAAGTATTCCCGCCGGTAATCTTAAACAGCCACCGTCGGTGGCTCCTGCCCATCACTCGCTCCCTTCCCAACAGAAGGGCTGGTCGGCGTTGCTTCAACCTCGGCGGGAACAGGTAGGAGATCACTGTGTATTTCTAGCAGGCGGCGGGCGCGGAGATATTCCTGGTCGAGGAGTACACGAAAAACCTGCTCACAGACAGCCAGCGATTCGGCGGCGGCAGCACGCCTGCTGGCTGTTAAGGAGCCAAGCATGTCGTGGCGTTTGGCGGTACGAAAGAGAACGTGGACTTTCTCCAGCACTTCGGCGAATTCTGCGTGTAGCTGATCATTCCAACTTTGCGTCTGAACTACCATCATTGCTTTACCCAAAAAGCGCGAGCATACCTTTACTACCGTATTATATTCATTGGTACGAGCCTCTACCAGCGTTTGCAGGATACGCTGCTCGTCGGCAACATCGAGGGCAGTAACAGAGAAAATACTTGCTTCACCACCCATCTCACGAATCTCGTGAGCTAATTGGCGAAAATGCTTTTCTACCTCTTCGGAAAAAGGCAATAAATAGACAGAGTTTTGCAGCGCAAACGCTCCCAGATTTTGGAGACGCCGCCATACCCATACGCGCTTTTGGGATGGCTCACTCGGTACTTTATACGTTAGTTGCAACCAGCGCATCGCATCGCGCTCTAGCATAGATCGTCACCGCCTGTACATAAAAAATAGTTGTAACTTACGTTACCTCCGTCATTATGTTACTCCAATAGCAGGGCAAAGTCAAGCCATGTAACGAGATGGATTACTGAAAAGAAAGTCCATAAACGGCTGATACACCGGAATATTTGGATACAATTCAGGAGGCCCCTATAATGTCCATATCCGCAAGTTTCTAAACACAACCTCTGCATTATGCGAGAAGTCAAGAAGAGCAATTTTCTGATCTTTGTCTCGAAGCAGCATTCTATAGTTTAGAATCTCTTCTTGTTTACTATTCACGCACAATCGTTTTTGTAGTCGAAGAAGATGCTGTTCTCTGCTTCGTCTGCTTACCGGTTATGAAAATGCCTGTGAGCACCAGAGCCAGACCGCCAACAGCGTTCAAACCCACTGGCTCACGAAGCAGCAGCGCACCATAGACCAGTGCCATGCAGGGGAGAAGATAGGTCACGATGAGCGTACGTGCCGGACCTACACGGGAAATCAGCCAATAGTAGATCAAATATGCTAACGACGTACCACCCAACGCCAGCGTCAAGGCCGACGCAATCGCCCAGAACGACGGTACATGTGCGGAAGGTTGCACCGCCAGAGCAATACCAGCAATAGGGGCTAAGATAACGGCCCCTATACCTGTTTGTCCAATAGCAGGCTGTAGCTCTGGTGCTCCTGCAAGCAACTGGTGCGCCAACAACCCACCAAACGCATAACTAATCGCGCCCACGAGTGCTGCACAAGCGCCCAACAAGTAGAGCGTTGACTCACCCGTACTGAATGCAGTCGGCCCAACCAGGATGCTGACCCCCAGGAAACCAATCACCACGCCCATGACTCGCATCCATGTCAGCCGTTCGCCACCTGGCCACCATTGTGAGACAAGCACGATCACAAGCGGCGTGGTGGCATTGAGAATTGCTGCCATACCGGATGAAATGTATTCCTCACCCCAACTGATCGCCAAGTACGGAATCACTGCGTTGAAAATAGCCACAATGAAGAAGCCACGCAGACGTGTATGCCAGCCCTGCATTATCGCAGGTCGGAATGGAACAATGACCAGCAGCCCCAACGTCCCAAAAATCAGTCGCACCCCTACCAACGTCAATGGAGACATCCCGGCTACAGCTACTTTGATGAACAAGAAAGATGCTCCCCACAATGCCGCCAAGGCGAAAAGCATGAGATATTCTTTGGGTTTCACCTGATTTATACTCCTGTGTTGAAATTGCAGTATATCACATGGAAGGAGAGGGCGGCTTTGAAGCATTAGATGCAAGGAAGCGTGTCCCCACAGCCTTAACCGGACTTCTAAGGGACACCGCATCTCTACAGGTGACGGACGAGAAAATCCTGAATGACAGTAATATAACGTTCCGGATCGTAGACATAGGCTCCGCAATGTATACGATAGTCGACGAAGTAGGTTTCTAGAGGGATATGATGGGTATTGGCTTGAGCCACGAGCTGGTGAGCATGGGCTACGGGAATAAGCTGATCACCGGAGGCATGGATTAAGAGAATAGGCGTATGCCGGAAATGCTGATTCTTTTTAGCTTCAGACACCCAGCGTTTGAAGGCAGTGTCGGGACGAGCCACAAAGCTATGCCTAAAGCGCAGGCGAAAGACAAGCACACTGATTGCCACGGTGGCCCAGGCAATAGCTGGCGAAAGGGAGTCAATTGTTTGCATATATGGTATTTTGGAGAGACGCGTTGTAAGACGATAGTGGACAAGACGGCGCAAGATGTCGTCTGAACGGGCAAAGGGGCTATCAGCAACGATAGCAGCCACTTCAGGATGAGGTGGGGTTAACAGGGCAATGGCTGCTCCCATAGAGAAGCCATGGATGATGATTTTGTTGGGCAAGGTTTCTGGTTGCATGCGAGCAGCGGCAATAGCAGCTTCCAGATCGAGTACTTCAACATTGCCACCACTGGTAGTAACGCTATCACTATCGCCATGTCCACGGAAATCAAAGAAGAGGACGTTATACCCGAATTTGTATTCGACCGCAGCCCCTGAACGTAGTTGCACACGAGAAGCACGATAGCCATGACAGAGAATAATAGTGGGAGCAGGCTGTGGCTGTGCCCAGAAATCACCACAGATGAGCTTGCCATCTCTAGTCTGGAAGGTAAGAGGACGTTGCAACGAGCGTGGAGGTTCAGGTTCGGTCAGAGGTACATTCAGGTTAAATTCTTCAATATCAGGAATAACATGCGGATGAGAAAATTCTTCAACAAGCCGACTGGCCAACATAACCAGGCCACTGGTCATCGCCAATCCAAGGACACTTGTACTGGCGGCTGCACCTATCATCAAACGTCTTTGTCTCATCATAGGTGACTCCTTTCGTTCGACCATAAGATTACACTCGTGCTTTGCGTGCTATGTATACATCTCTACGAAGAAAAAAAGCGTCAGATTGTTTGTCTATTACTACAAGCTACCTCCTTTCCCAACACAAAATAGGCGAGCAGTCCAACGGCAAGACCGCCGGCGATGCCCAACAAGTACATGGCCCATTGAGGAGTAAAAGCCCAGCCAGCTTTATTGAGTACATAGTCGCTGAGCCAGGGGATGAGTACACTAATGATCAGTAGCAATTGGAACGGCCAAGAGAGGTCTTCCCAGCGTTGTCTCATGCGTGGACGAAATGGGAAGCTTAATACAATAACAGCCAACCCCAACAGTGCCCCATAGCAAAGAGGACAGACCGCAGTCGAGTAACCTGCCAGCAAGACGGCACGTTGCGGTAAAGGGCAAAGTGTATCCCCCAGAAAGTAGATGAACCGGGCAATCATGCCAAACGGCCAAATACCAATATACGAGAAGAGCGGAGCGAGAAAGGGGCCGACTAGCGGAAAAAAGAGAATAAAGAGCCGCCAGCGCAGTCGATATAAGGGATGATGTTGTTGACCAGATCTGGGTTGGCGCAAAGTAGAAATACGGGTAACGCTCTGCATATCAACGATTACTTTCGTATACTCGCCTATCGGTCCTAAAGAGATTTTTTGCGGACTACATTGGTCAGGGCGCGAGCAGCAAGGCGGCCACTACTGACTGCTCCTTCCATACTATCATAAAACTTCTGAATTGTATAGCCACCTGCTAGATAAAGATTGGTAATCGGTGATTGTTGGGTTGGACGTAGCGCATCAAGTCCTGGTTTGGGCCAGTAGACGGACTGCGGAATACGCACAATACTCTTCTTGAGAATATGCGCTCCGGCAGCAGTCTGCGGGAAGACGCGCTTAACGTCGTTCCATGCACGGTCAAAGATGGCAGCATCGTCCCAGTTGAACATATCACGAGCGGGAGCAACGACAAATTCCATACGTGACCGCCCGCCACAGTAATATTCAGATGTGGTGTTAGCGAGGTCAGCATAAACAGGAATGACGCCATCGGGACAGAAGAGAATGTTATCAATGCCGGTGACTTGACGATCAAACCAGAACTGGACCGTGATGACGGGCACACCCTCGAACTGTGAGAGACGTTGGAAGTATGGATAACTGTCACGCCACTCCTGGGGAATGAGGCGATTGAGCTTGTGGACAGGCAAGGCAAGGAGGTAGTAGTCGCCCCGTACAATTTCACCGCTTGCCAGTTGCACACCATCCAGTTCTTGTGTCGGTGCATCTGCTTTAGGTAGCAAAGCACGCACTTTTGTGCCTGTACGAATAGTGCCACCAGCATTAGTAATGGCTTGAGCCAACGGACCAATGAGCTTGTCTTGCGGAGAGCCGTTAAGGAAGCCCATACGCGACGAATTGTCTTCACGGAGAAAGAGACCCGAAACGTCCAAGACGATTTTGGCCGAAAGCTCTTCCGGTGGAAGAAATTTGAGAGCAAGGGCCATAGGTAAGAACATCTTTTTAAGCATTTTATGGCTGATACCGTTTTTCAGGTGCCATTCTTCGTAGGTGATGCTATCTTGTTCTCGATAGTATTTTTCGCTGCCGAAGACGATAGCTGGCATAGCACGCGCCAACGTGAGTGTTTGAGGAAGGGTAAAATATTTTTGTCCAAAAACAGCTGGCACAAGATGAAGAGGGCTGGGGAGGTCAGCCGTGCGGAAGGCAAATCTTTCACCGTGCTCAAGCGTATAGGTCAGGGCGTGCTCTTTCCAAAGGATGTTATCGTAGATGCCCAGTTCGCGCATCAGCTTGAAGATTTCATCATAGGCTCCAAAGAAGACATGCAGCCCACTTTCAATCCAATCACCTTCGCTGTCTCGCCAGGAAGAAACCTTGCCACCGAGAATGTCACGGCCTTCGAGTAGTTCGACAGCAAAGCCGTTATCAAGGAGCATCTTAGCTGCTGCGAGACCGGCCAGACCTCCACCGCAAATGACAACTTTGGGTCGCTGCTCATTGTTGGCCTTTGAAATAAGAGGGGGATGTACGCGAGGTGTGGCTGTCATCTTCATGCTCCTTAAGATTTCATTACAAAGATCAAGGCGACCATCAGACCGCTCTACATAGTGGGATGCGCTCTACTGACTATTCAGCTACAAACACGAGGCTTTTGGCTCCTCACGTTTGTACCTACGCTCCTTAGTGAAGAACTACGTTGCATTCACCGGAGTTAGATCACCGATCTTTTTCCCTTGAGTAGTTTTGCTAACCGCACGGCGTTCTGGTTGGTGTTGGCATGGGCGTTGGCGTTGGTGTTTGGTGCTTCGTCGGTAGCGAAGGTGTTAGCGCAGATGTTGGTGGTATTGAAAGCGCTTGCCCTGTGAGTCCTGGCGTCAAGCATGGTGTACCTATCGCATGGGCAGTAGGATCGGCCACCGGTGATGGGGTACCAGTAGCAACTACCAGAGAAAAGTAAGCAGCATGATCGCCATCGACGGTACAAGATGGAGCATTGGATGATGCCTCAAACGTGACCGTGACCCGCACAATTTTATTGAGATCAGCCGCTCTATTAGCTGTGGAAACAGCAAAGACCGCCAGTCCGTCGGACGTGGTCGTAGCAGTGATAGTGGAAGCGTTGCCATCGTACCAATTCACGACTGCCGTTGCCTGCACTTGCCCAACACCTTGAGGATTTCCATCAACATTATGGACATATTTCGCATAAACCCCCACGACAGGTGTATTCAGGCTAGGGGTAGTGTTGCTCACCCAAGCAGAACAGCTATATGCAGTCAGTGTCGGCGTCGGCGATCCATCTTGACCAAGGTTAACAGTCATAGTCGCTTTTGGCTGGCCGAGACTACTGTCAGTGCCGCTACCACCACAGGCAACGATCAGCACGCTGAGTAGGAAAAGAAGAAAGATAGCTCCACATTTGAGATAGGTAGAAAAAGAGTTGTGTGTGCTAAGCCGTTTCCACCACATAGAACAAATATCACCTTTATATACTAAGAGTCTTTGACGTTAGTATAGCATAGCTGGGCTTGCATACGGCTTTTCTGCCAGATGTCTGCCATGAAAGTACTATTCCTGAGATATGCTTACCATTGCAATGAAATAAACGCAGAGGAAAAGAATATCTACCATACAGGCCATGTTCTGGAAAGGCAATTCCCAGAACATGGCCTGTATCCTGCATTTGAGGATGTTGTCACTGGACAGTGACTGTCAAATTCATATTTTGATGGATAGTACAGTAGAGGTGGAAAGTACCAGCCGTGTTAAAAGGACCGATTGCCCCACTATCATTGCCATTATACGTCTTGTTGACCGATGGAGCACCGCTTTCGGCTCCTGGTTTGGGAGCACCATTCACCCAGAAACCATTTACAATGATGTGCTGTGCTGAAGAGTCATCAACCAGATTGAGCATATCGCCCTTCTTAAGGGTAATGGAGGTTTGAATAAATACTGCTCCTCCCATATGAACTGTCGGGCCATTTGCCTGATTGGCCGTGTCTACAATGGCACACGCGGTCAATAGAACGGTGAGGATGCTAAATAGAGCTAAACCAAGAAACAGCTTGTTATACATGGGACTTCCTTTCACAATGTGTTGTATCGCTGTTGTTTGTGTCTCATGCGCGAATGCAGACACAACTCTCTAAGAGTCTATATATGTGTCACTCCGTATTATAGCAAATTCGCCAGGGTGAAGGGGATAGGTGAAAAGAAAAAGACAAGGAGGCTGATTCCTTGTCTTTTTCGAGTAGCGCATACGGGAGTCGAACCCGTGATCTCCGCCTTGAGAGGGCGGCGTCCTGAACCACTAGACGAATGCGCCTGGGCGTTACGAGCTATATGATAACCCGTCATTTGCCTTTTGTCAATAGCGTTTTTTCATCGGGGGCGCGTAGGGGTTTTGCATGGCCGGGGTAGCTGCGCGAGCCCGGCCACTACTATACCACGCGAAAGACGCCCGTAGTCGTGTATAGTAGTGGCCGGGCTCGCGCAGCTACCCCGGCCATGTAGCCTGACGCTACGCTTTGCGGAGATCGACGGAGCAGAGTTCGCCTTTGTGGCAGAACTTGAAGGCGAGACGGGTCCAGCCGTCAGGCCAACTGGGACGGGTGGTATAGCCATCATCGGTGAGGCGCAGACCGGCAAAGCCGAGAATAGTGGCTTGCCAGACAGCACCACAGCAGGCATCGTGAACACCCTCTGCCGTGTTGAGGCGCAAGTTCTCCAAGTCAACCAGAGCCCCTGTCATGAAGAGGTCATAGGCAGCGTCCATCAGACCTAGCTCACTGGCGAGAATGACGTGAAGGGCGGGCGTGAGAGAAGAGCCGAAATCATGGTCGGTGATGGGATAGTAATAATCCCAGTTCGCTTTCTTCGTCTCATAGTCAAAGTCCTCGTCAAGGACAGTGAGTAGCATGAGCACATCAGCTTGCTTAACGATGCGATGCTCTTGTACACCCTGCATGCCGAGCAGAGCCTGATATGAGGTTTTACGCCCCCTGTATTTGCTCTGATCGAGAGGTTTGAGGTTGAAGAAGTTGTCAAACTGCTCAAACACACGCGTCTGCTGATCCTGTGGAATATATATGTGTTCAATGATATCGCGCCAGTGGTCGAGCCGTTTGTCACTCAAGTCAAGCTGGCGTGTAAGATTTTTGGCTCTTAAGGGGTCAGCCTGCTCTAGCCAGTGCAGCGCGTCGAGAGCCTTCTGTATACTCCACTTCGCCATGTAATTGGTGTAGGCATTGTTGTTCACATGTTCATGCCATTCGTCGGGGCCAATGACGTTGGTGATTTCGTAGTCATGGCGTTCTGCATGATATTCGATACGGCTGCCCCAGAAGGTAGCGATACTGAGCAACATTTCTGCCCCGTATTGTTGCATAAATTCATTGTCGCCAGTGACATCCCAGTATAGCCAGGCAGCATGAGCGATGCTAGCGGAGATGTGCAGTTCGAGCGGACCATTCAAGACAGATATCAGTTCGCCACTCTCCGGGTGAATAATCGAGGGTGGCGTGGCCTCTGAGCCATCGAGGGTACTTTCCCAGGGATATTGGGCACCCTCATAGCCATTCTCCTTGGCTTTTTCACGTGCGCCCGGCAACAGGTGATAGCGATAAAGTAGGAGATTACGTGCTATGGCAGGATGAACATAGATAAAGTAGGGCAGCATAAAGATTTCAGTATCGTGAAAGATGTGTCCGCGATAGCCAAAACCCGTCAGTCCCTTGGCGGCAAAACTGTACCGGCTGTCGTGGCTTGAAACACTAATCCGTAGCTGGTACAGACTATAGCGGATCGCCTGTTGGGCTTCGTCATCTCCTTCAATGATAATATCTGACACCTGCCAGTAGTCATGCCAGGCCTGTTGATGTTTCGCCACTAGCGCATCATAGGTAGGAGAGACATCTTGCTTGCTATCTGCTTGGGATGCTTGACTATGATAGTGGAGGATGGACTGATGATGCTCAAGCGCAGCGTGCAAAGGTGTGCGTGTATCGCGAGAGGTATACATAACGACGAGCTTCTCCGCCGTGATAGTGGCACCAGGAGCTAAAGTGCCACGCAAGCGGATACTAGGGGCGATATCTGAAGGTACAAACTCTTTCTGAAAGTCCGATGCGCTGGTGGTAAAACTCATAGACTGTACCAATTGCACACCCGAATGGCGTGTCTGTGTATTGAGCCAGAGGAGGTCTTGCTCCTGACTCTGTGCAAGAGTCTCCCAATGCATAAGGTCATAATTGCCAACAGCGATATTGAGGGTAGCCCATAAGGCAATGTCGAGCTCCTGACTGGAAGCTTGTTCATCAGAGGTCACGCTGTAACGGATGATACCCGCATGCTCATCTGCCAGACTGGCAAAGCGTTCGATGGTAATTTTGAGACGAATGCCGGTGGGGCTCTGCCAGTGGATGAAACGACGGAGAGCGCCATTGTACATATCAAGCGTGCACTGATAGCCCAGTATGGTACCCTGATCAAGACGAAAGCGTTCACCATTGACGAAAAGGGTGATCAGGAGCCAGTCGGGGACGTTAGCAAGCTCTTCTTTACCAACACTGATTTTGTCGAAAACGCCGAAGAGGAGCGTAGCCGGTGTGGCTTTGGGGTAGCTTTCTTCAAAACTTCCGCGTGTACCGAAATAGCCATTACCGATGCTATAAACGGTTTCGTGTACGTGAAGCTTTTTAGGGTCAAATTTGTCCTCATTAATATGCCAGAGGTTCACGGAGAGAATCCCTTTCTATCTGCATCCTATTGGGTCAGTTGCCAAGTCCTGCGGCATTAGCTACTGGCTATCTGCCTGTATTACGACTCTTATAAGCCAACACCAATGCCACTGTATTTGGCAAGTGACCCACTATGTATTCTGCAAGGTGTCGCATCAGGCTAACATGTCTTGCAGGTGTGTGTTGGCAAGCGTGGGTATAACTTTGTCGGCTTGATGAAAACGCTCTTTGGGGCCAATGCCAAGAGCTTGCATGCCTCCTTTTTTAATGGCCTCAATACCAACATCAGCGTCTTCGACTCCCAGACAATCGACTACCGGAATCTGGACAAGACCAGCAGCATAGACAAAGAGGTCTGGAGCCGGTTTGCCATTGATGACACTATAGCCATCAGAAATGCCGTCGAGCATGTCAGTGATCTGCAGGCTGTCTAGAACAGTGCGGCAATTTTTGCTAGCGGAGGCAATAGCAATTTTGATACCTGCCTGCCGAATTTCCTGTAGTAGTTCTCTACCACCTGAGACAAGGTCTTTGGGGCTCATATTCTTAATCAGATCGGTGTAATAACGGTTCTTGCGATCCATCATCTCCTGAATCTGAGCCTCAGAGTAGTGCCGGTCGCGAATGATATACATCAATGACTCGCGGCGGCTGACACCACGCAGATATTTATCGTTTTCCTCTTCAGTAAAGGGGATACCTTCATCATCAGCCAGATGTTTCCAGGCCTGATAATGATATACGGAGGTATCGGTTAAAACACCATCCAGGTCAAAAATAATTGCCTTTGGCTTTTTCATGTGAGTACCTTCTCCTGATATATAGCGAGGTAGTCTAACCTGATCCACAAGGGAAGCACTGCAGGTTAGCACCGCTCCTTGCCAAAATCGTATCGTAATTACAAATGAGAGAGCAAGATGCTCAAACTCATACTTCATAAACGTGCTAGTCACTAAGAAAGTAGCATGAACATACAAAAGGATGACACTATAGTATCAGTCCGGGCTGATCTCACATTCAACAGCAGAACCAGCCAGAAATGAGGCAATAACAGCAATACAGCCGAAAAACGATTCATTTCTCTTATTCTATCATGTCCAGGAGAGAGAGTTCTCACTCCTTGAGAGCCGCAAGAATGGTTGCTTCATCGAGTCGTGCATTTTGTCCGCGCCAGAGCTGTCGCCCATCGGGCATATGGCGCGAGTCACAGTAGATTTCAAGGCCATTACCATCGGGGTCATCAAAGTACATGGCCCAACTGATAAAGTGATCGACGGCGGCCACAGGAATGTCTGCTTCGGTAAGAGCGCGGTACGCCTCGGCGAAGGCATGCCGATCTGGGACTTCAAAGGCGACGTGATAGAGACCGGTGCCATAGGCAGGTGGATGCGGTGCGTTGGGGCCGACCTCTTGCAATGCGATATCATGATGAAACTGGCCTGCGCTGAGGAAGGCATAATTGGCAACCCGCTCTGTTTCTTGAAGTTTGAGATAACGGGTGTAGAAGTCGATAGAACGTTGAAGGTTACGTACTTTGAGATGTGCATGGCCGATTTTGGTTGTATAAGACATGAGGTTCCTCCTGAGTCACAACTTGCAAGTGTGCTTGTATCTTACAACAAAGAAGAAGTATGTTATAATGCCGCCAAATCAGAAAAATGAGGGCAGATTATGGCACTTACATCACGTTTTGAAGAGGCGTTGACGTTTGCAACACAGTTGCATGCGAAGCAACTACGCAAGGGGACAACGATCCCCTATGTCGCGCATTTGTTGGCGGTGACGGCTCTGGTGCTGGAGAATGGGGGAGACGAGGATGAAGCGATTGCGGCATTGCTGCATGATGCAATTGAAGATCAGGGTGGAGCGGCTACCCGTGAAGCGATCCGGCGTCGCTTTGGGAATAGGGTGGTGGCGATTGTGGACGGTTGTACGGATGCAGACGTGACCCCGAAGCCACCATGGAGGGCACGTAAGGAGGCATACATTGCCCATTTACGCAAAGCACCAGCATCAGTGCGCCTGGTTTCGACGGCAGATAAACTGCACAATGCGCGTGCAGTCTTAGGAGATTATCGTGTGATGGGCGAGACTCTATGGCGACGTTTCCATGGTGGGCGCACGGGTACCTTGTGGTACTATCGTGCCGTTGTGACGGCGTTACGGGAAGGTGGAACAAGTCCATTGATTGAGGAGCTTGATAGAGTAGTGACAGAGCTGGAGCAATTGGCAGCTGAGGGTATTTAGAATAAGCAAGCTACCGGAGTTTGAGGGGTAGGCATCCTCATTCAGGGGTGCGCATGCGATTTTGGCAAAGAGTTCATGGGGGTTCCAGTTGCAGAGGCGACCTCGAGGGTCGCCCTCTGCAACTTGCCAAAATCCTACGCATCCTCATTCAGAGCCTCGCCACGCTGCAACTTCAACGCATTTTGGGTCGAGAAGAGCACATTGCGACGTAAGCGTTGCGCGACCATGTAGCGTGTAGCCGCAACCAACGCTAGGCGACCATCGGGATGGCTCGCCCCCAGAGTTGCTTGTTGACGCATGCCAGCATCGAGCATTTGGAAGGTGTGGAAGGTCGCATCCTCGCGCAGCAACGCCTTTCCCAGCGTCGCCTTCAGATCGGCCAGTGGATACTCCCGCTCCTGATAATAATGGACAATGGCCGCCGCTTCCTCAACCTGCTGAAATTCTGCGCAATAGAGCAATCGCTCCAACAGTCCCGCCCGATCATCAAGCATTGCTGGAATCGCCGCCTTGCCGCGCTCGGCTGGCAAGAGAGCACGTGGAATATTGAGAAAATGCGTTAGGTAGACGAACATGGCCCCATGCGTGATCGCCCTCATCAAAGCCATATCACCTTCCAGCGAACGCCCCACGGCACGGCGCGTAAGCGCATCGATAGCATTAGCGTAGCTCATGACGTGCAAGACATCATCCCAGTCCTCCTCGTTTTGCACATGGAAGCGAGCGACACGGTGGATACCAGCCCGCGCCAGCACACTGCTGAGACTCTCAACAGGCGCACCTTGTTCCAGGGCACGGTGCAACGCCTGCGTAATCTCATCGGGCTTTCCCGCCAATAATACATCACGCAGTGCCTCTGGGCGTCCATTCCGCGCCCACTGGAGGTTGCGTGGCTGTGCTAGCAGCGTGGGAAGCGCCGCGAACAACGCTTCCTGAGGTTCTATCGTCTCCTGCCAATCGGCATCTTCTTCGTGGCGAAAGCCCATCGCCATAGGTCGTACGACCGCCGAAAGCGTCGTGGCTAGCACCTCACGTGCATCAGAATCACCCGCAGGCAACGAACCATCAGTCGTCATCACCTCGAACAATTCAAAAGCCTTGTTGGTAAAGTCAATGACATGGCCTGTACTCAAAAAGTAATGGTCGGTCGCACCAGCCAGCAGCAGATCGACCAGGTCTTCCATGGAGTATCTAGCGGCAACCGCCGTACGCAGGATGCGCTCGGCTCCGGCGGCCTCGCGGTCTTCGATGAAGAGGCGAAACCAGTGTTTGAGTTGTGCTTTGTTGGTAAATTGTGTTGTGGGCAATGGACGCAGCATGCGACGCGGTGGACCAGCAAAGGCATCGCGTGCACAGTTGATGAGGCCGTGGACGTCAGCCAGAGCCTTGTCATCCTCCTGCAAATACGGCACGAGCACTCCCATGCACGTCAGGATGGTCAGCCCCATCGAGAAACCTCCCTGGCGGAAGCGCAGGCCATGCATCGCGGCTGCGCTGAGGATGACACGGTCGGCGACTCCGTTGGCACGTAGACCTGCCACCGCTTTGGCCAGCAGGAAGGTATTGCGTTCCTCCATGCCCTGGCGCAGATCACCCAGAAACTTTTCGGTGCGGCTGCGCACATAGCCTTCCAGGGGCGTGGGACTAACCCAGATCTCGCCGTCGCGAATCTCCAGCGGGAACACGGCTACATCGTCTCCGCCTTCGGTAAAGCAGCCACCAGAGGCGAGATCAAAACGCCAGTGGTGCCAGTGGCAACGCAAGACACCATCTTTGATAGTTCCCTGCGAAAGGGGATAGCCCATATGTGGACAGCGGCTATCGAGTGCTCTGATCTGTCCATCAGCACGCATCAATAAAATATGCCGGTCTTCCAGCGTGACGACTTTGAATGGACGCTGCTCCAGTTCGGCAACGCGAGCAGCGCGGATGAAGTGCCGCCCAGATGATTCAAAGCTATTATCGGTGGTGTCGGTGTAGGTGGGTTGCATGTAAGATATGCTCCTTTTTGGTTCTCTAGAGTGGACTGAACGTGTGCTCTCTCGAGATGCTGTCAACAAGATGCCCATCCTAGACGAGCAAGGCGATGTTGTACGGGCCCGTTGCATCAAACCCGCAGGGTGGGGCTCGGCGAACGGACGAACGAGAACACCCCATTCGCCAATAGCATCTCTATCGCAAGCATAGCGTATAGATTAGGATCTGTGACTGTTCGAGAGGACAGATGAAAAGGTCATCCGCGACATCCTCTCTATGTTAGAGCCCAAACTGAATTGGTACCTGTTCAGGTGGAATAAGCTTATACGGCAAAACGAAGCAGCAACCCCATTCGTGTACATAGGGAGGACTTTTTATGTCAATAGGGGAACAGGCTGGAGCCAGAAAGGGAGGGCATAGCCGTGAAGGTACCAATAGTTGTTGGCTTACCGCAAGTGGTTCTTTTTGTGATTGCGTTGATAGGTTTAGGGTTGTTGATCTCAAGTGTGATGGGGTTGATGAGACTACCTGAAAGGGCATATCTTACTGAGGAGGAGAAAGAAGAAGCACGGAAATTTGGCAGAAGGCCGCACCGACGATATCGAGGGTTGAGGGTTGGACGTGGATTGGGTGGCGTTGTTTTACTTGTAGTAGCAATTTCATTATTGTGGTTGACATTTGTGGTCCAGAGCTATCTGGGTTTAACAGGTGATATTAAGGTTGCTCGCATTCATGCCACACACTTTGCCAACCTTCCGCATCAGATGAGTGTTGAATTGATCCAGTATGATCAAGGCGGTCGTCAGCTTTCGGATCAAACGTATGCTCTCAATGGCGATGAATGGATGCTCCAAGGAGATATATTGAAGTTTACAAATTTGGTAAACATCTTGGGTATCCATTCAGGTTATAAGCTGACGCGCATGGAGGGACGCTTTGATGATCCCAATCTGGAAAGTAAGTCTCAGCATGTCGTGATTACCCTAAACGGGGGCGATGATAATTTTTTCCAGACCGCACACAATCAGGAAGGATGGCTCAGTCCTTTCGTTGATGCTACCTATGGCAATGCGGTGTTTGTTCCAGCCGATGGAACGTACGATGTGTTTGTGTCGCAAACCGGCTTGTTTGCGCGACGGGTTTAATAGGTCTGAACTCCAAAAGAGAGGCAAGCAAGGTTGTATGGGCATATACAGCCTTGCTTGCCTCTCTTTTAGGACTTTTGTGGATGAGGCAGATTTGTCATGCTAGCTCCATTTCTCTAGCAGGTCCAGGGAATGTTCACTTTACCCTCTTTTGATGAGATGCTAAGCTGGCCCGGATGTGGACATGGAGAAAGAACATAGACACTCACTCTTTGTTGTGTACCCGGAGAGAGGACACCTCTTGCAGGTATAAAGCTGGCAAAGCCATCGTTACTTGAGGCAGACCAGCGAAGTGAACCCGAATGAGTGGACGGTAGTTGTAAGAGCAAGGTACAGAGATAATAGGCACCAACTCTTTGACAACTCGCGGCGTGCAAGCTTGTTGGAGTTACTATAAGTGATGAGGTTGGGGTTGGCGATGGTGTTACTACAGGTGTAGGAGTAGGAGAGGGAGTCGGTGTGACCGTTGGTAAAGGGCTGGGCGCGGGAGTAGAAGTAGGAGTAGGCAATGGCAGGAGTATCGGTGTTGAAACGGGATTGAGAGCAGGCACCGTCGCTGCTTGATGGACAACAGACGTAGGTGTCGTTACAGGTGAAGCCGTTGAAGACAATACAGGCCATAGAACATGCACAAAGCTAAAGATCATCGCCACCACAATCAGCCACGAGCCACCGATGATCAGCCATGCGCGGCGTGAAGAATGGTTAGAAGTGTTATTCCCCCTGTTCTTACTGATAAATTTTGGAGCTACCGTCCTGCTACTAAGACTGCTCCCGGAAGTAGGTGTACTGAGCAGAGTACCCTGCGGTACAGGATAGCTCGGCAGAAGTAGTTGTAGTGTTGTTTGTTCATCCACAGAGTGGAGCGTGTCTCTATCCTGGACATCAGGAATGTTTTGTGCCTCGAGGATTTGAGGCTCAGGTTCCACACCGAGCGGAGTGTCAGGAAGCTCCTCTGGAAGAACTGGTTGCGGCGGAGTTTCTAGACTAGATGGAAGGTTGGCAGCCTCTGGCACAGCTTCTTCATAAAACCAGGGTGCATCATTGTTTTCAGGCGAGGAAAGCTCCCCTAAAACTGGCGTCGGAGAGGGTTGTTCGTCGTTGATTTGTGAGTTGGCAGCTTCTTTTGAAGTGTCCAGATCTTCCGTCACGAGGTGAGTGAGGTCTTGAATACGTTTCGGCAACAGTGTTGCTAGTGGTTCAGGGTTCGTGGAAGAGCCATGCTCCTGTTGTTCGGCATAGGCAGCGTCTGATGGATATGGCTCAGATGAAACAGAAGGAGCTGGTGCAGGCAGAGATAGCTGCCTGCTGTGATTGATATAAAGAGGACTTTCTTGTGGTAGGACACTATATTTTCGCGAACTAGTAATACTATTGCCCTGCATCATAGAGAGTCTGGGAGTAGATGGTAAAGCACCCCCTAAAGGGGAAAGTTTGGAAATAGAGAAGTGGGCAGGCAGAGCGTGGTTCAACGCTGTCATAAAGTCTGTGATGCTGGGATAACGGTCTGCACTTTTTTTCTCTAGAGCTTTTAAGATAACTTCCCCGACAGGGAAGGGCAGTAGCAAATTCAGGTGTGTTGGCGCGAGGGGGTTTTCCGTAACATGTTTATGTTGAAGCGTTGAGAAATTTGAGGCGATGAAGGGAGCGCGTCCAGTAAACAGTTCATAAGCGATACAGGCAAAAGCATACTGATCGCTGTCCCTGGTGCAACTACCGAGAAACTGTTCAGGAGCCATGTAGGGCCAGGTGGTGCTATGATAGGATGCTTCTGGACTAGCTGCATCCGCGAGCGTGTCTATATGAAAATCGGTGAGTACAACCTTATTCTCGGATGTAAAAAGGATATTTTCTGGCTTGAGATTGCCGTATAGCATGTTTCGTTGATGGACATAGTGTAGAGCTTGTCCTAACTGGTTAAGGATGGCAACACTTTCCTGAAGTGGAAGAAGAGGGTGAGCTGACAGACGGCTACGAAGAGAGCCGTCCGGCAGGTAATCGGTGACAATATAAGAAACGTCCTCGTAGAAACCCGCATCTAAAATGGGGAGGATATGTGGATGCTTGAGCTTGCTGAGCAGTTGCACTTCTTCCAGAAATTGTTGGCGTTTCTGTGGTGAAAGTGATGGCACCTGAAATATTTTGATGGCGACGATATACTGTGCAATCTGGAGATGTTCGGCGCGATAGACATGGCAGAAAGAGCTACTGCTGATTGTATCAAGCAGGCGGTAATGACTTACTTTTTTGTCGATGTAGGTACGTTCGCTTAGCACAGATGTAGCCTCAAAATGCAAAAAATCAGAGATGCACATATTTTGTTACTATATGCAGTGTAGCGAGGTTATCTAAGAAGTGTCAACAAAATAGGGCAAATGGGGCATACAACAACACGGCAGAGTTTTGTCTCTGCCGTGTTGTTGTATGCTCACCCTTATTATTCTTGCATAAGTTGCTCCATCTGTGACAGGTGCGCTTTGAAGAGTTGCAAGGCCTGGCGCACCGGTTCTGATGAAGTCATATCAACACCAGCCTTTTTGAGGAGTTCAATGCTATAGTCAGATGAGCCAGAACTGAGGAACTTAAGGTAGCGATCAACGGCGGCTTGGCCTTCATGCAGAATCTGCTGAACGAGGGCGGAAGCGGCAGAGATACCGGTCGCATACTGATAGACATAGAAGCTGCTATAGAAGTGGGGAATACGTGCCCACTCTATGTCGATCAATGGATCGATAACAGTTTCGCCACCGTAGTATTTCTCGTTGAGGGAGCGGTAGAGTACACTGAGACTATCAGCCGTGAGAGCTTCGCCCAGCTCAGCTCGACTATGTACCTGTTGCTCAAATTCGGCAAACATGGTCTGGCGGAAGAGGGTAGCACGGAAGCCTTCGAGCGAGTGGTTGAGAATGGCCAGACGTACAGCTCGGTCGGTAGTGGTATGAAGCAGGTACTCGGTCAAGAGACCTTCATTCAGGGTTGAGGCTACCTCGGCAACGAAGATGGTGTAGTCACCGTATGGATAGGACTGGTGGCTGCGCGTAAAGAACGAATGCATGGAGTGGCCCAGTTCGTGAGCTAGGGTGAACATACTATCACGATTGTTCTGGTAATTCAGCAGAATAAAGGGTTGAGTGCTGTATGAGCCACCACTATAGGCTCCGCCACGCTTACCGGGGGTCTCGTAGACGTCGATCCAGCGTTGAGCAAAGCCTTTTCTCAGCGTGCTGGTATAGTTCTCGCCGAGGGGAGCTAGAGCCGCAACCACGGTATCGCACGCCTGCTGATAACTGATTTCTTCATCGGGTTCGTCAACAATCGGCACGTAGAGGTCGTACATGTGTAGTTCGTCGAGGTGCAATACCTGCTTGCGTAGTTTGAGGTAACGATTGAGCAAAGGAATATGCTCGCTGACGGTGACGATGAGGTTGTCATAGACGCTGACAGGAATGTTGTAGCGTGCCAGGGCCATTTCGCGGCAAGAATCGTAGTTGCGCTGGTGGGCATAAAAAATATCGGATTTCACCTGTGAGGCTAGTGTTGAGGCAATGGTATTGCGCTGTTTGAGGAAGGTGCCATGTAGGCCTTCAAAGACATCTTTACGTACCCGACGATCTTTGCTGTGGATGAATACCTGATAGTTGCCCTTGGTTAACTCGACCTCTTCGCCCTTCTCATTCTTAATAGTGGGCAGTTTTAAGTCAGCATTATCGATCATGCTGAAAATGCTGCCAGGGCTCTCAGCAATTTCACCGGCAGCGGCTAGAATGGCCTCTATTTCGGCAGAGCGGACATGGGCGCGTTTACGGTTTAGATCGTCCAACTGCTGTTTATACAGCCCCAGGCCAGGCGTCTCTTTGACAAACTGATCAAGGGTAGCCTGCGGCAGAGCAAGAATCTCTGGTTCGATGAATGACGACACGGTGGCAGCACGCACATAGAGCTGCATAGCACGGTCGCTCATCCCCTGGTAAGTGCTGTTCGTGGTATCTTCGTCCTTACGCATGGAGGCATAGACGTAGAGACGTTCAAGCTCTTTGAATATGTCATCGCGTTTCTCCAGGACGGTGAGCAGAGCCTGCCCACTTTGGGCCAGAGTGCCTTTGAGGGCCTCAAGTTCAGGCAAGCGACTTTGCAAAGTCTGAAAATCGCGCTCCCAGTTCTCATCAGTTGGGAAAATGCTTTCGAGATTCCATGTATATTCCTGCGGAATGTCGCTACGCTTCTGTAGGGTTTGCAATGTGAATCTGCCTTTCAAGATACAGTTTGACATAGAAGGATGGACAGTATTTAGCGCAATGGGTATCTAGCTTATGACCATAGCGGCTTCTTTTTAAGGGGGGACGCTAAAATATATAGATCATCCTCAACTGCTGCCGAAGCTCGCTGGTAGCTCCATGAGCACGGGGTCCGCAAACTCGATACTTTTAGGAACTATTGTATCACCATTGGAGATGAAAAAATAGATGAGTTGAGTACGGTTTTCAATTACCGGTCGTGCTTGATCCTATAAGGTGATCGGTCGTAGGGTCATCATCTCCTTGTCCTTCTGCCACTTGCGACGAGGCATGATCTTTTTTCACATTCATTTTCATCGCACTCGTGAGCGAGATACCGAGACTGCTCAGACAAACGACACACATGATGGTCATGATCAGTGCAGCCAGAGGATGAGAAAACACGAACATAGCCAGAACGCTCGTCCTGGGAAAGCCGAGTAGGCCACCGAAGACGAGCTCACCGGCAAGTTCGTTACTTCCTACCTGCCCAGGCGGGTTGGGCAGAATACTAAACATGTTATAGGTAGTATAACCGAAGATAGCGGTTCCAAAATTCATCATACTCACACCAACCGTCAAGAAAGAAAACCAAGCAAAGAAACCATCACAGGTTACGGCCAGACAGGTGAGCAGGATCGCCGGTATGAACGTTTTCGGACTACTGGCACCCCCCAGTAGAGAATCAACAAATCCCAGAGCAAAGCCTTCGATCCTCACGCCAATCCCCTTGGGGAGAACTTTCAGCATGAAGCGGATAAACTTGGTAGCCGCAACACGATTCCATGCCATGAGAGCAACAGTGAAGATGATCCCAAGTAGAATACTACTGACCATGCCCAAAATGATCCAGAGCGTGGCACTCATATGAATGCCGGGGATGAATGGCACTGTCACCATAATAAAAAGTGCAGGCATCAAGTCAAGCGATTTATCCATGGCGACGGTAGGCAACGACTGGCTGATGGGAACACGCTTAATACGTTTGAGAATCAGACTCTTAGCAACTTCGCCCCCCTGCACAGGCAACAAGAAGTTGAGAAAAACCGCTACCCAGAAGACCTGAATAGAGGAGAGTACACTGATCTCGCATATGCGGCTCAAAAACAGTCTCCAGCGTGTGCCTCGAATACTGAAAGCTGCGATAAAAGAGGCGGCGGCAAGGAGCGCATATATCACGCCTTGAGTAGTTGTTAAGTGCTGCCTCAGTACGCTCAAAGTGGTAGGAATATCAACAAACCTCGATATAAGGAAGAGTATGCTGACACCAAGCAGCAAACCAAGGCTGATCTTTACTACTGGGTTGTTCAGCATGGCTCTCCATGCCGGTTGAGATTTTACCTCTTGCTGATCTACTTCTTGCTCCGCAGGTAGGCGTGGGAGTTGCTGCGTCTTACCAAAGATATCGACCGTATGGCGACCATTCACACCAAATGAGGCTGGTGCCTGTAATGAGCCATAAGAGCTTAACGGGACATCTGTCGGGGACTTCGACGGACTTCTTTCCTGGATCTCCTCCTCTTGAACAGGCGGATGTACCGCCCGCATCATGCCACTGATGACCATGAGACGTACTGTACTCATTGAGCCAATGTCGAGTACATCTTCGGGAATAGCGGCATCCGGATCGTCCAGGAATTCATCCTGCCAGAAGGATGCCTCGGGCGTTGAAGGAATAACAGGTAAAACGGTAGTAGGCAATGTATCAATGTCTTCCCCGTCCGGTTTATTGTATCGACGCAATTTATCCGTTGAGAAGAATTGATAAGGATGCTTAATCAGTTTATTTGAATACATAATGATTTTCTTCAAAGGGTTTTTTTCTGGCAATTGCATGCGTACCTCATCCAACAAATTCCTTATATCAATCAACGAATTGACTAACTTGAAATTAACATTGGCCTCCTGGAAACACCCCATCAGTACTGTATTGCGCTTAGAGAGCCAAGCTGCTTCTGAATACCTTAACGCTCAACGAGAGAAGGAGCACGGCAAAGGAAGTCTGGCCATGCTCCTTCTCTCGTTGAGCATGATGGCAGTTCATTTCACTTCAGAGAGGAGATCCTCGCGGTCGCCCCACTTTTCTAGGAAGCGATAGAAATTGCGCTTGGTGAGGCGTGTGCGTTCGGTTGCCGATAGCCTCTCATCCTGAAGCAAAGGATAACAGGTGATCGGCAGATCTGGAGTTAGCATAATATCTGCTCCAGTATTGCGTACAGCGAAGTTGAAATCGACATCCATATAGTATGGGAAGCGGTAGCGCTCGTCGAAGAAGCCTGCTTTCTTCAAGAGGTTACGCCGGAAAGCCATACAGAGCTTATCGATGACCTCAACTTCTCGCTGCTGACTCTCTACAAAGTGACGCAAGTCATCTGTATGTAGACCATGCAAGCCAGTAATACCAATATGTTCGTTAGACAGCACCTGCGCCAGTGGCGTAAAGATGTCGCCAGTCAACTCAACACTCTTATCCAGCAGAAGGATATAGCAGCCCTGGCTCTGCTTTAGACCAATGTTGCGTGCCTCGGCTTCACCCATAGGACGGCTGGTGCGAAGGATATGCAGGCGCGGCTCAGAATGTTGCAGGCTAGCCGCCCAGATGCTCAGTTCATCTTGGGAATCGTTATCTACAAGAATGATCTCTATATGTGTGTTTCCAGCAAAACGCAGGACACTAGTAAGGCAGCGTTGAGTCTCCTCGAAGCTGTTATGTGCGAGGATATTGACCGAAAACAGAGAGGTGTCGGGTTGGTCGAGCAGCGAGGGGAGCTGGCGGGACGAGCGATAAACATTTCCACCTACCTCGATGCTGGGAAGAATAATGAGATGTGCGCCATGGGGGTTATCTTTAATGACATAACCAGCCTCCTCTATTTGTCGTTTGAGAACGTCGGCACGCTCATATTGACCTCGTCTACGTAACATATCGCGCTCATGGGAGAGCGCGAGGATATCTTCAGGAATGGCATGGCGATATGGCTTAGTGGTCATATACGTTATCCTTTTTGTTACTCTATTTCTCTGTCCACAGAAGACATTCTACAAATTTCAGTTTAAGAAGAGCTTGTACGGGAGGGTTGCGCCAGGAAAATCCGCGTCCATGGTTACAAGCCAAGGGCGAGGCCATCGCAGCGCGGATCAGCGGCTCCTTCAAAGATATGAGTATTGGGATTGATACGAATGGCTTGAGCATGACCCATGCCATCTTCCCAGGGACCTTCTACGATGGTGTAGTGACCAAGTAGGTCAAGTTGCAAGGCAACTCCGCTCATAAAGCGACGTTCTAACATAACCGCTTCGATGATCTTGCGTTCTCGGTGCTCATCAATACCGCGCTGACCACCTACTTCCTGGCCTTTATGAGCAGCAGTGCCCCGCACACGACTACTGCGCCAACGCGGTGCTGAGATGGCTTGCTGTACGTTCATACCAAAGTCCAGGATAGCTGAAAGCAGTTGGACATGAATCTGGGGCTGGGCATCACCGCCCATCGAGCCAAGAGCAAGATATGGCTTACGGTCTTTCAAGACCATGGCTGGTGTGAGGGTATGCATAGTGCGTTTACCAGGCTGCAAGTAATTAACATGGCGGGGATCGAGAGAGAAGTATGAGCCGCGATTCTGCAACAAGACACCCGTATCTCCACCCACAATACCGCTGCCAAAACCATTATAGAGGCTTTGAATCAAGGAGACAATGTTGCCCTCTTTGTCTGCGGTACAAAGGTACATGGTGTCTCCCTCTCGCTCGAGACCAGCCGCAACATAGGCGGTAGCTCTTTGCGAGTTAATTCTGGCTCGCTGCTGTGTGGCATACCCTTTACTCAAAAGCTGATCAACGGGTATATCGACGAAGACTGGATCGGAAATGTAGTGATCGCGATCGGCGAAAGCCAGTTTTTTGGCTTCGAGGAACAGGTGCAGGTATTCAGCAGTTTGATAACCGAGCGATTTGAGATCATAGCCTTCAAGGATGTTGAGCATTTCGAGGGCAGCTATGCCCTGTGAATTGGGTGGAAACTCGTAGACATCGTAGCCCCGATAGTTGGTCGAAATGGGTTCCACCCAGTCCGAATGGTGCTGTTCCATATCTGTCATCGCAAGAACGCCACCGCATTGTTGGACATAATCAGTGATGGTACGAGCTATAGGGCCGCGATAGAAGGCGTCGCGTCCCTCCTTGGCAAGTGTACGATAGGTAAGTGCGAGGTTAAGCTGGCGCAGAACTTCACCGGTGCGGAACGGTTTACCGTGGGGCATAAAGACACCTGCACTGCTTTCCCACACGCCGAGTACACTTTCGGCAGCACGGTTTAGCCAGGTGCTAAGCTTGGGAGTTACGGGGACGCCATCTTCAGCAAAGCCAATGGCTGGCGCAAAGATAGTCTCGACTGGCAATGAGCCAAAACGTTGCAGGGCGGTGAACCACCCATCAACGGCCCCCGGAACGGTGATCGAGAGCGGTCCTCTGGCGGGTATCTCCCGCATGTTGTGCGACTGGAAATATTCAGGTGTCATACCTTGTGGAGCACGCCCACTCCCATTGAGGGCGTAGAGTTGTTGTGTTTTGGTGTCCCAAATGAGCATGAAGATATCCCCACCTGCTGAGCAGGTAGATGGATAGACAACCGTCGTGGTAATATTGGCAGCGATTGCAGCATCAATAGCGTTGCCACCCTGGTTAAGTATGGAGATACCAGCTTGAGTAGCGAGGTAGTGAGCGCAGGCGACCATGCCTCGTGCACCTAGCACGGGTTGTTCGGAGAGCATGATGGGAGACCTCTTTTCCTACGGCGACAACGACACAGCACCAATTATCTGCTACATATTATAACATAAGAAAACTGCAGCCGCAGTGATTTTCCCTGCATTAAATGCAGAGAAAATCACCCCGACTGCGGTTTTCTTTGATTACGCCTTTTTTAACTGACTCTCAGCCAACTCTTTGACACGTTGGACAGAGTCTTTGTGGCAAATGATAGTTTTGTCATCGACCTCGACAACAATGATATCTTCAAGGCCGATGGTGTAGATATGGCGTGGAGTGTTGTTATAGACAAAAATGTTCTGGCCACCCAGATTGCTGTGATGACCGACGGTACCGATACCCTGCTCATCAGCTGGGAAGAGGGCACCGTATTGCTCCCAGTTGCCGACATCGTTCCAACCGAGACCGGCAGGGATAACAGCAATATTCTTTGACTTTTCCAAGATGCCGTAGTCAATGGAAACTGATGGAAGTGAAGGCCAAATTTCCTCGAGGAGTGTTTGCTGTTGAGGAGTTCCCATAGCATTAACGATAACATCAATTTTTCTCGCTACTTCGGGAAGGTGAGCATGGATTTCGGCTAGAATGGTTTCTACCTTCCAGATGAACATGCCACTATTCCAGACATAGTGACCATCCTGAAGATAGCCTTTAGCTGTAGCCAGATTCGGTTTTTCGACAAACCGCTCCACCCGGAAGACTTGATGATGATGTCCTTCGGCAAGCTGATCAGCAAAACGGATGTAGCCATAACCCGTTTCAGGAGATGTGGGTTTAATGCCCCACGTTACAAGATAACCTTGTGCCGCAGCTTCATAAGCCAACCTGAGAGATTGCTGGAATGCATCCACATTGGTGATAGCATGATCGGCAGGAAACGCAGCCATAATGGCCTGAGGATCCTGACGAGCAATGATGGCAGCGATCCAGGCAATAGCAGGAGCAGTATTGCGCCCCATGGGTTCGCCGAGTAGATGCTCAACGGGTATGGCTGGAAGATGCTCATGAACCAATGGTAGCATAGAGCGACCTGTGACGACCCAGCCATGACCGGGTGAAATGAGTGGCGCAACTCGGGCTAGAGTTTCCTGTATCATGCTTTTGCCACTGGGAAGTGGCAGGAATTGCTTGGGGAATGCCGGTGTGCTGAGCGGCCACAAACGCGTACCACTTCCACCAGCCAGAATGACTACCTGTAAATGTTCCATATTTTATATATTCCTCACATCATATTTGGAAGTATAAACCCCACCACATGGTGTCGGCTCATATTTTCGATACATGGATTGTATAGGGCTTTGGACGTTGTGTCAAATATGCTCTCTGTACATCAGGACTTCTATCAAAAAAAGGAACCAACTACCGAAACGCTCGTTCCCATGGTTAGCCTGTCGTGATGGTACCATCACTATTTACAGTGCATAATCTAGCAGAGTTGCTGAAAATGCTGCTAGAGATGGTACACCGATAGCAATACTGATATAATTAACGAAGTGTGCTGAAAAGAAGAGGATGTGTTCCTATGCGTAATATTCAAGAGAGTGTTTACTGGTCCACAGTAAGTTACAACCATTGGCAACTGTATTTGGCAGCGACGGATATAGGTCTATGCTGCATAACATTGCCTAATGAGTCATTGGATACGCTGAGACAATGGGTACACATACATATTCCTGGAGCGTGGATAATTGAAGATGCAAGTAAGTTGGGACAGTATCAGGAGCAATTGGTTGAGTATTTGCGAGGCGAAAGAAGAGCTTTCACCCTGCCGCTTGATCTGCGTGGCACAGCGTTTCAGGTATCAGTCTGGGAGGCATTGACCCGTATCCCGTATGGTGAGACACGAAGCTATACCGAGTTGGCGATGATAGTGGAGCGACCAAAGGCGGTACGTGCGGTAGGTACCGCCAATGGAGCCAACCCCCTTCCCATTATTGTGCCGTGTCATCGCGTGATTGGGAAAAATGGGACATTACATGGCTTTCGGGGCGGCCTGGATGTGAAGGCAGAGTTGCTACGCCTAGAAGGGGTACAGGCGTAGCGTGCTTGCGGCGCACCTTGAAACAGCTAGATATCAAGAGCGGCCAAGTTATACATGCCAAGGGAGAAGGAAAGTTCGCCTCCATGATGGAGGTCGTGTTCAATGACGTGCCAGATGACCCACTGGCGCGTTAAGGCATATGGTTCTCCCCGCCACGTGCCTTTGAAAGTATAATCAAGGTCAGCAGATGTCCACTGAGTCAGAGCATCTTGAATCATTTGCCAGGTTACTTCAAATCCCTGCACTAATTCATCAGCACTACGAGTAGGCGATTCAGGACGCGTCCAGTGGGTTATAGGCTCAAGTTCGCTCCCACCCACTTGCATTAACCCATAAAACCAATTGGCACGAGTCGCGATGATGTGCGTAGCAAGCATGCCAATTGAGCGTAAGTGAGGAGCCGCCCGAAGAGTAAGCTGCTCAGCAGTAAGTGGTGCGATAGCCTTCGTGAGATGTTGCTGATAAACATCCCAACCTCTGTAGAAGGTTGCCAGGGAGATGCTATCTGTGGTCATAGGTGTTTCTCCTCTCAATAATAGACGCTAAAAGCTTAAGCCTCATAAAGTGTTGTTTACTATGAGTTTAACATAAAAAGCGGTCAGTATCCGTCCGCTAAGACAGAAGGGGTGAAGTTCATTTTTTTGCGAAGCGCGATAACCATTCCTCCGCCGCATGATGACCGCCAGGGTCATCACTACTATACTACGCATACATCGGCCTGCGGAGGCGCCGTATATAGTAGTGATGACCCTGGCGGTCATCATGCGGCTGCGGTCATCATGCGGCGGGGGCTATGGGCAGCCGTATTATGACAGACTGATGGCCACGACTCCTGTCATAGTACCAACGAATATTTGACTGCCAGCCAGCGTCGGCGTGGCAAAGCGGGAGGTTTGCCCTGTTGAAATGCTGGTACGCACTCCACCACTTGCACTGTCGAGAGCATAGAGTGTACCATTGCTGGCATCGAGGCTGTAGACTGTGTGACCACCTACCACAGGGGAGCCTGCTACCTGGCTCGGCGCTTGCCAGCCTATGGTCATCGTCGCTCCCGAACCAACCGTGACCTGGCGTACCCCGTCAGTGCATGGAACAAACACTTGTGAGCCCAGTGCGGCGGCTCCACCGAAAGAGCGACAGATGGTGGCCTGCTGGGCTTGACCTCCAACTCCACCGAGGGCGTTGGCATGGAGCAAATAGCCGATGCCAGACTTACCATCTGCGAAGACCAGCCCACCGGGCAAGAGGAGAGGCCCCATTGAGCCAAGATCAGCATCCGCGGCATTTTCCTGGCCCCATGTGGTGGGCGCAAAGCCATCCTCAAGATGGAGTGTGGGTGAGAGTCGGAGTACCGAATCGGTGTGATCCCAATTTCCTTGCGTTGCCTCACCATTGCCTACCGCAACAAAAACGTTTCCCGAAGTATCTACCGCCGGTCCCGATGCTGCCCAGATGCCTCCTTCACGAGTCGTGGGAACTTGATAGGAGAGTAATGAACCACCTCCATCTGTACGTGAGGCAACTACCCATCCATGATAGTCACTACAATCACCATCCAGACCACCGAAAGCGACGTAGACCATGTTCTGAGAAAGGGCCAGGGCGGCTCGTTGCTGATGGGCCACAATATCTATCCCTTGAGGGTCAACTGAGCGACGCACGCGCACTTTGCCAGTGAGAGCATCGATACCAACCAAAATATGTTGTGGCCCGCTGATCTCGGCCACGGCAAAAATCAACCCTGTTGCCGCATCATAGACAGGGGTACCGGTGATGCCCAGGGGATCGATATTGCCACAGGGCAGTGATGAGAGGGGCATAGGAGTGCCGACATTCGTGCGCCATTGCACCTTTCCCGTCTTACTATCGAGAGAATAGACCGAGTCTCCCTCTGTGGCAACGAGCACATGCGTACCGACAAGAAGTGGCTCTGCGTAGACGGCACCGTCCAGTTGTGCATTCCAGGCTCGTGTAAGATGTTGTGGATCGGGCATATTTGCCTCATAACCTGCACGAGTGTTATCCCCATGATAGGTCGTCCAATCCGTATTCTGTGCAGGTATAACTATGGGACTTGCCTTGCTCGTCGGTAAAACTAATGGCGTAGATGCCGGGCTACCTGTACTTGATGTCGTACTCGTGCATCCGGTCAGCACAAGCCCAATGAGGAGCAGACACGTTCCTATCCATGCAAATAGACGGGTAGTGGTAGATGCACGACCGTACATATTTACTGTCTTTATGAGAGTATGCCGTGATTGTTTCAACATTTTCCTGCTTTCCTTCTGTTGTTCATTCACCCGCAGAGCAAGTCTCTTCCCAGGCTAAGCTCCCATCAATCTCCTGCAAAGCGTTCGAGAAACCAGCGATCTTCCAAGCGGGAAATCAATCAGAAAAAGTTTCTCCAGGAGTAAAGATATCATCAATACCGACCTGGAAGCAAATGATGTGTTCAAAAAGGTGAAGCCCTCCTTTTCCCTCATTCCAGATGCTCCATCATCTACATCACAAGCAAAGGCTCCGTTGTGAGTACTCTACAACTCAGCTAAAATGGTGCTCCCCGCTGCCTTGTATCCATTTCAAGGTGCTTAACGTGTTGTGATTGATCATCAATCATATGCCTTACTGTTTTTCAGCTAATTTCTACTATGGTAATTATCTCAAGAACAGTTTCATGGAGCCGCGTGTTAATCATGACAGAAGTATTGAGGATTGACTCCACGGAAGAGGAAATATGTTTTCAAATCTGCTCGCAGCACGGGTACAGATGGGTACCTCATTGATTTTTCATATCGTTTTCTCGGTGCTTGGCGTCGGTTTACCGCTCATGCTCTGCATCGCTGAAGGGTTGGCCCTGTGGAAAAAGGATGGCACCTGGATGGCTCTTTCGCGCCAGTGGACGAAAGCCTTTGCCATACTGTTCGCCATTGGTGCTGTCTCCGGTGCCATCGTCGAGTTCGAAATTAGCCTGCTCTGGCCAACCTTTACACAATATTCCGGTGCTATCATTGGCCTGCCTTTCGCCCTGGAAGGGTTCGCGTTCTTTATCGAGGGCATCTTCCTGGGTGTCTATCTTTACGGAGCAAGGCGTCTCTCCCCGCGTGTACACTGGCTTTCTTCATTCCCTATCTGGATCAGTGGCGTCACCTCAGCCTGGTTTATTACCAGTGCGAACTCCTGGATGAATTCGCCTGCCGGTTTCCAGATCGTCCATGGGCAGGTTACAGGCATTGATCCCTTTGAGGCGATGTTAAATCCCAGCACCCCCTATGAGACGACACACATGATCCTGGCCTGCTATGTAGCAACCGGCTTCGGCATTGCTGCGGTCTATGCAGTAGGCATGCTACGCGGTAAACGAGATAATTATCATCGTAAAGGTCTCCTGCTGGGCATGTTGCTCGGCGTTGTAGCGATTCCGCTGCAAATCGTCAGTGGCGACCTCAATGCCCGCTTCCTTGAGACAGCCCAGCCGACGAAGTACGCGGCGATGGAGGGTGTACTGCAATCAGGCAACGGTGAGCCCCTCTACATCGGAGGCATCGTGGACGCACAGACAGGCAAGGTCTATTACGCGATCGAAATTCCGCACGGAGAGAGCCTTCTTGCTCACTTTGATCTCAACTCGTATACTCGTGGACTCGATTCCTTTCCAGCTAGCGATCGTCCAGACAATGCCGCAATCATTCACCTCGCTTTTGATGGCATGGTAGGATGTGGCTTCTTCGCCCTCTTCGCGGGTGTTGCGTTCTGGCTGCTCTACTTCCGGCGCAAAAGGGTCGTACCAGAAAAGACCTGGGTACTCTGGGCAGCCGCGCTTGCCGGGCCGCTCTCGTTCGTTGCCTTGGAACTGGGTTGGATCGTCACCGAGGAGGGGCGGCAACCGTGGGTGATCTACGGCTTGCTACGTACCAAAGATGCAGTCAACCCTGCACAATGGATGAATGTCAGTTTCCTGATCTTCTCCTGCATCTATGTTCTGCTGGCAGTCACCCTGATCACCTTGTTGCTGTTGCTGGCACGGGGACCCAAACCAGAGCAAAGCTGGTCCGACCTGATCAAGGTCGAGCCAGGCAGCAAAAAAACCCAGGAGGTAGGAGCATAATGATATTACCCTATGCATGTGCAGTCCTGCTCTGGTTATCCATGATTACCTATGCCACGCTGGGCGGTGCTGACTTTGGCGGTGGTATCTGGGATCTCTTCTCGTTGGGTCCTGAACAGGAAAACAAGCGACAATTGATCGTGCGTGCGCTCGGACCGGTCTGGGAGGCCAACAATGTCTGGTTCGACATAGAATTCCCCATCAGTTTTTGCATCTTCTCCATGATTTTTGGGACAGTAAAATCAATCTTGTGGCGGAAGGGGTGGTTGCCGTTTGTCGGGAATACCGTAGCTCTAATGCCAAGAATACGAACGGCGGCACGTTTCTCTTCATATGAGGGTATATAGGAAGAATCTGTAAGAAAGGGTTTTACGTCTTCTACCCATTTCTCAAATCGGGCAATCTCGCCTTCGAGTTCCATGCGTTCTTCCTCATCATCTGCCAAGTCATCAAGCATGCCTTCTGCTATCCGTTTTTGGCGGCCTAATTCCTGCATCCTTTCTGTGATATCAGCAAGTTCCTCATCATCAGGGGCATGTTCTGCAAGCATGTAGAGATTTCTCAGGCTCTTCTTAATGCTTTCGATGGTTTGTATGACAGACGCGGGGTCAACAGGACGTTTGTTCTCTTCCCGAAGGTCTGTGATATGCTCTCTCACAATATCAGGATGATGGAGGACTTGAATGACTTTCTCCCACGCAGCAGCGTCAAGAAAAGGCATATGAATAAGGGTTAAATGATTGTGGACTTCTGAATTGGTAGACCGCTGTTTACACAGGTACACGGGAGTTTCACCGTTCCTTGCTGCCGCGGGGCTTGGATAATCAATATGCATCCTCCTTCCGCAAATGCCGCAAAAGACATGTCCTGCGCGAAGAAGACCGATTTCTCCCTGCCCACGATGCTGATTATTCCTGATGGAGTCTTGCTTGTTAATCACTAACTGCTCTTGGATTTGCTCAAAGGTAGCCGTCTCAATCATTGCCGGGGCAGTACCTGCGGGAAGGTGAATCCATTCTTCCTTTGGACGAAGAACGGTTTTTTTGCCAACCCTCTTCCACCTGTTCGCCCAAACTTCACCCGCATAAATGGGGTTACTGGCAATACGCCGCACTGTTGATGCTTGCCAATGCGGTTCACCTTTCACCGCCTTTTTCGGAGGAGGTATACCAATTTCGTTGAGTTTGCGTGCGATTGCATTCAAACTCACCATCTGCTTGAGTAAATCAAAGATATACAAGCACACGCGATGCTCACTCCACTCGTTTCCCTCAGAGTCCACATAGATGATAGTGTCGTTGAAGATGTAAGCGCCTTTGACTTCACGCTGCGTATCAATAAAAAGATACCCGTAACTGGCTTTTGCGCTTCCGTTGGGAGCTTTGCCAATGGCAATGCGGTCAGCCTTGCCACGCTGCAATCGAAGGTATGATTGCTCTCTTTCCAGCCTCGCATAGGTCGCTTTCCACGTAAGCAGCAGCTCTCCAACAGGAGAATCATCTATGCGCTCTGAGATGGTTTCTAAACGAATGCTTACTTTCTGAAGCTCATTGTAGATCAAAAGTACTTCAGCAGCGCCTTTGCGACTTAATGCTCTTACCTCTGTAATCACCAGCACATCAAACTCTTTCCTCCCAGCGGCTTTAAGCATATTCATAAGTACGGGTCGCTGATAATAGGGAACGGAATACGCTGAAATGGCTTCTTTATACTCGTGGGAATTTGGATCAAAGAGGTAGCCTTCTTTTTGTCCATACTCCCGACAGGCTTTTACAGCCGATTCAATTGTTGTGGAGTCAGCGAGCAGAATATCGCTCTCTCTGACATACAAAGCCATGCGTTCTTTGCGTTTTGGCATAAGGTACTCCCATGATGCGGTGACTGTAGATTGCTGAGCCAGAACACGAGGTGGGGGGTGTGTGCTGGCGTTTGCAGACAGCACCGTATGCAGTTGGGTATGCGTTGCGGCAGTAAGCAATGTCTAACTCCATTCTTACTAAGTCGTGAGTTAGACAAGAGGATGCAAGAAGCCGAGAGTGTGGTATACTATGGCTAATCGATCTGCAAGCTAACTCTTGACAGACGGGAGGGGTGTATTGTGTGTTGGTAGCACCAATACATCCCGCTTTATTTTTTTGTTCTTTCTCAAAGTATACCCGAAACTGCATCATTTTGCCAGTGTGCTCTCTGCAAATTCCTACGAAACAATGATATGTATTTGCCCTGGATCAGTTGGGAAGGTCGTATCAGACTCCCTTCCTGGCTGAATGTAGACTCCTTGTATCCCCTGCATGCGCAAGAGAGCGGTTCGTGCCTGATCGATCTTCTTGCCTGCCATCTGCAAAGCAAGACTCTGAAGTTGGGAAGCGGTGAGATGAAAGATCATGGTGCCGCTTACCGTGACAGCAAGCGCGTAGGTGTGATGGCTCTTGTCCAGAAGCTTTGAATTGCCAAGGCTGAGAGAGATTTCACCTTTTGTCGTAAAACCGCTTCCTACCTCTCTGACTCCATCCTGCAAAAAGTGTGTGGTGGTAAGAGCTTGCAAGGTGGCAAAGTCTATCACCTGCGCCAGACACGTTTCTGAGACGGCAACCCTGGCTGTGGTTGCCTGCTCCCCTACGTTGGGTGTCGCGGTTGTCTGAGAGGTGCAAGTGAAAGGCAGGAGTCTCTGCTCGGTAGCCCTCATCTGCTTCCCTATCGCATCTTTTGCCAGTGGGTCAAGCGTTCCAGCGAGGTGTTTTGTGGCTGCGGCAACATCTGCCTGGCTCACCATTGGGTAGGTTTTGGGGTCTTCTCCTCCGGTAAACCCACTGGTATTTTTCACATAGATGCCTGAGAGACAACACAAGCCATTGAGAGCAAGTGGCGCGATATTGGCCTGTGTTCCTGCCTGGATGGTATGGGCACGCACGGTTGCGCTCCCGTTGGTCGCTCCATTCCCTGCGCTAATCGTGACGGTTTCATCAGTCACCACGTGGATGCCATCACTGCCGGTGAGCACCGTTCCCGCGTACACCGTTTGGCTGTAGGGCGCTTCGTTATACAACGTCACGCTGCCGGTGGCCTGGACTGGCGGTGTGTGTCCGACGCCGGTGGTGGTAATCGTTTCGGTCGTGGTCGGTGTGGTAAAGCTGAGGAGCCGTGAAGGAATTTGCTGTTGTCCTGGGTCAGCAGTGCCAGTGACCGCAAGAAATGTGTAGGCTTGACTCATGCGTTTCTGCGTTGGGAACAGGGTGACGGTTGCTGTTGGGCGAAAGTAGGTCTGTGCAAGGAACATCATCAGCGTTGGAATATGCTCGCCTGCCAGAATAAGAAGCAAGAAGAGAGCAACAATGCTCCACCAGTTCACCTGAAAATACCGCTGCGGCGGTGCAAGTGGCACGGTTGGGTCGTCTGAGATAGGCGACGCTTCCGGTTCCTCTGTTCCGGTCACCAGACTCTCTGCTAGGGCACTCTCAACAGTAGACGAAGTATCCAACGGTTCGGTGTGGAGTGGCTGGCTTTGGAGTTCATCGGTCTGTACCTGCTCGTGCATACGTGCCTCCTTCTATTTTGGTGCTGGCGGCTGGCTCTGAAATGTCGTGCCGTTGTTATACAGGGGAATTTCGGTACTGCCGTAGTGGACTAACGCGTCCAGCTTGCCATCAGCGTTAATGTCCTGGAAACTGATGGTGACCGGGAGACCTGCCTGATCTTGCGGCAACACCACCACCACGTAGATTTTTGCCACTTCGGGGTGTCCCTTCTGCGTTTCCAGCACCTCTATCTCTCCATTGAGATTGAGACAGAGAAAATGACTGACCCTACCAAAGTGGCCGACATCCTGGTCAACCTGGTAGGTGCGGGGAAAGCCGTAGGTGAAATCATCCATTTTCGTGTGTATCCAGCTTCCCAGCATACTGAAGAGAAGCCAGCCGGCAAGCATAATGCTGACCACAAGACTGACGGAAAACAGCCAGTTTTTCTGCTTCTTTCCTTCTGGTGGCTCCGGTTCGGTGTCTGTCTGACGCGCAATGGGCTGGTAGGGACGACGAACCACGACGCTACTTCGGGATCGCTGCGGATACAGATCATCGTCGTCTTCCTCATCTTCCTCATCATACACATCTGCTGTTTGACGCTGCTGATTGGGTGGCTTCCGTGTTTGTTGGATATTGGTAGAGTAAGGTTGTCGGTACTGTGGTGCTGATTGCCGTCGTGGGACAGCGCTATACGTCTGCACTGCGAGCTGCTCTTTAAGTTGCTTTGGCATGACCTCTGCCTTTCTGAATTGACAGGCAAGGCCATCTGTGGCATACTACCACTAGACCTTTCGCCTGTCCTGGCAGCAAAAACGGCATGTTTTACTGCCCTGTTCAACAACAGTAAAAAGGTGGGCGCTTTGGGTGTTGGTACTGCTGACTTTGCAAGAGGAACAGTACCATACAGATCAGTTATAAGGTCTATAGGGAACGCTTGGGTTTACTCAAGCGTTTCTTGGCATCACCCCCTCTCAAGGGTACTTGGATGCATGGCTAATCTATAAGGTGTATGCCGTCAAGGTCTGCAATGGTGATTTCCTGGTTTAACCCCTTTGCTATGGCATTCGCTATTTTCGCTGCTGTTGCCTTATAGATTTTCTTGCCTGCTATTGCATCGCTTAACGTCCCTGCGTCAATATCTGCTTCGCGGGCAAGTTTTGCCTTTGACCATCCAAGTTTCATGCGATACTGCTCGATGGTCATAACTAAATAACTCCCCTACAGAATATAGGTTCCAAATAGAGTGTGCCATATAACCACATGGAAGTCAAGGGATTTGCCTGGAAATTGAGGAATAGAGAGGTGATTTTGCCTCTTTTTTCTTTTCATGGGTTAGTGCCAACGCTACGTATGTGTTAATCTTCCGGTGATTTTCTCAGTGTGTAGAAGAGTGGTCGCATGTTGCTGCCGTGCCTCTTGTGTGGAAATATAATCTTACAGCGGTGAGGAGAGGAAAAGGAAGATTATATCTTCCGTCTGACTGCCTGACGAAGGAGATTGCCGACTCTGAATGCCGCCGTTGCCGGTTCTGACTCGTCTGGTCTCAGGCAGTGGTTCGTAGCCTTTGACAAGCTTTTGCAGGCTGTAGTGTCCATCTGGCATATCAACATCAAGGACAAGCAAACCTGCGACGTCGCTGGTTGGGATACCAATATTTGCCTTTGGGTGTTCAGTCCACCACTGCTGTATCTGGTCGCTGTCTAGGGTTGCGTCCCTATAGCCGTGCGTGCCTTCATAGGGATATTTGCCATGCAACGGAAAAACAGGCCAACCGTTTGCAGCATAGTATGCTGCTGCGTCTGCCAGTGAGAGGGTGTTGATGCGCTCTTCTGCTGGTGTCTGTTCCTGTTCATGCTGGTTCATAGCCTGTTACCGCTTCTTCTACTTTCCTGTCTAGTGGCAGTATACCGCATGTGCAGAAACCATGACACGTGAGACGACCACTGGTAGAGGAGAAAAAAAGCGAAGCAGGCAGGAAGGAAACCAGGGAGAGACGAAAAAGAAGACACGGCGGTCCCGCTCGGTGAGAACAGCCCAACCGAGAAGAGGAGCACATAGCATCAGTTGCCTTCGCGATCAGATGTTTGAGAGGTCCAAGGAAGTAGCAAAAGCTGTAGACTTCCCATAACACACGCCATAGTTTGTTTTTGCTCATATCAAAGGGGTCAACCTAAGCGACAGGGTCGCCCCTGCCGCTCGGCTTCAGAACCGGACGTGACACGTTAGCGTCATCCGGCTCCTCAATGGTTTGGCTCTTGTCAGGAGTACCTCTCGTCGTCGATGAACTATCGGCGGCGGTTTTCTGATCATGGCAATGGCGATGCAAGAGTTGGAGATTGCCGTACCAATCCGTTCCGCCAAAGGCGCAAGGGATGCGATGGTCAATTTCCAACACGTCTCCCTCTTTGAAATAGAGGTGACACCAATGACATCTCCCGCCTTGCTTCTTGAGCAAGTACCCCATTTTTGGAGGCGTTTGGGGATGGGCGCCTTGCCGTTGTGTCCAGTAGACCCAGTCTCCATCAAATGGGCTTTTTCTGCCTTGCACCTTCACATGTCGCTTGATTGGCGTCATGCGATGGAGGTGCAACGACCCCGTTTCGGTGGCAAAACGCCACCCTCCTTTTTCAGGATGCCAGTACGTTCTGGCCCTCCACGTTCCTGATTTGTTGGGATGTCGTCGTTTGCTCCAGTGCCAGAGTCGTTGAAACAGGTAGGTGTCCATCTGCGTATAGCCTCGTTTCGCACAGACCGAGGCGTAGTAACTCGCCCATCCTCGGATGAGGGGATTGAGATGCTTAATCAGGACGGCTTGTGGCAGCGCCTGATGTCTCTCGATGACCTCTTTGAGGGCTTGCTGATGCCGTTTGACGGCACTCGCACTGGGAGTAATGATGGTTTTGAAACCCAAGAGAACGCCATCATGCCTTTTTGCTGAGTGCGTTTTGCCGACCGGAAACTGTTGAATATGAAAACCCAGGAAATCGAAGCCGGCTTGGCCTTCCTCCTCCTTTAAGGTGTGCGTGATGTGCGTCTTGCTGGGTTTGAGGGTCAATCCCATGCCTGCTAACCAGGTTTGGGCAAGCTGTTGCACTTGCTCAATCGCGGCTTTGTCAGGATGCAGCACGACAAAATCATCCGCATAGCGAACGACGGTGGGCTTCCATCGTTCTCCATGAGAAAACTGGGGGAACGCTGCCGTGATCGCTTCTTCCAACCCATGCAGGGCAATGTTTGCCAGCAAAGGCGAGCAGACCCCTCCTTGAGGTGTGCCTTCTTCTGTCGGAAACCAGGCCCCGTTTTCCATCACCCCTGCTTTGAGCCACGTCTTGATGACCCGGCGCAGCAGGGGGAAGGTGTGGAGTTTGGCAAGTAAGGCGGTCTGATTGATCTGATCGAAACATTTCGCTATGTCAGCATCTAACACATACTTGGGTTTCTGGTTGATGCTGCCGTAGATCGCTTGGATGGCGTCCTGACAGGAACGCCCCGGGCGAAATCCATAGCTATTGGGCTCGAATTTGGCCTCCCATTCGGGTTCCAGAGCGAGTTTGGCCAGCATTTGCGCTGCTCGATTGAACAGCGTTGGGATGCCTAACCCGCGCTTCTCCGTTGGGTTGTTCGGTTTGGGAATCCAGACCCGCCGAACCGGTCGCGTTTTCAGATCAACCCTCAACTTCTGAACCAGGTGCATGCGCTGCTGGGGCGAGAGCGATTTGACGCCGTCGACCCCGGCGGTCTTCTTGCCCTGGTTGTCCTGGGTGACCCGGCGTACCGCCAGGCATTTTGCTGACCAAGAATGGATCAGCAGTCGCTGGAGTTTGTGGACAAGGTCAGTGTTGCCACGCTGTGAAGCTTGATAGATGCGCTTTTGGAGCTTAAATACCGTCCGTTCGATCGTGCGCCACGGAAGCGTATTCCATTCATACATCGGTTGGTAAGCCGTGTTCATAACTTGTGTACTCCTACTTGAACTTCTATCGTCCAAACCATCGTCCGCACGTCAGTATATCTGGGACATTACTCCCAGCATTGGCTTCTTGCGGAATCCTGCCAGCAGGCTCATGCGGTGGACACCTGCTCAGCTTTCGTTGAGAGCAGCCTGCTGGTTACTTCGTTCCTGAGAACCGTTTTGCGTCGTGGTAGGCCGGTATTCTGCACCGGGTTTAGCGAGGGTGAACCCTGGTCACAAGAGCGCGTGCCAGGCCTCTATCCTTTCCCATTTTGGGCAAGCCACTAACCTACGTCGGCTTGGTAGTGCTAACGATGCCTCATCATACCTTCGCTTGCGCTGGCCGTGACGACCTGCTCCCAGGGATGCTTCAGGTAGGTTCTGAAGGGACCTGGTTTTCTTCCCGCTTCAGGGATTGATGGTCAGTCGCTACCCTGGGGAAGATGCCTTTCTCGGTTCACACAAGGTTGGGAATTGCACCCAACATCGGTTCTCAAGTTGTCAAGGAGTTGCCTCCTTCCCCCTCATCCCCAGGTGTTGTCACCTGTTTCGAGGGAACGAATCGCACGCTCATCCTCACATTAAGTGAGTTCGCTTGCTTGGACAGGAGTTCAGTTTTGTGATAGATTCAAATTGATGCAATTGGAGACATGGTTGTAAGAGAGGAGGACTGCATCAATGAGTTCTCGAGAAGAGAGAGAAACGCTAGCTGCATTGTTCCTTTTGCCTGATACCATCGCGGTTGAAGCTGTCTCTCCCAGCAAGAGCCGCCTGACTCTTCAGATTTCCTGTACGCTCGAGAGCGCTTCTTGTCCCCTTTGCCAGCAATCATCAGAACGCATTCACGGAAAGTATGGGCGAACAGTGGCTGATGTCCCTTGTGGAGGGCGATTGGTCACACTTGCATTAACGGTTCGCAAATTTGTCTGTAATACCAAGGCTTGCCCACGCCGGATCTTTACCGAACGGCTTGCTGACCTGGTGCAGTCGTATGCGCGTATGACCAATCGGCTCTCGCAAGCTCTCCAGACACTCGGTTTTGCCACCTGTGGGCAATTGGGAGAACGTTTCGCTCCCAAGCTGGGGATGCAGGTCTCTGGCCCAACGCTTCTGCGGCGCATGCGAACATGTTCCTATGCCCCGCCTGCGTCCGTATCCGTCCTGGGCATAGACGATTGGGCTTGGAAAAAAGGGGCGACCTATGGCACAATACTCGTCGATTTAGAGCTTCGTAAGCCTATTGAGATCCTTCCAGATCGAAGAGCCGAAACTGCGGAAGCCTGGCTGCGGACCCATCCAGAAGTAGAAATAGTGAGCCGGGATCGAGGAGGGGATTACGCAGCGGCAGCTAGGAAAGGCGCTCCCCAAGCACAACAGGTGGCAGACAAATTCCACTTGCTCAAAAATCTCCGTGAGAGGATCAAAGATCTCATGGATCGGAGACACTCCTGTTTACCCGAAGTGGAAGAAACAAGATCCGACGCCATTCCCACAAAGGCACAAGGGATCAAAGATTGCTCAGTCCACGAGATCGCAGAGAACCATGCGGAGCCAGTATCAGAGAAACACTACCGAACCATTCCTGCCTACCCGTATCAAAGACCAGCAGGGGTGAGCTACCACGAATTGCAGAAACAGGTACGACGAGACAAGCGCTATGCTCGCTATGAAGATGTGCGAACACTCTCAAAGCAAGGGGTGAGCATCCGCGAAATCGCTCGTCGGTTGAAGTTAAGTCGAAAGACTATTCGTCGTTTCATTGGAGCCGAGGAATTTCCTGAGCGTCCCCCGTCCCGGCGAGGCCAACAAGGCAGTATCCTCAACCCGTACAAACCGTATATTTTCCAGCGGTGGCAGCAGGGATGCAGGAACAGCGTTCAGCTCTATGATGAGATCAAGGCTCGCGGATATCCAGGATCTGCCGGGAGGCTTCGAACCTTTCTCGCTGATCTGAGGAAAAAGCATGTGGAGGCGGGATCAGCGGAAGTTTTGACCTTTGATGCTTCTACACAAGCGATTGAAATCCCTGATTCTCTGCCTCCCAAGCCCCGTATTGCGTGCCGCCTGTCTGCAACACGTGCATCCTGGCTCTTTGTCAGCCAAGCAGGAAAGCTGGATGAGAAGCAAGAACAGCAGGTCGGACAGATTCGAGCCGGACACCCTGACCTGGAGAGGGCTTACCAACTGAGCCAGGATTTTGTGATGATGCTCGCTGAGCGGCGAGAAGCCGATCTGGATAGCTGGCTGACTCAAGCTGAACACAGCGGCTTGCCCGAATTCAAAAAAATGGCGAGGGGGATTCGCCTCGATTATGCCGCGGTCAAAGCCGCGTTTTCTTCAGAGTGGAGTAATGGTCAGGTCGAAGCGCAGGTCAACTGCTTGAAGCTTCAGAAACGGATCGTGTTCGGCAGAGCGAACTTTGACTTATTGAGGCTTCGTGTTCTCTCGCGTGTGTAGCAGTCTCTCATGATCCTGCTCTCAATCCTTCCATGACGTCCCCCCATGCTTCCCGTACCAGTAAGCAAGCAGACTTACTTATTTTGAAGAAGAGCCCCACTTAAGGCATGGTTCAAATGAATGTGACAGTTTCGATTGCCCAAATGCAGGTAGTTGCGCTCTGCAAGCCGTTGGACATTTTATTGTGACTGTTCAAACTGTCACATTCGGTTGAACGCGCAGTGAACCATGCCTCAATGATCAAAAACAGGAGGGTATCCTGCCGTTCTTAACTGCTAGTCAAACTGTCCTAAAGCCAGCATATTGCCTTCGCTATCTTTAAACCAGGCTCCCTTGCTCTGCCCAAGCGTTGCCACACTGTTGATGGTCTTCACTTCCGACGTGTCGTACTCTTCAAAGACCACTCCCCGGGCTTTGAGTTCGGCCACTGCGGCCTCGATATCGCTCGTGTTCCATGTCATCTGGGTATGGGTTCCGCTGGCAGTTCCTCCAGAGGGAAAGACAAGAAACCTGGTCCCTCCACCACAACGGTAGAAGAGGCCATCTGGTCCTTCGCTTTCCGGGGTCAGTCCCAGCTTGTCGGCGTAGAAGTGCTTGGCGCGTTCCAGATCCGTTGCTGGCAGCGCGGTGTGGATGGGATACTCTGCTAACATAGGTTGTACCTCCGTTGCATGGTGTGAGTGCGGGCCGGCTGTTCTTCCCTCTTCCTAATCCTATAATACACTTTTGGATGGACAAAAACCACCCGCAAAAGTGCGTATGACCTGCCAGGGGCTCTCATCCTGAGTGGCGAAACCAATTGGCATATAGACGAGTGTTTCTGATCATACAAACGGGATTCTCCCCCAGATTAAGTAAGCTTGGTTGCTTTGGTGGGCGTTTCGTGACCGAAACGACTGTTGTTCTCGTTTCCTCTGAGCAAGACCTTGTTCCCATTCTCTGCTGTAAGCAAGCAGGCACACTTAATGTGAGGATGAGCCCCGGTTATTCGTAAAGCGATACATCAGTTGGAGCCAATTCATGTGTCCTCGCTTCTCACATATGCTAGAGCTTTCACATACATTGCGGGTGAACCTCTGGATGTGGTACACTTTTCTGAGACAATGACCTGGGTACGATTTTTCAGGACTCAACACATCTCACTGATTGGAAAGGATCCGGAGGGGTGGGGTAGCAAAGCGTCACTTAAAAGGCATGTACACGCAGCTTTCCACAGACAGACTCGGACCCACAGCTCACCCTAGGGGGACTGAGTGATGCCCTTGTACCCCACGCTGGCCTCTAGACCTCGGCCGTCGAGGAAGGAGCTCATGCCGAACCGAACTCTCACCCTATCCCCAGTCCCAGTACTGCGACAGCGTTTCGACGCTGTGCCCTGGCTTCCGATCCTGCTATCTCCTCGCGGGCCGTACATGGCGCGAACCGACGCGCAGGGGATACCGCTACGCGATGATCGCGGGTTCCTGCACGTGGAGGAGACGCCGGGCGGCGTCTCGGGAGCCTGGCGACAGGGAGCGCGAGTCATCGCAAATCTCCGCTGGCTGACCCCTCAGCGCAATCCGTTCGATACCGAGCTCGACGTGTACGGGGCGACTCGCAGAAGGCATGGAGATGTCGATGGTCTCAGCCACTACCCCTACTGGACCTGGCATTTCCCATCACCCGACGGGGTGGTGGGTTTCTGGTACAAGGCCGTCGCCAGCCGCGTACTCTGGCGCATCCTCCACAGTGCTCCGCCAGAGGAGATGATGCCGTTTGCCACGCGTGAGCTGGCCTACGCGTGGGACCACGGGCATAGAGTCGTCAATGCCTATGGGGCACAGGCTGCCCTCGCCGTTGCCGACGATGCTCAGGCTCAAGGCCGCCGTCCCGTCTTCCTCATCGAGGACTTCAGCTTCGACATGGACAGCCTGATACGGAAGGCTCTGCCCAATGCAGCAATACAGCACTTCATCCACGTTCCCGTAGCTCCCTGGAACGTGCTGCAACTGCTCCTGACAGACGAGTGGGCGAGAATTCTCACCGAGAACGGGCAACCTCTCGGCGAGAGGATGCTGTACGAGACACAGGCAGGATGGACCGCCGCGGATACGCTGATGGTGCAGCGGGACGTAGACCAGGCCAACCTTCTCGAGGCCATCGCCCAAGTGCTTGGACCGCATGGATACAGGGTTGACGAGAAGACTGGCAGCGTCGCACACCCCGACGGGCGTCGTTCCCGTACAACTGTCTGCCCCATCAGCTGCGACCCCTGGGAGATGGTGGAGCGTGCACGATTCGAGACGACAACACGAGCGCGTCACGCGTTTCAGGACGCGCTAGGAGGAGCGGATCGAGTCGCAGGCATCATAACCCGCATCGACCGAACGAAGGGCATCGATGTAGCTCTCATGGGCTTCTTGCGGCACTGTGAGCACCTCATCGCGAGCGGACAGATCGAAGAGCTCCAGCGGTGGGGATTTCTCGCCTGGCTTCAGGACGCACGCAGCATCTCCGAGGAGCAGCAGTACAAGGAGCTGATAATGCGTCTCAGCCACGACGTCAACGATCGCTTGCGGCCCTTCATGCCCAACGAGCGAGACGCAGTGGTACTGCGTCTCGGCAACGATCGCGACACCATGACGGCGGCGTTTCAGATGGTCAACTTCGGAATCTGGACAGCACGGTACGGCCTGGGCATCAACTCGCTTGAAGCGAGGGTGGCAGACAATCGGGTCGTCGGAGGCTTCGAGCTGCCACCCGGCGAGCGCCGTGCTCCCCACGTCCCGATTCTGACCGGTATGGTCGGGACCTCGCGCCTCCTAACCTCTCCTTTCGTCCCACGTCCGGCACTTGACGACCCCAAGAGCATTGCGATGGCTCTCCGCGCGTTGGGGGAACAGCCTGCCGACATCCTCGACCAGGTCACCGAACACCTCGCATCCGACGTGTGGTCATGGAACATCTACTCGTGGCTGTCGACCCGGCTCGAGGAGCTCGAGGCCATGGCGCTCCCCACTCCATCCTCCGGTGAGTTCCCCCTACGAGCGATCACGCCGCTGCCTGCGCCGCTCTCCCTCGAGGATCTGATTTGATTGACGTTGCCCGCGAATGCGAGGGATTTGGGAGACCATTCAAAAGCGGGTGCTCGTTTTTGTAAACGTCAAGGGGATAGTGGCTCATCCTCTCATGAAGCAAGCAGGCACACTTAATGTGAGGATGACCCCTCACAGGGTACCAGTTGGCTCATTTTTGATCACCTAAAATGGGGTCATCCTCGATTTTGGTGAATAAAGCTCATCAAGAAAGTATTCAGGATACATTCACCTGCATCAGGAGCGATTTCTTGATATACGCTCATAGCTCTGCAATACCCGAATCACCAAATGTGAGGATGACCCCCATGTACGTGATCAAAAACAGATCTTCAGCCACACATGAAGACATTCTTCGTTTCCTTTGAGGTTGCTGCCAAAGAAGCCGCCGTAGCCATACCCCTCAAGGACTGCTCCGCAACTTTGACAGGATACGCCGTAGTTATCGCCGTTGCGTCTGAGATGCTGACAATTGCTCATGGGAGAAGTTGATTCTAGCAGCTTTTTGTCCCTTGGTCGTGTTTTCTCCAAGAGTGTTTTCGGGCGGAAAAAAGGGGTATCCAACTGGATACCCGCTTGCACTTTCTTGCGGTGCGCTAAACGTTTCCCGAAAGATCAACCAAAGGAGAAGCGACTCCTTCAGCCGCCTCTACCTCATGGTGTTCAAACCAAATGGGCTCTTGGACTTGTGTTGCTTCCAGATCGACGAGGTAAAAGCAAAACGGCTCTTCTGCCTCATCAGCTATCGTACTGACCGTTTGGACGGTGCCTTTCAGCCCTCTGAAGGGACCATAACTCGTCACATCGACCAAACTTCCGACTGGCAAGACATTGTTCTGCATGGTATGTGGCACTCCTTTCTCATGAACCAGATGCCCTCAGCGCTCTGCTCCGGCTGTTCATCCCTGACAGGAGAAGCACTTCTCATGACACAAGAAACCTCATTTCCGCACCTTGAGGGAGATGCAGAGGTCATTCTATAACATTATAGCAAAGCATGACAAACTCCGCTAAACAAATACTTGCCTTGTTACATTATTTTAAGAATGCTGCAATAAGATCGAGAGAATTCTTGGGGAAAAGTGAGTCGTATTGTGGAAAGGGATACCAGCGGCCAGCGGCAAAAGAGGTACGTGCTGCTTGGGTGTCAGTCGCCTACACCAGAAGCGAAGAGGGGAGCGTCCTGACAAAATGGCCGTTCTGCCGGAAGAACGCTGCCACATTGTCAAGAATACGGCTGATCCGCTCTTTTTTGTTTGTGTCACAAATCAGCACCCCTCGTCCGGGCAGGTTGTTGGCAATGGTCTGGTACTTTCCCTTTTGGAACAGAAGAGATGCCGGGACTAAGGCGATATTGTCAAATTTTGCCCGTCTTATGGCTCTCGGCGGTTTCACAATGCGATAGGGAAGTGTCTGTTTCATAAGCCTGTCTGCATCATCAGTTGTCGCGGGTCTCGTGCCATGTGTGTATAGATAAGGGAGGTCTCCGGCCTTTCATGTCCCAAAAGCTCCTGAAGTTCGCTCACTGTATAGCCTTTACTTGCCTTGTAGGTGGCGCAGGTGTGCCGCAGGGAATGGCAGCTAAATTTCTTGGTGATCCCAGCCAGCTCGCGGTATTTCTCAACGATATCCGCGACACCCTGCTGGGAGAGGCCTCCTCCCTGGTAGTTGAGAAAGACATGCTGATCTGCGAAGAACGTTCGGTCTTTGAGGTAGGATTTGAGCGCCTGGGCTGCTTTCTTCTCAAAGTAGACTGTTCGCTGCTTGTTGCCTTTGCCGTTTATCAGCATGGTTCCTTCGTTAAGGTCAATATCCGAAAGCTTCAACCCGACCAGCTCTGAAACCCGAATGCCGGTTTGGAGGAAGAGTTGCAAAATGGCGTAGTCCCGGCTATTGCCGGCTGCTGCACCAAGAAGCCGCATGTACTCGTCCACCCGCAAAAACACCCGCTGCTTGCGCTCTTTTTTTGGCCGGATAATCTTTTCGGCAGGGGAGGAGGGAAGTGTCTTCTCAACATCAACCAGGTACCTCAAATACTCCCGGATCGCCGCGAGTTTGCGGACTCTCGTTACGCCGGATCGTCCCAACCCTGAAAGGTGTGAGAGAAAGTCGCTGATATGGGTTGCTGTGATCTTTTCAGGACGATCTACAGTGATGTCGTTCTCACTCAGGTAGGTGAAGAACTGGGATAGATCAGTCCGGTAGGCGACTCTGGTATGCTCGCTGACATTTCGTCCTGCCAAGTAGGTGAGGTAACGGGTTAACGATGCTGCTAGTTCATGTTGCGTGTCCATAGGTTTCCTTCTGTCAAATTAGCAATTCTATTGATGAATGTGCTAACGTTGTCCGTCGGTTATGTTTTTCTGGTCTCATTGTGCCGAATTACCATTTTTTTCGCAACGCGAGAATTTTGTAAAAACTGGTACATATAACCATTAAAAATACCCGTTATATTCAACCATTTTTAGCAGATTTTGAGCGTGACTGTCAAGGGGGTGGTTGGTATAATCACTGATTATACACACTTCTCTCTTGTTTGATATAATAAGTTAAGCACTATGGGGAAACTCCTTCTTGCATTATGGGTGTTTCTTGGTTCACTGATTGGAGCACATCGGGGGTCACCCGCTCTGCATGCTGTGCAAGCAACTGTTCTGCCAACACAGGCACCTCAGACTCAGCCATCAGTGCTGAGCTTAATTCCTTCCTCTCTTCTCAACGTATCATTTTCCACGAACACAGACACAGCCTCTTGATACGAGCAATTGGGTGACGTACGCGGATATAAACGACGGAGTAAAATTTACCTATCCAGCGCAGTGGTCATACATGCCATCTTCTGCGGGCCCATCAGTCGTTACATTCAAACCAGCCTATGCCAAATTACAAGACATGGGAGGGAATGCCTATTGTATCGAGGTTGCTTTACTGGTCAACGACTATCAAACAGAAGTGCAAAGGCTCCCCATACCCTCTGATGGAAAGTTTGAGATCGAACTCATTTCCTTTGGCAAGGTATCAGGTGTACGCTTTCGAGACGCAACGTCTGGCCGATACCTGCTCGATAAAGATGGAAAAGCCCAGGAAAGCCGATGATGGAAGCGACTTCTGCTCATCTCGTCACACGTATGCCCACACCACTTCGTGTTTCAGAAGCCATGCTGCCTGCTTTGCTCCCAGAAGAGGTCTGCTGATGCATACGTAGGCCTGGTGCGGATCGTGGAGAGCGGGGTACCAGGAGTCGCCAGGGTATAAAGGGAAATGACGCATCTCCTCTCGCAGATCCACAGAGGGAGAGAAGGACATTTTGACCAGCTCACCGCTCCTCACCTGAAATGACAGAATGACTTCTTGTTGGAGTTGCTGGCTCAGGATGGTCACATAGCTCCTCACGCTGGCCGCCTGCATGAGCAGGACGATGAACAGCACCTCGCTGATCTGCTCAGAGACACCCCGACTCATGAGGAGATCACCAGTGACTTGACAGCTTTCTTCTAGGAGCGTCTGCACGGCGTCTGCCTGAGCATCGGCGCACACAATTTCAATGAAGATGGTCATGCTGGATCTCCTCGCCACTCATACACCGATGCTATTTCCTGCTCCTACTCTCTCCTTCGAGAAGACCCAAGGTGTCCAGCGTGGATACGGATGTCCACCTGGTCCAGTTGCCACTCTTTGCTGTTTTTTGATGCGTTGGCCATCATTGGCGTGACCAGATGGTTGACCAGGCAGCCCGCTCTAGCGGAGTACAAGAAGGAGTATAGGGGAAAGGGAGCTCTCTGTCATCGGTCATCCGGCGGATACCGTATAGGCCACCTGACCTATTTGTGCTGAATACCACCCTCAGGAGCCGTTTCTCCCCTGGTGTTTTCTTCCCTCTTTTTGACACGGCTGTGTTTCTCAACCCCGGCTCTGCCAGACAGACCAGAGCACCCACCCAAAGCTGAAGGAGGAAAAAGAGCGTTTCTCCTTCCTCACGATGATGGAGAATCTTCAGCAGGCGGGTTCTCTTTCTGATCGTGTTATCATTGGCTTGCTCGTACGTCTTATCTGGAGAGGGGTAGTGGACACTCCCCCGCAAACGTTCCTGTACCTGAGAAATTTCAGCTCAGTCTTGAGGAGCTCAAACAATTCGTCTCCCAATTCCGCAGCGCCTTCCCCGACTTGCATGAGATAGTTGAGCTACAGGTCGCCGAAGGGGACTTGGTGGTGAATCGCGTGACGGTGCGTGGAACGCACACAGGGGAGTATCGGGGCCTGGTGTTTAAGGGTATCCCTCCAACTGGGAAGCAGGTGACATGGACGTTTACAGAGATTGTTCGGATCGTTGATGGTAAGATCGTGGAGCACTGGATGAACGATGACGCTGTGGGCAGGCTGCAACAGATCGGTGCTCTCCCCATCCCAGGGCAAGCCAGTTCGTGACCTCTGTAGCCCGTTTCACTTGGGAGGCACGGAACTCGGCGGTAAACTGCTGCCGAGTTCCTCACTTCCCTGCCTATCGGGGGATTATCCCTCAATGTGATAGAACTCACGACGACCCGTTTCGACGAGTGGTGTCATGCGGGCAAACCACTCGCCAAACTCCGGCAGGGAGAAGACCTCAGCGATACGACGCTCCCACTCGGCCAGACTCTCGACGGTTGTCTCCGTGACGACGGTGTAAAAGGAGCCACTGGCATCGGTGAGGATGCGATCCCCATACTGTGTAGGCCAATGCTCTCGGGCCTCTTTGAAGAGTGCCACCAGCTCGCCTCCCTTGCCATATTTGGCTTGAAAGACGTCACGCACCAGGATCATGATTTCACCCCTTTCTGTGTATCAGAACTCACTTCGGGTAAGCGTGTCTTACCCATCTGAACGATACGATGAAAAGACTTCCATGGATCAGTATACCATCTGGCATTGCAACAAAAAGGTTCTTATTTGGGAAGGAGAACACTCCTTTCTCGTTTGTCTGCTGGTTTGAGAGAACACGAGGGGGGGTAGGGTCATCATTAGCAAAACAACCGTGTTTTGCCGTTCGTTCTCCAAGAAGCGAGCGTAACGTTTCTTTTCTGTTGCCTGAAAAAAGATTGCTGCTCTCAATCAGCCTCACAAGCCAATGCAGTTTGACATCCTGCACTACACTGTTGCATTTTACCCAAAGATCGTTGGTTTTTTCCCGTTTCCGGAGGCTCAGCCAGACATTTGGAGAGAAGGCCGACACTCATTACCCTGCCATACACCTGTGTCATTGCCGCCGTTCTCCGTACATCTGCTCTCGCTCTCCAACATTGCTAAAAAAGCCCCGACCACACACGGATCAAATTGGCTTCCTGCACCCCGCCGTAACTCTGATTTGGCCTCATCAACAGTGAGTGGTACCTGACGATACCGTCTCAGCGAGGTCATCGCGTCAAAGGAGTCTGCCACGGCGATCACACGAGCGGGAAAGGGAATAGCCGTTTTCGCTACCCTGTAGGGGTAGTCACGTCCATCCCAACGTTCGTGATGTGCAACCACGATGTGAGCCAGGCGCTCAAAGACCCCACCGATCTGGTCAAGGATATGGTAACCGATTTCTGGATGCCGCTGCATGATCTGCCGCTCTTCTTCAGTCAGCGGGCCTGGTTTATGCAGAATGGCATCAGGAATACCAATTTTGCCAATATCATGCAGGAGTGCCGCCACTCTCACCAGAGATTGTTCTTCCGGTCGCTCTAACGTGCGTAGCGTTGCCGAAGCTAAGTCTGCAACCCGCTGCGCGTGAATACCCGTCTCCCAATCATGTGCCAAGGCTGTAGCAGTCAAGGCCTGGACTACCATGGACTCCTTGTCATCAAGCATTACCTGCTTTGCCTCCGACGCTGCCCCTGCAACAAAGACACGGTTACGGCCAGCAGCTTTTGCCCGGTACATCGCACAGTCAGCCGCTGCAATCAATGCTTTGCTCGACATGCCATGCAGCGGATAGATCGCAACACCAATACTGACGGTGGTAGCGATAGGGACAGCAGGGGAGGAAGCACCAGACCGCCAAGTACAGGGGCGTGCAACGATGACTGAACGCACGTATTCTGCCGTTTTGTAAGCTGGATGTACGCCCATGCCTGGCAACACGATGATAAACTCTTCACCGCCATAGCGTCCGACAAAATCATCAGGGCCCAGCGTCGTACGTAACCGACAGGCAACCTCACGCAGCAGCGCATCGCCTGCCAAATGCCCCCACGTATCATTCACGCGCTTGAAATGGTCAACATCAATAAAGAGCACGGCGGACGATCCAGATGTTTGCTGGGAACAGACTATGGTTTCATCGAGCCGATGCATCACAGCTTGATAGTTTGGCAAGCCACTCAGCCCATCTATGTACACCGCGTCTAGTAATGCAAAATAGAGATGGTCTCGTTCTGCCAGTAGGTCATTCTGATGCTGCACTAAGATTTCTTGCTCGCCGTAACTTGCTTGGAGTTGTGCTCGTAGCATCTCCGCATTGCCTGTCATTTGCCACGAGATATCCAATGCCCTGCTCACGACCTTTCCTCCCTCTTGCTGTGTAGTGCCAGTCCGAACGGTGTGTAGAGAAAACGTTTCCCAGAATAGGCAAGCGTCGGTATGTCTCTTTCTCAAGAGAGAGCATCTCTGCGGAGAAAGTGGTTCGCAGTGGCTCTCGTCATCGTTGGCGGATTGGTTCTCTGTGGAGGTTGCTGGGTATCTAAATGAGCAAAGAGAAACTCCTCGCACGTACAACTCACCCACCATAAGTAAGTATACTCTGAGGACAAGATTTTTCAACAAGCAAGGCCTAAATACTTGACATATGTCCGTTATGGGGTATGACTGTTTTTGGCTGTCAAATTCTCGACCACTTGGCCCTGTTCAGCCATTCAAAAAAGCAGTCCGAGATACACAAGTGTGAGGCCATGCGGCCCTGGACATGACAGAAACGCCTCTTCGTTGTATGCGCTCGCGAAGGGCTTTTCCATTGCGGGAAACAAGCTGTCCTTCCAGCGGTACAGGAACTCGTGTTGCGTCTAAAGTTGATTGATCCCAAAGTGCGGGTCTGGTCACTGGTAAGGATTGGAGATGGGAGGCAACATAACGGCGTTCTTTCATATGCAAGCTAGATGCTCTGTTTTTGGAGAAGTTCTGGTCGTTCTCCCTCAAATCCTGGCATAGTAGTTTATGCTAACTTGATAGGGGTAAGACTGGTTTGAGAAACGAGCAAGGGATGAGTAAGAAAAGTGAGCGAGAGAGTGAGGCAACAGATGAGCAGATAAAACTTGACAGACAAGCAATTTAGAGTGATAGTGGAGGTATGGGGTTTTTCAAATCAAATCGCTTGCAGTTAATCTTCAATGCTATACTATAATTAATCTCTGCAACATATGCAACGGGAAATACCTATTAGCCAGCTTCGGAAAATCGAGGGACGTGGCAAGTTTCTCACTGCTATGCTGACGTTTGATTTCTTTGATTTGCTCTTGAAGTTAACAATAGTAAGTTTAGCAACACTCTACAATCCTTATGCGGTATTCTCCTTTTATGGTGCATCACCTTCTGTCTACATCTTATGGACAGGGATGAGTCTTATCTTAGATATGATTGTCTTTTTCAATATCTTACGATGGAAGAAAGTAGCAGCGGTTACTTTTTTTCTTCTTACAGGAGTTGAGGGAGTTTTAAGCTATGCGATATTTCGTCCAATTCATTATCCAGAGCCTCTTTCAGTTTCCCTCATCCACAACATAGCGGTACTTGTCCTCTGGCTCTGGGCATTCAAGCGCAAGTGGCATCTCTTCACCTAACCACCGAGAATTGCTCGCTGTGGGCGACGACCCGATAGGAATGCCCACAGCGAGACTTGAGATTATCTACCACTAGCTATGTAGTCCGCCCCTGTTTCAACAGAAGTGTGAAGAGACAACTACTTACTCTGTTACTGATAGCTAGCGCGACTTAATAATCTCCGTTTCTGCATTACCGGCAACATCTACCTCTGCAACTTTTTGCGGTGTACCAGCAGTAGTAGGAACGAGGAAGCTATTGTGTGTTTGGCAGCAGTTGATATCAGAGTCTGTTAGTCCAAGTGACACTCCAACCGACGTTAGCTTGAACCCTCCTGGTTGTCCTGAGGAAGGCGTCACGTCGACTGCAACCGAGGGAAACCCGAAAAAGCCGTAGTATACATCGCGATGTTTAGCGCCTGCCAACGCGAGGAGGCCACCACCCGCGAAGTAAAAGTGAGCAATATCATCTGAGCGGTCATTGATCGCAGCACTGTCCGGCGTAGACGTCAGTTCGTTATTATCACAGCCGCCGCAGGTAATGTCTGAAGCAATGATAATCGCACTGTAGAGAGGTTTGCCGCTTGAGTCTAAGAGCGGGACCACATCGGGAGTGAAACCCGTGCGAGGATCAACCGTTTTCATATTCATTGTGATGGGGGAAGTGGCACCGAATGCATTGCTGATAGCATCATGTACTTGGGTACCGTGATCCAGTGCTAACAGTGGAAGTGTCGAACCGCCCATGACAAAGGTAACAGCAACGTGCAAGTAATGACACGACGCACCCGGACTTGGACTACCTTGGGAGCAATGAAAATCAGTATCATGACCAGTAACCCAGAAGTTGCCAGCAGGAGGGGGTGGTGTGAAGTTTACAGGAGTGAGCACGATTTTTATAAATTCTATCTTTGTACAGAAAAATGGAATTGGGACAAATTGACACACGAGGTTCCCACTGGCAAAATCACCCATCTCGCGAGGACTCAATGGGCAAGGAGGCGCTCCTGCATTTTTACAGACAAAATCACCGAATTGCTTCAGCAAACTCAAGCACGTGCTAGAAAAAGGTTTTGTCAATTTGTTACACACGCTTGAAAATTCTATCAGAGGGTCTGAGGATGTCGACGATGTGATCGAAGGAGATGTTGATTGGTTCGGATTAAAATTAATGAGAATGCGAAGAAGGCCAATAAACGAGCACAGTTGTGGAACATCATGAGCATCGTCCTTACATGCTTCTTGATTACTGACGATGTCAGCCATTTCGCTACCGTTTAGCTCGCATCGCTCACCAGAAGTTCCCGCGATTTTACAGCTATTTTGACCAACCCGGTTAAGGAAGATTTGACATGTGCTCGAATGCAAATTTTGGCATGCCTTATGAACATTTATGCCTAAACTTGTGTTCGTCGATGATGAAGTGGCTGAGTGTGCGAAGGTCGCGAGGGGCACCATTACCCCGATGAGCAAAAGACATGATGCGAGAATGATGAGGTGCCGCTTGAATGGAAATCCTTTCATACATGTTCTCCTACAAATAATTAGAAATACGCACTACAAAACAACAAAAAAGCCTGAAAAAGGGGATATCCAGAGAAAGAGAACCTCTTTGCCAAAAAAGACGATACCCATACCAGTGGGCGCAGACAAAATGGTATGGATATCACGAACAACCACCCCTGAGACTTCCCGTCCCTTGCTTATTATCGGCAGATTGGAGCACTTTCTTTTACCCCTTCTCTATAAGAAGCAATCAGCATGAGCAGTAGAAACGACCCGACAATGACAAGATATCGCCACAATGAAGAGTGGAACATGGTCTTCCTCCTTCAGTTATGCTAGCCTGATGCTGTTCGGTTGGAATAGTTGCCAACGCTTCCAAGCAGACACACTTAATGTGAAGGAGAGCCATTAGGCAGTCCGTTTTCTCGTGAGCAGTTGGGGAGGGATGAATGGCAGCAGATCATCACGGGTGAAGGTTTTTGTCTCTTTGCAGACGCGCGTCATTGCCAGACTCACTTGATGCGAAAAGCCAACATATTCAACAATTTTCCCTTTTGCTTGTGCTTTTTGAATGGCAGGGATGAGATCGGTGTCTGAGGACACAAGATAGATGCGCTCACAGAGGTTTTCATAGGCGGCGACCAACATATCCACAGCCATGTGTACATCTACGCCTTTTTCGTGGAAAATTCCACCCGATTTCAGGAGATAGCCAAATTGATAGCGAAAGCCACATGTCTTCAGGTGGGCGATTAACTTCTGCTGGTTGTTGTACAGTTTTTGAGCATGGGCTGTGCCATCGGTTCGGACTTCACCGACATAATAGGTGCGCTGTGCCATCTGGCGATTGCCGGAAAGCAGCAGACTGAAGGCTGCGTAGTCAAACGCAAGCGTCTGCAAGCCCAGGTCTTTGAGCTTATGGTAAAAGTTGCTGCCATCAATCAGGATCATGGCACGTTCTGGGTTGCTCGATGACATACCAATAAGAGAATATAGCACAGATTGTGCATAAAAAACTCCCGTAAATGGTAAAGACCCCTACGGGAGGATTTACAGCGGTTCGCAAAAAGATAGACCTCCTCACTCATGAGCTTTTCTCAGCCAGGTGTTCAGCAGGCCAATAGCCACAATGAGAGAACCAGCCCGAAGCATCCGATGCAGAAACGGTCGTCAGAGCGTACTCAAGAGCT
>WNGH01000048.1_pt1 | contig 83883 bp, 75 predicted proteins | sample 5400631 | NCBI WGS metagenome assembly WNGH01 (sample SAMN13153373, study PRJNA577476) | soil metagenome | isolation source: 115 cm soil or saprolite under Garry oak tree replicate 1 | place: USA:California | collected 2016-06-15
ATCGTATGACCATGAATGGCCATACGTCAAGGTATCATGGCCAATCCATGTATCTAGGCGTTTTGCGATTTAACGCCCGGAAACCCGCACCACTACGCGATGTCACCTCAAAATGTGCCTCGCAAGTGTCAAACTCGGGTCTAGGGCTGAGACGATCCTAGATGTACTTGTGAACTTCCCGCTTTACATTTGACGTCTAGACGTCTAGTCTGTCATCTTATGTATTCAAACAAACCGATTCGAAAACGTCCTGGGCAAGTCCGCGATGCAATCGTAAGTGTATTGCGGGCCCACCCGGGTGGCGCGTCTGTAACAGAAATTACGGCAGGAGTATCAGCCTTGATTGGCGAAGTTGCGCCGTCATCAGTGCGATCCTATCTCCGACTAAATACGCCAACGTATTTCGCGCGCATGGACCGCGCTCAATATGTGTTGAATGGGTTTGAAGTCGAGCGACCGACACGGCAGCATGCCGAAGCGGGTGCTGAGCAGTTTCAATTCGGCCACGCTACCTTGGTGCTTGCTGATTCCCTATCGTGGCTCGATGAACAGGAAGCAAACTCAGTCCATGCGGTTGTCACCGACCCACCCTATGGTCTCGTCGAGTATTCCGACGAAGAACAACAGAAGCTCCGATCCAGGCGCGGCGGGGTTTGGAGAATTCCGCCGTCATTCGATGGCGCGCAACGCAGCCCATTACCACGCTTCACTGTTCTCCGGCCGGCTGATCTTGCTGCGTTAGGGGAGTTTTTCCACGCCTTCGGGCACGCACTAATGCGAGTGCTTGTGCCGGGCGCAAACGTGATAGTCGCGAGTAATCCAGTGCTGTCCCATGTCGCGTCCGGGGCGCTCGCGCGTTCTGGCCTTGAACGGCGCGGTGAAATCGTGCGCCTAGTGATGACTATGCGGGGTGGCGATCGCCCCAAGGCGGCACATATCGAATTTGCCGATGTGAGCGTTATGCCGCGATCGATGTGGGAGCCGTGGTTGGTCTTCCGCAAGCCTCTAGAGGGACGCGTGCAAGATAATTTGCGCAAATGGGGAACGGGCGGTTTCCGGCGAATTTCCAAGGACCGACCGTTTGGCGATGTGATCGAATCAGCACCGACGCGCGCCACCGAACGAGCGCTCGCGCCGCACCCAAGCCTTAAGCCACAAGCTTTCTTGCGCAAAGTTGTTCGAGGTGCGCTGCCTTTGGGGAAAGGTATTTTGCTTGACCCCTTTGCGGGGTCGGGATCAACGCTTGCCGCGGCCGAGGCCGTAGGCTACCGAAGTATCGGCGTCGAAAGAGATGCGCACTATTTCAATATCGCGACAAACTCCCTGCCCAGGCTTTCGGCTTTACGCGTGAACGCCGACTAGGAATGGTAAACCCACTGTGTCCTTAATTTTGCGATGCCGTCAGCATGCAATGTTGCTGTCCGAGTGCCAAGCTCCCCGCGTGGATTCTTTCGGAAGTCGTCAACCGTAACTTGGCCAAGATACACTTCTGTAAATGCCAAAGGCGCCCGATCCACCGCAGGCTCGGTGCCATTGTCTACCGTATAGACAAAAACGCACATCCACTGGTCTCGTGCGCCATGCGTGTCAACGGCACCTCCGGCCTTGCGTGTCGTTTTTATCTCGACGCCGTACTCGCCGGCTTTGATCGCGTTGCCAACATACTTGCCTTTGACGACCAAATCCGGGTGACCGTTAAAAAAACAGTTCACGACAAGGGTGCGAGAGTGTTTTGCCATGCTTGACGTGAGCATATCCGATAGCACTCCGGACATGATCGCTGGTCGCAATATGTCGTCGAGGCGTTCTAAACCCTTCTCAACAAGGCCGCGATTCACATCATAGAAGAAGTCGTAGACATCCTGCATCGCCGACCGGAAATCATCCAGACGCAATTCGTAGGGCAACTGTGCGAATTGATTGAACTTCGATGCGGTGACTAAGTTGCGCGTAACTGGCATACGCCCTCGGGCAAATCCGTATTGGTTCGGCATTCTTCCACGAATCGCATATTTTGTCGCTGAAAGTGGCCAAGTTGTGGCTGTGGCTGGAACGCCTGGATGAACGTGGCAATGGCTCAACGGAGTCCGACGCCGTTTGGTCCTGCGGGTCGCTGGCAACTACGACTGACATCGCTTGCCGTAAGGCAGCGCGGCCATTGGCGACCATACCGCAGGAAGCAATCTGTCGACGGGACGCGATGGCCTGTATGCTTGGCAGCGGTCGCAGCGGGACAGATCGGGTGCTCGGGCGCCCGCATCGTGGCGGCGATCCGGCATACCGGCCGCCGCCCCGCCCCAACCCCGGCGACATCTGACCCTATGCCGACCAACCTGAAGTGGTGAGCGCCATGTGGCACGACATTTCGCCGTTCCTGTTCAACTTCCTCAGCTTCGCCTCGGCGCTGCTGGTGTTCGCGCTGGGGCTGGGCGTCGTCGTCGTCAGCTACATGTACGTGGTCGACCGGACGCAGACGCGACAGGCGATTCGCCACAACTTTCCGGTGATCGGGCGGTTCCGCTATTTCTTCGAGCATCTCGGCGAATTCTTCCGCCAGTATTTCTTTGCCCTCGACCGCGAGGAACTGCCCTTCAACCGCGCCGAGCGGAGCTGGGCCTACCGGGCGGCGAAGGACGTCGACAACACCGTCGCCTTTGGCTCGACGCGCGACATCAACCAGCGCGGCAGCATCCTGTTCCTCAACTGCCCCTATCCGACGCTGGAGGAGGATGCCGTCGAGGCGGCGCCGCTGACCTTCGGCCCTTATGCGGCGCAGCCCTACACCACCCGGACGATCGTCAACATCTCCGGCATGAGCTACGGCGCGCTGTCGGGGCCGGCGATCCGCGCCTTGTCGCGCGGCGCCAAGCTGGCCGGCTGCTGGCTGAATACCGGCGAGGGCGGCCTGGCGCCGCAGCACCTGGAGGGCGGCTGCGATGTCGTCTTCCAGATCGGCACGGCCAAGTACGGCGTCCGCGATCTCGACGGCAAGCTCAGCGACGACAAGCTGCGCGAAGTCGCCGCGCATCCCGAGATCAAGATGTTCGAGATCAAGCTGAGCCAGGGCGCCAAGCCGGGCAAGGGCGGCATCCTGCCGGCGGTCAAGGTGGTCGCCGACATCGCCCGCATCCGCGGCATCCGCGAAGGCCAGGACTCGATCAGCCCGAACCGCCATCCTGACATCAACAGCCACGGCGAGCTGCTCGACATGATCGAGCGGGTGCGCCGCGTCACCGGGCGGCCGGTCGGCTTCAAGGCGGTCATCGGCGCCTGGGGCTGGCTCGACCTGCTGTTCGAGGAGGTGCATCGCCGCGGCATCGAATCGGCGCCGGACTTCATCACCGTCGATGGCGCCGAGGGCGGCACCGGCGCCGCGCCGCTGCCGCTGATCGACATGGTCGGCCTGTCGCTGCGCGAGGGCCTGCCGCTGGTGGTCGACAAGCTGGTCGAGCACGGCCTGCGCGAGCGCGTGCGGGTGCTCGCCTCGGGCAAGCTGATGGTGCCGGGACAGGTGGCCTGGGCGCTGTGCATGGGCGCCGACATCGCCGTGACGGCGCGCGGCTTCATGTTCGCGCTGGGCTGCATCCAGGCCCTGCAATGCAACCGGAATACCTGTCCGACCGGCATCACCACCCACAACCCGCGCCTGCAGCAGGGCTTAGACCCGGCCGACAAGGCGGTGCGCGTCGCCAGCTATCACCGCAACCTGACCCACGAGGTCGGTCTGATCGCCCATTCCTGCGGCGTCAATTCGCCGCGCGCCCTGAAGCGCTACCACGCCCGGGAGATGCAGGAAAGCGGCCGCTCGCTGCCGCTCGACCAACTGTTTCCGAGCCCCGCGCCGCGGACCATTACCATCCACGAACGGCACTAATGGGATGGCATTGTCATCGGCGAATTTCGCAACGAGGTGCGACGATGGACGCTGCCGGATAGCAAGAGTGCTTTCGCCAAAGCAGCGCGCCCGCGGCTGACGGACTATTGCCTATTGGCAATATATTGCTACAATGCAATACATGCCGTCCCGCCTCATCGCCCATGCCAAGGAAGTCCGCGACGGCGGGGGCATCGTCGAGATCGTGGTCTGGGCCTTGGAGGAGCCGCTGCCGCCGTGCACCCACTTCTTCAAGTACCGCCTGTTCTTCGGCCGGCCCGGTGAATGCATTGTTCGCTACGACAACGAACGCGGCAAAGGCGACCACCGGCATTGCGGTGGCGAAGAGAGGGATTACGTCTTCACGACGCTGGACGATTTGTTGGCTGACTTCGAACGGGACGTACTGAACTGGAGAGCGCCATGAAAGCCATCATCGACGTCGGGCCGCGCGGTTCGGTGTTCCGGGCCGCCCGGGAGCAGATCGCCCAGGCCGTGCCGGGGCGTACGCCGGACTACCGCCTGAGCTTCGAGTCGGCGCGAACGCTGTTCGCCGAGCTGACGCCGGCGCGGCTTGACCTGCTCAACACCTTGCGCGGCCTGGGTCCGGCGAGCGTCTATGCCCTGGCGAAGGCGGCGGGGCGGAACTACTCGAACGTCCATGCGGACATCAACCGCCTGATCGAGCTGGGGCTGGCCGAGCGCAACGGCGACGCGGTCGAGGTGAAGTTCGACGCCGTCGAGATTCGCATGCCGCTGGTGCGGGCCGCGTAGCCGAGGCGGAATTCCGCGCAGCCGATTCGGCCAGGCGAAGCTGCGGTCCGGCCGCAAGCGATGTGGCCGGCATTGCCAAAATGGGGGTTAAAGCGGGTGCCGGGCTCCAGGACGCTGTGCAATCCGGTTTCTGATCCCGGCGGCTTAGGCTCGAAACGCTTTACTTAGGACGGCATTGATCGCGTGGTAATACGCCATCGCCGCGTCTAGTTATGCCAGGCCTGTCCGTCACGGGCCGTCGCGGTGAACGAACGATGCCGCACAAAGCGGCATCGTTCGTTCATCCCCGGCCGACGAATCCTCGTCTCCGCGTGTCGCCCTGCTGCGAAACGCGGCCCTCAGGCCTGGAAGCTCAGGTAATGCCCGCCGTAATAGGCGCCGACCAGGCCGAGCAGCGTCACGTAGAAGGCCGCCATCTGGCCGCCGGCCATCAGCAGCGGCCGGGTCGGCAGCGCCAGCTGCATTCCATAGCTGTTGCGGCTGAGGATGATCATCACCAGCGGCACCATGATCAGCAAGTGGCCGATGGCATCGACCATGCCGAAAACGATGACGCCGGTGATCATGAAGGCCAGCAGCAGCGCCGCCGCGGCGCGTGCCGCGAGCAGCCCGGCGATCATCAGGAAGGCCGCGCACACTTCGACGAAGCCGGCGGCGACCAGGAAGAACTCGGGATTGAAGCCCATGGTCAGTTCGGGGCGCTGCTGCAGCAGCATGTAGCTCCACTCCGGGTAAGCGAACTTCTCGATGCCGCCCCAGAGCAGCGACAGGCCGGTGGACACGCGCAGCATCATGCTGCCAATGTCGAGGTAAGTGCCGCGCCAGCGCGAGTCGATGGCCAGGTAGGCGGCGATGCCGAGGAAGATCGGGTAGTCGAGCATGTGGAAGACGCCGTACTCGGCGACCGCCAGGGCGAACAGGCCGAGCATGCCGAGGGCGCCGAGCCAGCTGGTCCGCCGCGACAGCATCGATGCGGCGATGGCCAGTTGCAGCGTGGCAACCCAGGGCTGCGAAGTGCGCAGTTCCGGCGTCAGGATCAGGTTGCCGTAGCAGGCCAGGGCGACGAAGAACACGGCCACGGTGGCCCGCAGCAGCAGCGGCAGGCGCTCGGCGAGGCGGTCGGCCAGCTCGTCGAGCCAGCGCGCCGGCGCCCGCGCGCCGAGGCTAAGGTAACGATCGGCCAGCGAGACGACGAACATCAGCGGCGCGAGCCACAGGCAGAAGCTTAGGAAATAGCGGCCCATCAGCATCTGGAAAGGCGCCCGCGGCGGACACATGATGTCGTAGGTGACGAACCATTTGACGTGCGCGTCGGCGACCGCCGGGAGCAGCAGGTTGGCGACCAGCGCGGTACCGAGGGTGGCGAGCAGCGCACGGAGGGCGGCTCCTGCGGCGAATCTGTCCGGGTTTTGCATGATGGGACCCTTTTGTTATGCGGCGCCGCGGCGGTCTGCCTGGGCGTGCCGTACCGCTATTCAGCATCAAGCATGCCCGTCTGCGCGGGGCCGTCCGGGCGTGATATGTTGCATGGTCGGGGTTCGTCGCAAACTAACAAGCCGCGATATGTTGCACAGTCGGCACCACGAAACGCCGATCGGCCGCAGCCGGCATCGAAAGTGGGTGGGGGTTCGCACCGAATCTGGTGTGGCCATTACCGGGGCCGATTGCCGAAAAACCGGCGGGCTCCGATTGGCCTGGCCGGCGGCGACCGGCGGCGGTTTGGCGTTTGCACATTGCCCGGCATCGGCGCAGAGTAAGCACCGCCTTGCAGGACGATACGGGCGGGAGGAGCAGCCATGGCACGGCGATTCGACGCGATCATCATCGGCAGCGGACAGGCCGGCCCGGCGCTGGCGGCGCGGCTCACCAAGGCCGGCCGGACGGTCGCCTTCGTCGAGCGCGAACATTTCGGCGGCACCTGCGTCAATGACGGCTGCATTCCGACCAAGGCGCTCGTGGCCAGCGCCCAGGCGGCCTTCGTGGCGCGCCGCCACGCCGACTTCGGCGTCACCCTGCACGGTGCGGTGGGCGTCGACATGAAGGCGGTCAAGGCCCGCAAGGATGCGATCGTCATGGCCTCGGTGGACGGCGTCACCAATTGGGTCAGGGGCATGCCGGGCTTGTGCGTCTTCTGGGGCCAGGCGCGCTTTACCGGGCCGCACGCGGTGACGGTGAACGGCGAGGCGCTCGAAGCCGAGCGAATCTTCATCAATGTCGGCGGGCGCCCCTTCGTGCCCGACTGGCCGGCGCTGCAGACCCTGCCCTATCTGACCAACACCAGCATGATGGACGTCGATTTCCTGCCCGAGCATCTGGTCATCATCGGCGGCAGCTACATCGGCCTGGAGTTCGCGCAGATGTACCGCCGCTTCGGCAGCCGCGTCACGGTGGTCGAGCAGGGGCCCCGCCTGATCGGCCGCGAGGACGAGGACGTCGCCGCGGCGGTGCAGGAGATCCTCGCCGCCGAGGGTATCGAATTCCGCCTCAATGCCCGCTGCATCGGCGTCGCGGCGCGCGAGGGCGGCGTCACCGTGGCCGCCGACTGCGCCAGCGGCGCGCCGGCGATCGACGGCAGCCACGTGCTGCTGGCCATCGGCCGCCGGCCCAACACCGACGACCTCGGCCTCGATGCCGCTGGCATAGAAACCGACGAACGCGGCTACATCATGGTCGACGACCAGTTGCGCAGCAGCGTGCCCGGCGTCTGGGCGATGGGCGACGTCAATGGCCGCGGCGCCTTCACCCATACCGCGTGGAACGACTACGAAATCGTCGCCGCCAACCTCCTCGACGACGACCCGCGGCGCCTGACCGAGCGCATCCCGGCCTATGCACTGTTCATCGACCCGCCGCTCGGCCGGGCCGGCCTGAGCGAACGCGAGGTGCGCGCCTCGGGGCGCCGCGCCCTGGTCGGGCGGATGGCCATGAGCCGCGTCGGCCGCGCCCGCGAGCGCGGCGAGACGCTGGGCTTCATGAAGGTGCTGGTCGACGCCGAGACGCGCAAGATCCTCGGCGCGGCGTTGCTCGGCCTGAACGGCGACGAGATCGTCCATTCGCTGCTCGACGTCATGTACGCCGACGCGCCCTACACCGTCATCTCGCGCGCCGTGCACATCCACCCGACCGTCACCGAGCTGATCCCGACATTGCTGCAGAAGCTCGTGCCGCTGGACTGACGGCGCATCGCGGAGCGCGAGCGCCGCTGCGCAGCCGATTACGATGCCGTTGCGGAACCGCGCGGCATTGCCGCGCGACGGGCACGCCTCAGACGTCTTCGATGATCCACCGCGCCACCATGCCGGTGGCATTGGCGCATTGCTCGCCGCGGGCGGCGTTGAAGGCGGCGTACTCGTCGGCCGACCAGAGATTGTAGGTGCGGCCGGTGAACTGCTGCTGCAGCTCGCGGCAGAGGGTGCCGCCGAAGGTCGTGCGGAAGCGCGCGACGAGTTCCTCGCACTTGCGGAAGTTGTTGAGGTTGCGGCCCTTGTCCATGTTCTCGCGGTCGCGGCCGAAGCGCGCCGACAGCACCAGCAGGCCGCCGGCGAGGGCGCCGCAGGTGCCCTCGCCGCTCAGGCCGCCGCCGCCGGCCAGGCCGTGGGCGGCCTTGATGGTCGCGTCGTCGATGCCGCCGACGGTCTCCTGGACCGCCCGCAGGATGCACTGCGGGCAACTGCCGTAGCGCTGCTCGTAATCGGCGGCCTTGCGGTACGCCTGCTCGGCCAGCGCCTTTTTGTCCTCGGTATCCATATTAGCCTCCGCTGATATTCAGCGAAGCATAGCGCGCCGGGCCGGCGGGGTCTTGATCCAGCGCAAGCCTATTCGGCATGCAGCGTGGCCACCGGGTCGAGCCGCGCGGCGCGCCGCGCCGGCAGCACGCCGGCGGCCAGGCCGATGGCCACGGCCAGTCCCTCGGCGAGCAGCACGAAGGCCAGCGGCGTATGCACGGGCAGCGCCGGCACGAGCAGGCGGATCAGCCCGGCCAGGCCGAGGCCCAGCGCCAGGCCGGCGGCGCCGCCGGCCGCCGAGAGGCAAACCGCCTCGCCGAGGAACAGCCCGAGGATGCTCCGCCGCGGCGCGCCGAGCGCCACCAGCAGGCCGATCTCGGCGCTGCGCTCGGCGACGGCGATGGTCATGATGGTGACGATGCCGACGCCGCCGACCAGCAGCGAAATGCCGCCCAGGGCACCGACCGCCATGGTCAGGATGTCGAGAATCTTCGACAGCGTGCGCAGCATGTCCTCCTGGGTGGTGACGGTGAAGTCCTCGCTGCCGTGGCGGGCCTTGAGCACGGCGCGGATCGATTCGGCGACCCGCGCCGCCGACGCGCCTTCCGCGTAGGAGACGTGGATCTCGGTGAGGCCCTCGCGGTTGTAGAGTTCGAGGGCCCGCGCCGCCGGGATGTAGGCCGTGTCGTCGAGGTCGATGCCGAGGAACTGGCCCTTGGCCGCGAGCACGCCGACGACGCGGAACTGCGAGGCGCCGATGCGGATGCGGGCGCCGAGGGCGTTGCCGGCGCCGAACAGTTCCGCCTTGAGCTTGGCGCCGAGGACGATGAAGGCGCGCGCCTGCTCGCTCTCTTCTTCGGGGAGGAACTGGCCGCTCGCCAGCCGGGTGTGGAAGACCCGCGGCATGGCCCCGGTAACGCCGTAGACGGTGGTCCGGCGCAGCCTGCCGTTGCCCGAGAGTTCCGAATTGCCCGATACCGTCGGCATGACGCCGACGACGCGCGGAAGCCGTTCGAGGGCCCGCGCGTCGTCGAAGCTTAGCAGCCGCACCGAGGTCGGTATGCCGGCCGGCGGGCCGCCGGCCGTCCTGGCCTTGCCCGGTACGATGCCAATGACATTGGTGCCGAACTGGCTGAATTCGGCGACGACGAAGCGGTGGATGCCTTCGCCGATCGAGGTCAGCAGGATCACCGCGGCGATACCGACGGCGATGCCGAGCAGCGTCAGGAAGCTGCGCAGGCGGTGCGCGGCGATGGCGCGCAGGGCGAAGACGACGGCATCGGCGGCGCGCATGTCAGCGTCCTAAGTTGCCGATGACCGCAAAGGCCGGCGCGTGGCGGGACATTAGCGCCTGGCCAGGGCCGCCACCGGATCGAGCGTCGCCGCCCGCCGCGCCGGCAGCACGCCGAACAAGAGCCCGGTGGCGAGCGCCGTCAGCACGCCGGCCAGCACCGCCCAGTCGGGCGGCTCGGCGGGAAAGGCCGGGTAGAACTGGCGGATCGCCGCCGCCCCGGCGTAGCCGAGGGCCAGGCCGGCCAGCGCGCCGCTCAGCGACAACAGCGCCGCCTCGGCGAGGAACAGCCGGCGGATCGCCGCCGCCGTGGCGCCAAGCGCCATCAGCAGGCCGATCTCGGCGGTGCGCTGGGTCACCGCCACCAGCATCACGTTCATCACCAGGATGCCGGCCACCGCCAGGCTGATGGCGGCGATTCCGGCCACTCCCAGGGTCAGGGCGCGCAGCAGGCGGTCGAAGGTGGCCAGGACGGCGTCCTGCGTGATGACGGTGACATCCTCCTCGCCGTCGTGGCGGGCCTTGAGTATCTCCACGGTCTGGGCCTTGGTGTCCGGCACCGCCTCGCGGCTGCCGGCTTCGACGAGGATGCGGAACAGCGTGTTGCTGTTGAACATGGCCTGGGCCTGGGCCACCGGCAGGATCGCCAGTTCGTCGGTGTTCATGCCCAGGCCCTGGCCGCTGGCACCGAGCAGGCCGATGACCCGGAAGCGCCGCCCGCCGATGCGCACCGCCTGGCCCAGCGCCGGCCCGGCGCCGAACAGGTCGCGGCGGATCTGCGCGCCGAGCACCACCACCGGCGAGCCGCGCCCCCATTCCTCGTCGGGGAGAAAGCGGCCCTGGACCAGCGACAGGCGCCGCACGGCGATGAACTCGGCGGTCGTGCCGGCCACCATGACTTCGCGCAGCCGGCCGCCCGCGCCGATCTCCGAGGTGCCGACGGCCAGCGGCGCGACGCGGCGCACGCCGCGGCCGCGGCGCAGCGCCCGGGCATCGTCGACGGTCAGGTCGCGCGGCGTTTCGGTGATGATATTGGCGGGATTGAAGCCGCGCGTCTCGGATCGCCCGGGCAGGACGATGACCAGGTTGCTGCCCAGGGCGGAAAACTCGTCGAGCACGTAGCGCCGCGCGCCGTCGCCGAGCGCCGTCAGGACGATGACCGCGGCGACGCCGATGGCCATGGCCAGCACCAGCAGCGCCGTGCGCAGCGGGAAGCCGGCGGCGGCGCCGCGGACGAAGCGCAGCAGGTCGGCGGCGCGCATCAGGCGGACGCCTCGGCGGCGGCGCTGTCCTTGACCAGCCGCCCGTCTTCCATGGTCAGGCGGCGTTTGGCGCGCCGCCCCAGCGCCGGGTCGTGGGTAACGACGATCAGGGTGACGCCGCGCTCGTGGAGATTCTCGAGCAGGTGCACGACTTCCTCGCCGGTAGTCCGGTCGAGGTTGCCGGTCGGCTCGTCGGCGAGGATCACCGCCGGCCCCATGATCGTCGCCCGGGCGATGGCGACGCGCTGCCGCTGTCCGCCGGAGAGCTGGTCGGGGCGGTGCGCGGCGCGCTCCGCCAGGCCGAAGCCGGCCAGCGCCGCGGCCACCCGCGCGGCGCGCTCGCTCGGTGCGATCCCGGCCAGGACCAGCGGCAGGGCGATGTTCTCGGCCGCCGAGAGGCGCGGCACGAGATGGAAGCTCTGGAAGACGAAGCCGATCCGCCGGCTGCGCACCGCGGCCTGCTCGGTGGCGTCGAGCGTCGTCGCGTCGCGGCCCTCGAAGCGGTAGCGGCCGGCGTCGGGCCGGTCGAGCAGGCCGACCAGGTTCAGCAGGGTCGACTTGCCGGAGCCCGACGGCCCCATGACAGACACATACTCGCCGGCGCCGATGGCCAGGTCGATGCCGCGTAGCGCGCGGACCTCGCTGTCGCCCAGGCGGAAGACGCGGCTCAGGCCGGCCAGCTCGATCTGCGCCGCGCTCATCGCCCGGCGGCGGCCCCGTCCTCCGCGACCACCCGCGCGCCGGCCTTGACGCCGTCGCGCTCGACCGAGGTGACGAGGCGCTCCCCGGCGGCCAGCCCGTCGATGACCTCGGTATATTCCCAGTTGGCCAGGCCGGTCTTCAGGCGCCGCTCCTCGAGCCGGCCGGCCTCATTGACGATCAGCACGCGGCCGCCCTCGAGCAGCGCCGCGGTCGGCACGCGCAGCACGTCGGGGCGCGTCTCGAGGATCACCTCGGCGTCGGCGCTGTAGCCGACCAGCAGCCGGCCGGCCGCCTCCGGGGCATCGAAGGCGACCTCGATGTCGACGGTGCGGGCCTGCTTCTCGACGGCCGCGACATAGGGCGCGACGCGCCGCACCCGGCCGGGAAAGCTGCGCTTGGGCAGCGCGTCGAGGGTGATGCGCACCGCCTGGCCGGCGCGGATCTTCGGCGCGTCGACCTCGTCCATCGGCGCCTTGACGTAGAGACAGGAGTCGTCGATGAGGTCGATGGCCGGCGGCGTCGGCACGCCCGGTGGCGAAGGCGTCGAATATTCGCCGACCTCGCCGACGATGGCGGCGACAATGCCGGCGAAAGGCGCATAGAGCACGGTGCGGCCCTGCTCGACGCGCGTCACCCGCAGCCGCGCCTCGGCCTGGCCGACGTCGGCGCGGGCCGCCTCGCAGCCGGCGCGGCGCGATTCGGCGTCGGCGCGGGCGGCGTCGACCTTGGCGGTGGAGACGTAACCGCGGCCCTGCAGCGCCGCCTGCCGCTCGGCTTCCCGCGCGGCGCTGGCGGCCAGGGTGCAGCTTTCGCCGACGTGCTTGCTGGTCATCTCGAGCTGCGCCTGGGCGAGGTTCTGCTGCGCCTTCTGGTCGTCGTTCCAGAGCTTCATCAGCAGCTGGCCCTTCTTGACCCGGTCGCCCTCCTTCACCGCCAGCACCTCGATGCGGCCGCCGAGTATCGTCGACAACTTGGTCCGCTGGCAGGCCTCGACGGTGCCGGCGCGGGTATTGGCGATGGTCGCCTCGACGCGGCCCCGCCCGGCCGTGACGACCACCGCCGGCACCGGCTTGGCGCGGCCGAACCACCACACGGCGGCGGCCACGATAATGACAATGGCAATCGCCGCGGCACTGCGCGAAAGCACCGGCGGGAGGCCAGTACGGCTCATGACGCGGATGACGGGGTCGGCATGGAGCCGTCATGCTCTATGGAAACGCCGCGGCGCGCAAGCGCCGCGGCGGCCTCAGGCGCGGGCGCCGAGCACGCCGCGGGCGACGGCCGCGGCCACCGGCGCGTAGTGGTCGAACTCCATCGTGTACTGGCCACGGCCCTGGGTCGCCGAGCGCAGCTCGGTGATGTAGCCGAACATCTCGGCCAGCGGCACCTGGCCGACGACGGCCTCGATGCCGCCGGGGCGGCCATCGACGCCGACGATGTTGGCGCGCCGCGCCGACAGCTGGGCCAGTACCACGCCGGTATGTTCGACCGGGACGGTGACTTCGAGCTTGACCACCGGTTCGAGCAGGATAGCCTGGCCGCGCTCCAGACCCTCGCGGAAGGCGACGGAGCCGGCGGCGCGGAAGGCGAGCTCGCTGGAGTCGACCGGATGGCTCGATCCGCCGACAAGCTCGACTTCGACGTCGGTGACGGCATAGCCGCGCAGGGCGCCGGATTGCGCCGCATCGCGGATGCCCTGCTCGACGGCCGGGACGAACTGGCGCGGCACGGCCTCGCCCTTCAGCCGGTTGGCGAAGCCGATGCCGCTGCCGGCCGGGCCCGGCCGCAGGTTCAGGACGACGTGGCCGTACTGGCCGTGGCCACCGGTCTGGCGGATGAAGCGTCCCTCGACGGCGGACACCGGCCGGGTGATCGTCTCCTTGTAATTGACCCACGGGCGCCCCATCAGCACCTCAACGCCGAATTCGCGGCGGACCCGCTCGATCAGCACCTCGAGATGCAGCTCGCCCATGCCGGCGATCAGCTGCTGGCCGGTATTCTCGTCGGTGGACAGGGCCATCGTCGGGTCCTCGTCGGTCAGGCGGCGCAGCGCCTCGGCCATGCGTTCGGCATCGGCGGCGCGGCGCGGCTCGACGGTGGCGCGGATCACCGGCTCGGGAAAGCGGATCGACTCGAGCAGCAGCGGCCGGGCCGCGCCGCACAGGGTGTCGCCGGTGACGCTGCGGTTGATGCCCAGCGCCGCGCCGATGTCGCCGGCATGGAGGGCGTCGACGTCCTCGCGGTGGTTGGCGTGCATCCGCAGCAGCCGTCCGACCCGCTCCTTGTGCCCGCTGCCGGCATTGACCAGGGTCATCCCGCCATTGATGACACCGGAATAGACGCGGAGATAGGCCAGGTGGCCGACGTAGGGGTCGTTGGCCACCTTGAAGACCAGCGCCGCGAGCGGACCGGCGTCGTCGGCGGCGAGGCCGACGTTCGCCCCCGTGGCCGGGTCGGTGGCGCTGACGGCGCCGATGTCGGCCGGCGAAGGCAGGTAGTCGACGATGCCGTCGAGCAGCGGCTGTATGCCGATGTCACGCAAGGCGGCGCCGCACAGCACCGGCGTCAGGCGGTTGGCCAGGGTGGCGCGGCGGACTGCGGCGCGCAGCTCGGCGGCGTCCGGCTCGCGCCCGGCGACGAAGGCGGCGAGCAGCTCCTCGTCGCCCTCGGCGAGTTGTTCGACCAGGCGCGCCCGCGCCGCCAGCGCCGCGGCCCGCGCCTCGGCGGGGATGTCGTCGTCGACCGGCTCGCCGCCGCCGGCCGCCGGCCAGAAGAGGGCGCGCATCGTCGGCAGGTCGACGACGCCGCGGAATTCCGCCTCGCGGCCGAGCGGCAGATGCAGGCAGGCGGCGGCCACCCCGAGGCGCTGGCCGATGCTGTCGACGGCGCGCTCGAAGTCGGCGCCGAGGCGGTCCATCTTGTTGATGAAGCACAGCCGCGGCACGCCGTAGCGGTCGGCCTGGCGCCACACCGTCTCGCTCTGCGACTGGACGCCGTGCACGGCGTCGAAGACCACCACGCCGCCGTCGAGGACGCGCAGCGAGCGCTGCACCTCGGCGGTGAAGTCGATGTGGCCCGGCGTGTCGATGATGTTGATGACATGGTCGCGCCAGTGGGCGGTGACCGCCGCGGCGACGATGGTGATGCCGCGCTCGCGCTCCTGGTCCATCCAGTCGGTGACCGTCGTGCCCTCGTCCACCGAGCCCAGCCGGTGGGTGCGCCCGGTGTGGAAGAGGATGCGGTCGGTGACGGTGGTCTTGCCGGCATCGATGTGGGCGATGACGCCGATGTTGCGCAGTCGCGACAGCGCGGGCGGAGCGGCCATGGGCTCATCGCACCTCGAGGCGGTTGATGACCTTGGTCACCGCGAACAAATACCAGGCATCGAACTCGGCGCGGCGCCGCTCGCCGGCCGAGGCGACGACGCCGTCGAGGGTGACGACGTGGCCGCGGCTGGCGATGCCGATCTGTTCGGCGTGGACGTGGGGATCGGACTCGTAGACCAGGCGCAGGGCATCGGCGACCTCATCGTCGGTGTCCTCCTCGGCCGGCACTACGGCGAGATCATTGACCACGTCGCCGCAGCCGCGCGCCCACCAGGCGAGGACGCCGGCCATGCGCTTGTGCGAGAGGCTGATGACCTGGCCGGAGAGCGTCACCGCGCCGTCGGCGACGGCGATTTCGATGTCGCCGCAGGAATCCTGGCGCGGCTCGCGGAGCATTTCGCGGCGGCCGCTGGCGCGGGCATGGATGGCGCAGTTCTGGAAATCGATGTCGCGCAGCAGCATCTTGCAAACGGCGTCGCGAATGGCGCCGTCGCCGGTCGGTTCGCCCGAACCGACCTGCAGGCGATCGACGACGGCGGCCACTCCCGCCACGCCGGCGGCGGCGCGCGCCGCCTGCTTCTTGACGGCAATATCCGGCACCCGGCCGGTCAGGGTCAGCGTGCCGTCGTGAAACTCGATGCCGATAGCATGCAATTGCAGGTCGATGCGCGCATCGCGCTCGATGGCCGTCTGGACCTGCCGCAGCATAAGCTCCTTGCTTTGCATGGTGCTACCTCCTCGAAGTTTGATCGGACCCGCGGCCGGGAATCGCTCCCGACCTTGTTCACCATAGCGCGCCCCCGCCGGCGACGCCATCGGCCGGCCGCCGGAATCATTGAACAAGTTTGCCCCCGTCGCCCTTCCCAAGGAAGGGGGTGACGGTTGCTTGCGGGCTGCGCCCGCTCCACGCGACTGGCTGCGTCGTCCTTGGGGCGGCCCGGCGGACGGCGCTCACAACGGCCAGGCGCGCTCGAGGATCGCGGCCAGGTCGCAGCCGGCCGGCAGCGTCCCGAACGAGCCGCCCCAGTCGCCGCCCAGCCGCGAGCGGCAGAAGACCTCGGCGACCGCCGTCGGCGCGAAACGCAGCAGCAGCGCCGCCTGGACCAGGCAGGCGATGCGCTCGGCGAGGCGCCGCGCCTGCGCTGGGTCGACCGCGCCGCCGGCGAGCTCGTCCTTGAGCAGGGCGAGGCCGCGGTCGAAGGCCGGTGCAGCGCCGCCGGCCGGCTCGAGTTCGCCGAGCAGCGCCGCGGCGGCGTCCGGCTGGCGGGCCAGTGCCCGCAGCACGTCGAGGCACATGATGTTGCCGGCGCCCTCCCAGATCGAATTGAGCGGCATCTGCCGATAGAGCCGCGGCATCGGTCCTTCCTCGACGTAGGCGTTGCCGCCGACGACCTCCATGGCCTCGGCGCCGAGCGGCGGCGCCCGCTTGCAGATCCAGAACTTGGCGGCCGGCGTCAGCAGGCGGCGCAGCGCCGCCTCGGCCTGGTCGTCCTGGCGGTCGAAGGCGCGCGCCAGGCGCAGCGCCAGCGCCGTCGCCGCCTCGACCTCGAGCGCCATGTCGGCGAGCACGTTGCGCATCAGCGGCTGCTCGGCGAGCGGCCGGCCGAAGGCGCGGCGGTGCCGGGCGTGGTGGAGCGCCTGGGACAGCGCCTGGCGCATCAGCCCGGTCGAGCCGTTGGCGCAGTCCAGGCGCGTGTAGCTGCCCATCTCGAGGATCGTCGGCAGGCCGCGCCCCTCCTCCCCGACGAGGCGCGCCAGGGCGCCGCGAAACTCCACCTCGGCGCTGGCATTGGAGCGGTCGCCCATCTTGTCCTTGGCCCGCTCGATGCGAATGTCATTGACGCGGCCGGAATCAACGAAGCGCGGCAGAAAGAAGCAGGACAAGCCGCCCGGTGCCTGGGCGGTGACCAGGAAGGCGTCGCCCATCGGCGCCGAGAAGAACCACTTGTGGCCGACCAGGCGGTACCAGCCGCCGCCCTCGGCATGCGCCCGCGTAGTGTTGGCGCGGACGTCCGAGCCGCCCTGCTTTTCGGTCATGGCCATGCCCATCGTCGCGCCGCGCTTCTCGGATGCCGGCAGGAAACGCCGATCGTATTCGGCCGAGACCAGCAGCGGCAGCCAGTCGCGCGCCAGTTCCGGCTGGCGGGCCACGGCCGGCACGGCGCCGTAGGTCATCGTCGTCGGGCAAAGGCTGCCGCACTCGACCTCGGCGAACAACTGGAACAGCGCCGCCCGCGCCACGTGGCTGCCCGGCCCCGGCTGGGCCCACGGCCCGGCGGCGACGCCGTGGCGCTTCAGGTAGGCCAGGCATTCGTGCCATGCCGGATGGAAGTCGAAGGCGTCGCGGCGCTGGCCGAAGCGGTCGTAGCGGCGCAGCTCCGGCGGGTAGCGGTTGGCCAGTTCGCCGCGCTCGAACCATGCGGCGCTGCCCAGCTCGGCACCGCGGGCGATCAGTTGGGCATCGGCCCAGGGCGCGCCTTCGCGGGCCACGGCGGCGCGCAGCGCCAGGTTGGCGGTGAAGAGGTTGTAGTCCACCAGCGGCGGCGGTTGGTTGGCGACGGCGTGGGTCTCGCTGCGCCCGGGCTGCTCCGCGTCCATGGCTCCCTTCCTGCCGTCTTGCCGGCCTCGCAGCCGAAGTATAGATGCCGGGCCGGACCGGCGAGGCGCGGCCCTTACTCGGCGATACGCACGCAGTTGCGCCCGGCGTGCTTGGCCAGGTACATCGCGTGGTCGGCGGCCCGCACCAGGGATTCGGCGTCGGCGCCGTGATCGCGCAGCGTGGCGATACCCGCCGAGACGGTGATCGGCGGCAGCGACTGATCGCGCACCTGGATGCTGGCCGACTTGAGGCTGGCGGCGATGCCTTCCATCCGCGTCTCGACGCCGGCCGCGCCCAGGCCGGGCAGGACCACGGCGATTTCCTCGCCGCCGAAACGGCAGGCGACGTCGTCCTGGCGCAGCGACGCGCAGATCCGGCTGGCCACCTCGATCAGCACGCGGTCGCCGGCCTCGTGTCCGTACTGGTCGTTGAAGCGCTTGAAGTGGTCGATGTCGATCATCAGCACCGACAGGGCGGTCTCTTCCTGATAGGCGCGCAGGACCTCGCGGGCCAGGGACTCTTCGAAATGGCGGCGGTTGAACAGGCCGGTCAGCGGGTCGCGCGTCGCCTGTTCGCGCAGCGCGTCGCGCAGGCGGATGTTGGACAGGGCCAGCTTGAGGATTTCGCCGACGGTCACGCTGACCCGGACCAGCCGCTCCCACGGCGCTCCGGCGCAGCCGGGGACGGCATCGACGTGAAGCAGGCCGAGGGTCTCGCCGAGCACCACCAGCGGCAGGCAAAGGTGGGGAAAGGGCGGTGCCTGCTGGAAATGGGTGCATACCAGCCCGCCCGGATCGGCGGCGTCGTGGCGCTGGCCGCGGCGGATCGCCCAGCAGCTGTCGAACCGGAAGGCATCGAACATCTGCGCGCCGCCTCCCCAGCGCGCCACGGTGGTCAGTTGGCGGCTGTCGTCGACGACGATGGCCAGGGCGCCGCCGATGCCCAGCTCGAGCTGGCCCGCCATGTGGCCGATGACGCGGTAGGCCTCGTCGACCGTCAGGCAGGTCTGCAGCAGCTCGTTGGTCTGGTTCAGCAGGGTCAGGTCGCTCGCCTGCTTCTGCAGCTCGGCGTGCGACTCGGCCAGTTCGGCGTGGGAGCGCTGCAGTTCGGCTTCGGCCCGCTTGCGCTCGGTGACGTCCTCCTGCACCGAGAGAAAGTGGGTGATCGTCCCGTCCGGGGCGACGATCGGCGTGATCGAGGCCCTGTCCCAATAGAGTTCGCCGTTCTTCTTGCGGTTGTGGAACTCGCCGCTCCATTCCTTGCCGGCGCTGATGCTGGCCCACAGCGCCGCGTAGTCCTCGGCGGGGGACTCGCCGGACTTGAGGATCCGCGGCGTCTTGCCGGCCAGCTCCGCCAGCGTGTATCCGGTCACCTGGACGAAACGCGGATTGACATATTCATAAATGCCACGGGCATTGGTGATGGCGATCGAGGCGGGGCTGTGCTCGACCGCCAGGGATAGTTTCCTAAGTTCGTATTCGGTCCGCTTGTTGACCTCGATCTCGTTGCGCAATTGCCGGTTGGCTTCGAGAAAGTCGTGGGTGCGGGCCGCCAGGTTCTCATAGAGTTCGTTCATCGCCCCGAGCAGCACGTCGTTGGTGTCGGCCATGTTGGCGATCGCCTGGCGGCGCGCCTCCGCAGGCGCCAGGCCCTTTTCGAGGCCGCGAATCTCGTTGGCCATGCGCATGTCGGTGCCGAGGATGTGGTAAATCAGCCAGCGCGACAGGAAGGTCAGCGTCTGCGTGGTGACTTCGTTGGGATTCAGGTAGGCCACGTCGCGCGCCTCGCCGGCCTGACGGACGAACGAAGCATGGGCGGCGATGTGCGCCGACTCGAAGTCGGGGTCGATCTCGTAGCCGCGCATCAACGTCTCTTCGGCCTTGAAGTGATAGGCGGCGTAACTGGCGAGTTCGTCGAACACCTTCAGCAGGGCCTCCGGGTCCTCGTCGCCGACATGCATGCGCGCCAGGGTATTGATCAGGCGCACCAGCTTGCGGTGCTGCTGATCGACTTCGGCGATGCCGATCCGGTACTTCGCGCTCCAGGCGAAAATATCGGGCTTCAGCTTGGCGACAACGGCGTTCATCTGGGCGGGTCACTCCACGAAGGCAAGGCTGTCGACGAAGCCACCCGCCCCGGAATCCTGCCCCCGCGGGAGGCGCGGACCATCATACTGAATCCGCGCCCGCTTCGATAGCCGGCGGGAGTGGCGCCGGCCAGCGGAAGCCGCGATGCCGGAGCTGCGTCGATTTCAACTGCGCCTGCCGCCTCTCGCCGGGGACGGCTCGACCGGGCCGGCCCATCAACCCGGCTACCATTTTGCGCAATGTTAGACTAGGCTGTCTAATGTCGCCGCGACCCAGCCGAACCATGCTCAACGAGCCCACGCTCGCCGCCCGCAATCGCGAGCAGATCCTCGATGCCGCCACCGAAGCCTTCATCGATCAGGGCTACCGGGTCGGGGTGGATCGCATTGCCGCGCGTGCCGGCGTGGTCAAGCAGACCCTGTACAACCACTTCGATTCCAAGGACGTGCTGTTCGCCGAAGTCGTGGCGCGCATGACGGCGCAGATCCTGGTCAGCCTCGATCGCGCTGCCGGCGAGCTGCGCGGCACGCTCGTCGCGTTCGGCACCTCGCTGCGGCGAGCCGCCCTGGGCCCGCGCGGCGTCGCCATCTTCCGCACCCTGGTCGCCGAAGCGCCGCGCTTTCCCGGCGTGGCGCGGGCCGCCTACGCCGAAGGCCCGGCGCGGACCCAGGCGCAGCTCGCCGCCTTCCTCGAGCAGGCCATGGACGAGCACCGGCTGCGCCGGGAAGACCCCCGTTTCGCCGCCGCCATGCTGATCGGCATGCTGCTCGGACAGGACCGCACCCGGCAGCTATTCACGCTCGAAAAACCTTCCCTGCGCAAGGAAGCGACCGAACATGTGGTCGATTGTTTCCTGCGCGCGTTTTCGCCCGACCGCTAGGCACACTATGCCATTCAAATACAAACCGCAGTCCTTGGGCGTCCTCGCGGCGGCGATCTTTCTCGCCCTGGCCGCCTGCAGCGGCGACAAGCCCGGCCAGGCGCAGGCACAGGGCGGCCCCGGGGCCATGCCGCCGCCCGAGGTCGATGTCGTCGTCGTCGCGCCGGGCGGCGCGACGCTGACCCAGGAACTGCCCGGGCGTCTCGAGGCGGTCCGCACCGCCCAGGTCCGGGCCCGGGTCGAGGGCGTGGTCGAGAAGCGCCTGTTCGCCGAGGGCAGCGACGTCGCCGCCGGCAAGAACCTGTTCCTGATCGACCCGCGCACCTACAAGGCCAATGCCGCCTCGGCCGAGGCCGACGTCGCCCTGGCGAAGGTGACCGTCGATCGCTACCAGCCGCTGCTAGACATCAAGGCCGTCAGCCCGCAGGAATACGACCAGGCCGTGGCCCGGCTCAAACAGGCCGAGGCGGCCCTGGCCAAGGCCAGGCTCGACCTCGAGAACGCCGGCGCCCCGGCGCCGATCGGCGGCCGCATCGGCCGCGCCATGGTCACCGAGGGAGCGCTGGTCGGCAAGAGCGAGGCGACGCTGCTGGCGACGATCGAGCAGATCGATCCGATCTATGCCAATGTCACCCAGAGCAATGCCGACGTACTGCGCCTGCAGCAGGCCGCCAAGGCCGGCCGGCTGAAGCGCGCCGAAGGCAGCAGGGTCGAGCTGATCCTCGACGACGGCAGTGTCTACGGCCACCCCGGCAAGCTGCTGTTCACCGACCTGGCGGTCGATCCGAACACCGGCTCGATCCAGTTGCGCGCCCAGTTTCCCAACCCGAAGCGGGAACTGCTGCCCGGCACTTTCGTCCGCCTGCGCGTGCCCCAGGCCGAGACCGAGCGCGCCATCAAGGTGCCGCAGCGGGCGGTACAGGCCGGCCCTCAGGGCCAGTTCGTGATGCTCGTCGCCAAGGACGGCAAGGTGGCGCCGCAGCCGGTGAAGACCGGCGCCATGGCCGGAACCGACTGGATCGTCAGCGAGGGCCTCGGCGGCGGCGAGCAGGTCATCGTCAACGGCCTGCAGAAGGCCAGGCCCGGCGCCACGGTCAAGCCGGTGCCGTGGAATCCGGCCGCAGACGCCGCCAATCCGGCTCCGGCGCTGCCGCCTGCGGCCGCCAACAAATAGGACGAAGTCATGCTGGCGAAATTCTTCATCGACCGCCCGGTGTTCGCCTGGGTAATTGCCATCGTCATCGTCCTGGCCGGCAGCCTGGCCTTGCACAAGCTGCCGGTCTCGGCCTATCCGCAGGTCGCGCCGCCCTCGATCGCCTTCAACATCACCTATCCGGGCGCCTCGAGCCAGGTCATCGAGGACACCGTGACTTCGCTGATCGAGCAGGAGATGAACGGCATCGAGCACCTGCTTTACATGGAGGCCGCCTCCGAACTCGGCGTCGGCACGCTGACGCTGACCTTCGAGCCGGGCACCAATCTCGACGCCGCCTCGGTCGAGGCACAGAACCGCTACAAGCGCGTCGAGGCGCGCCTGCCCGAGGACGTGCGGCGGCTCGGCGTGCCGGTGACCAAGCCGCAGCGCAACTACCTGCTGTTCGTCGCCCTCTATTCGCCCGACAAGAGCCTGGACAACGTCGCCCTGGGCAGCTTCGCCGCGGCCAACGTGCTCGACCAGGTGCGCCGCGTCAAGGACGTCGGCGAGGCGATCCTCTTCGGCACCGAGTATTCGATGCGCCTGTGGCTGCAGCCCGAGCAGCTGCACGCCTACAACCTGGCGCCCGCCGACGTCGTCGCCGCGGTGCGCGCCCAGAACGTCCAGCTGGCCACCGGCGAACTGGGCCAGGCGCCGGCGGCCAGGGGCCAGCAGTTCAACGCCGTCATCGTTACCCGCGGGCGGCTGAGCACCCCCGAGGAATTCGGCGACATCATCGTCCGCGCCCGGCCCGACGGCTCGACGGTGCGAGTCAAGGACGTGGCCCGCGTCGAGCTAGGCGCCCAGGACTACAACATCTACGCGCGCATCGACGGCCAGCCGGCGGCGGCCATCGCCGTGCGCGTCGCCCCCGGCGGCAACGCCCTCGAGGTGGCCCAGGCGGTCAAGGCGAAGATGACGGAACTGGCCCGCTACTTCCCCAAGGGCATCGCCTGGGTGGTGCCCTACGACTCGTCGCGCTTCGTCGAGATCTCGATCACCGAGGTGGTGAAGACGCTCGGCGAGGCGATGCTGCTGGTCTTCCTGGTGATGTACCTGTTCCTCGGCAAGCTGCGCGCCACGCTGATTCCGGCGGTGGTCGTGCCGGTGGCGCTGATGGGCGCGCTGACCGGCCTCTACGTGCTCGGCTACTCGATCAACGTGCTGACTCTGTTCGCCATGGTGCTGGCCATCGGCATCGTCGTCGATGATGCCATTGTCGTAGTCGAGAACGTCGAGCGGATCATGTCCGAAGAGGGGCTGGCGCCGCGCGAGGCAACACGCAAGGCGATGGACCAGATCTTCGGCGCCATCATCGGCATCACCCTGGTGCTGTGCGCGGTGTTCGTGCCGATGGCCTTTTTCGGCGGCTCGGTCGGCGCGATCTACCGCCAGTTCGCCGTGACCCTGGTGTTGTCGATGCTGTTCTCGGCGCTGATGGCGCTGACCCTGACGCCGGCGATGTGTGCGACCCTGCTCAGGCACCAGCCCGGCGCCGCGGCGGCGCCGGGCAAGGGCTTCTTCGGCGCCTTCAACCGAACCTTCCGCCGCACCAGCGAGGGCTATCGCTCGACCGTCGCGCGGGTTCTGCGGCGCACCGGCCGCTGGCTGGCCGTCTATGCCGTCATCATTGTCGCGGTCGGCGTGCTGTTCACGCGCCTGCCCGGCAGCTTCCTGCCCGAGGAGGACCAGGGCTACTTCATCAGCCTGATCCAGCTGCCGCCCGCGGCGACCCAGGGGCGCACCCTGGAAGTGGTCAAGCGGGTCGAGGACTACTTCCTCAAGCAGGCCGAGGTCGATCATGCCATTGGCGTGGTCGGCTTCTCCTTCTTCGGCCGCGGCCAGAACGCCGCCCTGGCCTTCGTCCGGCTCAAGGACTGGGACGAGCGCAAGGCGCCGGAGACGATCGCCGGGGCGGTGATCCGCCGCGCCAACATGGCGCTGTTGCAGATCAAGCAGGCCTTCATCTTCGCCACCAATGTGCCGCCGATCCCCGAACTGGGCGCCATCGGCGGCTTCGACTTCCGCCTCCAGGACCGCGCCGGCCTCGGCCGCGACCGTCTGCTCGAGGCGCGCAACATGATGCTCGGCCTGGCGGCGCAGAATCCGGCGCTGGCGGGGGTGCGGCCGGAGGGCCAGGAGCCCGGCCCGCAACTGCTGCTCGACATCGACCCGAGCAAGGCGCGGGCGCTGTCGATCGACCTCGCCAGCCTCAACGACACGCTGCAGTCGGTGCTCGGCGTCGCCTATATCAACGACTTCGTCCGCCAGGGGCGCATCCTGCGCGTGCAGATGCAGGCCGAGCCGAGCCTGCGCTCGCGCCCCGAGGAGATCATGCGGCTGCCGATCCGGAATACGCGCGGCGACATGGTGCCGCTAGGTGAAATCGCCCAGCCGCGCTGGATCGTCGGCCTACCCAAGCTCGACCGCTACAACGGCACGCCGGCCATGAAGCTTTCCGGCGGCCCGGCCCCGGGCCGCAGCACCGGCGAGGCGATGGCGGCGATGGAGAGCATCGCCGCGCAACTGCCGCCCGGCTTCGGCTTCGAGTGGTCGGGCACCTCCTTCGAGGAGCGCCTCTCCGGCGCCCAGGCGCCGTTCCTCTTCGCCCTCTCGCTGGTCGTCGTCTTCCTGGCGCTGGCGGCCCTCTACGAGAGCTGGTCGACGCCGCTGGCGGTGATCCTGGTGGTACCCCTCGGGGTGCTCGGCGCGGTGCTGGCGGTGACGCTGCGCGGCCTGCCCAACGACGTCTTCTTCAAGGTCGGCCTGATCGCCATCATCGGCCTGTCGTCGAAGAACGCCATCCTGATCATCGAGTTCGCCAAGACCCTCCACGAACAGGGCATGGGCCTCGTCGAGGCGAGCCTGGAGGCCTGCCGGCTGCGCTTCCGGCCGATCCTGATGACCTCCTTCGCCTTCATCCTCGGCGTGCTGCCGCTGGCCATTTCGACCGGCGCCGGCGCCCAGAGCCGCCATGCCATCGGCACCGGGGTGATGGGCGGCATGATCGCCGCCACCGCCCTGGCGGTGTTCCTGGTGCCGGTGTTCTTCGTCGTCGTCATGCGCCTGCTGCCGGGCCACCGCCGGCAGCACCAGGACGCCAGCACGGAGGGTGGCGGCCATGCTTAGATACACCCGCCTCGCCGCCATCGCCGTGACGCTGGCCGGCTGCAATCTCGCCCCGCATTACCAGCGCCCCGCCGCCCCGGTGTCGGCCCAGTGGCCCGAGGACGCCGAACCCGGCGGCGCGCGCCAGGCCGGCGATCTCGACTGGACCGCCTTTTATCCCGACCCGCGGCTGCGGGCGCTGATCGCCGCGGCGCTGGACAACAACCGCGACCTGCGCGTAGCGGTGGCCCGCGTCGCCGAAGCGCGGGCCCAATACGGCATACAACGCGCCGACCGGCTGCCGACGGTCAGTGCCGGCGTCGACCGCAATGCCTCGCTGACGCCGGGCGACGTGTCGCTGACCGGGCGCTCCCTAAGCCTCAACCGTTATGACGTCAACATCGGCGTGGCGGCCTTCGAGCTCGATTTCTGGGGACGGGTGAAGAACCTCGATGCCGCCGCGCTGGCCGCCTACCTGGCCACCGAGCAGGCGCAACGCGCCTTCCGCCTGTCGCTGGTGGCCGATGTCGCCGATGCCTATCTGATTCTCGCCGAGCTGGAGGAGCGGATCGCGCTCGCCGCCGATACGGCGAAATCACGCGAGGCGACGCGCGAGCTGATCGCCCGGCGGCGCGAGGTCGGCATCGCCGGCGATCTCGATTACTTCCAGGCCGAGGGCGCCCTGCAGTCGGCCCGCGTCGATCTGGCCAGCCTGCAACGCCAGCGGGCCGAGGCGGACGACGCGCTGCGCCTGCTCGTCGGGGACACGCCGGCGACGCTGCCGGACGGCCGGCGGCTCGCCGACCAGGGCCTAGTCGCCGACCTCGCCGCCGGCCTGCCGGCCGAGGTGCTGGTGCGGCGGCCCGATGTGCTGGCGGCCGAACAGCAGCTGATCGCCGCCAACGCCAACATCGGCGCGGCGCGCGCCGCCTTCTTTCCCCGTATCGCCCTGACCGCCGCCTACGGCACGGCCAGCGTGGCGCTGTCGGGCCTGTTCAAGGCCGGTTCGGCGGCCTGGAGCTTCCAGCCGGTGCTTACCCAGCCGCTGTTCGACGCCGGCCGCAGCGGCAGCGGCGTCGATCTCGCCGAGGCGCGCCAGATGATCGCCGTCGCCCAATATGAAAAGACCATCCAGCAGGCCTTCCGCGAGGTCGCCGACCTGCTCGCCGGGCGCGAGTGGCTGCGCCAGCAGCTGGCCGCCCAGGAGGCGGCGCTCAGCGCCCAGGACCAACGCTTGAAGCTCACCGAGGCCCGCTACCGCGCCGGCATCGCCAATCACCTCGAACTGCTCGATGCCCAGCGCGATTCCTTCACCGCGCAGCAGGCCACCGTGCAGCTGCGGCGCCAGCTGCTCTCGGCGGCCAGCCAGCTCTACAAGGCTCTCGGCGGCGGCCCGGAGCCCGCGCCGACGGTCGCCGGGAAGGACGGATAATCAAGCCCATCCGCGCGCCTGGCGGCACGCGTGGCGGCGCTCCGCCGCCTGGCCCGGTCTAGCTTTTTGCTCCCGGCTTCCTGCCGGGTGCCGAGGGCGGGATGAATCCCGCGACCCGGCAGAGCATTCCCTCGACGGGTTTGCCGCTGCTGAAGCGGGTCACGCTGCAACGCGATATTTCGCCGCGCGCCGACAGCTCCGATAGGGAGATGCGCACCTTGGTAAGCGGAATTCCCGTTGCCGCCGCAATTTCCGAGTCGAGTTGCTGGCCGTGCTCTTTCAGGTACTGGAGGATCGGGGCGTCATGCATTTCGAATACCCTTGTTCAATTGGCGGCAGACGGGCCGACGCCAAGGTTGACCGGCAAGACCCGCGCGGCGCCGAATCGGTGGCTCTAAGGCAGGAAGCGGGTCTGGAGCACCGGGCCGAGCACATCAATAACTGGTGGCCAGGGGCAGAATCGAACTGCCGACACGCGGATTTTCAGTCCGCTGCTCTACCAACTGAGCTACCTGGCCCCTAAGAACGCTGCGCCGCGGATATTGGCTTCGGCCGCCGCTGCGCCGCTCAAACCACTGAGCTACCTGGCCGGCGAGGCGGCGATTATAGCCGAACTCCCCGGGCGGGCAACGCGGACGGTCCAAAAAAAAAGCCCCTCCGCGAACGGAGGGGCGGGTGTCGCGAACAGGCCGCTTAGTGCGCGGTGGCCTTGGCGGCGAGAATGCCGGTGTTCTGGCGAACGTAGAGCTCGTCCCACATGTCGTCGGAGCGCTTGTCGCGATACAGCAGCGAGCCGAGGATGACGGCGAGGAAGCCCAGCGGGATGGAGATGATGCCCGGGTTCTTCAGCTCGAAGAGCGGCTTGTCAAGACCGACCAGCGAGGTGGTTTCGCCCTTGAGGTCGTCGATCTTCTTCTGCGCGCCGGCCTTGGCCTTGGTCGCCTTGTCGATGTCGACCTGGACCTTGGCCTTGGCGGCATCATCCGCCGCGGCACTCAGGTCGGCGCCGAGCTTGGCCAGCTTGTCATCGGCAGCCTTGATGGCCTTTTCGCTGGCGGCCTTGACGGCGATCGGGTAGGTCATGTTCGGCGACACCAGCACCAGGCCGATGGCGGTGACGGTACCGACGATCATGCCGGCGACGATGCCGCCGGTGTTGCACTTGCGCCAGAACAGCGTCAGGAACACACAGGGGAAGTTGGCCGACGAGGCCACGGCGAAGGCCAGTGCCACCAGGTGGGCGACGTTCTGGCCCTTGGCGGCGATGCCCAACAGGATGGCGATGCCGCCGAAGACGACGGTGGCAATACGCGCCGCGCGAATCTGCTCTCCTTGCGTGGCATGCTCGCCGCGAATGACGCCGACATAGATGTCATGGGCCATCGCGGAGGCCGCCGCCAGCACCAGGCCGGCTACCACCGCGACGATCGTGGCGAAGGCCACGGCGGCGACGAAGGCCAGCATGAAATTGCCCATCAGGCTGTCCTTGCCACCGCCCAGGGCCTGGGCCAGCAGCGGCGCGGCCATGTTGCCGCCCGGATCGACGCCGATGATGGCCGGCGCACCGACCTTCATCGCCGCGCCCATGCCGAGGAACAGCGTCAGGACGTAGAAGCCGCCGATGATGGACATCGCCCAGACCACCGACTTGCGGGCTTCCTGGGCCGTCGGCACGGTGAAGAAGCGCATCAGGATGTGCGGCATGCCGGCGGTACCGAAGACCAGGGCCATGCCCAGGGAAATCTGGTCGATCGGCGCCTTGAAGAGCAGTCCGGGTTCGAGGAATCGCTGGCCGAGTTCGGCCGGCGTCATGTTCTTGGCGGCATCGCCAAGGATGGAGGCGACGCGCGCCTGAACCTTGGGATCATTGGTCACGGCCGACAGGAAGTCGCCGAAGAAGCCGTACTGGCTCCACACCAGGATCACCATGACGATCGAGGCGGTCACCAGCAGCACGGCCTTGATGATCTGCACCCAGGTCGTCGCCACCATGCCGCCGAACAGCACATAGCCGAGCATCAGCACGCCGACGACGATCACCGAGACTTCGTAGTCGATGCCGATCAGCGTCTTGACCAGCACGCCGCCGCCGACCATCTGCGCGATCAGATAGAAGGTGGACACGGTGATGACCGAAATGGCGCCGACGACGCGGACCTTCTTCGGGTCGTTGCGGTAGGCGAGGATGTCGGCCAGAGTGTATTTGCCGATGTTGCGGCACGGTTCGGCGATCACCAGCAGCACCGAAATGTAGGCCACCAGCCAGCCCACCGAGTACATGAAACCGTCATAACCCCAGATGGAGATCAGGCCGGCGATACCGAGGAAGGAGGCCGCCGACAGGTAGTCGCCGGCAATGGCCCAGCCGTTCTGCAGGCCGGAGACGCCGCCGCCGGCGGTGTAGAAATCCTTGGCGGTCTTGACGCGCTTGGCGGCGACGTAGGTGACGTACATGGTGACGGAAATGATCGCCGCGAAGACAGTGAACGTCAGCCAGCGGTACTGGTCGCTGACGGCGCTTTGCGCCATCGCCGGCAGCGAAATCAGCGGCAGGAGCACAGCCATGCCGCCGAGCAGGATCTTGTTTTTCAGGTTCATCTCACTTGGCTCCAATCTTGTCGGCATCGCGGATCAGTTCCTGGGCCATTTCGTCGAAATCCTTGGCCTTCACCGTGTAGTAGCCGGCGATGCCCCAGGCGACGATGAACTCGGAAAGTGCAAAGAGGATGCCGAAGTTGACGACACCGAAGACCTTGACCTTGAACAGGTCGGTGAAATAGGCGGCGCCGATCGGCAGCAGGAAATAATAGACGATCGACAGGATCATCAGCCCCGAGAGAAACGCCACCTTCTTGGAGTGAAGCGTCTGAAAGCGTGGATCGTTGTCGATCGCCGCCCAGTTTAGTGATGTTTGTGCCATTGCCCCTCCTCATGTTGGAAAGCCGGACATCCTCCAGCTTCGGCGCTCACTGTAACAGGGCCGTCTGACGGGTTTCTTACAGCGCCGGTCGGGTATTCCGCGCCGGCCCGGCCCCGCTGCACAACTCAGCCGCTGCAGGGAAGGCCGTAGCGCGCGCAGAGCAGGCGCTTGAGCCAGGCCAGCGCCAGCCAGAGCCAGAGGAGGATGAAAAAGGCGACGAAGGGCAAGTGGCGATCGACAACGAAACGCGGCATGATGAAACGCATGGCGCGGATCACCGGCGCGGTGACGAGCTTGAACAGCCGATATACACCGTTGCTGTCGCGGCGGCTGCCGGCCAGCACGGCCAGGATGCCCTGGCCCAGCAGTGCATAGCCGGCGACCTCGACGAGGGTTCGGCACAGGCTGAGGATCAGCAGCAGCGTCGACGCCATGGGATCAAGACACTTTCACGGCCAGCGACGGCCAGCGATCGGGACGGGGCGAACGATGACATTCGAGCAATGGCGCAGCCATGCGCGGGCCTGGTTGTTCCACTTCTTCGGCCGGCATGAGCGCGCCCTCGGCGAATATATCAGAGCCTTCCGCCTCGATCCGCGGCATGCCCCGACGGCGCGGAGCATCGCCTTCCTGGCCGCCCAAGGCAAGCGTCACGCCGAGGCCGAGCAGTGGTATCTCGAGGCGCTGCGTATCGAGCCCGAAGATGCCGACACACATTTCAATCTCGGCTACGTTCGCCAGGAGATGCGCCATCACGAAGCGGCCGTCGCCGCCTTCGCCGCTGCCGTGGGGCTCAAGCCGTCGCTCGATCGCGCCTGGTACGGCCTGGGTCTGGCCCACGCCGGCCTCGGCGACCACGGCCGCGCCGTCGCGGCGCTGCGCGAAGCGGCCCGGCTGCAGCCGATGAACGGCCACGCTTATTATCAGCTGGGCATGGCCTGCCACCACGACGGCCGGCGCGAGGAGATGGAGAAAGTGTTGCGCCGCCTGATCGGCTTCGACCCCAAGCTCGCCCGGCAGCTCGTCCGCGACAGCGGGCGGGACGATCTCGCGGCGCTGCTGCCGCAGATCCCCTTCTGACAAGCCCGCCAGCAGCGGGCTTGTCGCGGTGAAACCGCGCCGGACCGATCAGGCGGCGACGCTGTCGGTCGCCAGGTTCGGGTAACGGACGTAATCGACGAGCCGCTCGGTTTCCCGGTCCGGCGCCGCCGACAGCAGGCTGCCCAGCACGACGCCGACGATGCCGGCAGGAACTCCGAAGACTCCGGCGGCAATCGCGTTGATGTCCCACCACAGCGGCGCCCGGATGCCGAAGAATTCGTATGTCATGATCATGTAGAAGCTGCAGACGGCCACGCCCGAGAGCATGCCCAGGACGGCGCCGACCTTGTTGGCCCGCTTCCAGAAGATTCCGAGCACCAGTGCCGGGAAGAAGGCCGACGCCGCCAGCGAGAAGGATGCTCCGACGAGGAACAGGATGTTGCCCGGCTTCAGCGAAGTGACCCAGGCGGCGAGGATGGCGACCAGCAGCAGCAGCACCTTGGAAATGATCAGCCGGCGCGCCGTCGGCGCTCTGGGATTGATCATCTTGTAATAAAGATCGTGCGACAGCGCGTTGGCGATCGTCAGCAGCAGCCCGTCGGCGGTGGATAGCGCCGCCGCCAGGCCGCCGGCGGCGACGAGGCCGGTGATCACGTAGGGCAGGCCGGCGATCTCGGGCGTGGCGAGCACGATCAGGTCGGGACCGATGGTGATTTCCGCCAGCTGCACGATGCCATCCCCGTTGATGTCCTTGATAGCCATCAGGGTCTTGTCCACGGCGGCCCAGTTGCTGACCCAGGCCGGCAGTTGGGCGAAGCTCGATCCGACCAGATGGCTGTAGATGTCGTACTTGACGAGGACGGCCAGCGCCGGCGCCGTGCAGTAGAGGAGGAAGATGAAGAACAGCGACCAGAAGACCGACACGCGCGCTTCCCGCACCGAGGGCGTGGTGTAGTAGCGCGTCAGGATATGCGGCAGCGCCGCCGTGCCCAGCATCAGGCAGAAGACCAGGGCGAGGAAGTTCCGGCGCGCTGCGTCGCGGGCGTTGTCGTCCTTGCCGGCGTAGGGTTCGGCGTGGGCCTTGATCGGCGCGGCCTTGGCTTTGTCGGCGTCGGCCTCCTTGCGCCAAAGTTCCTTGGCCTTGGCGGCGTTCGTCGGGAAATCCTTGAGGGTCTTCTCGGCGGCGACGATGAGCTTGGGATCGGTCGGCGGAATCATCGAATTAAGCTCGGCCAGCCGGATTTCCAGCTTCTCCTTCTCCACGCCGAGGAACGCCGTGCCGCCCGCCTCGACACCCTTGATGCGGGCTTCGGCGGCGGCAGCCCGGTCGCGGTAGATCTGCCGTACCGACTCCTCGCGGGCGCCGTCGGCGCTCGTCTTGTCGTTGAGGTCCTTCTCGCGGTCGCCGATTTTCTGCAGCACCTGGCCGTAGGCGATCTGCGGGACCGGGTTGCCGGTGTGCTTGATCGACAGCCAGACCACCGGGATCATGTAGGCGATGATCAGGACAATGTACTGGGCCACCTGGGTCCATGTCACCGCCTTCATGCCGCCGAGGAAGGAGCAGACGAGGATGCCGGCCAGGCCGACGAACACGCCGACGCCGAACTCGAGGCCGGTAAAGCGGCTGGTAATCAGGCCAACACCGTAGATCTGGGCGATCACGTAGACGAACGAGCAGAGGATCGCCGCGGCCAGGCCGATCAGCCGCGGCATGCTACCGCCATAACGTTCGCCGAGAAAATCGGGAATCGTGAACTGGCCGAACTTGCGCAGATAGGGCGCCAGGAACAGCGCCACGAGACAGTAGCCGCCGGTCCAGCCCAAGATGAAGGCCAGGCCGTCGTAGCCCGATACGTAGAGGGTGCCCGCCATGCCGATGAACGAGGCGGCGCTCATCCAGTCCGCGCCGGTGGCCAGGCCGTTGAACAGCGCCGGCACGCGCCGGCCGGCGACGTAATACTCGGCGACGTCGGCGGTCTTGCACATGAAGCCGATCACGGCGTAGAGCAGGATCGTCGCGAACATGAAACAGTAGCCGATGAACTTGTTCGGCACGCCGAACCACTCGAGCAGGCCGAGCATCAGCAGGAAGATGATGAATCCGCCGGTATAGACCGTGTAGTAGCGCTTCAGCCGGGCGTTGAACTCCGATTGCTTGAGGGCCATTCAGTCTTCCTCCGCTTCATCGACGCCGTACTGGCGGTCGAGCCTGTTCATGCGACGGGCATAGAACCAGATGATCAGGACGTAGATGACCAGCGATCCCTGGGCCGCCATGTAGAAGCCCAGCGGAAATCCGAGAATGGTCAGGTGATTGAGCGGCACCGCGAAATAGCTGACGACGAAGGTGGCGACGAACCAGATGACGAGCAATGCCGACGTCATTCTAAGATTCTTCTGCCAATACTCGACGTGCTTGCTGCTCAGTGCCATGAAGCCGCCTCCATTGTCGCGTCGGTCTTCGGCCCGCCGCCGCGCCGTGCCCGGGATCCGTTCGGCGAAAGTAGGCTCGCGCCGCTCTGCTTGTCGGCAATGTCCGGCAGCGTGCGCCGAAGGGAAATCCTAACCGGGCAAGAAATCAGGGTTCAGGAATTTTCCGCCGGCGTGTCGGGTTGCGGCGTCAGTCGCTGCGCCACCGACCCGGCGAGGCGCGGAAAGACAATTTGCGCCACGGTGCCGCGGCCGCCCGGATTGGGCCGCAGCTGCACGCTGGCCCGGTGCAGTGCGGCGATTTCGCGGACGATCGGAAGCCCCAGGCCGCTGCCCGCCTCGCTCGAGCCGAGAACCCGGTAGAAGCGCTCGAAGACCAGCTCCCGTTCGTCGGAGCCGATGCCTACGCCCGTATCCTCGACTTCGACGACGGCGAACTCGCCGGCACGGATGCGGATCGTGACGCGACCGCCGCACGGCGTGTACTTGATCGCATTGTCGATCAGGTTGTTGAGCATTTCGCTCAGCAGCAGCGGGATCCCGTCGATCCACAGGGTCCAGCCCTCGCCTTCGAAGCCGAGGTCGATCTTCTTCGCCAGCGCCCGCGGCACCCAGTCGCGGGTCACCGTCCGCGCCAGCGATTCCAGGTCGACGACCTCGACGGCATGGACCTTTTCGTGGCTGGCCTCGGCCCGCGCCAGCAGCAGCAGCTGGTTGATCAGATGCACCGCCCGGTCGGTGCTCTCGGCTATCCGCTGCAGGAATTCGTGGATCTGTTGCGGATCGCTCTCGGACAGGGCGAGCTCCGTTTGCATCTTCAGTCCCGTCAGCGGCGTGCGCATCTGGTGGGCGGCATCGGCGATGAACCGCTGCTGGGCCTGCAGGTTCTGCTCGAGGCGGGCCATCATGTCGTTGAAGGCCACCACCACCGGCCTGACTTCCTCGGGCACGCCCAGGGTGTTGATCGGCGACAGGTCGCCGGGACGCCGCCGCCGGATCCGCCTTTGCAGGCGCGTCAGCGGCGCGAGTCCGCGGGTCAGGCCGCGATAGACGAGAAGAACGGCCAGCGGAATGATGGCGAACTGGGGCAGCAGCACGCCGGAGATGATCCGGCTCGCCAGGTCCTCACGTTTTTTCCGCGTTTCCGCGACCTGCACGAGCGCCGGCGGCAGACCCGGCCGGGTGGGGACGAAGGCATAGGCGACGCGAACCGCTTCGCCGTTGACGTCCGCGTCGCGAAACTGGACTTCGCCGGGCTCGACCAGGTCGGATGTGTCGACCGGCGGGATTTCCGGATCGCCGTTGGCCAGTTCGCCGTGCACTCCCCGGACCTGGTAATAAGTGGCGTCGATCTCGTCGGCATGTAGCAGCGCCCGCGCCGGCGCCGGAAAATCGACGACGACGCGGCCGTCGGCAAGTTTGACGAGACGCACGATGGCCGCGACGCTTTCGGCGAGCGCCTGATCGTAGGGCTGGTTGGCGATGTTGTTGGCGACATGGTGAGTCACGGCGATGCTGATCGGCCACAGGAACAGCAGCGGCGCCAACATCCAGTCGAGAATTTCGCCGAACAGCGAATTGAGTTCGGTCGGGGTGCCGAAGATGTGGGTGCGACCGAAACTCATCGGGCGCCGGTCCGCGCGGGGACCTCAGGATGCCTGGGCGGCATCGGCCCCCATGGATTTCTCCAGGCAGTAACCGAGGCCCCGGACGGTCGCGATGCGCACGCCCTCGCACTCGAGTTTCTTGCGCAGGCGATGCACATACACCTCGATGGCATTGGTACTGACTTCTTCACCCCAGCCGCACAGGTGATCGACCAGCTGCTCCTTGCTGACGAGCCGGCCGACGCGCAGCAGCAGGATCTCGAGCAGCGCTATTTCGCGCGCCGAGAGTTCGACGACCTGACCGTTAACGCGCGCCACCCGGTCGACCTGATCGTAGATCAGCGGTCCGATCTCGATGCGCGTCGGCATGCCCGTGCCGCGCCGCGTCAGGGCGCGCACGCGGGCTTCGAGTTCGGGCAGGGCGAAGGGCTTGGTCAGGTAATCGTCGGCGCCGGCATCAAGGCCGCGGACGCGGTCTTCTACGCCGTCCTGGGCCGTCAGGACCAGCACCGGCAGCGTCGCCTTGCGGGCGCGGAGGCGGCGCAACACCTCGATGCCGGAAAGCTTGGGCAAACCGAGATCGAGAATCAGCAGGTCGAACGTTTGCGCCAGCAGCGCCGCATCGGCATCGACGCCGTTGGCCACCCGGTCTACGGCATAGCCCGACTTGCGCAAGGTGCGGACCAGACCGTCGGCGATGATCGGGTCGTCTTCGGCAAGCAGGATTCTCATCGCGGTGCCTAGCTGTAAGGGCCTAGTAAGCGACCCGGGGCAGAATCCGCGTCGCTGTTCTCCTTTTCATCGGTCTCGGGAACGCCGGCAGTGCCGGCATTCCAGGGAATGGTCGGGGCTCGACCGGTCACCCCCTGCCGTCTTTTCCGTTCAAGTCTATCACAGTGTCGGGCGGCCGAAAGCGCGCCCCGCCTGTCGCTCGGCAATCCCCGTTCGCGGTAGCGCACCGGGTTGCCCGGCAGCCTTAGGCGATCATAAAAGCCGACGCCCCGCACGGGGCGGGGCGTCGGCTTATGACTGCGACAGGCTTGTGGCCGGAACTTACATGTCCATGCCGCCCATCCCGCCCATGCCGCCCATCCCGCCCATGCCACCACCCATGCCGCCGCCCGGCTTGTCCTCGACGAGCTCGGCGACCATGCAGTCGGTGGTCAGCATAAGGCCGGCAACCGAGGAGGCATTCTGCAGCGCATAGCGTGTGACCTTGGTCGGGTCCAGGACGCCCATCGCCACCATGTCGCCGTACTCGCCGGTGGCGGCGTTGTAGCCGTAGTTGCCCTTGCCGTCCAGCACCTTATTGACCACCACGGAGGGCTCGTCGCCGGCGTTGGCGACGATCTCGCGCATCGGCTGCTCGAGAGCGCGCAGCACGATCTTGATGCCGGCGTCCTGGTCGTGGTTGTCGCCCTTCAGGCCCTTGATGTTCTGCAGGGCACGCAGCAGCGCGACGCCGCCGCCGGCGACGATGCCTTCTTCAACGGCGGCACGGGTCGCGTGCAGGGCATCCTCGACGCGCGCCTTCTTCTCCTTCATCTCGACTTCGGTGGCGGCACCAACCTTGATCAGTGCCACGCCGCCGGCGAGTTTCGCGACGCGCTCCTGCAGCTTCTCACGGTCGTAGTCGCTGGTCGCTTCCTCGATCTGGACGCGGATCTGGGTGACGCGAGCCTTGATGGTTTCCTCGGCACCGGCGCCATCGATCAGGGTCGTGTCTTCCTTGCCCACCTCGACGCGCTTGGCTTGGCCGAGATCCTTCAGCGTCGCCTTTTCCAGCGTCAGGCCGACTTCCTCGGCGATGACGGTAGCGCCGGTCAGGACGGCGATGTCCTCGAGCATGGCCTTGCGGCGATCGCCGAAGCCGGGGGCCTTGACGGCGACGGTCTTGAGGATGCCGCGGATGTTATTGACGACCAGGGTGGCCAGTGCTTCGCCCTCGACATCCTCGGCGATGATCAAGAGCGGACGTCCGGCCTTGGCGACCTGTTCCAGGACCGGCAGCAGGTCGCGAATGTTGGAGACCTTCTTGTCGTGCAGCAGGATAAAAGGATTCTCGAGGACGGCGATCTGCTTGTCCGGATTGTTGATGAAATACGGCGACAGGTAGCCGCGGTCGAACTGCATGCCCTCGACGACTTCGAGTTCGTTGTTGAGGGACTTGCCGTCTTCGACGGTGATGACCCCCTCCTTGCCGACCTTGTCCATGGCCTCGGCGATGATGTCGCCGATGGAAGAGTCGGCGTTGGCGGAGATCGAACCGACCTGGGCGATTTCCTTGTTGGTGGTGCAGGGCTTGGAAATCTTCTTCAGTTCCTCGACGACGGCGACGACGGCCTTGTCGATGCCGCGCTTGAGGTCCATCGGGTTCATCCCGGCGGTGACGTATTTCATGCCCTCACGGACGATCGACTGGGCCAGTACGGTGGCGGTAGTGGTGCCGTCACCGGCCACGTCGGAAGTCTTGGAAGCGACTTCCTTGAGCATCTGGGCACCCATGTTCTCGAACTTGTCCTTCAGTTCGATTTCCTTGGCGACGGACACGCCGTCCTTGGTCACCGTCGGGGCGCCGAATGAGCGCTCGAGCACGACATTGCGGCCTTTGGGGCCGAGGGTCACCTTGACCGCGTCGGCCAGGATGTTGACGCCGTGAACCATGCGCTGGCGAGCGGAGTCGCCGAATTTGACTTCTTTAGCAGCCATTGTGTGTTTCTCCTGGAATCTGTCCGGTTAGCCTTCGACGACGCCCATGATGTCTTCTTCGCGCATGACCAGCAGTTCCTGGCCATCGACCTTGACGGCCTGGCCGGAGTACTTGCCGAACAGCACGCGGTCACCGGCCTTGACGGCCATCGGGCGGACCTTGCCGTCGTCACCGACCTTGCCGGTGCCGACCGATACCACTTGTCCCTGATCGGGCTTTTCGCCGGCCGTATCGGGAATCACGATGCCGCTCGCCGTGGTGCGCTCGGCTTCGATGCGCTTGACGATGACGCGGTCGTGCAAAGGACGAATTTTCATGGAGTTATCTCCTCTTTGCGACTATGGGTTGATGGAGGCAGATTGACCTGCCCGTCAGGAATCGCGGGCGACTGTTAGCACTCGTCCCCGACGAGTGCTAATAATAGGGGCGAAGCGCCCTGCTTTCAAGGGGCGATTGCATCGGCGTCGGCAATTTCCGGAAACGACGAACGCCAAACGACGCACCGAACCCGGCAGCGGCCAGCGCTACACCGGCTAGAATGGGTTCTGGGAGGGCGGTGCCGCACCATGATCATCCTCTTCACGGACTACGGGCCCGATGACATCTATGTCGGCCAGCTCAAGGCGGCGCTGCTGCGGCACGCCGCGGCGGGGGCCGTGATCGTCGACCTCCTGCACCGCGTCCCCGATTTCGATGCCAAGGCCGGCGCGCATCTGCTGGCCGCCTTGCAATTCCATTTTCCGCCCGGCGCCGTATTCCTCGCCGTCGTCGATCCCGGCGTCGGCAGCCAGCGTTCGGCGGCGGTCCTGGAAGCCGACGGCCGATGGTTCGTCGGGCCGGACAACGGCCTGCTCTCGGTCGTCGCCGCCCGCGCCCACCACGCCCACACCTGGCGGATCGCCTGGCGCCCGGAACATCTCTCGGCGTCGTTCCACGGACGGGACCTGTTCGCCCCGGTCGCCGGCAGCATCGCCGGCGGACACCTGCCCAGCGAACGGCTCACCGACTGCGCAGGACTGGAGGTTAGGCTCGGCGGCGAGGATCTCGCCGAGGTCATCTATGTCGACCATTATGGCAACGCCATGACGGGTCTGAGAGCACAGAACGTCTCGCCGACGATGCACCTCGACGTCGGCGGACGGCGCGTCGGCTGGGCCCGGGTTTTCAGCGAAGGCGCAGCCGGGGTGCCCTTCTGGTATGTAAATAGCATCGGTCTGGCCGAGATCGCGCTGCCCCGCGGCGACGCCGCCACGGCGCTCGGCCTGGCCGTGGGCACGAGCATCGTGCCGGCAGCGGCATAGGGCTGCGCGGCGCCGGGAGAACACAACATGGACAAACACCAGATTGCCGTCATCGTCGGCACCGGCCCCGGACTGGGCTTCGCCCTGGCCCGGCGCTTCGCCCGCGCGGAAATGCATGTGGCGCTGGTCGCCCGCAACGGCGGACACCTCGAGACGATGGCCATCGAGTGCTCCGGCGTCCATCACCAGGGCCGCGCCTATGCCTGCGATGCGAGCGACGAGGCGGGCGTGGAAGCGCTGTTCCGGCAGGTCGCCGGCGAACTCGGGGTGCCCGATGTCGTCGTCTATAACGCCGGCGCTTTCGTGCCGCGGGGCCTGCTCGAAACGACCCGCGACGAATTCGAGCGCTGCTGGCGCGTCGGCTGCCTCGGCGGCTTCCTCGTCGCTCGGGCCGCTGCCCGAGCGATGTTGGCCAGGCCCGACCCCGGCGGCACGATCCTGTTTACCGGCGCCACGGCGAGTCTGCGCGGCAGCGCCGGCTTCCACAATCTGGCGGTCGGCAAGTTCGGCCTTCGGGCACTGGCCCAGAGCATGGCTCGCGAACTGCACCCGAAGGGCATACACGTGGCCCACGTGCTCATCGATGGCCGCATCCGCCCGCCCGAAGCCGTCGAGCACGGAGGCGGCGGCGGAATACCGGACGACATGCTCGATGCCAACGCCATCGCCGAAAACTACTATCGCCTCCACTGCCAGCCGCGCAGCGCCTGGACCCAGGAGCTCGACCTGCGGCCCTGGGTGGAGAAATTCTGACGCGGGCCGAGCACGGCGCCGACATGCTCCACCACCGTCCGCACCGTCCGGGATGCCCGGCGGCGCCTCAGTGGCGCGCCGGCGGCACCGGCTCGGCGCGCGCCGCCCAGACGTTGCGGCCCGTTGCCAGGACGTCGCGAACGAAGCTGGCGGTGCGCGCATCCTCGATCAGGGATGCCGCCGAATCGGCGGCGAGGATGGCGGCCGGGGCCATCGGCATGGCGATCACGTAGCCCTGGGCATAGTCGACACCGACGTCGGCGAGCGCCTCCAGCGCCATCACGTCCTCGACCCACTCGGCGATGCTCTGCATGCCGAGGTTGCGGGCCAGTTCGGCGATGCCCTGGACGATCGACAGATTGGCCGGATGGGCCGCCACGTCGCGCACGAAGCTGCCGTCGATCTTGACAGCATCGGCCGGCAATTGTTTCAGGTAGGCGAAGGACGTATAGCCGGCGCCGAAATCGTCGAGCGCCACCTTGGCGCCGAACTCCCTGACCCGGTCGATGAAGCGCCGCGTGTTCTCGAGATCGTGCAAGGCCACGCCTTCGGTGATCTCGAAGCAGATCCGGTCGGCGACGCGGCCGTGTTCCCTGAGGATCGCCAGCGCATCGTGTACGAAGCGTTCGTCGTTCAGGGAGCCGCCGCTGAGGTTGATGCAGACGAAGCGGGTCTTGGCCAGCCGGCTGCGGTGCTCGGCCAGCCACGCCAATGCCGTTGACATGACCCAGCGGTCGATGGCGGCGATGCGGCCGTTGTGTTCGGCGGCGGCGATGATCTTGGAGGCCGGCGTGATGGTGCCGTCGGCTTCGCGCAGCCGGATCAGCGCTTCGAAGTTCAGCGAGTCGAAGGGTGTGCGCAGCGACATGATCGGCTGATATTCGAGGAACAACCCGTCGGGCACGCGGTCGATGCCGAAACGTTCCACCAGGCGCAATTCCTCGGAGCGCTCGCGGAACGCCGCGGCGTCGCGGCTATAGACGACGAGGCCGTCGCTGCCGCTCTTGGCCTGCCGGCAGGCGCGGTCGGCGAGAGAGATTACATCGCGCGCCACGGCGCTGTCGGCGACCTCGACGAGACCGATCGATCCCTTCACTTGGAAGGCCTTTTCACCGATTCGGTAGGGCGCGTTCTCGATGTCGCCGACGATGCCCCGGCAGATCATCGTCGCCGCGGCCAGCGGCGTATCGCGAAAGACCACGACGAACTCGTCGCCGCCGACGCGGCCGAGGCAATGCCCCGGGTCGAGCCGGCTCTCGATGCGGCCGCAAACCTGGCGCAGGACCTCGTCGCCGGTGGTGTGGCCGAACAGGTCGTTGATCAGCTTGAAGCGGTCGAGGTCGAGGTAGGCAAAGGCGAGCAAGGCGCCCTCGCCGAGGTCCGCGACCGCCTCGGCGATCCGCTTTTCTATGCCGCGTCGGTTCAGCACGCCGGTCAGCGGGTCGTTTTCGGCCAGGAAGCGCAAGCGTTCGATCGCCTTGGCGCGCTCGGTGATGTCTTGCAGCGAGCCCTCGATGCGCCCGCTGTCCTGCTGCCGGACCCGGGCCAGGAAGCGCTTCGGCTCCACGTCCGGCTCGGTCGCCCCGGACAGTTCGATCTCGTGCGCCCCCTGCTCGTGCACCGCCGCCTGCAGGCGCTGCCAGCTGTCCGATTCAAGGCACTCGGCCCAGCGCCGGCCGAGTATGTCCGCTTCCGCGGCAAGGCCAAGCATTTCACGCAGCGCCGAATTGCAGCGAACGAAGCTCCCCGTCGCCTCGAGGGTAAACAGGCCGACCGGAATCGCCTCGTAAGTGACGCGCAGTTCGTCCTCGGCGCGCACCCGTCCGGAGCGCTCGACGCGCATCTGTTCGGAGATCGCCAGGGCCGCCATCAGGCTCGACGCAAGGGCCGCCGTGGCGCTGTTGATGCTGCCGATCAGGGCGCGAAATCCGAGCGCCGCCGAGAGGACTTCGTAGAGGCTGGCCGCCAGCATGATGGCAATCGAGGCGCCGTACCACATCGCCACCGTCGAGCGCCTGACGACGATGATCCGGACGATGAAAAACGACAGCACGGCAACGCCGAGCGCCGTGCTGATCCAGACGTAGGGGAGGAACCGGGCATAGGGCAGGAGCAGCGCCGCCAGCAGGATCGGCGGACAGGACCAGAGGGCCAGGCGCTGCAGCCAGCGATAGCCGACCCGGCCGAGTTCGTCGGCGAAGAGCCGCGTAAACAGGGCGAAGGTCAGCACGTAATAGCCGGCAATGGTGAACCGGCGCACGGCGGGCATCCATTCCGGGGCGATGGCGCGGCCGATCCACTGCGTATCCCATCCCGCCGACAGCGCCGCCATGCGCAGATTGACGACGAGCCAGGCGGCGAACAACACATAGAGCCATTCGCGGTTGATGACGGCGGTGAGCAGTACGAAGACGCCGAGGACGATCAGGCCGCCTTCCAGCAACCCGGACTCGCGATGAAAGCGGCTGATCGACTTGTCGAGATCCGTCCCGGCCCAGAGCCAGGCGCTGATGCGCGCCGGTCCCGAATAGGTGGCCTTGCACAGCACCGTCCGGGGTGCGTCGAGCCGGCCGAGGCCGAGGTCGAAACCGGCCTTGATCCGCCGCATGCCGCCGTCTTCCGCGGCGCGGCCGCCACTGCCCAGCCGTGCCAGGCTCGCCGCGTCCCAGCAGGTGATGGCAGTGGCATGGCGCGAGGGGAATTCGAGGCGCATGTCTGCCCCGGCCACTCCGGCCGCCAAGGCAACGGTGAACCAGAACGGGGTTTCCGCCAGCCGCGTGTCGAGGTGGGTCACGGCCGGCCGGCCGGACAGCGCGGCCAGCGCCTCGGCCGGCGCCAGCGCAGTGCGATCCTCGGCGATGGTGCGCAATGCCAGCTGCCGCCCCTCGTCGGCGGCGTAATAGTCAGTCCAGTGGAAGACGGCGATCAGCGAAAACGCCGCGATGGCCGCGGGAATGCCGTATATCGAGAAGCGATGCAGCAGAGTAGCCAGCGCATTGCTGGCTGCATCCGGCGCGCCACGCGAAAAGAGATCCCGCCACACTGCAGTGGTTCTTCCGACTCCAGGGGAATGGCGACGCGCGCTGATCGCAAGCCGCCCGCTTCGGGCTACGCCGCCATTGTATGCCCAAAGAACGGCTTTTCCGCCGGCGCGGCGCGGTGCCCGACGAGCGCTTCGATTCCGCTCAGATCGAGATCCGGATGGTAGATCCCGCACATGAATCCGAGCAGCGGGTGAGCCGTCTTGGTCCAGCGCTCCTCGGCCGTGCCGACCTCGAAGGCCATGACCCGGTGCGGAATGTTGCCGACATGATGCATGGGCACCAGTTCGCCGCCGGGCACCACGTCGATGAACTGCAGCGCCTGATACTGGCGATCGAGAGGCTTCCGGGCCGTGATCACCATCCAGTCGATTTCCGCGGCCAGGCAACAGAGCCAGTAGGCCTTGAACAGCACGGTCTTGACGACCCGGCCGGCGCCTGCTTCGGCGACGCCGAGCCGCGTCGCCTCGGCCAGCCGGCGGCCTTGCAGCCAGTCGGGCAGGGACAGGGACTCCTCGATGCCCAGCGGCTGTCCGAGATTCGTCTGGATGCGCATCGTGCCCAGGGAAGAGCCGTCGAACTTCGACTCGGCCAGCAGGACGATGCTCCCCTGCTCACGGTCGTAGGTTTCGGGGCGCCGCAGCGTTTCGGCAAACGCCGGCACGTGGCGCGCATAGGCCGAAGCGCGGATGCCGACCGCCTTTTCGAGATCCGTCTCGGTACGGGCGATCCGCACCGTGAAGGGCAGCCGTTCTTCCTTGATGCCAAAACCGCGCAGGCCCGACTGCATGCCAATGCCATTGAAGGGGATGACGCGACCTTGTTCCGCATGACCGTAAGTGTCCATTTTTTCGCTCCGAGCAAGTTGACGAATGGCCCCCATGTCAAGCCACTCCCTCACGGAGGCATGCGCAATTTGCATTGCAGGAACGATGATGTCACGCGATCTTTTGCCAAAACGTGACTTATTACCGAATTTCGGCAGCATGTCGCCGAAGGGGAACGGTCCGCCGCAGCGGGCGCCGCGGGGCGATGGCGCCGGGCGGCCTAAGAGCCCCTAACAGAATGATCCGCGCCTGCGTTGGCCCCGAGATGCGGATGATCGCGCGAAGCGCGGCGACGGCAAGGGTGATTCCCTTGCCGAGCCGTGCGACAAAGCGAGCGCCGCATATCGGGGCCAACCCTGCGGGCCGGGGCATTGCGGGGCGCATCGCCGCGTTGCGGCGCTTCGTGAGGCAATCAGCATCACTTCACCGCCGCGCCTCGCGCTGCATCCCCGGAATGCCCCGGCGCAGGCGCGGATCATCCTGTTAGGGGCTCTAAGCCGCGGCCGGCAGGGCGATACCGTTGTCGACGCTGAACTGGTAGTCGCGGAAGATGTGTTCGGCGCTGAGCAGCTGGTAGCTGCCGTCGGGATTGCGCCGGGTCGTGTCCTTGAGCCGGTAGGTGTAGTGGCCGCAGGTCCAGCAGTCGAAGTTGCGCATCTGGGTGCACAAGCAGGTCTTGTCCATCACCGATATTTTCTTGGCATGCGGATGCAGCGCCACCTCGCGGTTATAGGCGGTGATATAGGCGCAGTTGCCGTTGCCGTCGAGCAGGTAGCCGTAGGCCTCGCAGTTGGGGCGGATGCCGTCGCCGATGGCCGGGCTGTTCTTCAGCATGCGCATCGGATAGCCGGTCGGCGAAATGGTGTTGACCTCGATGTCGTCCTCGCCGGCCTTGAAGTACTCCTGCTGCACGTCTTCGGGCAGACCGCACTCGTGCGACACGGTGAAGCGCGTCGCCACCTGCACCGCCGCCGAGCCCGTCTCGAGATAGGACACGGCGTCCGAGCCGGTAAAGATGCCGCCGGCCGGGATCAGCGGAATATCGATGTGCTCGACCTGCAGGTACTGCTGGATCTCGGTGACGATACTGCGCAGATCGTACTTCGCCCAATCCATGCCGAAGCCGAGATGGCCGCCGGCCAGTGGCCCTTCGATGACAACGTAATCGGGAAGGCGGTTGGTCCTGGCGCTCTTGCGCAGGAACAGTTGCAGCGCCCGCAGCGAGGAGACGATGATGCCGAGCTTGGCGTCGCGGAAGCGCGGATGGTCCTCGATCAGGGCGAAGGAACCGAGGTGCAGGCCGGCCGCCAGGGTAACGCCGTCGATGCCGGCGTCGAGCGCCGTCGCCAGGCGCACCCGCAGCGTCTCCCGCGGCGAATTCATGGTCAGCTTTTCCATGCAGTTGATGAAGATCATGCCCTCGCCGCGCTTGGCTTCCATGGTGCGGCCGACGTGCAGCCGCGTCGCCTCGGCGAGTTGGCCGAGGTCGAATTGCACGGCGGCCTTGTCGCTGTTGGCGACGTTGTACTTGTAACGCTTGAGCTTTTCCTTGACGAAATGCGTGTTGAAGCGGCGATCGGATACCGTCTTGATCATGGCATCGGATATGTGGCCGATGCCGCCCAGGCGGGCCGCCTCGAGCGCCAGCTCCGCGGTGGAAATGTCCACGCCCATGCCGCCGACCACGATAGGTACTACTTCCCGCTTGCCCAGGCGCAGGCGGAAATCATCCACGCATTTCATCCATCATCCCTTGAGGCTGCACAGTCCCGGGCGCGAGCGCGGTCGGGAAAAAGGGTTTAATGATAGCGCTTCCCGACAGCTCCCAGTCAGCTTTTCTGCCCGCGGCCGCCCTGCCGATCACCCCTGCGGCGCACAGGTTTTCGCCTTCCGCCCAAGCGCAGCGGGCCGGGCGAGCGGCTAAGCCGGCAATGCGCGTCGGCAGCTTCAGCCCAGCAGCGCCGTGGCCTCGACCGCCAGCATGCCATCGGCATGCTCCGCCCACAGGCCGATGCAGCCCGGTTCGGGCTCGGGCCGGCCGCAGACGCGAAACGGCGCCAAGTCCAGCAGCGGCCGCAGGGCGCGGTACTCGAAACTCGCCACGCGGGCCTGGGGCAGATTCCGGCGCAGCAGATCGAGCAGCAGGGTCGCGATCAGCGGGCCGTGGACGACCAGGCCGCGGTAGCCCTCGACTTCGGTGGCATAGCCGCGGTCGTAGTGGATACGGTGGCCGTTGAAGGTCAGCGCCGAATAGCGGAACAGCAGCACCGGGTCGGGCGTGATCTCGCGCCACCAGGCGTGCTGCGCCGGGGCCGGCCGTGCCGCCGGCGCGGCAGAGTCGGACGAAGCTTCGCCGCGATAGACGATGTCGTGCTCCTCGCTCAGGGCCAGCCCGTCGCCGTCGCTGATTTCGTGGCGGACCAGGACGAAGACCAGTTCGCCGCTGCGGCCGCTCTTGCGGCTGACATCGACGATCCGCGACAGGCGGGTCGCCGCGGCGCCGATCCGCAGCGGCCGGTGGAACCAGACCCGGCCGCCGGCCCACATCCGCCGCGGCAGCGGCACCGGCGGCAGGAAGGCGCCGCGCCGGGCGTGGCCGTCCGGGCCGAGTTCAGCGAGGCGCTCGCGCGGCAGGAAATAGAGCCAGTGCCAGAGCGGCGGCAGGTCATCGCCGGGGCGCGGCGGCCCATCGTCGCGGTCCAGCGTCGCCGCCAGGGCGACGGCCGGCGCGGCGGCGATAAGGTCCTCACGCGTCTCGCTGCGGCCGAGCCACTGCCGCAGCTGGCCGATATCGATGCTCGTCATGCTGCCCTCCTCGCCGATGCGGATGCCGATCCTTCATTATGGACATCCCCGCCCTCGCCCACCGGGGCGGCCGCGCTGCGGCGGCCATCGCATACAATCGCGCCACCATGAGCGTGCCGCGCCTCGCCGTCCTCCTCCTTGCCGCCGCCTGCTGGCTCGGCCCGGCGGCGGCCGAGACCGCCGCGCATCGACCGCCGCCGGCGGTGCAGGCGGCCCTAAGGGAAGCCGGCATCAGCCTCGACCACGTCGCCATCCTCGTCCAGGACGTCGATGCCGCGGCGCCGCGGCTCGCCGTCAATACCGGTCGGGCCTTCAATCCGGCCTCGGTGATGAAGCTCCTGCCGACTTATGCCGCGCTGGAACTGCTCGGCCCGGCCTACACCTGGACGACCACGGCGCAGGCCACCGGCCCGGTGGCGGAGGGCATCCTCGACGGCGACCTCTACCTCCAGGGCAGCGGCGACCCCAAGCTCGGCCTGGAACAGTTTTGGCTGTTCCTCCGGCAATTGCGCGCCCACGGCATCCGCGACATCCGCGGCGACCTGGTCCTCGACCGCAGCGCCTTCCTGCTGCCGCCGCACGATCCGGCGGCCTTCGACGGCAAGCCGCAACGGCCCTACAACGTCGGCCCGGACGCCCTCCTCGTCGCCCACAAGACGCTGCGCATCGAGCTGCTGCCGGCGGCTGACGGACGCTCGCTGGCGATCGCCGCCGAGCCGCAGCCGGTGGGCGTCGACATCCTGAACCTGATCCGGCCCGGGGACGGCCCGGCCTGCGGCGACTGGAAGGAGGCCCTGCGCGCCGACCTGAGCCGGCATGGCGAGCGGACCCGGCTGATCCTGACCGGCGAGTATCCGGCCGCCTGCGGCGAGAAGGTCTGGAACCTCGGCGTCCTCGACCATCCGCAGTTCGTCGAGGGCGTCTTCCGCCAGCTCTGGACCGAACTCGGCGGCCGGCTCGACGGCGGCCTGCGCGAAGGCCGCGTGCCGGCCGGCGCGCGGGTGCTGGCCAGCGCCGAATCGCCGCCGCTGGCCGAGATCGTCCGCGACATCAACAAATTCAGCAACAACGTCATGGCGCGCCAGCTCTATCTCGGCCTGGGGCTGGCCGGCGGGGCGCGCCCGGCGCGGCCCGAGGACGGCGAGGCGGCGATCCGCGCCTGGCTGCAGGCCAAGCGCCTGGCCTGCCCGGCGCTGCTGCTCGAAAACGGCGCCGGCCTGTCGCGGCGCGAGCGCATCGACGCCGATTGCCTGGGTCGGCTGCTGGCGGCCGCCTGGCGCAGCCCGATGATGGCGGAATTCATCGCCTCGCTGCCGCTGCTCGCCGTCGACGGCACGATGAAAAAACGCCTCAATGACAACGCCATCGCCGGCCAGGCGCATATCAAGAGTGGCTCGCTCGAGGGCGTCCGCGCCATCGCCGGCTACGTCCAGGACCGCCGCGGCCGCTGGCAGATCGTCGCCTTCCTGATCAACGATGCGGCCGCCGATGCCGCCCGGGCCGCCCAGGACGCGCTGCTGCAGTGGGTTTACGAGCGCTGAGCGGAGCCGCTTTCGGGCAGCGGCATGGCGCGCCGATCGAGCAGCGCCAGCCAGCCGCGGACGACCCGGTAGAGGACCCACAGGCCGCTGACGACGACGACCATGATGGCCGCCGGAATGCCGATCAGGGTGAACATCAGCAGGCCCGCCACCAGCAGCCACAGCACGGCCAGCCAGAAGGTGCGCAGCTGCCAGCGCCAGTGGCTGTCGAGCCAGGTGGCGCGCACCTGGCCGCGGGTAAGGTAGTTGATGACAATGGCAATTACCGAGGGCCAGCCGAAGACGAAGGCGCCGACGATGGTCGCCGAGCTGAGCACGCCGCTGAGCGCCGACAGGGCATGCAGGCCGTACATGACGTGGCCCCAGGCGCGCGGCCCGTCGAGGTCGGCGGCGGACGGGACGCCCTGCGCCGAACCGTTCACGAGCCGAGTCCCAGCGACGGCCAGAGCGCGTCGACGCGCCGCTGCACCGCCGCATCCATGGCGATGGGCCGGCCCCACTGGCGCCCGGTCTCGCCCGGCCACTTGCCGGTGGCATCGATGCCCATCTTGCTGCCGAGGCCGGCCACCGGCGAGGCAAAGTCGAGATAGTCGATCGGCGTGTTCTCGGCGATCAGCGTATCGCGGGCCGCGTCGACGCGGGTGGTCAGGGCCCAGATGACCTCCTTCCAGTCCCTGATGTCGATGTCATCGTCGGTGACGATGATGAACTTGGTGTACATGAACTGGCGCAGGAAGCTCCACACGCCGAACATCACCCGCCGGGCGTGGCCGGGGTACTGCTTGCGGATGGCGACCACGGCGAGGCGATAGGAACAGCCCTCGGGCGGCAGGTAGAAGTCGACGATCTCCGGATACTGCTTCTGCAGCAGCGGCACGAACACCTCGTTCAGCGCCACGCCGAGCACGGCCGGCTCGTCGGGCGGCTTGCCGGTGTAGGTCGAGTGGTAGATCGGGTCGCGGCGCATGGTGATACGCGCGACGGTAAACACCGGGAACTGCCCGACCTCGTTGTAATAGCCGGTGTGGTCGCCGAACGGCCCTTCGGCCGCCGTCTCGCCGGGCCGGATGACGCCCTCGAGGACGATCTCGGCGGAGGCCGGCACCTGCAGATCGGAGCCGATGCATTTGACCAGCTCGGTCTTGCCGCCGCGCAGCAGGCCGGCGAACTGGTATTCCGAGAGCGTGTCCGGCACCGGCGTCACGGCGCCGAGGATGGTCGCCGGATCGGCGCCGATCACCACCGCCAGCGGGAAGGGCTGGTCCGGGGACTTCGCGCAGTGATCGCGGAAATCGAGCGCCCCGCCGCGGTGGACCAGCCAGCGCATGATCAGCTTGTTCGGTGCGATCACCTGCTGGCGGTAGATGCCGAGGTTCTGCCGCGTTTTGAGCGGCCCGCGCGTCACCACCAGGCCCCAGGTGATCAGCGGACCGGCATCGCCCGGCCAGCAGGTCTGCACGGGCAGGCGGGCCAGATCGACGTCGCGGCCCTCCCACACGACGTCCTGGCAGGGCGCCGAAGACACGACCTTAGGCGCCATGTTGAGCACCTGCCTCAACACCGGCAGTTTTTCCCAGGCGTCCTTGAGCCCTTTCGGTGGGTCGGGCTCCTTCAGGTAGGCGAGCAGCTTGCCCACCTCGCGCAGCGCCGCGACGCTGTCCTCGCCCATGCCCAGCGCCACGCGGCGCGGCGTGCCGAACAGGTTGGCGAGCACCGGCATCGAATGGCCCTTCGGCTTCTCGAAGAGGATCGCCGGGCCGCCGGCGCGCAGCACCCGGTCGCAGATCTCGGTCATCTCCAGCTTCGGATCGACCTCGACGGCGACCCGCTTCAGTTCGCCGAGGCGCTCGAGCTGGCCGAGGAAATCGCGCAGGTCCGCATAGTTCATGCCGCGATGATACCTGCGTGCTAAGCTGACCGCACGCCCAGATCGGAGACCGCGATGGAGATGAAGAAGATCAGTTCCGGCCGGCTGCGCGCCGTCGGCTATGACGTTGGCACGCGAACGCTGGGGGTCCGGCTCGACGACGGCACGGTCCTCGAGTACAGCGGCGTCGGCCCGGAAGTCTGGCGCCGCCTGTCCGGCTCGGCCGCCGCCTGGAGTTATTACCGCGACAACATCGAAGAGGAATTCACGGCCCGGCGCCTGCCGCGTTCGGCCTGAGCGAGGCTTTCGGGCTTATGCGGGCCTCGGCATGGCGCCGTTGATATCGGTATTCAGTATCCGGCGCAAGGTGCTACTCGGCCCGCTGGCCTATTTTTTGGCGTAGACCTTGTTGACCGCGCACTCGGCACAGCCCGAGCTCACCATGGCCTCGGCAGTAGCGCGCAAGCCGCCCATGCCATCGGTCGGAAACAGATCGCGCACCCGCTCAGGGTCGCGCGACGCGAGCAGCGCCTGCGCCTCGGAAATCCCCTGGGCCCGCAGCCGCGCGAAGGCTGCGACCAGCTCGTCCATGACCTCGCCCGGGGCATCGCCGCACACCGGTCGGCAACTTGGAGCGCTCGTTAGCATGGTTCCTCCCCGATGGGCAGAGATGACGCCGAAAAATTCAGCGTACTGCTGTTGATCATACGAAATAAGCATACAGTCTCGCAAGCGCAGCGCGGGCCTTAGCACCTAATATTTCCGGTTTCAGGGCTCGATGCTCGTCGATGAAGGCGGCCCGATCGGGTTTCCGAGTGCCTTGAGCGCCGCTGCCGGCCAGGACGGCGCAGATCGCGGCGATTGGTCCCGGCGGCGAAGCTAAGCATCGAAAGCTACGCGCAAGCTTCGGGCATTTCTTCAGCTCCACTAGGACTCCGCTCATGTCCTCCCGAACCGTGGCCGGACCGCGCTGAGAGCCCCAAGAAGAGAGTTTTCTTAGTGCTCGCTATTAGTCCATTCGATACGTCGTTCAACTCCGAGCGTCGTCTTGACGCGCAGCAGATCCCGTTCTGGCGCGGCGAATTCGATCTCCGCGGCGCTGTCGCCGGCTGGCGCTTCCGCTCGCCGCACCAATTCCCGGGCTTCGGCAAGCGCCTCGTCCGGCCATTGCGCCAGTCGCCTCGGCTTGGCGGTCGTGCCCCGGCGATAGGCGTACGAGGCCGTGCCGTGTCCCTCGAACGACCAGTCGCTGCTGAACCATCCGTCACGTCCGCGGTTCTTGCCCAGCCACTCGGCGAGGGCGGCGCCGAACAGCCAGTGTCCGCGCCTCGCGTCGAGCAGCCAACGTTTCTTGAGTTCGCCGGGGGCGTCTGCGGCGACGGGCAGATCGACGCTCGGCCGGTAAAGCTTGGCATTCTTCTCGATGGCCGCGAACTCGGCAAAAGACTTGTCCCTGAAGCGCGTCATCGGGACCGTCCGCATCGAGACCGACTTGCCGGCGGGATGGAAGAGATCGAACACCAGAACCGCCCGGCCCTGCCAGTTTCCCTTCAGGCCGACGCCGATCCCCCGTCCCTTCCTGCGCCTCAGCTCGGCCGGAACGTAGCCGAAGCGCTCGCCCTTGGCGAAGGGAACGAGACCCGACGCGGTGCCGGCGGCCTTCCTTGCATTGGTGCGGCGCTGCTCGAAGAAACGCACCAGCGCCAACGCCAGCGTCATCATGCCGAGGCCGATAAGGATGCCCGTGCCTAAGCCGATTTTGCTTATGCCGGCCCGGCGCTAATGACTGGCGGCACGGCCGGAAAGCCAATCGGTCTAGGCCGGCCCGGCGCTGTCCGCGGGGATCGGCGCAGCGAGATCGCGAACCCTGACCAGTTGGCGATTGACGGGCTCGTATTCGCCGGCCACGATCACGTCCCGCCAGTCGATGGCGAGAAGCCCGACGTAGTATTCCAATCGCTCCAGGCTGCCGCTCGAGGCGACCGCGGCCGAGCGCAGCAGCCGGTCGGAGGGAGTCTCGCCGGTGTGAATGACGGCGGCGACGAGAACCGCCAAGGCAGCCTCGCATTCGCCAGCGGGAAAGCCTGACCTTACCCAGCCGACGAGATCGGCGGGAAGATCCTCGGCGCTGCGGCGATGCGGTCTGTTTTCGCCCATGTCCCTGGTGCCCGGCCGGTGCCGGCCCTCCCTAAACTCTGGCTTCGCTCCGGGTCGCGCCCTATCGTCGGGAATTGGGCCGCGGAACCGTCGCCGTCGGGTGTTGCCGGGACCGCTCAGCCATGGACAGCCAGCAGCGGGCGCAGGTGGTAGTCGGCGGCAAGCCCGGCGCAGATGGCCGCGCCGAGCCAGTTGTTGTGCAGGAAGGCCTTGAAGCAGCCGGCGCGGCTGCGGCTGCGGATCAGCGTGTAGTGGTAGGCGGCGATGGCCGCGGCGGCGCCCAGGCCAGCGTAATACATCCAGCCCAGCCGCATGTAGGCGCCGACGCCGGCCAGGATCGCCAGCATCGCCGCGTAGCAGGCCATGACGGCGGCGACGTCGAAGCGGCCGAAGGTGATGGCCGAGGTCTTGATGCCGATGCGCAGGTCGTCGTCGCGGTCCACCATCGCGTATTCGGTGTCGTAGGCGATGGCCCATAAGACGTTGGCCGCCAGCAGCGCCCAGGCGTCGGCCGGCAGGGCCCGTAGCTGCGCCGCATAGGCCATCGGGATGCCGAAACCGAAGGCGATGCCGAGATAGGCCTGGGGAACGGCGAAGAAGCGCTTGGTGAAGGGATAGCTGGCGGCGACGAACAGGGCGATGCCGGACAGGCCGATCACCATTGCGTTCTTCAGTGGCAGGATCAGCACGAAGGCCAGCAGGGCCAGCGCCGCGGCGAGCAGCAGGGCCTCGCGCGCCGTGACGCGGCCGGCGGCCAGCGGCCGCTCGCGGGTCCGCTCGACGTGCGGGTCGAATTCCCGATCGGCATAATCGTTGATGACGCAGCCGGCCGAGCGCATCAGCACCGTGCCGAGCATGAAGATCACCAGGAGGATCGGCGCCGGCCGCCCGGCGGCGGCGATCAGCAGCGCCCACAGCGTCGGCCAGAGCAGCAGCAGTATGCCGATGGGCTTGTCGAGGCGCATCAGCTTCTCGTAGAGGTCGAGGCGTTCGAGCAGCGTCATGGGGGCGAAGTGTAGCGCCAAATCCGCACGCCGTTGGCCACTCGGCGCCGCAGAGAGTCAGGCCGGCGCAGCCTCATGCCGACGGCGCTGGAGCCACGGCCGGCATCGCCATCAGGCCTTCAGCAGCTCCTCGCGGCTGCCCAGCCAGCGCGCCAGATGCGCATCGGCGGCAGCGGGATGGGCGCGCAGCAGCTCCTCGGCGGCGGTGCGGGCGGCCTCGACGAGGGCCGCGTCGCCGAGATCGGCATAGCGCAGCAAAGGCACGCCGCTTTGGCGGGCGCCGATGAATTCGCCGGGACCGCGCATCTCCAGGTCGAGCCGGGCGACCTCGAAGCCGTCGGCGTTCTCGTAGATGACTTTCAGGCGCCGCCGCGCCATCTCCGACAGCGGCGGCGAATAGAGCAGCACGCAGGCCGATTCGGCGGCGCCGCGGCCGACGCGGCCGCGCAGCTGGTGCAGCTGGGCCAGGCCGAAGCGCTCGGCGTGCTCGATGACCATCAGGCTGGCGTTGGCCACATCGACGCCGACCTCGACGACCGTCGTCGCCACCAGCAGCTGCACCGCGCCGGCGACGAATGCCGCCATCACCGCCGCCTTCTCCTCGGCGGCGAGGCGGCCGTGGACCAGGCCGACGCGCAGATCCGGCAGCTCGGCGGTGAGGCGGGCGAAGGTCTCCAGGGCCGTCTGCAAGTCCAGGACCTCGCTCTCCTCGATCAGCGGACAGACCCAGTAAGCCTGCCGCCCGGCCTTGCAGGCGTCATGGACGCGGGCCAGCACGGCGTCGCGCCGTGTAGCGGCGACCAGCCGCGTGACGACCGGGCGGCGCCCCGGCGGCAGTTCGTCGAGGACCGAGACGTCGAGATCGGCATAGAAGCTCATCGCCAGGGTGCGCGGGATCGGCGTCGCCGACATCATCAACTGGTGCGGCGCCAGCCCCTCGGCGCCGCCCTTGGCCTTGAGGGCGAGGCGCTGATGGACGCCGAAGCGGTGCTGCTCGTCGACGATGACCAAACCGAGCCGGGCGAAGCGCGCCGCCTTCTCGATCAGCGCGTGGGTGCCGACCACCAGGGCGGCCTCCCCGGCCGCGATACGCTCCTGCATCGCCGTCTTGTCGCGTTTCCTAAGCCCGCCGCTGAGCCTGGCGACGGCGATGCCGAGCGGTTCGAGCCAGGCCTCGAGCTTGCGGTAATGCTGCTCGGCGAGGATCTCGGTCGGCGCCATCAGCGCCGCCTGCCAGCCGTTTTCGGCGGCGCGCAGCATGGCCAGGGCGGCGACGACGGTCTTGCCGCTGCCGACGTCGCCCTGCAGCAGGCGCTGCGTCGGCTGCGGCTGGGCCAGGTCGGCGGCGATTTCGTTCCAGGCGCGGCGCTGCGCGGCGGTCAAGCGGAACGGCAGGCGGCCGAGCAGGCCGGCCGTCAGCGCCCCGCCGGCGGCCAGCGGCGGCGCCCGGTGGGCGCGGCGGGCGGCGTAGGCGCGGCGCAGCGAGAGCTGCTGGGCGAGCAGCTCGTCGAAGCGGATGCGCTGCCAGGCCTGCCGATGCAGGGCCTCGAGGCGGTCGGCGGAAGCGGCCGGCGGCGGCGTGTGGAGCAGGCGCAGGCTGGGGCCGAACTCGGCCAGGCCGAGGCGCCGGCGCAGGTCGTCGGGTAGCGTGTCGGCGAGGTCGACGCGCTGCAGGGCCGCGCCGATCAGCTTGCGCAGCGCGGCCTGCGACAGGCCGGCGGTGGTCGGATAAGTCGGGGTCAGGCAGTCGGGCAGCGGCTCGTCGCCGGCCAGCGCGCGAAAGCGCGGATGGATCATCTCGGCGCCGAACAAGCCGCCGCGCGTTTCGCCGAAGATGCGCAGCCGCGTCCCCGGCTGGAAAACCTTCTGCTGGCTCGGGTAGAAATTCAGGAAGCGCAGCGTCATAATGCCACTGGCATCGCTGACGCGGACGACGAGCTGGCGCCGGGGCCGGTAGACGATCTCGCCGGCGACGACCTCGACCTCGCATTGCACGCTGATGCCCGGCAGCGCCGCGGCGATCGCCGTGACCTTAGTTTCGTCCTCGTACCTTAGTGGCAGATGGAGGACCAGGTCGTTGTCGCCGACCAGGCCGAGCTTGGCCAGCCGCGCCGCCTGCGTGCCCCCCGGCGCGGCGCGCTTGGCGGCGGTCACCCGATCACGAGAATGGCATCAGCCTCGACCAGGGCGCCGCGCGGCAATTCCTTGACGCCGACCGCGGCGCGCGCCGGATAAGGCTGGGCGAAGTAGCGGGCCATCGTTTCGTTGACCCGGGCGAAGTGGGCGAGGTCGGTGAGGTAGATGGTGACCTTGACGGCGTCATTGAGGGTGGCGCCAGCGGCGGCCGCGACGGCCTGGAGGTTCTCGAAGACACGCACGATCTGGGCATCGATGCCATCGACGAGCTGCATGTTGGACGGATCGAGGCCGATCTGTCCCGACAGGTAGACGGTGTTACCGGCCCGCACGGCCTGGGAGTAGGTGCCGATGGCGGCGGGTGCGGCCGGCGTGGCGACGATGCTGCGGTTCATGGCGGATCCTTTCTCGTGGGCGAACTCGGCGCGCGCGGCAGTGGCGCGCCGTCCTGTTTCCGCGCCGGCAGGACGATGCCCGGCTCGACGCCGAGGGCGATCAGGCGCTGGCGCGCCGCCTCGGCCTCGCGCCGGTCGGCGAACGGACCGACCTCGACGCGGGTTTCGATCTGCGCGGCCACGCCGCTGCGCTTCAGCTTGTCGCGCAAGGCCTCGGCATTGGCGACATTGGCGAACACGCCGACCTGCAGCGTGACCCGACCCGCCGCCGCCGGCGGCGCCATGCCGATGTCCTGAGCCGGCGCCGCCGCGCCGCCTTCCCGCTTCGCCCCGGCCGGGGCGCCCGGCGCCACAGGCGGTGCCGCTTCGGGCGCGGCGACCGCTGCGGCGATCCGCCCGGGCGCGGCCGGCGGCGTTTCGGCCATCGGCGCGGCGACCGGCGGCGGCGTAAGGTGCGGCGGTCGTTTGGCGCCGTCCAGCACCGCGAGGGCGGCGAGCAGGCCGGCAATCACCGCCGTCGCGGCAGCGATGCGCCCCAGCAGGCGCTGCTTCAGCGCCTCAACGTGCTGCGGCGGCGTCGGCACTTGCCGGTCCGTCATCGCTGCCCTCCAGGTTCGCGTCATTGCCGAAGTCCTTGCGGCTCAGGGCCACCACCAGTTCGGCCTCGGGCAGCGAAATCCCGCTGGCGGCGGCGATGCGGCGCGCATCGTAGCCCTTTTGCGCCAACTCCATCGGCTCGTTGTAGCGCGGCGCGACGTAACGCGTCACCAGCATCAGGTCGATCGTCTCGTGCAGGTCGGCGAGCTCGCCGCTCAGGCGCGTCAGGTCCTGGCGCAGCGTCGCCATCTCGCCGCGCAGCTGGCGCAGTTCCGCATCGTCCGGAAGCGGTGGCGCAACGACGGGCGGCGGCGCCGCCGCCGGCCGTCCGGACGACGCTGCTCCCGCCGCCACAGCCCGCGACAGCGGTTCGGCGACGACATCGACCGCCGCCAGCAGCGGTTCCACCGGCGCCGCGACGGTGGCCTTGCGGCGCCCGAGGCGCAGCAGCTGCAGCAGCGACAGCAGCGACAGCAGCAGATAGATCGCCGCGACGCCGATCAGGGCGACGACGGCGTCGCGCCAGGCAAAGGCGTGAATGGCAAAGATGTCCATGCGTGGAAAGGTCCATCGGCACCGCGGTGCCGGCAAAAAAGATCGGATAATAGCCGCGCGGCCCGCACCGGTAAATGTCAGTTTGATCGAGGCCCGTCCATGTTCCAGCTGAAGAAGCTCATTACCGCCCTGATCCTCCCTCCGGCGGGTCCGCTGCTCGTCGCCCTGCTCGGATTGTACTGGGCACGCCGGCGGCGGCGCGCCGGCACGGCCGTCGCCGTCGCCGCGCTGGCCTTGCTGATCGCCGGCAGCCTGCCGCTCGTCGGCGACGGCCTGCTGCGCAGCCTCGAGACCCTGCCGCCGATCCGCGCCGACCAGCTGCGCAGCGCCCAGGCCATCGTCGTGCTCGGTGGCGGCACCTACCGGGCGGCGCCGGAATACGGCGGCGACACCGCCAACCGTAACACGCTGCTGCGCCTGCGTTATGCTGCCGTCCTGCAAAGGCGCAGCGGCCTGCCCCTGCTCGTCAGCGGCGGCGCGCCGTTCGGCGGACTGGCCGAGGCCGAGGCGATGCGCACCGTGCTCGAGACCGAGTTCGCCGTGCCGGTGCGCTGGGTCGAGGCGGCGTCCGCCGATACCGCCGAGAACGCCGCCAATTCGGCGCGCCTGCTGCGCGCCGCCGGCGTACAGCGCATCGCCCTGGTCAGCCAGGCCTGGCATCTGCCGCGCGCCGTGGCCCTGTTCGAGCGCCAGGGCCTGACCGTCATGGCGGCGCCGACCGGCTTCAGCACGCCCTCGCCGTCCTTGCTCGAAGACCTGCTGCCTTCGGCGGTGGCCCTCGAGCACAGCCGCACGGCGCTGCACGAATGGCTCGGCCGGCTGCTCTGAAGCGCCGCTCGGCGCCGCCGACCCGCCGCTGCCAGCCCGGCGGCTCCGGTTAGTTGACGTTGACGTCAACGTCAACTTGAGCTAGATTGGCCGTCCTAAACTGGGATTCGCATCGGCGCCGCCGATCGAGGATGGAACAATGACCGACCTAAGCCTGGCCGCGAGGCTCGCACCCTACAAGCCGCAACACAAGGTCCGCTTCGTCACCGCCGCGTCGCTGTTCGACGGGCACGACGCCTCGATCAACATCATGCGGCGGATCCTGCAATCGACCGGCGTCGAGGTGATCCATCTCGGCCACAACCGCTCGGTCGACGAGATCGTCACCGCCGCCCTCGACGAGGACGCCCAGGGCATCGCCGTCTCCTCCTACCAGGGCGGCCACGTCGAGTTCTTCAAGTACATGATGGACCTGCTGCGCTCGCGCGGCGGCGAACGGATCCAGGTCTTCGGCGGCGGCGGCGGGGTCATCGTCCCGGCCGAGATCCGCGAACTGCAGGCCTACGGCGTGGCCCATATCTACTCGGTGGAAGACGGCCGCAGCATGGGCCTGCAAGGCATGATCAACGACATCGTGGCGCGCTGCGACGCCGACTTCGCCATCCGCGCGCCGCAGGACCTGAAGGCGCTGGCATCGGGCGAGCGCCGCGTCCTGGCCCAGGTCATCACCGCCCTGGAAAACGACGCCTGGCCCGAGGCGCTGAAACTGGCGCTGCGCGAGGCCGCCAAGCCGAAGAGCGTGCCGACCGTCGGCATCACCGGCACCGGCGGCTCCGGCAAGAGTTCGCTGAGCGACGAGCTGCTCCGCCGCTTCCGCCTCGATTTCGACAACGGCCTGAAGATCGCCGTGCTCGCCGTCGATCCCTCGCGCCAACGCAGCGGCGGCGCGCTGCTCGGCGACCGGATCCGCATGAACGCGATCAACCATCCGCACATCTATATGCGCTCGCTGGCGACCCGCGACACCGGCTCGGAAATATCCAGGGCGCTGCCGGAAGCGATCGCCGCCTGCAAGCTGGCCGGCTTCGACCTGGTGATCGTCGAGACCTCGGGCATCGGCCAGGGCAACGCGGCGATCGTGCCCCATGTCGATGTCTCGCTCTACGTCATGACACCGGAATTCGGCGCGGCCAGCCAGCTGGAGAAGATCGACATGCTCGACTTCGCCGACTTCGTCGCCATCAACAAGTTCGACCGCAAGGGTGCGGAAGATGCGTTGCGCGACGTGCGCAAGCAGTATCAGCGCAACCGCGAGCGGTTCACCGAGTCGCCCGACGAGATGCCGGTGTTCGGCACCATTGCGGCGCGCTTCAACGACGATGGCATCACGGCGCTGTACCAGGCGCTGCGGGCGAAACTCGCCGAGCGCGGCCTGGCGCGCTCGTTTGGCCACGGCAGCGGCAGGCTGGCGCCGGTAACGGTCAAGCACTCCTCGACCCAGCGCGCCATCGTGCCGCCCGAGCGCAGCCGTTATCTGGCCGAGATCGCCGAGACGCTGCGCGCCTACCACGGGCACACCGCCGCGCAGGCCACCCTGGCCCGCGAGCGCCAGTCGCTCCTCACCGTCCGCGACCTCTTCACCGGCTGCGGCAAGATGAGCGAGGACTGCGAGGCGCGCTTTCGCGAGCTGATTGCCGCCAAGGACAGCCAGCAGGACGCCCGGGCGAAGAAGCTGCTCGAGCAATGGCCGGCGATGCAGACAGCATACGCCGGCGACGAATACTTGGTGAAGATCCGCGACAGGGAGATCCGCACCAGTCTGGTCAGCGAATCGCTCTCGGGCACCAAGATCCGCAAGGTGGTGCTGCCCAGGTTCGAGGACCAGGGCGAGATCCTGCGCTTCCTGATGAAGGAGAACGTTCCCGGCTCGTTTCCGTTCACCGCCGGCGTCTTCGCCTTCAAGCGCGAGAACGAGGACCCGACGCGGATGTTCGCCGGCGAGGGCGACGCCTTCCGCACCAACCGCCGCTTCAAGAAGGTCTCCGAAGGCCTGCCGGCCAAGCGACTATCCACCGCCTTCGACTCGGTGACGCTGTACGGCTGCGACCCCGACGAGCGCCCCGACATCTACGGCAAGGTCGGCAACTCCGGCGTCTCCATCGCCACCCTTGACGACCTCAAGGTGCTCTACTCGGGCTTCGACCTGTGCAGTCCGAGCACCTCGGTGTCGATGACCATCAACGGCCCGGCGCCGACCATCCTGGCGATGTTCCTCAACACCGCCATCGATCAACAGCTGGAGAAGTTCGAGGCCGACAACGGCCGCGCCCCGACCGAGGACGAAGCGGCGAAGATCAAGGAATGGACCTTATCCAGCGTGCGCGGCACGGTCCAGGCCGACATCCTCAAGGAGGACCAGGGCCAGAACACCTGCATATTCTCCACCGAGTTCTCGCTCAAGGTGATGGGCGACATCCAGGAGTATTTCGTCCATCATCAGGTGCAGAACTTCTACTCGGTGTCGATCTCCGGCTACCACATCGCCGAGGCCGGCGCCAACCCGATCAGCCAGCTCGCCTTCACCCTGGCCAACGGCTTCACCTATGTCGAGGCCTATCTGGCCCGCGGCATGCACATCGACGACTTCGCGCCCAACCTGTCCTTCTTCTTCAGCAACGGCATGGACCCGGAATACACGGTGATCGGCCGCGTCGCCCGGCGCATCTGGGCGGTGGCGATGAAGAACAAGTACGGCGCCGGCGAACGCAGCCAGAAGCTCAAGTACCACGTCCAGACCAGCGGCCGCAGCCTGCACGCCCAGGAGATGGCCTTCAACGACATCCGCACCACGCTGCAGGCGCTGATCGCCATCTATGACAACTGCAACTCGCTGCACACCAACGCCTACGACGAGGCGATCACCACCCCGACCGAGGAGTCGGTGCGCCGGGCCATGGCCATCCAGCTGGTCATCAACCGCGAGTGGGGCCTGGCCAAGAACGAGAACCCCAACCAGGGCGCCTTCGTCATCGACGAGCTGACCGACTTGGTCGAAGAGGCGGTGCTCAAGGAGTTCGAGGCCATCAGTGCCCGCGGTGGCGTGCTTGGTGCCATGGAGACCGGCTACCAGCGCGGCAAGATCCAGGAGGAGTCGCTCACCTACGAGCACAGGAAGCACGACGGCTCCTATCCGATCATCGGCGTCAACACCTTCCTCAATCCGCACGGCGAGGCGGTGCCCGAGCACGTCGAACTGGCCCGCTCGACCGAAGAGGAAAAGCAGAGCCAGTTGCAGCGCCTGCGCGCTTTCCAGGCCCGCAATATCGAGCAGGCGCCGCTCCGGCTGGCGAAGCTGCAGCAGGCGGTGATCGACAACGGCAACGTCTTCGCAGTCCTAATGGAAGCCGTGCGCCACTGCTCGCTGGGCCAGATCAGCAACGCCCTCTACGAGGTCGGCGGGCAGTACCGGAGGAGCATGTAGCGATCGGGCGATCAGTCCACGCAATCTTGCCATCCGACCATCAGGACGAGGCGCCGGAGCGGGCGGCAAGGGCGGTTGAACGCAGTTGAACGGCCGGCGCAATAGGCCAACACTAGTGCCGTCCAAACCCTCCGGGAGCCGCCAGTGAGCACCATGATTCTTTCCAGCAAACGGCAAGTCGTATTGCCCGCCGGACTTTGCCGGCAGCTTGCGCTTGCGCCGGGCGCCAGGGTCCGCGTCGAATTGGCGCCGGACGGCGATGGCATTCTGGTGCGCGCCGCCACCGCCGGTGAGAAGAAACCGGCGTCCGTGCTGTTCGACCGGATCGCCCGCCGCGGCACAACCGCTTGCCATCGAGGAATTGCAGGGGCTGGCGGTGGCACAGAAGCAGGGCAAGAAGACGTGATCGCCCTGGACACCAACATTCTTGCCCGCGCCATCGCCACCGAGATCGACGCCGACGCGGCGGACCACGGCGCAGCGGAAGCAGGCGCAGGACTTGTTGTCGTCAGGGCGCCAGCTCTTCGTGCCGGTAACGGTGATCGAGGAACTCGAATGGGTCCTGCGGGGCGCCTATGACATGCCGCCGGATCAAATCGCCGCCCTGTTCGAGGATATGCTGACGGTCGAGAACCTGACCGTCGACCGCGTCGCCGCGGTCAGCCAGGCCGTTGCCTGGTATCGCCAGGGCTTTGTTTTCTCCGACGCCCTGCACCCGGCCCAGTCCGGCCTGTGCACCGGCTTGGCGACTTTCGATGGCCGATTCTCGAAGGCCGCCCACCGCCTCGGTCTGGAGCCGCCGGTGGCGTCACCCGGCTGAATTCGATTGCCGGGTTGCGGCACCCATTCGCCGTCCCGCGCTCGCCGACGCGGCCCGCTCCGACTGGAGCCGGACAGAACGGGGCCAGGCTTACAGTTTTTTCCCGAGCCTCGGCCGCCCCATTCGCCGACGTCGATGCCGATGCCGGCGTGGCAGTGAGCTTCGGCCGGGCGGAAACGGTTGGCGCTGCTCGCGGGTGAATTGGCGGCGGCGCGCGCCGGGGCGCTCTAAAGGCGTAAGACGCGCCTCGGCTCGGGCATATGAAACGGTCGGCCGCGGCAGCCTTCTTCTCGGCCGATCTTTGCCAGCCACGGTGGAAGCGCCATTCTTGGAAAAAGTGTTCGTTCGGATTGGCGACGCCGCTGTGGGCTTGCCGGCACCGGTGCCGCGCGTCGCTGCGCTCGATCGGATACTCGCCTGGCTGCGCCCAACCAAGGCGCTGAATCGATTTCAGCCGGCACAGGCCCTTGCGACCGGTCAAGACTCGGTCGGCGTCGACACTTCATTTGCATGGAGGATAAGGACGCCGCGAATCTACCTACTAATTCTACGGTCACCAGCGCGCGTCTTAGCTATTCGCCTGGCAGCGCACCCGGATCGGTTCCTGAATGGCGCTGGCGGCGAGCAGGCGCTTCAGGGCGGTGATGGCGGTGTCGGTGAGTTCGTGACCCTTGGTGAGCACCATCAGGCCGTTGGTCGTGCGGATGTCCTCCTCCACTACCCAGCCGGGCATGAGATCACGGATCCTTGCGGCGCGGTCGCCGGAGATATCGGTGCGGTAGTCGGCGAGGGCCTTGGTGATGTATTCGGGGATCCGTGGCCGAGCCGCCCGCAGAATCTCCCAGGGGCGCTGCAGGCCACTGTCGCGTGTCGAATGGCGCTCCAGCTCCAAGGCCGCGTGCAGCAGTTGGGCGCCACGGGCGACCTCGATTGGGGCCTGTGGCAGCACTTCGCCATCCTGATGGAGGATGATCTGGGCGACGAGTTCCATGCGCGGGATGCGCTCCACCAGTCGAAAGGCGACTTCCGGATGCTCCTTCAGCATTATCGCCTCGTCCGCGCTAAGGCGTCGCTGGGCCGCGTCGGCCTGGATGATTTCGGCCGGAATGCCGACGCAGCCGATCTGGCTCAGGGCGGCGGCGATGGTGTAGATCCACCCATCCGGCCACTCCAACTTGGGCAGGGCATGGCGCACGCAGGACTGGGCAAACGCGGCGCGCTGGAAGGCCCAGGGCGCGACGATGGCGAGAACCTCGGTGAGGGTCTTGACCGCGGCGCTCAGCGTCGTCTTGAGGAGTTCCTTCTCGGCGCGGATCAGGCGGTGCTGAGCGACCGCGTCATTGAGAGTTGCAATCAGATCGTCCTTGGGACAGGGTTTGCACAGGTAGCGGAAGATCGCCCCCTTGTTGATGGCGGCGATGGACGATTCCACATCCGCCTGGCCGGTGAGGAGAATGCGCACGCTATCCGGCGAGACTTCGCGTACCTTGGAAAGGAAGGTGGCCCCGTCCATGCGTGGCATGCGCATGTCCGACATGACCACGGTGAATGGCTCCCCCCAGTGGATGGCGTCGAGTCCGGCGTCGCCGCCATTGGCGACCACCACCTCGAACGCACCGAACAGGTTGCGCTCCATGGCCGCCAGTACATTGGGTTCGTCGTCCACGCACAGCACGCGCGGCAAGCCCTCGTCACTCATCGCTTTGCTCCTCTGTCGATTCACACACGGCCTGCCACTCGGGCCAGTGGTCGAGAACACCGACCTGTTCGAGATAGTCCAGGTCGGGTTCCTCTTGGTTGGCCAGGGCCGTGGCCACGTGTACCACGCCCGCGGTGCCGAAGCCCGCTGGGACGGACCGGCCCGGCTGGTGATGGCGGGCGACTGCGTCGACAATATCGAGCGGCAGGCCCCACAGGCCCAGCAGGTAGGCGCCGACCGCCGCGTGCGCGGGTGTATCGCATCGCGTGGTGGGTTCGGGATGATCGGCGTTGCGGATCTCGGCGATCGTCAAACCGACGTGAGCCAGCAGCGCCCCGGTGGACGACGGGCCGGCGCGGCCGGCGATGCGGACCGCGAGCCGGGAGGCCAGCAGGGCGCGGTGTTGCAGGTCGTCGATGGCGGGATCGCCGGCCCCGTTGGCGAACACCTGGGAGGCCAGGACCAGCAGGCGCACGCTGTCCAGGCCGAGCCGCGAAATGGCGTTGCCAACGTCATGGATGGAACTGTGACCCGCGAAATACGCGGAGTTCGCCAGTTGCAGGATTTTCGCGCTCAGGGCCGGATCGCTGCCCAGCAGCTTGCTGATGTGACGCGAATCGCTGCCGGGATCGGCAATCAGCTTGCATAGTTCCATGAATACCGTCGGGGCGGCCGGCAAACGGCTGATGCGACCCACCAGATCGACCACCGAAGAGTCCTGGAGAAGACTGCGCAGGTCCACGGCGCTTTCCACGGCGCCGAGCAGGACAGCGTTGTCGCAGGGCTTGGCGACGAACTGGTGGGCCACGTCCAGCATGCGCAGTGTGGCGTCGGAATCGGATTGTCCCGACAGGATGATGCGGATCGTGGCGGGCCATTGCTCGCGCACTCGCTGCAACAGTTCCGCCCCGTCCATGAAGGGCATGCGCATGTCCGACACGACCACGTCCGCCGGCCGTTCGGCGAGCATCGCCAGGGCCTCTTGGGCGCTGTTGGCGAAGCGGCATTCCCAATCGCGGTCCAGCACCATGAGGGCACGTTCCACGGCCGTCAGCACGCGGCGCTCGTCGTCGACGAATATCACTTGCATGGTTCGCAATCGGCGGATTCACAAACCATGGGGAGGCGCAAGATGAAGGTCGTGCCGACCCCTACCTCGGACTCGCAGCGGATTTCCCCTTGATGCTTGTCCACGATGGTCGAATAGACGATGGCGAGGCCCTGCCCGGTCCCCTTGCCGACCGGCTTGGTGGTGAAGAAGGGATCGTAAATACGGTCGCGGATACCCGGCGGGATGCCTCCCCCGTCGTCGCTGACGCGGATCTCCATATGCCCACCGGAACGGGCTGCCGAGACCACGATGCGCCCCTTGTCCTTGACGCCTTGCTTAAGGGTGTCGGCGATGGCATGGGCGGCGTTCACCACCAGATTGAGAATGGCTTGGCCGATCGTGTCCCGCAGGCAGGGAACCGGGCGCAAGTCCTCCTCGTACCGGGTCTCCATCTCCGCCACGTACTTCCATTCGTTGCGGGCCATGGTCAAGGCGGAGTTGATCACGTCGCGAATATCCACGGCTTCCTTATCGCCGTGGGCAGGGTGGGAGAACTCCTTCATCGCCGCCACGATCTTGGCGACGTGACTGAGGCCTTCCAGGGATTCGTCCAGGGCACAGGGAATCTGGCGGCGCAGGTACTCGAGCTTGGTCCGCTTCAATACAGTATCCAGTTCGGCAAGCGGGTTCGGCGCTACGTCGAGGGCGCGCGCCGCGTCGGCCACCGCAAGGGCCTTGTCCAGAAGAACCAGGAGCGAGGTGCTGGCGGACTTGACGAAGCCCATGTTGTCCGCCACGTATTGCGTCGGCGTGTTGATCTCGTGGGCGATGCCCGCCGCGAGCTGGCCGATCGATTCCAGCTTTTGCGCCTGCAGGAGTTGCGCCTGGGCCATGTGCAATTCCGCCAAGGCCTTCTTCAACTCGCGGCGCTCAGCTTCCAGTTCCTCGGTCTTGTGGGCCACCACCTGCTGCAGCGAAATGTTCTGATCGAGGATGGCAAACGGTGTGTCCTGATCGCGTTCGGCCTCGTGAATGAGCTGCTTCTTGAGGACTGCGATGGTCTTGTCACGGGCAGCCAGCTTGCGTGCAAGGTCCGCGGGGCACGCGACCTGCGGCGTCGGCACTGCGTCGGCGGCGGCTTGCCCGCCGGCGGATGGGATGTCGATCAGGGGGCGCTGCGGCATGATTCAAACTCCGATTGCGACGGCCGTGAAGGTCTGGTTCACATGGACGCCGTTAAACTGTTCGCCGTAGGTGGAGAAGCCGAATACGCGGTGCGCCGCCATCAAGCTGCCGATTTGCCCGTCGATGCCTTCCTGTTCGAACTCCAGTCGGCGCAGGATGCAGTCAAACCCGATGATCACCGAAATGTCGGGAAGCGTCTGGTGGAGTTCCGAAAAGGCGGTTTCCAGGGTGTGCAGCGGGTCTATCGCTGTGCCCACCGTGACGATGAGACCCTCCTCGATGGCGCAATAGCAGCTCAGCGAAAGATCGTCATTGGCTTTCTGGATGGAGCGCACATAGGGGGCCTTGCCGAAGGTAAGAACCAGGGGATGGCGGGAAAAGATCGCCGGATTCAGGTCCTCGACCCCGATACCCAGGGCGTCGGCGTACGCCACCGCCGCCGGCTCGCCGTTCATCTCGTGGATGATCCGCAGTTCCGGGTCGGCTGCGGTGATCACCAGTTCGATGTCGCTCGGGTAGAAGTGCTGCACCTTGAAGGTCGTGATCGGCGCCTCGCTTTCCACCAGCGCGAACACCGCGGCTCCGCTGAGGAAGCGCCCGTCCCCGTCATAGACATGGGTGCGCTCGAAACGCAGGTTGTCGCCAGCGGAGCCGCCGATGATCGGAATGTTGCCGATGCCCTGATAGAGGCTTGCGACCAGACGCTCTTCCAACATTGAAAGCCCATCCACCAGGAGGAGACCGAAGCGGTGCCTGGCTGGATGTGTCGCGCAGTGCTGACGGATCTCTTCGGCGATGTTCGCGGTCTGCTCGGCGTAGCCGGTCAGCGGCGAAATGATGAAGGGCCGCAGCCGAATACCGCCGCCGTGGAAGCTGATGCCGAGGATACCCGAATGTTCGAAACCGTCCGGGCCGATCTGGCCTGAGGAAGTGCAGCCCACCACCGGGCAGGGGAAAGCCCTGCGCAATTCCTGACCGAGCGCCTCAAGCTCGTAGTCAGGCGAGCAGAAAACGATGACCCCATCGGGGTGTTCCCGACCAAACTGCTCCATAATTTCCGCCACGGCACGGCCCGGGTCGGGGGATGTGCTCCTCCCGTACTTCACATCAATCGCCATCCTGCTCTCCTCGTTGGACTCGCCTAATGACTACAACGACCAAATGGATGCTAACTTTAGCCCGCGACCATGAGTCACGAGAACTGGTGCCGTTTCCGACGTCGACCTGGACCGCCACAATCCTCTCCGCAGCTTTGCGTTGTGGGCGCTGGCCTGCAGGCGCTGGCCTGCCGGCTTGGAAATATCGCATGGAACTGGCATCATCTTCACCACCGCTGGGGCTCGCCGACCCGGTCAGGCCGCATTCGGCGACTTAGGCCTCAGCGGCGAGAGAATCTCGATCAAACCACTAGTCGTCTTCGAGGCGAGGACAATCATGGCGACCCCGCTGGATCAATCTCCCGACGTTCGCGTACTGGAACTGGATGAGGATGAGCCGTTTCTTATCTGGTCGGTCAGTGAGATTCGCTTCCTGCTCGGCGCGATGCAGCAGGAGGGCTCGCTTCTCAATGTTCGAATCGGCCAGAGCGACGCGACCATTCTGACCACCGTGCTCAATGTGCCGAAGGCCAGCACGTACGTGATCCTGGACTATGGCCCCGATGAAGAAGCCAATCGGCGCGCACTGTCGTCCGAGCAACTGTTCGTCGAAACCTGGCTCGACAAGGTAAATATCCAATTCCATCTGGGGCGCCTGGAGAAAATCAGCTATTTGGGTCGGCCGGCGTTCCGGGCGGAGTTTCCAGAAAAGATCAAGCGTTTGCAGCGGCGCGAGTATTACCGGCTGGCGACGCCGGTGAGCCGTCCCGTCGCCTGCAAGATTCCACTGGTCGGCAAGGGAATGCCGGGGGACCTGGCTGTACGGGTGATCGACATCAGCCTGGGTGGTGTGTGCGTTTCCGATCGAAGCCACGACGTCCCTTTGGACGTCGGCGATGTGTTTGTCGACTGCCGCATCACCCTTCCGGAAATCGACATCGTGGTGTTGGCTCTCGAAGTCCGATACCTGAAGGAGCTGGCGCTGAAGACTGGCGGCAAAGGGCGCCGTTCGGGCTGTCGTTTCGTCAATCCCCCCGAGAGTACGCTGGCCCTCATCCAGCGCTACATCCTGGAAACGGACAGCGAGCGCAGGGCGAGATTGAACGGACTGGGCTGATGGGCCGTCGGACATACGGGCCGACTCAGATCGGCATGTTCATGATGTCGTGATAGGCGGACACCAGGCGATTGCGGACCTGAACGGTGGCCTGAAACGAGATGTTGGCCTTCTGCATCGCCGTCATGACGTCAGTCAGATTGACATCGGTACCGCCCGTTTCGAAGCTGCGCGCCAGACCGCTTGCCGTCTGCTGCGTCTGATTGACCTGATCCAATGCCGCTTTCAGGGCGCTGCCGAAGTCCGTGGTCGTCGCTGCATCCGACGCCACGGCCGGGTTTGCTTTGCCGCCAGCCAACGCGGCGGCGGCTCGCAATTGGGCGAGCATCGCGTCTACTTTCGATACGTCCATCGCGACTCCCAGGCCAAGAAGGTTTCTCGGGTCTTTCCGCAGCAATTGCAGCTTAGCCGGCTAGCGGTCCAGCCCACTCGCCGATAAGCGGGTGAAACTGCCGCGTTCTCCCGGATTTGAATCCCCATGGCCTGTCGATAATCGCCCCATGTCGAGATTCCAGCGCGTTACGGCCCATGAAAACCAACAAAGAGATCGATGACAGCACCGTGGTTTTGCTTGAGAGACGGCCATGGCGCTAGCTCAGACCGGCGTGCTCAGCCGGGTGGAGAGCCTTGCCCACCTCCCCGGCCAGCAAAAGTTCGGCATCGTGCTCGCCATCGCCGCGATCATCGCGCTGCTGGCCGGCGCCTGGATGTGGGAACAGTCTCCCGACTACAAGGTGCTGTTCAGCAACCTGTCGGATCGCGACGGCGGTTCGATCATCAATTCCCTGCAGCAAATGAACGTGCCCTACAAGTTCGCCGACGGCGGCGGGGCCATTCTGGTGCCTGCCGGCCAGGTCCACGAGGCCCGCCTCAAGCTCGCCGCGCAGGGCTTGCCGAAAGGCGGACTGGTCGGCTTCGAGCTGATGGAGAACCAGAAGTTCGGCGCCAGCCAATTCCAGGAACAGGTCAATTTTCAGCGTGCGCTCGAAGGCGAACTCGCCCGCTCCATCCAGTCGCTGTCCGCCGTACAGGGTGCCCGAGTCCATCTCGCCATGGCCAAACAATCGGTGTTCGTGCGCGAAAGCCAGAAGCCGAGCGCCTCGGTGCTGGTGAATCTCCATCCTGGCCGCAGCCTGGATGCGCAACAAGTAAGCGCCGTCGTCCATCTGGTCGCCAGCAGCGTTCCCGAGCTGCCGGTGAAGAACGTCACCGTTGTCGACCAGAACGGCAATCTGCTGACCAAGAACACCGACTCGGAATCCAATACCGGGCTGGATCCGAGTCAGCTCAAGTACGTGCAGGATCTGGAGCAGAGTTATGTCAGACGCATCGAAGCGATTCTGACGCCCATTGTCGGCCCGGGCAACGTGCGCGCCCAGGTGACTGCGGACGTTGATTTCTCCAACAGCGAACAAACCAACGAAACGTACAAGCCTAACCAGACGCCCGCCAATGCGGCCATCCGCAGCCAGCAGGCATCGGAATCGACCAACGGCAACGGTCAGGGAGCCGGCGGGATACCGGGCGCCCTCACCAATCAGCCTCCCGCGCCGGCCCAGGCGCCCATCGTCGCCCCGCCCGGTGCGGGCCCGGCGGCAACTCCCGGCAGCGTGGCCTCGTCGACCTCGCGCAAGGACATGACCACCAACTACGAGGTCGACAAGACGATCAAGCACGTGCGCATGCCGGTCGGCGGACTCAATCGCCTGTCGGTCGCCGTGGTGGTGAACAACATCACGCAGACCGATCCTAAGGGTGCGATTACGACTAAGCCGTTGAGCGACGCGGAGAAGGCGCAAGCAACCGACCTCGTCAAGGAAGCCATGGGCTTCAACAAGGAGCGCGGCGACACGCTCAACGTGGTCAACAGCCCCTTTGCGGCGGTCGAAAAGGAGGCAGTAGCCGAAGTGCCGATCTGGAAACAGCCGGAAACTGTCGAACTCGCCAAGCAGTCGGTCAAGCAATTGGTTATTGCTGCGCTGGTCTTGTACCTCGCCCTGGGAGTGCTTCGCCCGATGCTGAAACGGCTGGCACCGCCCCAAGCCACAGCGGGCGGCGAATTGCTGCTGCCTGTCGAGGAAGGGGCAGCCGGATCGCTGCCGGGACAGCAGGCGCAGCTTGGCGGCATCGACCAGGGGCTCGCCTTGGCACGACAGATGGCCAAGGACAATCCGAAGGCCGTCGCCGGCGTCGTAAAGAGCTGGGTGTCCGGAAATGAGTAGCGAAGGCGTCAACAAGAGCGCGATTCTGCTGCTCTCCCTGGGCGAGGATCAGGCGGCTGAAGTACTGAAGCACCTGGGTCCGCGTGAAGTTCAGAAGGTCGGCTCGGCCATGGCCAAGCTGAAGAGCATCAGCCGGAAGGAAATGGAAGCCGTGCTGGATGACTTTCGCAACCACGCCGAGCAAAACGATAATCTGGAAACGGATTCCGACGAGTACATCCGCGCGGTCCTTAGGAAGGCTCTGGGCGACGACAAGGCCGCCGGCCTGATCAGCCGCATACTGGAAGGCGGCGATACCAGCGGCATCGAGGGCTTGAAATGGATGGATTCACAAACCGTCGCCGAGCTCATCCACAACGAGCACCCGCAGATCATCGCCACGATTCTGGTTCATCTGGATCGCGACCAGGCCAGCGAAATTCTCTCTCACCTCAGCGAGCGCTTGCGCAATGATGTGGTACTGCGTATCGCGACACTCGATGGCATCCAGCCGACCGCCCTGCGGGAACTGAACGACGTCCTGGCCAAGCTCCTTTCGGGGAGCGACAACCTCAAGAAGAGCCGCATAGGCGGCATACGCACCGCCGCGGAAATTCTCAACTTCCTTGGCAGCACGCAGGAAACCGTGCTCGACAGCGTGCGCGAATACGATGTCGAGCTGGCGCAAAAGATCATCGACGAAATGTTCACCTTCGACAACATTATCGATATCGACGATCGCGGCATTCAGCTGCTTCTGCGCGAAATCCAGTCCGAGTCGCTGATCGTCGCGCTCAAGGGTGCTTCCGTCGACCTGCGTGAAAAGGTCTTCAAGAACATGTCGCAGCGTGCCGGGGAAATGCTGCGCGACGACCTGGAGTCCAAGGGTCCGGTGCGTCTGAGCGAGGTGGAGACCGAGCAACGACAGATCCTGCAAGTCGTACGCCGACTGGCCGACGAAGGCCAGATCGCCATTGGCGGCAAGGGTGAAGAGACCTTTGTCTAAACGACACGACCGGCCGGCACCGGCTGCGGTACGCAAAACGTGACGATCGAACGATAACGAGTAGCCCTTATGTCGAGCCAGATCATTCCTAAGGAACGTCAATCCGCCTACCAGCGCTGGGAAATGGGCGCCTTCGAGGCGCCCGCCGTCGCCGGCCGGCCGGCCGGCGACGGCAAGCCACCTGTTATTCTGCCCACGGCCGAACAGATTGAACGGATACACCAGCAGGCGTACCAGGAAGCTTATGCCGCCGGCTACCAGGAAGGTCGCCACAAGGCGGCATCGGAAGCTGCGCAGTTCGAGCAGTTGCTGGGCGGGCTGCGCCAGTCCATGGCCGAAGCCGACGAAAACATTTGCGCGGACCTCCTGGCGCTGTCGCTCGACCTTGCCAAGCAGATCGTGCGTGAAGCGCTGAAGGTTCGGCCCGAACTCATCCTCACGCTGGTGCGCGAGTGCATACGCGACATTCCGTCTTTCAAGCAGCCGGCGCGCCTGTTCTTGCACCCCGACGACGTGCCGCTGGTGCAAAGCCACTTGGCGGACGAACTCAATGCCTGGACCATCTGCCCCGAGCCGAGCGTGGTTCGCGGCGGATGTCGAATCCAGACAACAGGCAGCCAGATCGACGCGTCCCTGCAAACCCGTTGGCAGCGCCTGTCGAACGCGCTGGGGCAGACCAACGCCTGGCTGGACTGATCATGGCTGCCGCGAACGCCACCAGATGGCAGAGCTTTCTCAGCGATTGTGGCGAGGTCGCCGCGATAGTCGAGCCGGCAGCCATATCCGGTTCGCTGACCCGGGTCGCCGGGCTGGTGATGGAAGCCGTGGGCTTGAAGCTCGCAGTGGGCAATGGCTGCACGGTGATACTGCCCAACGGACACAGCGTCGACGCCGAAGTGGTCGGGTTCAACGGCGAAAAACTGTATCTGATGCCGGCCCACGACGTGTTCGGATTGACGCCCGGCGCCAAGGTCGTGCCTTGGGGCACCATCGAGACCTTGCCGAAACCGGGCGACGTCGATCATCCGCGCCGGCGCGCGAGCGATCGCGCCCGCCACTTCCCGGTGGGAGACGGCTTGCTGGGCCGGGTGCTCGACAGCACCGGGCAGCCGCTCGACGCGCTTGGGCCGCTCGTATCTCATCACGGTGCGCCGCTGTATACCCGTCCCTGCAACCCGCTCGATCGCGCGCCGATCAATCAGGTGCTGGACGTCGGCGTGCGCGCCATCAATGCCCTGCTGACCGTAGGTCGCGGCCAGCGCATGGGCCTGTTTGCCGGTTCCGGCGTGGGCAAGAGCGTCCTGCTCGGCATGATGGCGCGGTTCACCAGCGCCGATGTCATCGTCGTGGGATTGATCGGAGAACGGGGCCGCGAGGTCAAGGAATTCATCGAACACATCTTGGGACCCGAGGGGCTGGCGCGCTCCGTCGTCGTTGCCGCGCCGGCGGACACGTCGCCGCTGATGCGCCTGCAGGGAGCAGCCTACGCGACCTCGATCGCCGAGTACTTCCGCGACGAAGGAAAGAACGTACTGCTGATCATGGATTCGCTGACGCGCTATGCGATGGCGCAGCGGGAAGTCGCACTGGCCATCGGCGAACCGCCCGCGACCAAAGGCTATCCGCCCTCGGTATTCGCCAAGCTGCCGCAGCTGGTGGAGCGGGCCGGCAACGGGCGCATCGGGGGCGGTTCGATTACCGCCTTCTACACCGTTCTGACCGAGGGCGACGACCAGCAGGATCCGATCGCCGACGCGGCCCGCGCCATACTCGACGGGCATATCGTATTGTCGCGCCAGTTGGCGGAAGCGGGCCACTATCCTGCGATCGACATCGAACAGTCGATCAGCCGCGCCATGACCAGCCTCATGGAACCGCAAGACCTGGTGCTGGCGAGACGTTTCAAGCAGCTTTATTCCCGCTATCAGCGCGCCCGCGATCTCATCAGCGTCGGCGCCTACGTCGCCGGCAGTGATCAGTTGCTCGACCAGGCCATCGATTTGCACGCTGGCCAGTCCGCCTACCTGCAGCAGGGCATGGCGGAACGGGAATGCCACGCAGCAAGTCTGCAAAAACTAGCGGCGCTGTTCAACAGATAAGCAACTCATCGCATTCATGACCAATCCGTCTTCGATACATCTCCTGATCGATCTTGCCCAACTGCGCACCGACGACACGGCGCGGCGCCTCGGTGGGCTGACCACACAATGCAGCGAAATCGAGAATCAACTGCAGGTGCTGCTGCAGTACCGGGACGAATACTGCCAGCGCTACGAAGAGTCGGTAAGGAACGGCATCAGCGCGACCGACTGGCGCAATTTCCAGGAGTTCCTCGCCAAATTGGACAAGGCCATCGCCCAACAGCAGCAGGCGCTGCTGCATGCCCAAAGCGGACTGCAAGCGGGGCAGCAGGCATGGCACTCGGCACGCCGGGTCCTGAAGTCCTACGACACTCTGTCGCAGCGCCGGGTCCGCGCCGAGCGGGAGCGCGAGGCGAAACGCGAACAGAAGGAAACCGACGAGTACGCCAGCAAAGTCGTCGCCAAAGATCCCCATCGCTGACCGACCGTTGGCATCCCCACTCATGCAAAACCCGCCCGTCACTCTGTCCACCCGCATGACGCCTGCACGCGGTGCCGCCACGACCGACACTCGAGCGACCGGCAACATGTCCGGGAAAAAATTCGACAAGGTGCTGGCGCGCGAAATGGCCGGCAACAAGGCGAACGAGCAGGCCCGGCCGGCGAACACAGAACCATGCGCCACCATACGCCCGCCGCGCCAAGCTCAGGCAGCCGTTGCGGATAAACAGCCGGAAACGGGTGCCGCCATGCCGAGCATGAGCGAGGCTGCACCGGGTCCGCCGCAGATGCCAGACCCGGCCGCTCTCGCCGCACTGCTCCCCGCGCGCGGGCCCGCACCCGACGCCGGCGCGCCACGCCCCAGCAAGCCCGAATCGTCGCTCCTGCCGGCCTGGTCCGATTTGCCGGGGCGAGGCAAGCTTAGCGCGCCACAGGCTCACGACGAGCCGGACAAACTAGAGAACGACATCAAGGACAATCCGCCCGCCGCTGCCAAGCCGCCGCCGGCCGCGGCCCTCGATACCAGCCAGGGTGCGGATTTCGCCGCGGCCATTCGACAGCAGGCCGGCAGGTCGCCCCTGCCGGCCCGGTCCGACTCGGCGGGGCGAGGCAAGCCTACCGCGCCGCAAGCTCACGACGAGCCGGACAAGCCGGCAAGCGTCACCAACGACAATCCGCTCGCCGCTGCCAACGCGCCGCCGGCCGCGGCCAACGCGCCGCCCGCCGCGGCCCTCGATGCCGGCCACGGTGCGGATTTAGACGCGGCCATTCGACAGCAGGCCGGTAGGTCGCCCCTGCCGGCCTGGGCCGACTCGGCGGGGCGAGGCAAGCTTACCGCGTTGCAAGCTCGCGACGAGCCGGACAAGCTAGAGAACGACACCAACGACAATTCGCCCGCCGCTGCCAAGCCGCCGCCGGGCGCGGCTCTCGATGCCGGCCACGATGCGGATTTCGCCGCAGTTATTCGACAGCAGGCCGCTAAGGATGGGACTGCAACGACGGGAATCGATGGCCCGCCACTGCCGGTCCCGGCGACTCCTGCGGCGGAAGCCGCCCACCGTGATGGCGAAGCACCGGCTGTCAAGGCGCTCGCCGTTGAGCCACACTTCGGCGCCTCGGCCTGGGGCCAATCGCTGGGCGACAAGACTGTCTGGATGGTCAACCAGCGCGTACAGGTAGCGGACCTCCATCTCAACCCACCCGATCTCGGCCCGCTACGAGTGACCGTGACCTTCAACAACGATCAGGCTACGGCGTCCTTCGTCTCTCAGCACGCCGAAGTCCGACAGGCGATCGAAGCGGCGCTACCCAGACTGCGTGAGATGCTGGCGGAGTCGGGTATTTCCCTTGGCAACACCAGTGTCGATTCGGGCGCCGCCCGTCAGCAGGGCAGCTTTGCCGACGGACCCGTCACGCGCGGAGAGAATCTTCGTGGCAGCACGGTCGGGGAAAGCAAACACGCCGCCGCGGAGCAGCGCATCGTTACGGGCCGAACCGGGCTGGTCGACACGTTCGCCTGAGAAACGCGGTTGTGCGCCCAGGGGCGTCCATCGTCCCCGCGTACGCGCACGCCATCAACGATCGATTTGACGCTCTTTATGCCGTCTTTTTGGCGCTTGCATCGTCAGACATGCGACCAATAATGGCTCGACTACAAGAGACGGGAGCTTCCATGTCGCGAAAAGAAGCAGTGGTGAAAGAAGAGCCGGCCGGCAAAGGGAAGAAGAAGCGGGTCATGCTGATCGCCATCGTCGCCGTACTGGTCGCTGGTGGTGGCGGTGCCTGGTATTTCATGCGGCCGCACAATGAGCACGATGCGGCCAAGCCCGCCGCCGAGAATCCGCCGGTATTCGTCCAACTCGAGCAGTTCACGGTCAACCTGCAGCCCGAGCAAGGCGATCAATTCCTGCAAACCGCGCTGACCCTGAAGGTCGCCGACAATGAAACCGTCGACCTGCTCAAGCTGCACATGCCGGAACTGCGCAACCGTATTCTGCTGCTCCTGTCCAGCAAGAAGGCTTCGCAGATCGTTACGCTCGAAGGCAAGCAGCACTTAGCGGAGGAAATCACCACGCAGGCGCGCCTGCCGTTCTCGCCCGGCGGTACGCCGCAAGCCGTATCGACCGTTCTGTTTACGTCCTTAGTAATCCAGTAATGCCGTCATGAGCAAGGATTTTCTCTCACAGGAAGAAGTCGACGCCCTGCTCAAGGGCGTGACCGGCGAGCCCGACGAGGAGCCCCCCGAGCCCGACGCCTCGGGCATTCGACCCTACAACCTGGCCACACAGGAGCGCATCGTGCGCGGGCGCATGCCCACACTCGAGATCATCAACGAGCGCTTTACCAGATTGCTACGCATTGCCCTGTTCAACTTCGTTCGCCGCAGCGCAGAGATATCCGCCGGCCCGGTGCGGGTACTGAAATACAGCGAATTCGTTCGTAACCTGGTGGTGCCCACCAATCTCAATCTCGTTCAGATCAGGCCGCTGCGCGGGACGGCCCTGTTCGTATTCGACCCCAACTTGGTTTTCCTGGTCGTCGACAATCTCTTCGGCGGCGACGGCCGCTTCCCCAGCCACGTCGAGGGTCGCGACTTCACGCCCACCGAGCTGCGCATCATCCACCGGCTGCTGGAATTGGTGTTCGAATGCTATGGAAAATCCTGGCAGCCGGTTTACCCGGTCACGTTCGAATATCTGCGCGCCGAAATGCACACGCAGTTCGCCAACGTTGCCACGCCAAACGAGGTCGTGGTCGCCCTGACCGTCAACATCTCATTTGCCAACACCAGCGGCGAGATGCACATCTGCATCCCTTACTCGATGATCGAGCCGATCCGCGACCTCTTGTGCAGCAGCGTTCAAGGGGAAGCTCTGGAAACCGACAAGCGCTGGGTGCGCTTGCTCTCCAAACAAGTACAGTCCGCGGAAGTCGAACTGGTCGCGAACTTTGCCCAAGTCAAGGTCACGCTAGACCAGATACTCAACATGGAAGTCGGCGACATCGTGCCCATTGAAGTGCCGCAGACGATCACCGCCGCCGTTGACGGCATGCCGGTGATGGAATGCCGTTGCGGCATTGCCAACGGACAGTACGCCTTGCGGGTCGAGCGTATGGTCGCCACAGCGGAGCGCGAATGAGGATCAGATGGCAGAACTCCCTGGCGAACGTCGCAGCCTGAATAAACGACCCTTCACGCAGAAATCAAAGGAGCCGAACATGCCCGAAACCGCAGTTGCAGACTCAAGCGCCGCCGACGATTGGAGCGCAGCGCTTGCCGAACAGGGCGCCGCTGCGCCGCAGCCGTCCGCCCGGCCGGCCAACGTGCTGGAGCAGTTCACCGGCGGGACCCAGGCCACCGCGCGCAATGACATCGAGATGATTCTCGACATTCCGGTCCAGCTCACCGTCGAACTGGGACGCACGAAAATCGCCATCAAGAACCTGCTGCAATTGGCCCAGGGTTCCGTCGTGGAGCTCGACGGCCTCGCCGGCGAGCCCATGGACGTGCTGGTCAATGGCTGCCTGATTGCCCAGGGCGAAGTCGTCGTGGTCAACGACAAGTTCGGCATCCGCCTCACCGACATCATTACCCCGAGCGAACGCATAAGGAAGCTGAACCGATGAGCAATGCAGCACAAGCATCGCAGCCGTCCGTCGCGTGCGACGCCGCGCCGCGATTGCAGCCGCCGCGCCGCAGCCGAATGGCGATGCGGGCAATGGCCGGAGCCTTGTTCGCCGCATGGGCGGCCGCCGGCTTGGCAGCCACCGACGCCGCCCCGGCCGTTTCCGCCGGTGGGATGGTGCAGGTGGTGCTGGGCCTCCTCGTCGTGCTGGGCCTGGTATTTGCCGTGGCCAAGGTCTTCCGGCGCCTCGGCGTCAGCCAGTCCGGCTCGGGAAGCGCGATCAAGGTGATTTCCGGCGCCGCCGTCGGCAGCCGCGAGCGGGTGGTCGTGGTTGAAGTGGCCGGGACTTGGATTGTTCTGGGCGTCGCGCCGGGACAGGTACGCGCCCTGCATACGCTGCCCAAAGGCGAAGTCGACGGGAACGACAACCCCGATTCCGCGGGGCCGGGGAAATTCCCGGCCTGGCTCAAACAATTCACGGACCAGCGCAATGGGAAATAGCCGCCGTTGCGCCTGGCTCCCGGGGACTCTCGCCCTGCTCGTCTTGTTGCTCCCGGCGCTGGCCTTGGCGCAGGACGCCGCGCTGCCCGCCTTCACCAGCACGCCGGCGCCGCGCGGGGGGCAGACCTACACGCTCAGCATCCAGACGCTGTTGCTCCTGACGGCGCTGTCCTTCCTGCCCGCCGTGCTCCTGATGATGACCGGCTTTACCCGCATCATCATCGTGCTGTCGCTGTTGCGCCATGCTCTGGGCACTCAATCGAGCCCGCCCAACCAGGTCCTGATCGGCTTGGCCCTTTTCCTGACCTTCTTCGTCATGGCGCCGGTTTTCGACAAGATCTACGCGGACGCCTATCTACCCTTTTCGGAAAACAAGATGGCCTTGCAGGAGGCCCTGGACAAGGGCTCCGTGCCGCTCAAGAAATTCATGATGAAACAAACGCGGGAAACCGACCTGGCTCTGTTCGTCAAGCTCGCCAACAGTCCGCAATTGAACGGGCCCGATGATGTGCCGCTGAGAATACTCATGCCGGCATTCGTCACCAGCGAACTCAAGACGGCCTTTCAGATCGGCTTCGCCGTTTTCATACCGTTCCTGATCATCGATATGGTGGTAGCCAGCGTGCTCATGTCGATGGGCATGATGATGGTTTCGCCGGCCATCGTATCGTTGCCGTTCAAGATCATGCTCTTCGTGCTGGTGGACGGTTGGCACCTGCTGATCGGCTCGCTCGCCCAAAGCTTTTAGCCGCAAGCCTTACCCTAAGCTTCGCGCACCGAACATTCCCAGAACCGGATCCGAGGACGCCGCCAGATGACCCCCGAGAGCGTAATGACCCTAGGCCAGCGCGCCCTGGAAGTGATGCTGATGGTGTCGGCGCCGCTGCTGCTCGTGGCACTGGTCACCGGCCTCCTGGTCAGCATTCTTCAAGCGGCCACGCAGATCAACGAAATGACATTGTCCTTCATCCCGAAGCTGCTGGCCTTGTTCGCCACGCTGGTCATCGCCGGGCCGTGGATGCTGAGCGTCATGCTCGATTACATGCGCCAGGTGCTGACCGATATTCCCAACCTGGTCGGCTAGCCGACCCCGACTCTTCCCGGATCCCCGTGATAAGCGTTACATCGGCCCAGCTGAACGAGTGGCTGGCCGCGTTTCTCTGGCCGCTGGCGCGGATACTCGCGCTGATCGGCACCGCGCCGGTGCTTGGCGACTCGTCGCTGCCGCTGCGCGTGAAGATCGGCCTGGGTGTACTGGTTGCGGTCGTCGTGGCACCGGGGGTCGGCCCGGTGCCGCAAGTCGATCCCGGTTCGCTGCCCGGACTGCTGATCCTGGCACAGCAAATCGTCATCGGATCGGCCATGGGTCTGGTCATGCGCATCGTATTTGCGGCCGTCGAAGCGGCCGGCGAAATTGCCGGTTTGCAGATGGGTCTGGGATTCGCGACGCTTATCGTCCCGGACAGCGACGGCAGTACGCTGGTAGTCGGCCAATTTCTCGGGCTCCTGGCAGCGTTGATGTTCCTGTCCATCGACGGCCACCTGCTGATGATCGACGCGCTGAGCCAAAGCTTCGGTGCGTTTCCGGTGTCCGCTCGGCCGTTTTCCGGCAATGGCCTGACGCTGCTGGCCGACTGGGGCGGAAAGATATTTGTGGCCGGCATATGGCTGTCTTTGCCGCTCATAGGAGTCCTGCTGATCGCCAACCTGGCGCTCGGCATCCTGACGCGCGCATCGCCGCAGTTGAACCTCCTCTCGGTCGGCTTTCCCATCACGCTATCGGTCGGGATGGTGGCCCTGCTGCTGTCCTTGCCCTACTTCGTTCCGGCCCTGCTGCAGCTGGTATCCGAAGGCATGAAGGTCATGCTGGAAGTCGCCCGCGCCCTGCACAGCTCCGCTCCTTGATGACGCCCGCTCTCCCCGGGTAAGCCAGCGCTGGCATCGGGCCGCCGGCTGCCCGGGTTGCCCGACGCCGCTAAAGTCCGGCCAGACTTCGCCGTAAATATGGAAGCCTGCAGTGGCAACTGACCTAGGCTGGGCCGCAACGCCCAGGCCATGCAGGCCGGCGGTGTTGGCGGCCGAGAATCCGAGAAGGACAGCTTAATGCGCTCTTTTTTGCGCGCTAAGAATGCGCCATGCAACTTAAGCTTGTGCCGTCCAAGCCTACAAAGCCGGAAAGGGCAACCGTGGTCGCGGGAGAGTTGAATCGCCTTCTTGCGGGAGTCTCCTTCCAAGGTGAGCAACACCTTGCGGAACTCGAGGCGGATCTGTCGCAGATCGGATTCCTGCTTTCCGAAGCTATCGAGAAACTCGGGAGCCACTTTGCCGCCCTCGCCGACGGCGTCGCCCTACAGCAATCAGTCGTCCAGGAACTTGCCGCATCCAACCTGATACCCCGGGAAGGCGCCAATTGCATCGAAGCGCTGTGCGAGCGCATCACCATCTATCTGGGTGGCGCCATCACCGGCCTGCAATTTCATGATATGACAGAGCAATTGCTCGATCGCGCCCTGCGTCGCATCCACGGACTGCGCGACGCATTGGCCGCAATGGAAAGCGCCAGCTTGGCCGTGGATGCGCTGCACCGCGAAGATCTCGCGGCGGCCGTGGCGGAATTGAATGACGAGCTGACCCGCCAAAGCGGCGCCCTGGGCAGCCAATTGAATCTCACGGTAGAACAGAAGGGCATGGCCTGCGGCGACATCGATTTTCTTTTAGCGGGCGAGGCAACTTTAGGACATCTAATAAGACAGCTAAAGGATAACAGGAGCAAGCATGGCAAAGACAATTCTTGCTGTCGACGATTCGGGATCACTCCGGCAAATGGTGTCCTTCAGCCTCAGGGCGGCCGGATACAAAGTCGTCGAGGCTGTCGATGGTCAGGACGGCCTCGACAAGGCCAGGCACCAGACGGTGGACCTGGTCCTCACCGACCAGAACATGCCGCGCATGGACGGCATCACACTGATCAAGTCGCTGCGCAATCTGGCCGCTTATGCGAAGACTCCTATCCTGATGCTCACCACCGAGTCCTCCGACGAAATGAAAGCCCGGGGACGCGCCGCCGGCGCGACGGGCTGGTTGGTCAAGCCGTTCGATCCGCAAAGATTGACCGATGTCGTCAAGAAGGTCATCGGTTAGGCCAGGCGAGGTATCCGACCGCAATGACCGGCCCGGGCAGGCCAGCCGCGACCCGTACGGAAGGCGATATATGACGCTAGACATGAGCCAGTTCTTTCACGTGTTCTTCGACGAATCGGATGAACTGCTGGCAGAAATGGAACGGCTGCTTCTGAACGTCGATACCGGCGCTGCCGACGTGGAGGAATTGAATGCCATATTTCGCGCCGCCCATTCGATCAAAGGCGGCGCCGCCACTTTTGGCCTCGGCGACATTGCCGAAGTCACCCACGTACTCGAGACCTTGCTTGACAAGCTGCGTAAGGGCGAAATGCAGCTGGCGTCGAAGCACGTCGATGCCTTTCTCGCCGCCAAGGACGTGCTTCAGAGTCAGGTAGACGGGCATCGGAAAAATGCCCCCGCGGACCAGACGGCGATCGCCGCCGTCATGACGAATTTGCACAGCCTGGCGAATGCGCCCGTACCGACGCAGGCGCCGTTTGCCGTGCAGCAGCCCGCGGAGGCGAACCAGGCGGCGCCGGACCGGTCGGCGCAAGAGCGACAATTCCGCATCGAACTGCCGGACCTGTCGGCGCGCGATCTCACCGCCATCGAAAATGAGCTGGCGCTGCTGGGCGAAGTCACTAAGCAAGCGCTGGACAAGCAGCGCTATGTCATGACGCTTGTTGGCGAGGCCACAGCGGAAGACATCGTCGCGATCTGTTCGTTCATTCTTGATCCCGCCGATCTGAAAATATGCGAAGAAGCGCTCCCGGAAAGTGGGGGCGCCGCCCTTCCGGAGAAGCATGGCGAATCCGATCCCGGATTCGGCTTCTTCGTGCCGCTTGCGGATATTCGAGCCGACGCCCAAAAAGCGGCAGCCTCCGCAGCGCCGCCACGGGCCGCGCTTCAGGAAACCAAGCATGCGGCCGGCCGGGAAAGCGGCAAGGCGACCCAGCCCGAGTCCACGTCCATTCGTGTCGGGATCGAGAAGGTCGATCAGCTCATCAACCTGGTGGGCGAGCTGGTGATTACCCGGGCCATGATCGAACAGCTCGCTGGCGCACTGGACCCGATGACCCATGAACGTTTGCTGAACGGGGTCAACCAGCTTTCCCGAAATACCCGTGATTTGCAGGAAGCGGTCATGGGTATACGCATGCTCCCCATGGACTACGTATTCAGCCGCTTCCCGCGCATGGTTCGCGACCTCGCCGCCAAGCTCGGCAAGAAAGTGGAGTTCATCACCCAGGGAGCGGCCACGGAACTCGACAAGGGCCTGATCGAGCGCATCGTCGATCCGCTCACGCACCTGGTGCGCAATTCGGTGGACCACGGCATCGAATTGCCTGTGGCGCGCAAGGCGGCGGGCAAGAGTGAAGCGGGCCGGCTCACGCTGTCGGCAGCGCACCAGGGCGGCAACATCGTCATCGAAGTGGCCGACGATGGGGGCGGACTCGATCGCCACAAAATTCTCGCCAAGGCCCGCCAGCAGGGCCTGCCCGTATCGGACGCGATGAGCGACGATGAGGTCTGGCAACTGATCTTCGCCCCGGGGTTCTCCACCGCCGAACAAGTTACCGACGTTTCCGGACGCGGGGTCGGTCTGGATGTGGTGAAACGCAACATCACTGCTCTGGCCGGCCATACCGAAATTCGCTCGGCGCGCGGTTATGGCACGTCCATGCGCATTTCGCTACCGCTCACGCTCGCCATTCTCGACGGCATGTCCATCAAGGTCGGCAACGAGATCTACATCCTGCCGCTGGGGTACGTCGTCGAATCCTTGCAGCCCAAGCCGTCGGACATCAACTTCATCAGCGGCAAGGGAACCGTGCTGAAGGTCCGTGAGGAGTACTTGCCGCTGGTGCGCCTGTTCGAGATGTTCGGTATCGAGCCGCGCATCACCGATCCATCGCTCGGCATCGTCGTCATTCTCGAAGCGAACAGCCGAAAGATCGGCTTGCTGGTTGATGATCTGGTCGGCCAGCAGCAGGTTGTCGTCAAGAATCTGGAGTCGAATTACCGCAAGGTCGCCGGCATTTCCGGGGCGACCATCCTGGGCGACGGCAGCGTGGCGCTAATTCTGGACGTTGCCCAGCTGATCCGCTCCAGTCGCCAGCTGCAGCCCCATCCCGTACTAAGTCAATAAAGGATTTCATCATGCTGCGAGACGTATTGGTTGAAGCGAATGCCGCAATGCCGGAAGCGCCTGCCAGCAAGGAGTCGTCGGGCAGCGAATTCCTCGCATTCACGCTGGGCAAGGAAGAGTACGGCATAAACATCCTCAAGGTGCAGGAGATACGCGGCTACGAAACAGTAACACGGATCGCCAATTCGCCCGCCTTCATGAAGGGCGTGATCAACCTGCGCGGCATCATCGTGCCCATCGTCGACATGCGCATCAAGTTCAACCTGGGCGATCCCACCTACGACCAGTGCACGGTGGTGATCATTCTCAATGTGGGCAATCGCGTCGTCGGCATGGTCGTCGACAGCGTGTCCGACGTCATCACGCTGACCGCCGACCAGATCCGCCCTGCGCCGGAAATGGGCGGTTCCGTCAACACCGACTACCTCATCGGACTGGGGGCGCTCGACCAGCGCATGCTGATTCTGGTCGACATCGACCGCCTGATGTCCAGCGCGGACATGGGGCTCATCGAAAAGGCCGCGGCCTAATTTGCAACACTAAGCATTAGGAAAGTCCACATGTTCTGGAGAAGATTCACGGTATCGGCACGCCTGACAGCCATCTTCCTAAGTATGGTTCTTGGTAGCGTGGCAATCACCGTCTTCGGCCTGGCCAAGATGGGGGCAATGCAGGCCCGCCTCGACGATACCGTCCACACCAATGCGAAGAGGATCAATGGACTGATCGCCATTCGTGTTGCCATCTACGACAGCGCGATCGTAATTCGCAATATCGTGCTGGAGCGCGAGCCAGCCGCGCTTGCCGAGCAAGTCCAGATATTCAAGGACGATCAGGTGCGGACCAGCACGCTGATCGGCGAGCTAGAGTCCTTGATCGACTTGGCGGAGGGCAAGAAGCATCTCGCCAAGCTGAAAGAACCGTTGGCCAGCTATTACACGACCTCGGACAAGGCGGCAAGGCTGGTATTCGCCAACAAGAAAGAGGACGCGGTCCATGTGCTCCTTGGCGAGGCCCTTCCGGCGCAGCGGGCGCTCGTCAAGGCAGTCGGCGAGTTCATCGACTTTCAGCGCGGACTTGACGAGGCGGCCTACAAGAACGCCGAGGAGGCATACCGGTCGGGCAGCACAATCATGCTGAGCATCGGCGGGCTGGGCGTCCTATTCGGCTTGCTGCTGGCCTACATGATTCCCCGCCTGATCGCTCAACAGATGTCACTGGCCATCGGCGAAATAAAGAAGCTCGGCGCCGGCGACTTGAGCAGGAACTTCAGCATCGAAGGACACGACGAGTTCAGCATGCTCTTGCAGGAATTGAAAACAATGCAGAAGAATCTCGCGACGATGGTTTCGCGGACTAAGGCAGCGACGGAGGTGATCGCCACCGCGGCGATGCAGATCGCCACCGGCAACGCCGACCTGTCGGCGCGCACGGAGTCGCAGGCGAGTTCTCTGGAAGAGACGGCCAGTTCGATGGAGGAACTGACCGCCACGGTCAAGCAGAACGCCGACAACGCCCGCCAGGCCAACCAG
>WNGH01000052.1_pt1 | contig 83733 bp, 65 predicted proteins | sample 5400631 | NCBI WGS metagenome assembly WNGH01 (sample SAMN13153373, study PRJNA577476) | soil metagenome | isolation source: 115 cm soil or saprolite under Garry oak tree replicate 1 | place: USA:California | collected 2016-06-15
TACCTTTTACATTGATAAATAACTATGGGCCTACTGAAAGCACAGTTGTGACTACCTCTGGACCTATATTGCCAACTGCCTATCCCAACGAGCCACCTTCTATAGGTCGACCTATTGATAATGTTCAGGTCTACATTCTGGATGAACATTTGCGGCAAGTGCCTGTCGGTGAGTCAGGCGAACTCTACATTGGCGGCGCAGGAGTAGCACAAGGCTATCTTAATCGCCCTGATCTGACTGCCGAACGCTTCCTTGCTGATCCCTTTAGTAGCGAGCCTCACGCACGCCTCTACAAGACAGGAGACAGGGTACACTATCTACCAGATGGACAAATAGCTTTCCTGGGACGGACGGACTACCAAATTAAAATTCGGGGTTATCGCATTGAGCCAGACGAAATTATGGCCGCCCTACATGAGCATCCGGCAGTCCAGACAAGTCTAGTCGTAGCACGAGAAGATATCCCTGGCGACAAACGCTTAGTGGCTTATCTGGTACTGGCACCGGAAGCCGAGGTCACAGCCAGAGATCTACAGGATATGCTGGCGACGAGCCTTCCTGACTATATGGTTCCCGCGACCTTCGTGGTGCTGGAAACACTGCCGCTCACAGCCAATGGCAAGATCGACCGTACCTCGTTGCCCGTACCAGACGCAATCAATACCTTACAAGATGAGGTCATAGTCGCACCCAGTACACCTACTGAAGAGCAGCTTATCAGCATCCTGGCTCCTCTCTTGAACCTGGAACAGGTGGGTATAGACGACAACTTCTTCATGCTTGGCGGACACTCTTTGCTGGGAACGCAGCTCATTGCACGCATAGCTGAGACCTTCGGTGTCACGCTTTCACTACGTACACTCTTTGATGCACCTACTATCCGGCAGTTAGCTGCTGAGATCGAGCAACGCCTCATTGCCCAAATAGAAGCAATGAGCGATGAGGAAGTACTACGCTTATTAGGTTAGATGGAGTACTTCAGACTACCTGACGCAGGGAGTAAGCGACATGACTATGCAGAAACAATCTTCTACAAGAACAAATAAACAGAATACTGTGTTGAGCCTGTATCATTTGCTCGATCCCGAAGTGCTGGCCAATCCCTACCCTTTGTATCAGCGTCTGCGTACTGAGGACCCAGTTCATTGGGATCCCTTCCTGCATGCATGGGTCGTAACACGCTACGCAGATGTGATTACGGTATTCCAGAAGTTCTCAGCGAAGCGCACTCCAACGCCTGAGCAACTCACCTCCCTTGGTCTATCAGCGTTGACGCCATTGGCACAAGTGATGGTACGTCAGATGTTGTTCCTTGATCCTCCCGATCATGGGCGCGTACGTGGTCTAGCTTCAAAGGCTTTTACTCCACGACGGGTGGAAGTCTTGCGCTCCCACATCCAGGACATCACCGCTAGCCTGCTCGATGCCGTACAGGATAAGGGGGAGATGGATATAATCGCCGATCTGGCTTACCCGTTGCCCGCCATTGTCACTGCTGAGTTGCTAGGTGTTCCAACCTCAGACTGGCAACAATTGACAGCATGGTCAGCCGATTTTGCCCAGGTGTTGGGCAACTTCCAACATAACCCCGACCATGCAGCAAAAGTGATACAGAGTCTGGAAGAGATGATCGTCTACTTCCGTGCCGCTATTCGCGAGAATGAGAGGCATCCCCGTGAAGGTCTTATCAATGCTCTCATGACTGCTGAACAGGATGGTGATCGACTCAGCGAAGACGAGGTAATTGCGAACACGATTGTCACGATGGTCGGCGGACAAGAGACAACGACCAACCTGATTGGTAACGGCACGCTCACACTACTCCGTCATCGCGATCAGCTTGAGAAACTGCGCTCTGATCTCTCTTTAGTTTCATCAGCAGTCGAAGAACTCCTGCGTTACGAAAGCCCTAGCCAACACACCGCTCGCCTGGCACCAGACGATGTGCAGCTTGGTGGAAAAACTATTCGGAAACGTCAGGCAGCCATTGCCGTCATGGGTGCAGCCAATCGTGATCCAGAACGCTTTCCCGATCCCGATCGATTGGATATCTGCCGTCCAGACAATCGGCACGTCGCCTTCGCATGGGCCAGTCATTTCTGCTTCGGCGCACCCCTGGCTCGTATCGAGGGACAAACGGCGTTTACAGCACTACTCCGGCGCATGCCTAACCTGAGCTTAAAACCCGGGCCGATTACCTGGCGAGAAAATCTAGGGCTACGGGGTCTCAGAGCCTTACCTGTAACATTTTAATATTACCTATTCTTAAATATATCACTGTAGGGGTCACTATTCGCATCGGAAATTACAACCGACAGAAGTGACTCCTGAACTTAATAAATATAAAGGCAACGGAATGCAAAAAACAACTGAACTTTCAGAGGCCAAGCGGGCTTTGCTTGCAAAATATATACGAGGTGAGGTCAAACAAGCTACAAAAAGTGTCGAACCTATTCCCAGGCGCGTTGATAGAGATACAGCACCACTCTCCTTCGGACAACAGCAAATGTGGCTTCTGGCACAACTGATCGGTGACATACCCGTCTATACGGAGTGCGTCACCATTCATCTGCCCGGTCCACTTGATGGTGCTATCCTTGAACGGAGCTTTAACGAAATTCTCAAGCGTCACGAAGCCTGGCGTACAAGCTTTCCAGTGATAGATGGACAGCCAGTGCAGAAAATCCATCCGCAGCTGACAATCTCGCTCCCTGTGGTAGATTTGCGACATTTGCCTGAGACAGAGCGTGAAGCCGAAGCTATACGGATGATGGAAGAGGATGCTAAGCAGCCCTTCGACCTCGTCAATGGCCCACTACTGCATCCCACATTAGTACGGTTGGGTGACGAGGATCATCGATTGTTTTTGACGTTGCACCATATCATCTTCGATGGTCATTCCTTGTATCAGGTATTTCTACCGGAGCTACGGACACTCTATGAAGCTTTCTTGATGGGCCACTGTTCGCCTTTGGCGGAGCTATCCATTCAGTATGCTGACTTTGCTTTGTGGCAACGGAATTCGCTACAAGGGGAAGTGCTGGAAGAGCAACTGGCTTACTGGAAGAAGCAATTAGCAGGCGTGCCGGAAGGTATAGCGTTGCCTACCGACCGCCCTCGCCCATCAGTGCCTACCTATCGCGGGGAGATGCTCCCCTTTGCGCTATCCAGGCAATTGACCGATGCCCTCAAGGCTCTAGGCCGCCGAGAAGAAGTGACACTGTATATGGTCCTGGTGGCAGCGTTCCAGACCATGCTCTATCGCTACACAGGACAAGATGATATTTTGCTGGGCATGGTGATATCGGACCGCAAGCGCCCAGAGTTACAGAAATTGATGGGCTTTTTCCTCAATACACTGGTGCTGCGGTCCAACTTGTCAGGTAATCCGACCTTTCGCGATCTGTTACAGCGCGTGCGCGAGGCCACACTTGAGGCGCAGGCGTATCCCGATGTGCCGTTTGAGCGTCTGGTCAAGGAGTTGCAGCCAGAGCGCACTGTGGGCCAGAACCCGCTCTTCCAGGTGACGATAACTATTGAACCTCCACTCACTCTGCTTCCCTCTGGCTGGACCCTGACCCAGATGGATGTCCCAACGCATACAGCGAAGTTCGATCTTTCCCTCGAACTCGATGACCGACCAGAAGGTCTCATTGGGCGCTTTGAGTACAATAGTGATTTATTCGATGCTGCGACCATCACGCGCCTCGTTGGACACTGGCAAACGCTCCTGAAAAGCATCGTAGTTGATTCCACCCAGCACATTGCGGAGTTGCCTCTCTTGACAGCGGCAGAACAGCAACAATTGCTGGTAGAGTGGAATGCCACTGCCACAGACTACCCCAAAGATAAGGGGATCCATCAGCTCTTTGAGGAACAGGTAGAGCGCACGCCTGATAGCATAGCCCTGGTCTTCGGCGAGCAGCAAATGACCTACAGGGAACTCAATGTGCGAGCTAATCAGCTCGCGCATTACTTGCGTCGTTTGGGAGTGGCTCCTGATGTCTTGGTGGGCATCTATATGGATCGCTCGTTCGAGTTGGCAGTGAGCGTTCTGGGCATTCTCAAGGCAGGAGGAGCATATGTGCCATTGGATCCGACTTATCCTGAGGAGCGACTGGCCTTCATGCTTGCCGATGCACAGATTTCTGTGCTACTGACGCAGGGGCAGCAACTAGTGGATGGATTACCCAGGCATCAGGCTCGTGTCCTCTGTGTAGACAGTGACTGGCAGATTATTGCCCAGGAGAACAAGACGAACCTGGATGGCAAAGTGAAAGGCGAGAATCTAGCCTATGTGATCTATACTTCAGGCTCAATGGGTAAACCTAAAGGTGTGATGATTTCCCACCACGCCATTTGTAATCATATGTTCTGGTCGCAATCATGCCTTCCCTTATCAGAGACAGATCGCATACATCAGAAGACGCCCTTTAGCTTTGATGCCTCAGTTTGGGAATTCTTCGCTCCCTTGCTGGCCGGGGCGCAACTCATTATAGCTCAACCAGGAAGACATCAGGATAGTGAATACCTCGTTGAGACGATTATCCATCATGGTGTCACGACCATAAAACTTGTGCCGTCCTTACTACGAGTCCTCCTGGAGCATCGGAATATCGAACAATGTACAAGCCTGCGGCGTGTGTTATGTGGTGCTGAAGAGATGCCTATCGATCTGCAAAGACTGTTCTACACACGACTAGCAGCGGACCTGTATAACCTTTATGGACCGACAGAGGCGACTATTGATGCGACGTACTGGTCTTGTCAGTCGGCGAGTACTGGGCAAAGGGTACCAATTGGTCATCCTATTGCTAACACACAGGTCTATATACTGAATGCACATCTGCACCTTGTTCCGGTGAATGTGCCAGGGGATTTGTATATCGGTGGAGACAGTCTGGCGCGAGGTTACCTTAATCGTCCAGAGCTTACGGCAGAGCGGTTCATTCGAGATCCCTTCAGTGATGAACCAGGGAAACGTCTGTACAAGACCGGCGATCTGGCCCGCTACAGATCGGATGGGGCAATAGAGTTTTTAGGACGCCTCGATCATCAAGTAAAACTGCGTGGCTTCCGTATCGAACTAGGGGAGATCGAAGCGGTACTCGGTCTGTATCCCGCTGTACGACAAGCTGTAGTCGTCGCCCGTGAGGATGTACCGGGCGATAAGCGATTGGTTGCCTATGTGGTTCTTCATGAAAAGCAGGCCATTACCCTTAGTGACTTGCAGGATCATGTGGCGAAACAATTGCCGAGTTATATGGTTCCCGCCGCCTTTGTTCTGCTAGAGGCTTTACCTCTCATGACCAATGGCAAAGTGGACCGACAAGCCTTACCAATACCTGATCAGGTGAGACCCGGACTGCAAGAGGCCTTTGTAGCACCCCGTACAGAAATTGAAGAGGCCGTAGCTCGATTCTGGTCACAAGTCCTCAGAATCGAGCGGATCGGCATCTATGATAACTTCTTTGTGTTGGGTGGGCACTCGTTGCTGGCCACCCAGGTGCTCTCTCGTCTTCGCGCAACCTTACAAGTAGACGTCTCTCTACGTCGCTTCTTTGAAGCTCCTACTGTTGCTGAACTGTCCCGAATTATCGAACAGCAGAAAGCGAGTGGTACCGAACGCCAAAAATCTGGTGGGCCTACGATCCGTGCTGTTTCTCGTGAGGCCCATCGTGTAAAGTTGTCTTCCATTCCAACGACGCTAGATAGTAGTAGTTCTCGCAACTAGAAGAAAAGTATGGCATAATGAATACATCGATGATTCACGATATTCCCTCAGAAAAAGAGGCCTTTGTCTTCCCTGCTTCCTTTAATCAGCAAAGCCTCTGGTTCCTTGATCGACTGGAGCCCAATAGTGCTATCTACAATATACCAATTTCTCTGCACCTGCGTATTCCGCTTAAAGTAAAGGTACTTGAGCAGAGCCTCAATACGATTATAGAGCGTCATGAAGTGTTGCGTACGACTCTGATCGCGGTAGATGGGCAACCTATGCAGGCCATCATTCCCGAACTTACTATAGAACTCCCGCTCGTAGATCTGTGCCACCTCTCTGCAACTGAACAGGAGGTTGAGACACTACGCCTAGCAACAAAGGAGGCGCAACGACCATTCGATCTGGCTCAAGGCCCATTACTGCGAGCGGCGTTACTGCAACTGGGAGCAGAAGAGTATGTGCTACTCTTGAACATCCACCACACCATCTTCGATGGATGGTCTACCGGGGTGCTTTTACGGGAACTCGTTATACTCTACGAAGCGTTCTCGAACAATCAACTCCCGTCTTTGCCAGAGTTACCCATTCAGTACGCTGATTATGCCATCTGGCAGCACGAGTGGTTGCAAGGGAACATACTGACAGAGCAGCTAGCCTATTGGAAACAGCAACTGGCAGGAGCCGCAACAGTGCTGGAATTGCCGACAGACCGTCCCCACCCATCGGTGCCTACGTATCGTGGAGCAATGCAGCCGTTCACTCTGTCGAAGCAGCTGACCGATGGCCTCAAGGCACTGAGTCAGCAGGAAGGCGTGACGCTCTATATGACGCTGGTAGGAGCGTTCCAGGTCCTCCTTCATCGTTACACCGGGCAGGATGACATTTTGCTTGGTTCGCCTGTGGCGGGTCGCACTCATGCTGAGACTGAAGACCTGATTGGCTTCTTCATCAATACGCTGGTCTTGCGGAGCGACCTGTCTGGCAATCCTCCGTTTCGTGAGCTGTTGAGGCAGGTACGCGAGGTGATTCTTGAGGCCCATGCTCATCAGGATGTCCCTTTCGAGTATCTGGTCAAAGAACTCCAACCAGAACGCAATTTGGGCCAGAATCCGCTTTTCCAGGCATTGCTGACGCTTAATCCTCCTTCGCCCTCCTTGCCGTATGGGTGGAACCTCAGTAGTATGGATGTTCAGACCAATACCTCCAAGTTCGACCTATCTATCCTGGCTAAAGATGGACCGGGAGGTCTCTTCGGTTGCTTCGAGTACAGTACCGACCTGTTTGATGCAGCAACCATCAAGCGACTGGTGGGACACTGGCAGACATTACTTGAGAGTATCGCAGCTCATCCTGAGCAACACATCGCTGAACTGTCACTGTTGACAGAGGCAGAGCAGCATGCACAGCTAGTAAAGTGGAATAACACGGCGAGAGCCTACCCCAAGGATAAGGGTATCCATCAGCTCTTTGAGGAACAGGTGAAACGCACACCGGATGCCATAGCCCTGATTTTTAGAGAACAGCGCATGACTTACTGGGACCTCAATGTTCGTGCTAACCAACTTGCACATCGTTTGCAGCAATTGAACGTAGGTGCTGATGTGTTAGTAGGCATCTATATGGATCGCTCGTTCGAGATGGCGATCAGTATCCTAGGTATTCTCAAGGCAGGTGGAGCGTATTTACCTTTGGATCCGACTTATCCTAAAGAGCGCTTGGCCTTCATGCTCGCTGATGCAGAGGTGCCAGTATTGCTGACGCAGCGGCAGAAATTGGTAGATGGGCTACCCGCTCATACGGCTCACGTTATCTGTGTGGATACGGACTGGTCATCTCTTAGCCAGGAGAACGATACGAATCTGAACAACAAGGTGAAAGGTGAGCAACTTGCCTATGTCATCTATACATCAGGTTCGACAGGTAAGCCCAAAGGGGTAATGATTTCTCATCATGCCATTTGCAATCACATGCTTTGGTCACAAGAATGTATCCCCTTATCAAAGCGGGATCGAGTGCTGCAAAAGACGCCTTTAAGCTTTGATGCCTCAGTTTGGGAGTTCTTCGCTCCATTGCTAGCTGGAGCACAGTTAATTATAGCTCAACCAGGAAAGCACCAGGACAGCGAATATCTCATCGAAACGATTATTCATCATGGGGTCACAACTGTAAAGCTTGTGCCATCCTTACTACGCGTCCTCTTGGAGAACCGGGAGATTAAGCGTTGTACGAGCCTGCAACGTGTCTTATGTGGTGCTGAGGAGATGCCCATTGATCTCCAAAGGCTCTTCTACACTCGCCTAACTGCCAATCTGTGTAATCTCTATGGCCCAACGGAAGCTACCATTGATGCCACATACTGGTCCTGTAAGCCAGAGGGCACGAGCCACAGGGTGCCAATTGGTCACCCTATTGCTAATACACAGATCTATATTCTGAACAGTCAGTTGCAGCCAGTGCCGGTAAATGTGCCAGGAGATTTGTATATTGGTGGAGACTGTCTGGCCCAAGGCTATCTCAACCGTCCAGAGCTTACGGCAGAGCGGTTCATTTCGCATCTCTTCAGCAATGAGCCAAAGGCACGCCTATATAAGACAGGTGATCTTGCCCGATACCGGGGGGATGGTGCTATCGAGTTTTTGGGACGCGTCGACCATCAAGTGAAGCTACGTGGGTTCCGTATTGAGCTGGGTGAAATTGAGGCAGTACTTCGGCAGCATACAGATGTGCATGAGGCAGTTGTGGTGACGCGGGAAGATACTCCAGATAATAAATATCTGGTAGCATACATTGTTGTAGCTCAACAACAATCCGCTACACTTAGCAGCATACAAAGCTCTTTAAAAGAGAAGCTGCCTTCATATATGATACCTTCAACCTTTGTCATACTCGATGCACTTCCCCTAACACCTAGTGGCAAAATAGATCGTCGTGCCTTACCCGCTCCCGATGCATCCAACCGCACAGTGGAAGAAAGCTTTGTCGCCCCAACCCTGACGCAGCATTACCAGTTGATCAAGATTTGGGAAGAATTGTTGGACGCACGACCTATCGGCATCAGGGATAACTTTTTCTTGTTAGGAGGACACTCTTTACTTGCGACACGCCTTGTGGCTCGCATTCAACAGGTGTTTGGCAAAAAGATTTCTCTCGCTACGCTCTTTGCTGGTCCAACTATAGAACACCTGACTAAAGCTCTCCAGCAGCGTGAAGAAACAGTTCCACCATCGCCCATAATGGCGGTCCAGACAGGTGGAACCCGCCGTCCTTTTTTCTTTTTGCATGGAGCTTATAAAGCTGGTGCCTTCTATTGCTTTCCGCTAGCACATGAACTGGGAGCAGACCAACCATTTTATGCGATTGACCCGTATAAGTTCCAAGATGTGACTGCCTTCCCCACCTTAGAGGCGATAGCTGCTGCTCACATTGAGAAGCTGCGTAGCATTCAGCCAGAGGGTCCGTACCTGCTGGGTGGCTTCTGCAATGGGGGCCTTTTCGCCTATGAAATGGCCCGGCAACTTCGTGCTCAGGGGCAGGCAGTTGACTTACTGGTCTTGATGGAGCCTACTCCTGTTGCCTCTTACAAACCGCCGCGTCGTGCCGTCAATTTCATTGGTAATCTGCTACACCTTGACCAGGATACTCAAGTCTATGGGTTTCTCTGGCCGCAGCACATATATAAATATCTGCTCCACCTGTATAGATATGTCTGCTATCCACACTACAGGCCATTATTAGAAACCGAGCTAAAGCCAGAGCAGGTACATGCTGAGGGCACGATCGTTGCGGCACTGAAAGCACTCTATGAACAAAAGGTTGGCCTGGGCATCGAACGTTTGAGAGCCAAGGAAGAGATAGAATCAGAGCGCAGAAGTGGCAAAGCCAGATTTACCCTTCCAAAGCTTCATTCGATTTTCCCAGATGCGCTTTTCCCACCAGCTAAAGCCCTGCACCGTGATTGGGGAGGACTATTTCACTGGACAGCTTCAGTTTATGTGCCAGGCTTTTATCCTGGCAAGAGCACATTCTTTTTCTTTGAGGATAGCAAGGAATGGTATCGCTACCGTGAGCCATGGCGCAAATTAGCAACAATGCAAGACAAGGAGGTAGAGATACATACGCTTCCCGGCACGCATGACACCTGTAAGACTACCTACTTACCTAAGCTGGCAGACTGTTTGCGCGAATGCCTCGATAAGGCCCAAACAACACAGTCAAGCTGAGGTCGGTACCTATGATACCCTTTTCGCTTGAAACTTATAAAGGCAGTTATATATGGACGAAAACGAACTATATCCACGGATAAGTGTCATTATTCCGGCACGGAACGAAGCCCAAAATCTTCCGTTCGTGTTACCATACATTCCACCTATCGTCAGTGAGGTGATTCTGGTTGACGGACACTCTACTGACAACACTATCGCTGTAGCACAGCAATTGTTACCTACTATCCGTGTGATCCAACAGAGTGGTCGAGGGAAGGGTGATGCTCTACGAACTGGTGTTGCGGCCAGCACTGGCAAGATCATCGTCACCCTGGATGCCGATGGCTCAGCCAAACCCGATGAGATTCCACGCTTTGTGGAAGCACTAATAGAAGGATATGACTTTGCTAAAGGTTCGCGCTTTCTTCCCGGCGGAGGTAGCGACGATATTACATGGCTTCGCCAACTGGGAAACTACTGGCTGTGCAAATTAGTTAATACCCTTTTTGGTACACGCTTCACTGACCTATGCTATGGTTACAATGCCTTTTGGAAATACTGCTTTGAGCAGGTATACATTGAGTGTGATGGCTTTGAAGTCGAGACGCTTATCAACCTGCGTATGCATAAGTACGAAATGAGCATCGCCGAAGTTCCCAGCTTTGAATACCGACGTCGCTATGGTCAGAGCAATCTGCGTACCTTCCGTGATGGGTGGCGCGTCTTAAGAACGATTATGCAAGAGCGAGGTACACCTGCAGTACGACTCCTCCAGTCACGCCATACTACACCTCTCTTCAGGATCACCAAGCAAGCAACAGCACCACTTAAAAAAGTAACACTCTAATTCATGCCTGTAGGAAAGGTTTGTATCATAATGGATGTGCAGTTCAAAAACAGAAAAATACCTATTCTGATGTATCACAGTATTTCGCAGCACGTTGCCCCCAAATTCAAAGCCTTTGCAGTGCCACCAGCATTGTTCACGGAGCACATGGCTTATCTGCATCAGCACGCATTTACCCCTATTACCGTCACGCAGTTTATCCATGCTCTCCCTCAGAATGGCTCTGTACTGCCTGAGCGTCCTGTGATTTTAACGTTCGATGATGGTTTTGCCGACTTCTTTACTCATGCATTGCCGATCCTCCGACACTACAGCTTTACGGCAACACTTTACGTGACAACGGCGTTCATCAATGGCACAAGCCGTTGGTTGCAACGTGAGGGAGAGGCGAACCGTCTTATGCTTACGTGGGAGCAATTATGTGAAATTCGTGACTATGGCATTGAGTGCGGTGCGCACAGCCATTCTCACCCTCAGCTTGATACGCTGCCCCCGGCAGCAGTTCAACGCGAAATAGTGCAAAGCAAAGAGATATTAGAAGAGCACTTGGAAAGTAACATTACCAGTTTCGCCTACCCCTTTGGCTACTCTACGCCAGCCATACGACAGCAGGTACGGGACGCAGGCTACACTTCGGCCTGTGCTGTCAAATTTGCACTCAGTTCGGTCAGGGCAGCATCTGACGATCCCTTTGCTTTAGCACGCTTACTAGTTCAGCCTGACACAAATATCGATACGTTTGCGGCATTACTGAGGGGGCAAGGAACATCGGTGTTCACAAAGATGTATCTACGCGCTCGCACACCGACGTGGCAAATACTCCGGCGTGGCTCTGCCTCATTGACGCGCCGCCTCCAGGAGGTGAAGGTCCAATGATAGAGACAGTAGACCAAACTCTCGATACTTCGGTCATTATCTGTGCTTATACAGAGGAACGCTGGCACGATCTCGTGGCCGCCGTACAATCACTCAAACAGCAAAGCACGGCTCCGTGCGAAATCATTGTGGTAATCGATCACAATCCTACTTTGCTCGCACGTGTGCAAGTGCATCTCACAGATATCATCGCAATTGAGAATCGTGAGCGGCAAGGGTTGTCCGGTGCACGCAACAGTGGTATAGCTGTAGCACAGGGAAAGCTCATCGCTTTTCTAGATGACGACGCGGTGGCAGAGCCAGATTGGCTCACCTGCCTTGGCCGCTGCTTTGCTGATCCACGGGTGCTAGGAGTTGGTGGCAAAGTTGAGCCATTGTGGTTAAGCAAACGGCCGGCTTGGTTTCCAGAAGAATTTTACTGGGTGGTGGGTTGCAGTTATCGGGGTCTGCCTGAAACTCTGGCAGTAGTACGCAATCCTTATGGCGGTTGCACCTGCTATCGACGCGAAATGTTTGAAACCGTTGGAGGGTTCAGAAACGATATCGGGCGTGTGGGCAAACGTCCATTGGGCTGTGAAGAAACAGAACTCTGTATCCGAGCGAAGCAACATTGGCCTCAAAAAATCTTTCTCTATGAGCCACGTGCCAAAATTCATCATCGCGTTCCGACATCTCGTCTCTATTGGCACTACTTTCGCTCACGCTGCTATGCCGAAGGTCACTCCAAGGCAGTCGTGTCAGGCTATGTAGGGGCCAAAGATGGCCTTGCATCTGAACGTTCCTATATACGTCGCACATTACCGCAAGGGATTGTGCATGGCATAAGTGATGCTTTTGTGCATCACGATATGGGTGGCCTCCTACGCGCTGGAACTATCGTAGCTGGATTAGCGGTAACAACATGGGGCTATCTGACAGGAAGAATCTTGTCACAGACAGCCAGAGTAAAACGCATGATTGCACGAGAAGAGGAAAAACACCACCAAACAGAAATAATGTGGTCTCCCATGGCTGAACTGAGAGAGATACCCAAATATAGTAAATAAAGCATATGCTCTTCATTATAAGAAAGGTAACACTCTTGTTTGTAAGTAAACCAAAAACTGCCAATACGACGCATTTGGCATCAAACTATACACCAATGCGTATCTTAGAAATTGAGCTAGGGCAGCCACTTCTTCCAGTCTCTGCTGTTGACGAGAAGACCGGTCGCTCTTATGAGTGCGCTCTCTGCCTCGTTCGCCTCCACACTCAACCACTGGGTACGATCACATTACATCTGAACAAGGGTGAAAGGGATTCATGTGAGTATGCACAGCACATATGGAACAGCTTTAGTGTGAAGATTAATGAACACTTGCACCAGGATGGCTTGCCTCCCGTGACGGAACTCGACGCAGCCGGACTCTGTAATTCCAGCACTCCCCTCTGTATGGAGCAGCGCAAGGAATTTTTCACCCATGCCCCATTCGTGAGCGTCATCGTCTCAACTCGTGACCGACCTGAGCGACTACAGTGCTGCTTGCGCTCGCTTATGTCCTTACACTATCCGCATTATGAAGTCATCATTGTAGATAATGCACCGACGACAAACGCAACTGCTGATCTCATCCAACAGACCTATCGCGACTTGTCATGGGTACACTATATACGTGAAGATCTTCCAGGTGCCTCCCGCGCACGCAATCGCGGTATTATGGCAGCACAGGGAGAGATATTGGCTTTTACCGACGACGATGTGATAGTCGATCCTTACTGGTTAATTGAACTGGTACGCGCTTTCAACGTTGCCGACGATGTGGCCTGCGTTACTGGCTTGACTCTACCACTAGAACTTGAAACGCCAGCACAGTTCTGGTTCGAGGATCATGACGGGCTTAGCGAAAGGTTTACCCACCGCATCTTCGATATGGCAGAGCATCATCCGAAGACGCCTTTATACCCCTACACAACAGGACAGTTTGGTACCGGCGCAAGTATGGCCTTTACAGCGGCATTCCTGCGTAGCATTAATGGCTTTGATCCGGCTCTTGGGCCGGGTAGTCGAGCACCTGCTGGCGAAGAACTGGCCCTATTCTTTCAAGTAGTCACACGAGGTTTTAAGGTCGTCTACACACCCGCATCGGTGCTCTATCACCTTCACCGCCGTGACTACACGATCCTGCGTCAGCAAATGTACAACTATGGTATTGGATTAACAGCTTATCTCACGAAGATTATGCTTGATAATCCCCATCGCCTGTTCGAGCTGATCGCCAAAGTGCCTTATGGCCTGTATTTCAGCTTGAGTTCTCAATCACCAAAGAATAGTAAGAAATCAACACACTATCCGAAAGACTTGACAATGATTGAGTTAAAAGGGATGTTGTACGGACCATTTGCCTATTTACAGAGTCGGTAAACGCAATGGTTGTTTTCAGAGGAAGTGAGTACGGTGAAAAGATTACTCTATCAATGGATTAAAGCTAATAGTTCCATGTTTATCAATGCCGGGTCATTAGTCGCGACAACAGCAGTAACGGCAGTGCTTGGATTCGTATATTGGTGGTTAGCAGCACGAGAGTTTACGCCTGAAACTGTTGGCTTTGCCTCCGCAGCCATCTCAGCAATGACGCTACTTGGCAGTATTTGTGTATTGGGCTTCGGAACCCTCTTGATCGGCGAGTTGCCGCGTCATCCAGGCAAAGAAATGTCGCTCATTAGTGCTGCCTTGATCCTGGTTGGAGTAGTGGGGGGATGCGCCGGTATTGTATACCCGGCTGTAGCTCCCCTCATCTCATCTGACTTCCAGCCGTTACGGGCCAACATCGAGGACATACTGCTTTTCGCGGCTGGTGTTAGCCTCACTGCCATCACTTTAGTCGTTGATCAGGCCCTTATTGGAGTTCTTCGAGGTGAACTGCAATTCTGGCGCAACACACTATTCGCTATCGTCAAACTGATTGCCCTCTTTATGGTTGGCCTCTGGCTCTCGCATACCGTAGGGCTGACGATTTACACAACATGGACCATCGGTAATGCTCTCTCATTGGTAGCTCTCGCCGCCTTCATGATATGGAAGAAGGGATGGTCCGGCAGAAGCTATCTGCCACACTGGGGATTGCTACGAAAGCTGAAGGTAGCGGCTATAAAACATCACATGCTCAATTTGATACTTCAGGTTCCGACCTTAGTATTGCCGATACTAGTTACGATCATGCTCTCAGTGAAAGCGAATGCCTGGTTTTACGTTGCCTGGACAATTACAAGTTTCGTGTCTGTTGGTACACGCGCTCTAACCACTGTACTCTATGCTATAAGTTCAGCGGAGCGGAATACATTGCCCCACAAGGCACGGCTGGTACTGGGCTTTGCATTTATAACATGCTTGCTGGCAAACTGCGTATTGCAACTGGGTAGCAGCCAGATACTGGAGCTCTTCGGCCATACATATGCTGAAGAGGCATCGTGGTGCTTACGCATTTTGAGCCTGGCAGCTTTTCCGTTCATCATCAAGAGCCTCTATATAGCCATATGCCGTGTTGAAAATCGCTTAGTGAGTGCTATGTTATTCCTGACGGTCTGTGGTCTTTTTGAATTGGTGTTTGTAACAACAGGTGCGCATCTCGCAGGTTTAATAGGGCTAAGTTTGGGCTGGCTGATTGCCGTGTGTATTGAGGCAATCTTTATGTTTAGTACAGTATACAAAGTCATCCGCTTCACAGGTACTCAGCAGGACGCCTCTACACAAACAGCCACGCAGCCAGACTACGTAGAGCAAAACGTGCTAATAAGTGCTGTGAGCAAGAGGCAAGACTCATGATAAGTGGGAGGCAATTATGCGTATTTTAATGCTTGCACAGTTCTACCGGCCCTTGATTGGCGGTGAAGAACGCTATGTGCGCGATCTCAGTATCGAGTTTGTAGCACGGGGACATGAGGTCGCTGTTGCCACCCTATGGCAAGAGGGCACACCAACATTTGAGTATGATCAGGGTGTGCGTGTCTATCGTATCCCTGCCTCAATGCAACGCATGGACGCAGTTTTCAGCGAAAAAGCCCGTCGACACGCACCTCCGTTCCCCGACCCGGAGGTTGCATGGGCACTACGTCGCATCATTATGCGTGAACGCCCTGACATTGTCCACGCCCATAACTGGATGGTGCATTCTTTTACACCCTTAAAAATGTGGAGTAAAGCCAAACTTGTTGTGACTCTTCACGATTGCAGCCTCATTTGTGCCAAACAAGATGTCGAGTATCATGGAGCAGTGTGTAACGGCCCTGGCTTAATAAAGTGTCTAGAATGTGCAACTGGACATTATGGTGTTGCCAGAGGAGTGCCCATTACGCTAGCCAATTGGATCGGGACAAAGATAGAACATCACACTGTCGATATGTTCCTGCCTGTTAGCCGGGCAGTTGCCCAGACTACTCAACTCGCCAGCCAACGCGTACCCTATCAAGTAATACCGAACTTCGTCCCAGACAATTTGGGCCAGTCGCACGATGATGCAGACCCACACTTGGCACAACTGCCAAAGGATGGCTATCTTCTTTTTGTCGGTGATATGGGACGAGGCAAGGGAGAAGATGTGCTGCTGCGAGCCTATACTGAAATGGCAAACGAGGTACCACTGGTATTCATAGGACGTCCGGTGGCCAGTTTCTCTGAAAACGTGCCACCTAACGTTCACATTTTACAAAGCTGGCCTCATGCCGCTGTCATGAGTGCCTGGGGTCGCAGCACCATTGCCCTGACACCTTCGACCTGTTTTGATTCCTGCCCGACTGTAGCACTGGAGGCGATGGCAATGGAACGTCCCGTCATTGCTTCACGTATAGGCGGTCTACCCGATATTGTTGTTGATGGTGAGACCGGCTTCCTTGTTCCACCCGGTGACGAGCGAGGGTTGCGCGAGGCGATACAGCGTCTGTTACATGATCCAGAATTACAAAGGCGCATGGGAAGGAGCGGCAAGCAAAGAGTTGCCGAGTTCCAGGCCAGCACAGTCGTACCACGTATAGAGCAAGTCTATCAAGAGCTTGTGCAGCATGATATCTTAAAGGAGAAACATGATGATCATCACTTGGATACTAGAGATGCAGCGACTCACGAAGCCGTCGTATAGTAGCGATACACCTTGCGGTCATCATCTGTACCTGTTGAATAAAAGCTATGTAACATGCTATGTTATCCATTATGAGAAATACGATCCAATATTGCCCACTCTGTAACACAGAGAACCCGAGCAATGCCGAGTTCTGTGCATATTGTGGATATGATCTTCACGATCCAGTCACAATGAAAAGAGTGGCCATACAGCCCGAAGACACAATCGTCGTTAAAAAGGTTGAGGTGAAAGAGCCGTTAGCATCAGTGGATGCACCACCTCATAGTATTTCCTCGCCTCCCTTACCTAGCGCTACTCTCATAATTAAAATTGTGGGAAAACTACCAATTCCTCTACAACATCTCATCGCGGCAATACTTATGCGAGGGCGAGACGCTCAACCAGAAGTATCCCTCAGCAGCTATCAAAAGGCAGAGGCATCACTACCTACCACTTTGGGATGGCTGCCAATGCTAACACTCATCGGTACATGTGGGGTGTTCTTAGTAGCTTATGCCTGTACCGATGCACGTAACAATGGAAAAGGGGCAGATTTCTTTTTCTGGCTGGGCTTGCTCCTTATTTTTGTGCCGCCTGTCGTACGACTTCTCTCGCCAGTCGCATCGCGCTTTGAGCGTATTAGCCTGCTCTGTGTTGTCGGGCTCTGTTTGTATCTCGTGAATGTGAGCTTTAGCCCACTTTACTTTTCCTCTTTTGACGAACTTCTGCACTGGCGTACGGCCAACGATATTATCAACAGTGGACATCTCTTCACTACAAATGTCTTGCTCCCTGTCGGTCCTTTTTACCCTGGTCTGGAAATTGTCACCAATGCCTTCGCCAGACTGAGTGGACTGAACACATTTATTGCTGGGCTTGTCGTTGTAGGCGTAGCACGTCTAGTCATAATTTTATCGCTTTTTCTGCTTTATGAACTCATCATGAAATCAGCACGTATGGCTGGGCTTGCACTGATCCTCTATATAGCTAATCCGCACTTTCTCTTTTTTGATGCACAATTTTCTTATGAATCTCTGGCACTTTCACTTGCTACAGCCATATTGTTTGTCATAGCACGCCAGGAAACACTACACAATGACCAACGCAGGCTCATGCTTACGACATGGTTCCTTTTAGGAGCGGTAGTCGTAACGCACCATGTGACAGACTTTATCTTCGAAGGATTTCTTCTGCTTTGGGTGCTAACCAATGCATTTCGACGTCTTGCTCGCATCCATAAGTCGAATAAACAGTCGGAAGCACTGCCAAGAGAACAACGCCTGTGGTCACCGCTCCTCTGGACAGCTCTCTTCGGAGTAATCACGTCTTTGGCATGGATAAATTTGCCTGGAAATCCAGTTTTCGATTATCTCTCCACATCTTTTACACAGCTTCTCAATCAGATTGAGCATCTACTAAATCATAGCAGTGGGCGACAGCTTTTCGTCGATTACACCGGGCAGGTGACCCCTCTATGGGAGCGGTTGATGGCACTTTCTTCTGTGGCCCTCATCTCATTATGCCTGCCATTTGGTCTACTCTGCCTCTGGCTTCGCTATCGCTTCAGCGCTCTTGTCTCTATGTTCAGCATCGTCGCGCTCCTCTATCCTTTCATTCAAGTTATTCGCCTCACAAACTCCGGTGGCGAAATTTCAGATCGAGCATCAGCATTTATTTTCATCCCTCTCGCCTGTGTGTTAGCTATCTTCATCACTCAATTCTGGCCTATCCGCAAGCTCAATTGGCAGCATACTTCATTGATCACCCTCGCCATATCAGTTGTATTCGTGGGCAGTATCATTTTAGGAAACGGTCCGGCTGAGGCTATTCTGCCCGGTCCTTATCAAGTCGTTGCCGATGGCCGTTCTATTGAGCCAGAGGGGATACAATCGGCGATGTGGACATATACGTATCTTGGTCCTAATAACCGCATGGACACTGATCGTATCAACCGCTTATTAATGAGCGTTTATGGTGATCAGCGTCTTGTAACTCCCATTGATGACAAGATAGATGAAGAAGCGATTTTCTTCTCATCAAATTTAGGCCCCTATGAAATCTCAGCTCTACAGCAAGCCAAACTGCACTATCTTGTCGTCGATCTACGTCTCAGCCAGGGACTGCCGTATGTTGGATTCTATTTTGATTCAGGAGAAGTTGATGCTTTCCAGCGCACCACTCCCCTTGATATACGTGCTCTTACAAAATTTAATACCGTACCAGGGATCAATCGCGTCTATGATAGTGGTGACATCGTGATTTACGATGTAGGGGGGCTGAGCAATGCGCCGAAAAAACCGTGACTTGATGGTGACGGCCATCATTGCCTCGTTGAATATCATATGGACCTTGCTTCCCAATCGCCCTATTGTGATCGGGGTCATCCTGACAATGCCACTCGTCTTCTTCTTGCCTGGCTATATCCTCACTGAGGCTTTGTTCTCCAAACGCACTCTTATCGCCTCGCATCATCTTGTGCTCAGTTTAGCCCTGAGTATGGCAATCGATATCATCGGTGGCCTCATTCTGAATGTGCTACCCATAGGATTACAGACTCTATCGTGGGCAGGACTGCTGGGGCTACTGACGATAGTGTTAGCTATACTGGTCGCCTATCTCCGTCGTGGTAAGCAGGTAAATGGCATAAAACCAGAGAGGCTACGGATCACTGCCCGTCAAATCCTCTTATTTGGATTGGCGATTATAGTAGCGATACTCTCTATGCTCTATGCCGCTCTCGGCGTAGTGCAACAACCACATCCAGGTTTCACACAATTGTGGATGTTGCCCACAGTTCAGGCGGGCAAAAGCTGTACAGTACGTCTGGGAGTACGCAGTTTTGAGAAAACGTCCGTCGCCTATCGTGTCACGATAACCATCAACGGAACACAAGTTATCCCATCATCTCTAGTCGTGCTGACCCCCCAACAAGAATGGCAGCAATTGCTGCCAATCGCTCCGGGTCCTGTTAACCAGATGTATGTCGAAGCTAACCTTTACCGCTTAGATAAACCACAGAACGTGTATCGCAATGTTCATGTGACACTTTCCAATTTGCCGGTCAGCAAAGATGGCAAAACGCGACAATGTGGCATCGTGCAGACCTCGTCTGCAGCAACCCTCATCAGCAAGGAAAATGGAGCACTACAACAGTTTATGGGCCTTAGAGCATTCCTTCTCTATGCTCATGATGACACGTACAACTACCCAGGGATCGATGGCTTTGATACAATAAAAGCATGAGGTGAAAACTCTTGTATATATGGATAGAGACGTTTATTGCAGCCTGCTTCTACTATAGTGGTCTCATAAAGCTCGTCTGTTGGTGGAAACAGCGAACAAACCCATCTTTAGTTATCCTCTGTTACCATCGTGCCACTGGAGGCACCTTGCGAAAGCATCTACTCTACTTGCGTCGTCACTATCGTGTGCTTCATCTAGAAACTGCGTTGGCAGAACTCTACACACTAGATACAAGTCGACAACCAACGAAAGATCGGCGCACACCGCTTGTGTTGACCTTCGACGATGGCTACTACGATAATTACATACACGGCTTCGCCCTTGCTCAGGAGTTGCAGGTGCCTATCACTATCTTTCTCGTTCCCGATTACATCGAAAGCGGGAAACGTTTCTGGTGGCAGGAGCCTGAGTATCTACTACATCACACTCAGGTGAGCAAGGTCACGTTAGAAGGATGTACCTATTGCTTGGATACAGTAGCCGAGCGAAAAGCATTGACGCAGGCAATTGATATGCGTATACGCAATGCGCCCTCGGTTGCAGAGCGCGAGCAGTTCATTGCCTCCGTTCATATGTTGCTCAAGGTAGAGGCTGCCTCTTCAGCGACTATAGCTGCAGAGAGAGCTGCTTTGCCCGTCACATGGGCAGAGGTGCGGGAAATGGAGCAGAGTGGTTGGGTTTCATTTGGCGCACACACTATGCATCATCCCATTCTGGCCTATCTAGCTGATCCTGGGGAAATAGAATACGAGGTACAAGAGTGTAAATTGGTGCTGGAACGCCAGTTAGGCCATCCAGTAGCTACCTTTGCCTATCCAGTTGGACAAGATGAACATATTGGAGAACACGCCGTACATGCCGTACAACAAGCCGGGTACAACTGGGCTGTAACAGCCATACACGGCTTCAATAGTCCACAAAGCAATCCTTATCTCTTGCGGCGTGTCGATGTAGATATCGATCAGCATTGGCTGCGCATAGCCGTTAAAGCATGCGGTTTATGGGCTATCTTTACTCATCTATGCCAATTGCCAATAACGCTCTACCAAAAAGGTCTTAAGAACAAACGCTAGAGAGCATCTTCCCTAATTATGTAATCGTTACCTCTCCCAGATCGGGATTCCATTCATGATCACTCATATTATTCCATACCAACTTAACATACGTTACGTGCGACAGATTATTCAGCGTGTAAACGTACTCCTGCCAGTTACCACCAAGACTATTGATAATCGGTGTAGTAAGTATCCATTTGTTGCCGTCGAACGAGGTAAAGAGAGAAAGATATACTACGGGCTCATTGGGCCAGTAGTAAGTGATCGCCTGAAACGAGGTCATATTGGCCTTTTGCCAGATGATGTATTCATGAGTTGTTGTCGTCCTGATCACACGCGAGGTATCGCCTTGCATATACTGGGAATTGGTAGTATCGAAGCTCAAATTACTACTATGCTCATGGATCTTACTCCAATCATTCAAATTGTCAATGAGCATCCCCTTCGAACCTGCTTGGTAGGCACTGGTGGGGCTACCGGCTACCCCTACTATGTTATAGGCGATTACTCTATACCACAAAGGTCCCGTCGGGGGTGTCTCATCCACCCAAGGAGTATTCAAGTCTGTCGCACATTTATTACAAATGACCTCCCACGGTCCGTTAGCACTCACGGTAGAGCGTTCTACTGTATAACTGGCAGCCAGTGCTGTTCCTCGCCATATCAGCACATTATGTGAACCCTCTCTGACAACTACACTCAACAGAGGAGTACCAGGAACGATGTAGGGAGGCACCTGTTGCTGCCTCATTCTGTAGGCATGGATCCGCAGTTCCTGTACGGCAGTTCTCATTGCTGGCGTATCACCGGGAAAATGCAACGTGTATTGCGGCTCGTTGCTGGTATAGCCATACTGGTCATTGTGGGACCAGAGTTCCCAGAAAGTATCGCCAGCGATGACAGAATTGGACTCGATGGTAGTCAGGAAACTTTGTAGCTTATCTCCACCATCGGCCTCATTCCAATCATATTCGCCGACATAGAAGGCTTTATCAGCCCTTCGCGCTATATCAGCCTCTTCTGTAACCTTAGCCACTGACATAGGATAATAGTGACTTGAGACCATATCGATATGAGTCAACTGATCGGCATTCGGGTCTACTCCACCTCTACCGTCTATCACTAGATGGTTGCTATCAATACTTTTGATGTACGTTGAGATCGTCTGCGTCCAACTGTGAGGAGGCACTAACTCGTTGCCTGTCTCCCATGCCATGATCGTCGGATCGTTCTTGTACGCAACACCTGTATAGACATTGACATGATTGAGCAGCGTACTGATATACTTCTCAAAATCACTAATTACCTGATCATTATAGTAGAACTGATTCTCCTCGGAGATACCTCGCCAGTCCGTGAAATTATGTTTGCCACCAGCAGGAAAGTGCCAGTTGTCTGTCAAAGGAATTACCAAGCGCAGACCCCGCTCCTTGGCAGCCTGAATGACATAATCGTCATGAGCAAGCGCAGTAGCATTAAATACGCCCAGAGTTGGCTCGATACAGTTAGCACACCCGGTAGAAATGCCCAGATCGTGAGAACGTATGACCGTTGCCCCCATCTCTTTGGCCGCATCAAGCCCATCATCCACTCGAAATTGCGAGGGATAGTTCGTGGAGTCATCCAGAGCTAGCCAATGCATATTTGCTCCCGCGAAACGGAAGGGACGTCCATCAAGCATCAACTGCGTACCGGAGCGCTTCACGAAGCTATTCATGTCCTGCGAAGTTGCTGGCAACGGCGTACCGGTCCTTGCTGGCGAAGAAGAGAGGGGGGGAGCGCATCCTATACCAAAGAAGATATAGACCAGTACCATCACCAAACTCATAATAGGACAAGCTTGTATATGGCTATTTCTGCTCGCATTCATAATAATCACACCCCTAATAAATATGCTTCTGCTTATACACTCACTTACACCAAACTATTATACCATGCTCTTCGCCACGCAAAGACTAATAAGTACTGCAATTAGCTGCCTGAGTTCATCAAAAGGAGCGAAGATTCCATTAGTGTGCATAGGCTCTCCATCCTTCAGGGTGATTGTAGGGACGTGATTGATCGCGTCCAAGGGGTGGGGAACAGGCAGGCCGAGGCCCCGCCCCTTGGACGCGATCAATCACGTCCCTACGGATATATGCCGTGTTTCACCCCCCAAGGACGGAGAGCCTGCGCATATTCGGACTTGCAATACCCATCTATCATTACGTATAGTGTGGTCAGAAAGGTATCACAGGAAACTTCTAAGTTAGGAGGTAAGTGATAGTATTGCATAATATACCCTAATGTGTTACAATGTGTATATGAGTAACACATATAGCCCGCAAGAGTTTGGGCAACTGATCGGACGCAAAACCAAAACCTTACAGAAGTGGGATCGTGAAGGCAAACTCAAAGCCCATCGCGCTCCCAACAATCGGCGGTTCTACACTCATGACCAGTACTTAGAGTACATGGGACTCAAGGCAGGGGAAAGGGGGAAAACGATTGTCTATGCCAGAGTGTCAACCGTTGCTCAAAAACCCGATCTTGCTAATCAGGTTGCAGCACTCAAAACATACTGTGCTGAGAAGTCTCTCATCGTTGATGAGTGGTTACAGGATATTGGAAGCGGACTCAACTACAAGCGCAAGCAGTTCAATCGACTCATGGAGATGGTTGAACTGGGGCAAGTGAGACGCATTGTGATAGCCCATCGAGATCGGTTAGTGCGCTTTGGCTATTGCTGGTTTGAGTCTTTTTGTGAGCGACATAACACCGAACTGGTGGTCATCAATGGTGAGACCTTCTCGCCTGAGCAAGAAATGGTGCAAGACTTGATCGCTGTCACAACGGTTTTTTCTGCCAGATTGCACGGGCTTCGTTCCTATCGAAAGGTGATTCAAGATGCTGCTTTGCAAAAAAATCAGGATTGAGGTTTCTGAAACAGACGCCGCGACCCTTGAGTTCATGCAAAGCAAGTGCCGCGCCCTCTACAACTGGTGGGTCATGCGCTTGCGTGAAGGGGAGAAATGGAACCTCTACGAAGCCAAGAAGAGCTTGCAAGAGAGTAAGCAGTACGATCCTGAACTCTGTCAGGTCTATGGCAAACTCTTACAGAAAACTTTTTTCCGACTTGATAAAGCGATGAAAGCGTTCTTTCGGCGCGTCAAGGCCGGAGAAGAAAAGCCTGGCTTTCCGCGCTTTCGCAAACAACATGAGTTCTTCACGCTCTGCTATCCAGCCATGTACATTAAAACTCAAGGGAACACTCTCATTCTTCCCACCGGGGGCGGTGGCAGACACGGTAAGAAGGGCTATCCTGATATCGTTGCCATGTTGACAGAAGAAGCTCCTACATTCTACCGAGAGGTAGCCATATCCCGAGATGCACGCGGTCGCTACTACGCCTCTTTTGTCTATGAGCAACAAGAGCAAGAGCACCAGTTCGTCGATGTGGTCGCTTTTGACTTGGGCATCAAAACCTTGGCAACCGGTGTCAATGAGCAAGGCAGGGTCTATACCATCGGCGGCTTCAAAGGTGCTCGCTGGTACAATAAGCAACTCGACAAGCTCCGCTCAAAGCGCGACCGGTGCAAGAAAAAATCAAAGCGTTACATTCGTTTGTCCAAAGTCTACAAGCGTGTTTCGGAGAAGAAACGCAATAAGCAGAAGGATAGCTTGCATAAAGCATCCCATCTCATAGGCCACAAACTGGTTGAAAGCACTGTGGTGGTCGGAGACCTTTCCCAACGGCAAATGGTCACGAAACAGCATCAGGAGAGAAACAAGCATCTCAATCGGGCGGTTTACAACGATTGGGGTTTGTACACCTTTATCCAGATGCTTGTCTACAAATGCCAGTTGTACGGGAAAGACCTCCAGTTCTTAGACGAACGCAATACCTCAAAAATGTGCAGTGGCTGTGGCTCTTTGCAGCCCATGCCGCTCTATAAGAGAACGTATTGCTGTGGTACCTGTGGAATGGTGATGGATCGAGATGAAAACTCAGCTCACAACATCCTCAACCGGTACCTTGCCCGGCTCGGGCCACACACGGGCGATCCCGTGCGGTGTGCGGACGTTTTCACCGCAATCAACGATGTGAACACATTAGAACACATTTAGAAAGGCAGATAAAATTGAAGTGAAAACGCTACCTAACTTTTTCATCGTAGGGGCAGCAAGGTCTGGCACAACCTCTCTTGATCGCTATCTTAGCCAGCACCCAGAAATCTATGTTACACCAAGAAAAGAAACGCACTTTTTCGCTGTTGACGATTTCCCTCCGTCCTTCAAAGGACCAGGGGATGAAAAGCTGAATACGTCAGTGATTCGCCATGAAGAGCAGTATGCTCAACTCTTTGCCAGCGTGACAGGAAAGAAAGCTATTGGCGAATCCTCAGCCTTCTACCTCTACTTTCTGGGTACGGCAGAGCGGATTGCACAGGCGGTTCCTGATGCAAAGATTATTATTCTGCTGCGTGAGCCGGTAGCCCGGGCCTTCAGTGCCTACTCATATATGGTAAGTAATGGTCGAGAGACCCTAAGCTTTGAAGAGGGGCTTAACCAAGAGGAAGAACGCAGGCAAGAAGGCTGGGAGCCCATATGGTGGTATAAAGAGCTGGGTCTGTATTATAGGCAGGTCAGGCATTACCTGGAGGTATTCGGAACACAGCAGGTAAAAGTCCTGTTGTACGACGAACTTTGCGCCAATGCAGGGCAGATGCTACGCGATGTCTTTGCCTTCCTAGGGGTGGTGGAAAACGTAGTCATCGATACCTCTGTGCGCCATAACCCATCGGGAGCTCCCAAATCGCGCAGCCTCTATACCCTGCTTGGCAATTTCATAGATAACCCCAACTTCCTCGAGAAACGCATTAAGTCTCTGCTACCCTCACGGTTGCGGGAGGCTTGGGCTAGTAAGGCTATAGACAAGCTGACACGGCCTGCTCTTCTGGATCCCCAGATACATGCACAACTCCAGGCATATTTCGCAGAGGATGTGAGCAAACTGGAGGATTTGCTGCATCGGGACTTGCTCAGTTGGCAATCTCAGCGTCCCAACATTGCACATAAACCCTAAAAATAGCCAATAGGCATCAATCTAACGGAACGGTAAGTCTCTTGTGTCTCTCTTGATATGACAATGAACCAGAATTTGTGCTACACTTTGAAAAGAGCAGTTTCTTTATGCGGCTCTGGTATATACAAAGTACTCCCCTACAATTTCCTCATTACCAGCATCTATTCTAAGGAAATGTAGCGATACAATAAGCCAGGCTCATGAAGCGTATTTCTAAATTGGAGTTGCATTTTTATGGCACAAACGGTTGATCAGACAGCACAGCACAACACCGTTGGCACATCCACCCATCGCCAGGATGGCGTTGATAAAGTCACCGGACGTACACGCTACACAGGAGACCTTACCCTGGCAGGGCTGCTACATGCACGCTTGGTGCTCAGTCCTTATGCTCATGCACGTATTCTTAATATAGATACCTCAGCCGCTCTGGCAATTCCTGGTGTGAAAGCGGTTTACACGAGCGAAACATTGAGAATGGCCAACCGAGAGAGCCCCTCACGCACTCAAGCACCTCTAGCCCACAGTGAAGTATTGTGGTGTGGACATCCCGTGGCTATCGTGCTGGCCGAGACTGAAGCTACCTCCGAAGATGGAGTTGCTGCTGTAGACGTGGACTATGAAACCCTACCGCCTGTTATAGACCCTCTGGCCGCTATGCAACCGGACTCACCACTGGCACGGCACCGCAAGGAAGGGGAGGTTTCCGAAATTGCCGGCGGTGATGCCCATGCGGCAGTTACAAAAACCGAAGAGGAAGAGTCAGAGACCGAGGAACTGTCACAGAACGTGAGCGATAAAGCGCATCTGCATACAGGCAACATAGCCGAAGGATGGCGCGAAGCCGAAGTCGTCGTAGAACAGACCTATCATACAAGCTTTGTCCACCAGTCTTATATCGAACCCCAGTCTATTACGGTTGCCCCCGGCGGAGCAGGGCAACCGATGACCATCTGGCCAAGTTCACAGGGCATGTTCTCAGTACGTTCAGAGGTGTCTCACGCCCTTGAACTACCCGAACGGCAAATACGAATTGAGTCTGTGCCGATAGGTGGTGCCTTTGGTGGTAAGTTTGGACTGATCGAGCCCCTTGCGGCTGCCGCTGCCCATACCGCACGCCGACCGGTACGCCTTGCTTATACACGCAGTGAGGACTTGCTGGCCGGCAATCCTGCTCCGTCTTCCTTGATCACGCTCAAATTGGGAGCCAAGCGCGATGGAACACTTGTGGCGATGCAAGGCAAAGTCATCTTTGATACTGGTGCCTATCCAGGCTCCGCTGTTTTCCTGGGTGGTTTACTCCTCAGCAGTACCTATCGCTGTCCCAACATTGACCTGCGCGGCTATGAGGTACAGACCAATAAAGTCAGCGTAGGTGCCTATCGCGCTCCTGCCGCACCACAGGTTACCTTTGCCCTGGAATCAACGGTAGATATGCTCTGTCAGAAGTTGGAAATGGATCCTCTCGAGTTCCGCCTGAAAAACGGGTTGAGAGAAGGCGATCCAACCATAGATGGGCGCAAGTGGCCGCGTATTGGCTTGCTTGAATGCCTGCGCACAGTACAGGAACATTCGTTGTGGCAGAAACGCCAAGAGGAAAAAGCCATGGCTATTCCTGACGAATTGAAGGATTGGAAGATCGGTATCGGTCTGGCTGCTGGTGGATGGCCCGGTGGCAATGAGCCAGCCGCCGCTGCATGTCGCATGGAAAAAGATGGCAGTATCACCATCATCGTCGGCACCGTTGACCTGACAGGCTCCGATACCTCATTGGCATTAATCGCGGCTGAAGGTCTGGGTATGTCTGCGTCAACAGTGGAGGTCGTGCATGACAATACGGATACTATGCCGTACAGTGGCGGCACGGGAGGCAGTAAAACCGTCTATTCAGTGGGGCCAGCCGTACTTGCAGCGGCACGCGATGCACGTAACCAGATTTTAAATATTGCCGCTGAAATGCTCGAAGCCTCTGCCGCCGACCTTGAGATTGAAGACGATAAAGTAGTAGTACGTGGCATACCCAGCAAGCACGTAAAATTGACCGATATTGCCTCTCAGTCGATGCAGTTTGCCGGTCGCTACGAGCCAGTCTATGGGCGTGGCCGTGCAGCTGTGAAACACAGTTCTCCCATGTATGCCGTCCATGTCGCCAAGGTAGCCGTTGATCCCGAAACCGGTGAAGTAAAAGTCCTCGACTACCTTGCCGCCCAGGATGTTGGCTTTGCCATTAATCCAGCTGAAGTTGAGGGTCAGATTTACGGAGGCGTCACTCAGGGACTTGGTTGGGCACTCTTTGAAGGATTACAGTACGACGAAAATGGTCAAGCCTTGACATCTACATTGATGGATTATGCCCTCCCCTATAGTGTTAATGTGCCAAACATCACACCTCTACTGGTAGAAATTCCTTCAAGCGTTGGCCCCTTCGGTGCCAAAGGCGTCGGCGAGCCACCCGTCGTACCGGTAAGTGCAGCTATTGCCAACGCCATCTATGATGCCATCGGTGTGCATGCTACTCAGTTACCGATTACACCTCAGCGTTTGTTTGAAGCGCTGCAGTAAAAAATTATGGCGGATAGCATGCAACTCTAAAGAGGCTCTGGTGGGTCCGATCCACCAGAGTCTTTTTAGCTTCCGCGCCGTAAGCCCCCTGGCCTTCTAGGCCTGATTCTTACCCACATCTTTTTTGGCTCGCTTGTAGAGCGGAACGAGATGGTAGAAGGTGTGATACACCTGCGATATGACGCGGGCTTCATAGGCCATTTCACAAAATCCATTTGTGAAATGTGGGTAAGAATCAGCCTTCTAGGCGTGGGGTACTTCACAGTTGTCCTATATTCCCAACGCGCTCACCGTGTGCTGGGCCGACCTTTTCCAGCGTTAGAGTAGCGGGACGAGTTACATCGCTAACAACCATTGCTACAACAAGTACGCCATTGGCATACGTCACATTGGTTTGTTCGCCATCGACTATATTGGGCAAGGTTATCTCACGATAATAGCTGCCCACACTCCACTCGTCGAGGAGAAGTTCCTTAACATCTTTGAGCAAGCCACGTAGCTCTCCTTGCAAAATTAATCGCCCATCCTCGCTCACTTGAACCAGAATATCTTCTGGTTGCATTCCAGGCATGGGAGCCGCAACCATTAAACGGTCGGCGGTTCGATAAACTTTGATCGGTATCCACTGAATTTTTTCCTTCTCTTGCATAGGTATCACCTCCCATTATGTACACGCACTTAAAGTACAATAGGAGACAAAGCGGCTAGCCAGACCAATGTTGCTGTACTTTCCTTTCCGCTTTTGGGATACTGTAGAAGAACTTACTCATAGACCATCGCAACAAAATCTACATTGATCGAGGTGCCGGATGGCTTTACAACTAAGCAGTACCGAGCAGGTACTTGTATTAGCTCCAGATGCTAGCTCTGTCGCAGCCAGTAAGAAGCTCGCTCATACCAAACACTGGCAACATTTGGGGCAAAGTGCCGAGGCACTCTGGGGAGAGTGCCAGCGCAGCGCACTCTACCAAGTGTGCATCGATCTTTCGACATTGACCATGACATGTAGTTGTCCCAGTCGTAAGCTCCCCTGCAAACATAGCCTTGGTTTGCTACTGCTGGCAGTCAATACTCCCGCAGATGTCCCAACTAGCGAAGCACCTGAATGGGTATCTAGCTGGCTGGTGAAACGAGCAGCTGCTAGCAAGCGCAAAGAGATCAAAGAGACCAACAAAACTCCCGATACTTCACCTTCCACTGCCCAATTAAAACGCACTGAAAAAAGGCAGGCCCAGATGCTTAAAGGTCTGGATCGCCTTGACCTGTGGCTGCACGATCTGATACGCAATGGGTTAGCCAGCGTGGAGAGCCAACCGGCGAAGTTCTGGGAAGAGCAAGCAACACAAATGGTAGACGCTCAATTACCAGGGCTTGGCAACCGACTGCGACGTATGGCAACTATCCCAAATTCATCGCCCCAATGGCCTGCAAAACTCTTGACCGAACTAGGCAAAGTCGCGCTGCTCACTCATGCTTTCCGTAGGTATGAACATCTAGACGCCGCCCTACAAGTCGATATACGCCAGCTCGTAGGGTGGTCAATTGACCAGGAAGAGGTTACGGAACACGGTGAAACGGTTACGGATACCTGGCTCATCCTTGGTCAGCGTATCAATAACGATGAGAAAGTACGTGAGCAGTGGACATGGATGTGGGGAACACAATTACGACGGACTGCACTGATATTGCAATACACCTTTGGGCAAGCTCCCTTTACCGAAGCGTTTCCAGTTGGTACCAGCCAAGTTGCCGAGCTAACTTTCTGGCCAGGAGCGTCTCCACAACGCGCACGCCTCGAAGCCCGGCGCGCCGCGTTTGTGCCATTACACGATCCACTCCCTGGCATAGAAACGATAGAGGGATTTCTGGCGTCTGTCGCAGGGATGCTAGCACGCCAGCCCTGGCAAGAACACTTCCTGTGTATTCTGAAGCAGGCTACGCCGGTATGCACTGATAAAGGGAGTCAATGGTATATACGCGACATGATGGGTGCTGTATTGCCTCTGAGTAACGATGAGCATTGGCGGCTGCTGGCTCTCTCCGGCGGTTATCCCATCGATTTTGTGGGTGAGTGGAATGGAGAAACACTCTTCCCCCTGGGCATGCACGTAGACTCTACATATTACATACTTTGAGAGGTTTGCCCATGAATGCAATTGTAACCAGCGCATTAATAGGAACAGCACGCCAGCAGGAAACAGATATCAGCACAGGCACGCCAGTAGATCGGCTGACAGAGCAGATTGCCGATGGAGAGGTCGAACGCAAGTTGCTTTTGAGTGCGGGAGCATGGGCGATCTATCGTCAGGCTGGACAGGTAGAGACTTCGCTGCCAATTATACCAGCACCAGCAGCAACAGAAACTCTTCCTGTATGCTCAGAGGAGATGGCACGACAAGTCGAAGCGATGCTCAAAGGAGAGCACGCCGATCTGCTCCCCGATACACTGGAGCGTTTGCAGCGTGCCAATCTACGCTTGCCTCACGAATTGCTACCCACTGCTCTGAATACCCAGGGAGCAGAGTTACGCGTCGCCATATTTCCCGTATTAGGGGAACGTGGTCGCTGGCTCAGCCAGTTCAATCCGGCATGGTCATGGGTGACACATTTAAGCAAAAAGGAGTTGAAATGATGAGTATCCCCAATATGCCACAGACTAACAATGGACATGCATCTTCTACTACGGAAGCAACTGCCCTTAACCCCGTCCTGCGCCAGCATGCCGAACAACAATATGCCGAGGAATTAGCTGAACTCCTCAAAGAGGATACACGTCAGCGGCCACCCAACTGGACACTTTCTCCATGGGCCGTGCGTACCTACGTGATGGGTGGCAAGCTTGCCAACGGTTTTGTGATCACGCCTAAGTATATTGGCAATGCTCGCTTAATTGAAATTGCTGTGGCAACACTGGCAACTGATCGCGCTCTCTTGCTCTATGGCGTACCTGGCACCGCAAAATCCTGGGTTAGCGAACAGCTCGCCGCCGCCATCACTGGCAACTCGACCTTGCTTATTCAAGGCACGGCAGGTACAGACGAAAACGCCATCCGCTATGGATGGAACTATGCACGCTTGCTGGTAGAAGGCCCATCAGAAAACGCCCTGGTGGTCAGTCCCATGATGATGGCTATGCAGATGGGCAAATTGGCCCGTATCGAGGAATTGACCCGCATTCCATCAGAGGTACAAGATACTTTGATTACGATCTTATCTGAAAAAACGCTACCTATACCAGAACTGAATACAGAGGTGCAGGCACACAAGGGCTTCAATATCATCGCCACCGCCAACAACCGTGACAAAGGTGTCAATGAACTCTCCAACGCATTGATGCGTCGCTTTAACACAGTTGTGCTGCCCCTACCCGCTACGATGGATGAAGAGGTCGAGATCGTCGATCGGCGCGTGGAGAGTTTGGGCAGAGCTTTGGAACTACCAGCAGAGAAACCAGCTCTGGCCGATATTCGTCGTGTGATCGCCATCTTCCGCGAATTGCGTGCCGGTATGACCGCGGATGGCAAAACGAAGATCAAGTCACCAAGTGGCACGCTTTCAACGGCTGAAGCCATTTCTGTGATCAATAGCGGACTAGCTATGGCGGCCTATTATGGCGATGGCCAACTCCATGCAACCGATATAGCGGCGGGCCTGACCGGTGCCATTGTCAAAGACCCAGTACAGGATCGCGTAGTTTGGCTTGAATACCTGCAAACCGTTGTTAAAGAGCGCGACGGCTGGAAAGACCTCTATCGTGCCTGCAACGAGGTGCTATAGCCGTGATCACACACATCTTCGGCGTGCGCCATCATGGGCCAGGATGTGCGCGTAGCCTGCGTGCCGCTTTAGAGCAACTGCAGCCAGATATCGTGCTGGTTGAAGGGCCACCAGATGCACAGAGCGTTCTGCCTTTGCTTATACAGGAGAATATGCATCCACCTGTAGCCTTGCTCATCTATGCTCCCGACAACCCGAAAGATGCGGTCTACTATCCCTTTACTACTTTTTCACCAGAGTGGCAGGCGCTGCATTATGCCCTGAAACGAGGTATTCCAGCACACTTTATGGACTTGCCCCAGGCCATTCAGCTAGCCAGGAAATCCAAAGAGCCTGCGCAGGACGACCGCAAGGGACTGGATGACCGCAAGGGTCGTCCCTACTATACACGAAGTACGCGGTCTCTTATGGGTACTCCTGTAAAGGCTGAAGAGTCTCCTGTAAATATCGTTGATGATCCGCTTGGTATGCTGGCTCAGGCAGCAGGTTATACAGACCATGAACTGTGGTGGGAACAGCAAATTGAGCAACGTTTTGATACGAGCGATCTGTTTGAGGGCATTCTAGAGGCTATGATCGCCTTGCGTGCCGATATCACGCCCAAGAACGAAGAGGAGGCGCAACGCGAGGCCCATATGCGCCAGACTATACGCGCTGCCCAGAAGGAGGGTTTTCAGCGTATCGCCATCATCTGTGGCGCATGGCATGCCCCTGTACTCTCCGATCTTAGTGGTGCAAAGGCCGACGCTGTCTTACTTAGTGGATTGAAGAAGGTCAAGGTCGAGGCTACCTGGATTCCCTGGACGAACTCGCGCCTCTCCTATCGTAGCGGCTATGGGGCAGGCGTTACCTCTCCAGGTTGGTACGAACACCTGTGGACAGTACCTGATCGTATCACCATTCGCTGGCTGACTCATGCCGCCCTTCTCTTGCGCAGAGAAGGGCTGGATACCTCATCAGCCAGCGTCATTGAGGCTGTACGACTTAGCGAAACATTAGCAGCTCTGCGCGACCTGCCTATGCCAGGTATGGCTGAACTGCACGAGGCCATTGAAACAGTACTGTGTAACGGCAACCCGGCACCAATGGCTCTCATACGCAACAAATTAGAGATCGGCGAGAAGCTAGGCGAGGTGCCATCAGAGACCCCCACCGTACCCCTGCAGCGAGATTTGGAAGCTCAACAACGCCGTTTGCTGCTGAAACCCAGCACAGAAATCGTCACCAAAGACCTCGATCTGCGTAACGAGACCGACCGCGCCCGCAGTCAATTGCTCCATCGTCTAAGCCTGCTCAACATTGAATGGGGCAAGCTCCAGCGCGTTTCAGGGAGCAAGAAAGGCTCCTTCCACGAAATCTGGCAGATACAATGGCAGGTTGAGTTTATTGTCTCTCTGATCGAGGCCAACATCTGGGGTAATACGGTTGAGACAGCAGCGACAAACTATGTTCGCCACGCTGCTAACACAACTGCCGAGTTGCCACAACTCACCGAACTGCTGGACAAAACCATCCTCGCCGAATTGCCGGATGCCATCGAGCATCTCTTAACCTGCGTGCAGCAACGTGCTGCCGTCTCCGCCGATGTACGTCACTTGATGGATGCTCTGCCTCCCCTAGTACGAGTGGCCCGCTATGGCGACGTGCGTGATACCAGGACAGAGCGCATCATGCCCGTTATCGAGGGACTGTTTGAACGCATAGTCGTCGCTCTACCTCTCGCCTGTACTTCCCTTGATGACGAGGCCGCCCAACACATGGTTGAGAGCATTGACAACGTACATGATAGCGTGTTGCGCCTCCAGCGTGAGGATCAGCAACAAGCGTGGCAGAATGTTTTGCTCTTGCTGATCGATAAAGAGGACATTCATGGTCTGGTACGTGGTCGCTGCAGCCGTCTGTTGTTGGAGCAAAACATCCTGGATGAACAAGAGTTACAGCGTTTGGCACGTCTAGCCCTCTCAACTGTTACACCTGCTCCCCAGGCAGCGGCATGGGTAGAAGGTGTCTTGCGAGGGAGTGGTCTACAACTATTGCACCAGGATGGCCTCTGGCTCGCTCTCGATAGCTGGCTCAGTGAACTAGCCGAAGACGTTTTCGTTGCCCTGCTACCCCTAATCCGACGTGCCTTCTCCGGCTTCCACGCTCCTGAGCGGCAGAAGATGGGCGAAAAGGTCAAACATCTGCATTCGCAACCCATAGCGGGAACACAGGTCGGGAGACAGCATACAGGTACAGCAGAAAACCTGCGCCAAGAGCGTGCAGCTATGGTCTTACCAGTGCTGGCACACATTCTAGGAGTAAATGTCAATGACAATTGATGAAAAAGAGCGATTACGCCGTTGGCGGCTGATCCTTGGCAAAGAGGCATCAAGTGGTCTGGGAGTGGGGGTTGGCGGGAAAAAAGGTGTAGGCGAAGAGTTTGATTTCCAACTGGGTACAGCAGATCGCGGCATGGACAGCGTCCTGGAAGCACTCTATGAGTCCGAGCGCTCGGCTGGCCTGGGCAGTTCTTCACCTAACGTCACACGCTGGTTGGGCGATATTCGCAGCTACTTCCCATCCTCGGCAGTGCGTGTCATGCAACAGGACGCCTTGCAACGCCTCAACCTGACTTCGATGTTGATGGAGCCAGAGATACTGGAAACAATGGATGCCGACGTACACCTTGTCGCCACCCTGCTCTCGCTCAGTAAAGTGATTCCCGAAAAGACGAAGGATACGGCTCGGCAGGTTGTACGCAAAGTCGTCAACGAACTGGAACGCAAGCTGGCCAATCCCCTGATCGAAGCGGTACGCGGCAGCCTCAACCGCGCCACACGCACCTCGCGCCCTCGCCACAACGAGATTCACTGGGATCTGACCATTCGTGCCAACCTGAAAAATTACCAGCCGGAGCAGAAAACAATCATAGTTGAAAAGCTGGTTGGTTATGGACACAAACGATCCTCTCTGCGCGATATCATATTGTGCGTCGATCAAAGCGGCTCTATGGCAACCTCGGTCGTCTACTCCGGCATTTTTGGAGCTGTCCTGGCTTCCATGGACGCCATTAGTACGCACATGATAGTCTTCGATACCGCTGTTGTTGATCTGACCGATGACCTGCAAGACCCAGTAGACCTGCTCTTCGGCACCCAACTTGGCGGGGGCACTGATATCAACCGCGCCCTTGCCTATTGCCAACAAGAGATTACGCGACCAGCACAAACGATTTTGGTACTAATTACTGATCTATATGAAGGTGGCAATCAGCAGGAGATGTTGCGACGTGCCGCAGAACTGGTGGCAAGTGGCGTTCAGATCATCTGTTTGCTCACTCTCAGCGACAAGGGTACACCCAGCTTTGACCAGAGTAACGCCGCTACGCTGGCAAGTCTGGGCATCCCCTCCTTTGCCTGCACACCTGACCTCTTCCCTGATTTGATGGCAGCAGCCATTCAAAAGCAGGATGTAGGTCTGTGGGCCGCGAAGCATGATATTGTGACGGTGAGAGCTGAGGAATAATAAACACAACAAGTCGAGGGAAGTACTTCCCTCGACTTGTTGCATATGATATTATGATATCAGTTTTACTGATGTATTCACAAAATAGGAGCCCCCATGACCACACGCAGTCCTTGCTAACTCTCTAATTATGCCCATTTAAGGCTCAAGATTGCACAAGAGCCTCACTTCTCCTGGTCAGCATATGCTGACATAGTTTCTTTTGCCCGTGCCCCCCCTCTCTGAAATTGCATATACGGCCTCACGTATCCTACTACCCTACCCATCCCTTGGACGCTCATCAATCGCGTCGCTATAGAGACATACACGCTTATTCAGAGAGGATAATCCACCCTTATGGCAAATAAATTTCTCTTCTCCCGATCACCAGGAGCAAATACCTTACAATGGACACTGCTCAGTATGGCCCTGTTAGATGAACTTATCGCAGGCTTTTCAGTCGTAGGTCTGCCACTTCTACGCGATCAATTGCACCTGAGCTACGACCAAGTAGGGCTACTTTTTAGCGTCGGTGCCATCGCTGGTATGCTCGTTGATCCTGCCATCAATCTCTTGAGTGATCGCACTTCAAAACGCTATTGGATACTTGGTGGGCTTCTCATACTCGCAGTGGGCTATGCCTTGGCTGCGAGTACACACAACTTTATCGTGCTCATGGTGCTCTTCGCCTTCATCTACCCAGCCAATGGGGCAGCAGTAGAATTATCAGAGGCCACGCTCATCGATGCAGCACCACAAGATGCTACGCGTACCATGACCCGCTGGACAGCCATGAGCAGCATAGGCGATTTGCTCTCTCCGCTCACAGTAGCAGCCATTGTCGCCCTACCCTTGGGATTGTCAGCATGGACCGTTCTATGTTGGTTAGGCGCAACACTCTGGCTGAGTGCGGCTCTCATCCTCTGGCCACAACGCTTTCCACGGATCGGCCATGTGAGCGAGGATACCGATAGTACACCTCCTACAAGCACACTAGCAAGTCTACGAGAGGCATTGCACAATCCCTTATTGCTGCGCTGGAGCATCCTCACGCTCATCCCAACTATGATGGATGAAATCTTTCTCGGCTTTGCAGCTCTCTACCTGCACGATGTGCTACATGCCAGCCAGGCTGTCATCAGTCTCGTCATCGCTATACATCTGAGTGGTGGGCTACTCAGCCTGTTGGCACTTGACCGGCTATTAAAACACATCGCCCCACAACGGCTCCTTTTATGGTTAGTTTTGGTAGCACTGGTTGGCATGATCGGATTTCTGAGTACGCACTCAATCTGGATAGCAGCACTATCGCTGTTTGTGATCAGCCTGGGAACGGCAGGCTGCTATCCTATCGCCAAAGCTGCGGCCTATGCTCAATTACCAGGATCGTCTGGTACGGTACGTGTTGTAGTTGGATTGGGTACGCCCTTTGAGATACTGTTACCAGGAATTGTTGGCTTCATTGCCGGACAATTTGGTGTGCTGGCAGGTGTAGGTTTTCTGGGGTTGGCTCCTGTACTTATGTTGATAGTGATGCCTTGGCGGACCAGAAGATAGTTGACGAGCAAGTGGCTGAGGTAAGCAAATTTATCCCAGCCATTCTAGAGATTCTCTATAAACTCTTCAGGAGTGATGTTGGCTTGTCGCAATATATTGCGCAAAGTCCCAATCGCTAATTCACGATGCAGTGGTACGACACAGCCTACATCTCCCTGCGAAGTTTTTTTCTTCAGCGAAACGTGGCTGCCACGTTGCCTGATTTGTACAAAACCCAAACGCTCTAAAGAACGAATCGCTTCCTCTCCTGAGACTCTTGGCAACTTAGGCGGCATAGGTCGCCTCAAAAGTGGTTAGTAATGGACGTCCAGCATCGGGCAAGGGAAAGTCTTCCAGATAAAGCTCGGTCGCTTCCTTCAAATTAGCAAGGGCTTCCTCAATGGTATATCCCTGGCTCACAGTACCCACTTCGGGACATTCGGCAACATATATATCATCCTCTTTATGGATGACTGCGGTAAAGGTTCGTATTGCCATATCAGCACCTCCTGTTGTTGGAATATTTTATAGTATATCTTATTTTCAAACTTCAAGGAGCGCGTCTATTCCCAACCACACTCCACACATTTACACATTTCTAATCTATTTCCAATCTTCATGGAGTAGAGTAAACTAAGAGGAGTGAACTCCGAACTGGAAGAAAGGAGATGGACTGATGCACATTCTTGTAGTGGAAGACGAGCAACGTCTAGCGTTTTTACTACGCCGGGTGCTGGTGGAAGAGCGGCATGCTGTCGATCTTGCGCACGATGGGCACGCCGGTCTTGATCTGGCTTTGAGCGACACCTATGATGTCGTGATTCTTGACGTGATGCTACCTAAACTTGATGGAATGGAGATCTGCCGTCAGATGCGTGCAGAACACATCATGACTCCTGTGCTCATGCTCACAGCCCGTGGGGCCGTCGAGGATCGGGTGACCGGTCTCAATGTGGGTGCCGATGACTACTTAACCAAGCCCTTCGCCATGGAGGAATTACTGGCCCGCATCAATGCCCTGCTCCGCCGTCGCGATCGCCGTTTTGATGAGACCCCTCAGCTTAGTGTCGGCGATCTGACGCTTGACCTGGTACGGCACGAAGCACGGCGAGCTGGACGCCTCATCGAGTTAACAGCCAAAGAGTTTGCCCTCCTGGAGTATCTGATGCGCCATCCCGGTCAGGTACTCACGCGTACCCAAATCGTTGATGCTGTCTGGCGTTATGATCTGGAAGCCCTCTCCAATGTTGTGGATATCTATATTCACTACCTGCGTGAGAAGATCGATCAGGGTTTCTCACATCCAGTAATTAAAACAGTGCGCGGCGTGGGCTACAAAATCGAAGCATAGGATAGCAACAAGGGAACAATACTATGAACAGAATTAGATTTGCCTGGGAATCTCTGCGTCGTAGGCAGAGTCCCTACTCACAGGAGCCGGGAGCAGCACTCTTTCATGGATTGCGCATTCGTCTGACGCTCTGGTACTGCGGGGTACTGGGGGCCGCACTAGTGCTGTTCAGCGTAGTCCTCTACCTTGGAGCACAATACTTCCTTTTTAGTCCCATTGCAAACGATGCCGATATGCATGCTCATGCACACGTGGCACAATGGCTCTCGTTCGCCTCTGATCACGCTTGCTCATCATTTCCCACAGATCGATCTGGTCCTTTTCCTCCTAACTTGAGATTCACACCCGAGATAGTCGCTTGCTTCGACCAGAATGGTACTTTACTGCGAAATGCGGATACAGCATCGCTTCCATCAGCCTTTCTGTCCAACTCACTCGTGAAGACTGCCTTGCAGACGGACCAGCCAGCATCCGATATTGTCGATGTAGGAGGCACGGTTGGGCATATCTATCGCTATGCGTTAGCGGTACCAAACCCAGGGGGGAGTGGGTATGTCGGCGTGGTGCTGATTGGTGAGTCCATCCAGATAGAACAAAATGAGTTGAATCTGCTCCTCACGCTCTTGCTCAGTGTTGGGGGCATAGCCCTATGCGGTGCGGGCATAGGTGGGTTATTCCTGGCCAATCGTGCCCTGGCCCCAGCACGACTGGCCTGGACAAACCAGCAACGCTTTATCGCCGATGCTTCACATGAACTACGCACCCCTCTTACCTTGCTACGTGCTGATGCGGAAGTCCTCTTACGCAGCCGCAAACATATGGAAGCGGAAGATGCAGCCCTGTTGGAGGATATCGTTGCCGAGACAAATCATATGGCAACCCTGGCAAACAACATGCTGACACTTGCTCGCCTGGACAACCATTCCTCCCATCAGGAGCATGAGGTGGTGAACCTCGCCGACCTAGCCTTCGCAGGAGCACAACGAGTGCAAGCCCTGGCCGACCAGACAGAGATCAGTATCCGGGTAGAATCTCACGAGACAGCAATAGTGATCGGCGACCCTATTCTCCTTGAACAAGCTGTACTGGCACTGCTCGACAACGCAATCAAATACAATCGGCCTGGAGGGCGGATCATGGTACGTACAGAGGTGAAAGATGAAGAGGCTCTCCTGGAGGTAAGTGATACCGGCATCGGTATTGCCTCTGAGCACCTCTCTCATCTCGGTGAACGTTTCTACCGCGTAGACAAAGCCCGCTCGCGGGAGGCAGGAGGCACGGGCCTCGGGCTCTCCATTGTGCGAAGCATCGCCACTACACATGGCGGTACACTGACCTTGACCAGCATCCCCGAGCAGGGGACGACGGCCACCCTCGCACTGCCTCTGGCACAGGAAATCCATCACCTACAAGATTTAGAAGGAAACTTTGCATCGTCGTCAGAAATGAATGTTGTGAAATAGCGCAGAGGAAATGAAAGGGCAGCCACGAGAGTTGCCCTTTCAGCATTTATCCAGCACTGGCCATCCATTGCTCTCCTCTATTTATCCATCACCTACGCATACTCCCAGCCCATCGCCTGTAGCATGTGCTGCAAAGCCTGGCAGGCGCGACGAAACAGATCAGATCCGCTGAAACCCTGGTACTTGCCAGCGCTGGCAAGATGAGGCTCGAGCGAGAGGAAGCCATCATAGCCGTCGGCCCGCAAACGTTGCAACAGTTCGGGCCAATGCGTCACCCCCTCACCTGCAGCCACGACGCTGCCGTCGGAGCGTGCATCTTTCACATGGACGTACCCCAACCAGGGACGGATCGCCTCGTAGGCATCGGGGTAAGGCGTTTGTCCGCACTGAATGAAGTTGGCGGGATCAAGAATGGCTTGAAACTGTGCGTCATCGCAGCTTTGCAGGAGATCGACACAGCGAGCGATGGTATCACCGTAGATACCTTTCTCGTTCTCATGGAGCAGGATCACATTGGCTGCACGCGCCCGGGCCGTCATTTCACGTAGTCGTCTCAGCACCTCGTCGCGGTACTCAGCTGGATTGGCAGCACTGCTGTCATCGCTGCCCTCTTTGAGGGGTGCGGGAGGATAGAAGGAAAAGATGCGAATAGAGGGCGTCTGGAAGGCGTGCGCCAGCGTAATAGCTCGCTCGAAATGGTGGAGGTGTTCGTCGAACGAGCTATCGATGGGAACCTTCCCGATGGGAGAACCAATAGCAGCAACACCGATACCGTGCGCGTCTAGCGCTTCTTTGATTCTGGCTACTTGCTGATCGGTGAGATCCAGTACGTTCGTATTCCAGACGCCGCGCAGGTCCAGGAAGTGGATATGTTCGCTGCTAAGCACAGCGATCTGTTCATCCAGGTCGGGGGAAATCTCGTCGGCGAAAGCAGAAAGGCGAATCATGACAATGTTACCTCCTTATGGGTACGGGCCGACTCATAAATGCCCAAAATGATCTCGACGGGATGCCTTGCGGCGGGGCCGTCAAGAAGCGGGGTGCCATCCTCACGGATCGCCCGCATCATATCGGCGATCTGCAGAGCATGGCTCCTGAAGGAAAGCGCAGCAGGATCCTGAGCTGCGGACATATCCGCAGTCGCGGTGGCCTGGGCACGCTTCTCGGGAGCAACGCCGTAGGGCCCCACCTCCTCCTGATCATCGCGGGCCAGGTGAAGATAGCTCAGACGATCGTCCTCGATCACCGCTGATCCCTTGTCACCATAAATCTCGATGCGGGTGCTCACCCCAGGATAGGCACCCGTCGTGGCAGTGATGGTTCCCAGGGCTCCGCTGGCGAAGCGCAAGACGGCGACCGCTACATCTTCAGTCTCCATGCGATGCACCAGGGTGTCCGTGTACGCGAAGACGCTCTTGACCGGACCCATCAACCATTGCAAGAGATCAATGGAGTGGATAGCCTGATTCATCAGCACGCCGCCACCATCAAGTTCCCAGGTCCCGCGCCATTCGCCACTGTCGTAGTACGCCTGCGAGCGCCACCAGGGCACAGCGGCGTTGCCGAGCACCAATCGGCCAAAAGCCTGCTCCTCAACCAGGTCATACACCTGGCGCGTGGCCGGATCGAAACGGTGCTGGCTGATGACGGCCAGCTTCATGCCGGTCTCTTGCTGCACCCGCAACATCTCCGCAATCGCCGCGCTGCTGACCTCCATCGGTTTCTCGACAATCACATGCCGCCCCGAGCGCATCACCTGGCACGCCTGCTCCCCATGCAGACCACTGGGTGTGCAGATGTCGACGACATCGAGTTGCTCACGCGCCAACATCTCCTGAAAATCACTGTAGGGCGTCACCTGAAATGCCTCTCCTAATTTCTGTGCTCGTTCGGGAATGGAATCAGCTACGGCAATCAGTTGCGCATCAGGCAAGCTGGTGATGGCTTCCGCGTGGAAGCGAGCGATCACGCCACAGCCAATGATCCCGAATCGTAGTTTCCTTGTCATATTTGATGTCTCCTTATGTTCATGTTGTTGCTACTGCCAACGAAGATGAGCTGCTACATCGGAAAAAAAGCGGTGAAAGGGTTCAACCGCATCGTCTATGGAACCATCTATAATCAGCAAAAAGCAAGAATGTCCTTGTTCCAGCATCATCTGCCAGTCTTTCATCCTGGGATACCTTCTCTATTTGTTACAATTACACGCCGCTGAAGGCTGAGAATCCGCCATCGACAGGCACTATGACCAATCAAATCCTTTCCTGCCGACGAGCAAGCTCCGCCTCAGCCGCTCGTAAGACACGGACAAAGTCAGGCAAGGCGACCTCGGGCTCCTCGATCTCGGGATGCCAGCGCTTTTCCCACTCAAAGGCGATCCACCCGTCATAACCGCCGTTCGCCAGCAACTGTAGGACCTCAACGACCGGCACAATCCCCTGTCCCAGGAGGCAATAACGGACTTCGCCATTCGTAGACACCGAGTCCTTCAAGTGAACATGTCTAATGCGGTCCTTGAGCTTTTCGTACGTGTCCGCTAAGGGCTCAGAGAAGAAGCGGTAGGGATGATGCACGTCCCAGAGTACCCCCACGTGAGGATGGTGAACTGCCCGCATCACATCGAGCAGGTTCTGCACGCGTGCGAAGTCCCCGTGAGATTCGAGCAGTACCTGAACGCTCGTTCCTTCCGCATGTTGGGCAAGGGCCAGCAGACCTTGGACTACCTGTCCGATGATCTTCTCGCGCGACTGGATGTCCGGGATGCGATCTCCGAACACGCGGATGGAGGGCGCATCCAACTCGCCAGCCAGATCGATATGACGCTTCCCCTCATCAATGCTGTTGCCGATCTCAGCATCCTGGTCAAAGCGACATGATGTATCCAGGCATGGAATGGCTAAACCCCGCTCCTTCAGTTCGCGTTTCGTGGCCGGGAGCCGACTACCTGCAAACGGAGCGGCCTTCGCCAGGTCCATCTCCCCCTCGACGCCCCGCAGTTCCAGTCCCTGGTAGCCATACTCAACGGCCTTCTGGACGGCCTGCTCCCACGACCAGTCGGGACACGCCAGGGTGGTGAATGCCAGAGGATAATGAAAGTCTATCTGCATACGGTATACACCTTTCTCATCTTTATGAGATGCATGTCAGAATCGCAAGCACCTGGCCAGGCACGGGCAGGTTTCAAGCCTGCCCAGACCCGGCTACCGCCCGTTGCCATACATGATGTCTATCCCTTGACCCCTCCGGCGGTCAGTCCCCCGACCAGGTATCTCTGGAATGTCATATACAAAATCACCACGGGCAGCGCGCTCACGACAGCTGCGCCCATTAACTGGCCGTACAGAGGCAATGCCCCGCCTTCCTGAGCCGAACTGAAGGCTTGCAACTGCACGGCGAGCGTTCGGGTCTCCGGAGAGGTCAGCACGCTGGCAAACAGCACATCGTTCCAGCCCGTCAGGAAGGCGAAGACCAGCGCTACCACCAGCCCTGGGAGTGCGAGCGGCACGATAATGAGCCAGAGGGTCTGCAGTCGTGTGGCCCCATCGATGAGCGCCGCCTCCTCGAGGTCCACCGGGATGCTTCCCAGATACGAAACCAGGAGCCAGGTTGCGAACGGAAGTGCAAACGTCAGGTAGGTGATGATCACTGCTGGGTAGGTTCCCACCAGCCTGAGATGCAATGCTGCCTGAACCGACGCAAACAGCACGAAGAGCGGAAGCAGGAGCATCACGCTCGGAACGGTTTGCAGACCAATGAGCGAGTAGAGGTAGGGGCGTCGCCCGCGGAACGTGAACCGTGTGAGGATGTACGCTGCGCCAACGGCCAGGATCACCGCAATGACGCTGGCGATCCCCGAGATGATCAGACTATTGCCCAGGCCTCGGGCAAGGCTGACCGTGGACCACATCTGAATGTAGTTCCCAAAGGCCCATTGGGACGGAAGCAGGCTCCCGGCGCCGACCTCAGCATCCGGAGTGACCGAGAGCAAGAGCGTATAGGCGATAGGGATCAATACAAGAACCGCCAGAACGGCGGTCGCCACAATTCGGACTGGCGGCGGCAGAATTTCCTGCGCATTTCTGTGTCTACTCATGATGCTGTCACCTCTCCTAATCGCAGAGCCCGGAGATACAGGAAGCCGGGAATCAACATGATAATGAGTGTAATCACGGACATGGCACCCCCTACCCCAAAGTTAAACAGCTGGAACGAGGAGACGTAGATATTGAGCGGTAGCCCATCGGCCTGAATGGGGGGCGGTGTGCCAAACATCACGAACGGCAAGGTAAAGTTGTTGAAGTGATAGAGTGTCGAGAGCAACAGGGCCAGCCCCAGGATATGACGTAACTGTGGCAAGACGACCCTTGTCAGCTTCTGCCAGGAGTTGGCTCCATCTATATCAGCAGCTTCATAGTGGTCATGAGAAATCGACTGTAACCCTGCCAGCACCATGATGTAGATGAAGGCCCACGAGGCCCAGACATCCGCGATGACCATCGCCCAGAAGCTGTTGGGCCCCAGCAACCAGTACGTGTTGATATTGGCCACCTGGATCGCCGCAAGAAAGTGATCCACCAGCCCGGTTCCGTTCAAGAACATCTGGCGCCATACCAAGGCGGTCACAAAGGTGGGTATCACGTAGGGAACCAGGTACAGCGAGCGAACGAGCGTACGGCCACGATACTGGGTGTTGACGGTGAGAGCAGCCAGTATACCGATGGGCGTGATGATCAGGGTGGTCAGCAACGAAAAAGCCAGGCTCACCCCCAGCGATGTGAGGGCCGAAGCTCCGATCACGTTACCGGCGGTGATGGCTGTCACGTAGTTGCCCAGCCCAACCCATGGAGCCTGAATCCAGCTCCGCAGCGTGTACTGATCGAGATTGAGGAAGCTGATGTAGAGGGCTATCAGCAAAGGAATGCCGATGATCACGACGAGCAATACGATGCTGGGCCACATGAGCCACATTGGCCGCCCGCTAAGAATGCCCCTTCTGCCACGCTTAGGTCTCAGTACCCCAGTAGTTGTTGGGACGGTTTCTGGGAGAGGTTGTTGTATGGACATATTTGTCACCTCCAAGGTCACGAGACTCGCGCCCAAGCGCGAGTCTCTCTACTCGATGCAGGAGTTCATTCCTCAATGCAACTGGCTTTGAATCTGCTGGTTGGCCTGGTCCAGCAGTGGCTTGATGTGAGACGGATCATAGCGGTTGGTCGCCACCTCATTGGCCAGCTTGGAACTCACACCGGCCAGTGCGACCTCAAGTGGCCCCCATACACCCGTAAAGGGGGTGGGACTGGCTCCTGCCTCTGCCTTGATAAAGGCGCCCGTCTGAGGATCCTGGCTTGCCAGAGAGTTCGCGGCCTGCACGTTGGCCGGCAGATCACCGAAGGTCTTGGTCCACTGAATCTGGTGCTGCTCATCGGTGACCAGATTGATAAATTTGAACGCCAGGTCCTTCACATTCGAGTAGTCGGCGACAGCGAGCATATCACCGGAAACAATGGTCGCGTCGGGGACGCCATTCGCTGGCCTCTGCTGCATCCCGTAAGGAATGGTAGGCATGGGCGCGAAGGCGTACTTGCCCGCTACAGCCGATTTCTGAAGCGTCGGCGTGATGGTGGGAGTCACCATAATAAACATGCCCACCTTGCCATTGGCGAAAGCCTGCGTGGCATCGCCCGTTTTCCACGCCATCGAGTTTGGATTGACGATCTTGTACGTCGTGGCCCAGTCAAACCAGAACCGGACGGCTTGCACCGCCTCTGGCGTGTTCATCTGTGCGGTCTTGAGGTCCTGCGAGATGAAGCTCCCGCCCAGCTGTCCTGCGAACATCCACCAGATCTTCCAGGGGTCAAACGAATCCGAGGGGTCGATCTCGGCCCCGTAAACTCCGGCGGAGGGATTCGTCATCTTTTGGGCGTCCTGGACGAACTCAGTCCAGGTCGTAGGGGCAGTAGTGATACCTGCCTTCTGGAACAGCTCCTTGTTATAGACCATGGCGAAAGGACGCATCACAAAGGGGACGGAGATCAATTGGTTGGGTGATGACCCGGCCATCGTGAGCTGCTGCTGGAAGAACCTGTCCTTTCCACCCACCGCCTGCCAGTCCTGATCGGTGAGGACGGTGAAGCCTTTCGTGGCCTGAGCGGTCGGAACAAACGTGGTACCGAAGCTAAATATATCGGGACCGCTCCCGGAGACAATAGAGGTCTGGAGCTTTGTCTGTTCCTCACTGCTACTACTGTAGGTGTCCCAGGCAATGGTGGAGCCGGTCGCCTTCTGAAACTCGCTGGCAATCTGCTGCATCCACTGCCGCTGTTGCGCGGGGTAGGTGGAGTTATAGCCTATCAGCACATGGAGCGTCTGGCCCTGGCTGCTAGTGCTTCCACCGCCGCATGCTGCAAGCACAAGCGACAGCAGCACGAGCAAAGACAGCCAGGGGCAAGCGCTTCGGATGTTTGCTTTCATTGTTTTGTCTCCTTCTCGGACATCAACCTGAGGTTGATCCGTTTTCATAGAATCCAGATACTTAGGCAAGGTTCAATTTACGTTCAATCAGACGTACTCGAGCTGCTGAACATCCGTCATAATGGGGAACTGTTCTTGTAATTCCATGGTCATCCTCCTGTGTCGCTAAGCTGGGAGGTCGCCTGCTGTCCGACGGCCACCGCCAGCCTCACGCGCCAGCTGGTGTACCTCGCACGGCCTTCTGGACTAAGGCTGAAGAGTGAGACGCGCTTGTGCATACCATATGAACTCATGACGGCTCCTCCCGTCTGTTAGCGAAATACTCAGCTAATCGTTTATCTAATCGTTTCGCTAATCATCATATAACATATTTCTCGCGCTCTGTCAAGGCTTTGTGAGGGAGATTTCCAGGTCTATGAAAGCTCCCGAAATGCGCGTATTGTCATATACTACCCCCTTATGGCTACCACGAGCATTCATCAGCCCTGGAGGTAACTTCAGGGCCATCGTATCTCCATGTGGGACTGAGGCTGGAAACCACCTGAGCATGGGGCAACTGACCATTCTCTACAGCAGAGATGCGCTCGGCACACCGAGTGGACACGATAGCCTTGGAGGAATGGGTGTGGAAGAACTTGACAGAGGATGCTAACTATGCTACCTTTAAGTGAGCAAAACGATTAGTGGAACGATTAGCAAGACGCTTGTTGAAGCAGACCCAGTGTTCGCTCCTGCGTGCCAGTGGCCGTCCTCTCTTGTCTTCAACGAGCAACACAACAACACTCTGAGACAACTTGTGGGTGAGTTGGAAGAGGAGGCATCATCCGGACAAGACACGTCGTTCCACATGGAGGAAGCAAAGCAGATGAAAGATCTCGTCGGGTCGGCTGGCCACCCAGCCACGATCAAAGATGTGGCGGCCCAGGCCGGGGTGTCGGTAGCAACCGTGTCGGCTGTCATCAACCGCAATAAGTATGTGAGTCCAGAGCTGGCACACCGGGTGCAGGAAATTATCGCTGCGCTTGGCTACGAGCGCAATAGCCTGGCACAAGGCTTAAAGAAGCAAACCAGTCAGACCATTGGCCTGATCATCTCCGATATCACCAATCCCTACTTTACCAGTGTTGTGCGCGGCGTGGAAGATGTGGCCAATGCCCGCGGTTACTCCTTGATCCTTGGCAATACGGACGAAGACCAGACAAAGGAAATAAGCTATATGCGCCTGCTGGAAAGCAAGCGGGCTGACGGGCTGATCGTGGCACGTCACGCGCCGGGTAATCACGCGTATTTACGCTCCTGGCCGACCCACCGATTGCCCCTGGTGAGTATCGGCTATCTCCCGGAGGACGAGAGCATCGATGCCGTGCTCATTGACAACGTGGCGGGTGCGCGCCAGGCGGTCGAGCATCTGATCACGCTTGGGTACGAGCGCATTGGCATCGTGACGGGTCCGCGCGGTATCACCGCCACAGAAGAGCGTCTGACCGGCTATCAGCAAGCGCTGGCTGCCCACGGCATCCCCCTCGATCCGGCCCTGATCGCTGAAGGCAATTTGCGTATCGATGGAGGAGAGCACGCGGCGCTGCACCTGCTGACCCAGGGAGCCGCACGGCCCACGGCGCTCTTTGTGATGAACGGCCTGATGGTCATCGGGGCGCTGCAAGCCATCGATCGGGTGGGACTGTGCTGCCCAGAGGACATAGCGCTCGTTGGCTTTGATGATTTCGAGTGGGCAGCCGTCATGCATCCGCGCTTGACCACGGTTCGCCAGCCGACCTACGAGATCGGGCAGAAAGCCGCTCAGCTCTTGTTTGAACGCCTGGAGAAGCGCGATACGGCGCCACAGGTGATACGCCTTCAGCCCCAGTTGATCATTCGTGAATCGTGCGGGGCCACCTTGCAGTCATCCACGACGCCGAAAGAGATGTCTGGCGATATACACCCATAGTTCGAGACTCACGAACTGTCATGCTTCGGGTTTCACCACTTCGTCAGCCTTCATCCCTTGTGGGCGGGCAAGTCCGAGCATCTGGCGCATCTGCCCAACAGCCTGCATCAACTCTTGTGGCTCTTTTTGTTCCAAGCTTTCAGTCACCGATCATATCCATGAGGATGGAGCTGCTGCCACTTCCAGGCATCACCAATCATCGTGGCGAGATCAGGCTTTCGGGGAATCCAACCCAGTTCATCCCGAATCTTCTGGCTGGAAGCCACGAGGACGGGCGGGTCTCCTGCACGCCGGGGAGCTTCAACCGCGTTGATAGATACTCGGGTTACGCTACGGGCAGTCTCAATCACCTCACGGACAGAAAAGCCCATGCCGTTCCCAAGGTTATAGATGCGATGTTCTCCGGCACGCACGCTGTCCAGCGCGAGGATGTGGGCACGGGCCAGGTCCTCCACGTGAATATAGTCACGGATCGCGGTTCCATCGGGTGTGGGATAGTCGGCTCCATAAATCTGCACCTCGGCCCGCTCTCCAGCCGCCACTGCAAGCACGATGGGAATCAGATGGGTCTCCGGGTGATGATCTTCTCCCAACGGCCCACTGGCTCCGGCCACGTTGAAATAGCGCAGACTGACGGCAGCCAGACCATGGGCAGCGACGGCAAAGCCAATCAACTGATCAATGGCCAGTTTGGATCCTCCATAGGGATTCGTCGGACGTGCCACGGCGGTTTCAAGAATGGGGATATCTTCAGGCTCCCCATACACCGCAGCCGTCGAAGAAAAGACCAGGCGTGGGACGCGTGCAGCACGCATGGCCTCCAGGAGATTGAGTGTTCCGCAGACGTTATTTCGATAGTAACGCTCTGGCTGCTGGACAGACTCGCCTACCAGGGATAACGCTGCGAAATGCAACACCCCATCGAAGCCTTGTGCCAGCACTTGCTTGAGCCGTTCTTCATCCAGCAAGTTCCCCTCGACAAAGTTTGCCCCTGCTGGCACAGCCTGGACGTGCCCTTTCAACAGGTTATCAAAAACGGTAACCTCATGGCCTGCTTCGAGCAGTTGAGCAGTCATCACACTCCCGATGTAGCCAGCTCCACCTGTCACGAGTAGTTTCATGTCGCCACCTCTGCGCCAGCCGCTGGCTGGAATGAATAGAGGACCGGTGGTTTGAAGCCTCGCTCTTCGAAATAGTGCTGAACACTCAGTACCAGCATTCCCGCGTCGTCACTCCTGATCAGCGCAAGAGCACACCCTCCGAAACCTGCCCCGGTGAGCCGCGCCCCAAGAGCCGATGACTGCATAGCTATCTCGACAAAGGCATCCAACTCTGGCGTCGAGACTTCGTAGTCGTCGCGCAAGGACCGATGCGACGCGTACATCAGGCGACCAAAAGCAGCAAAGTCTTGCCTGCGTACAGCGTGAACAGCCTCCAGCACCCGTATATTCTCCGTTACAACGTGGCGGGCCCGTTTGAGTTCCTCGCCAGAAAGCTTGTCCAGGTCCTGTATGTGGGCATCACGCAACTCTTTGACGCCCAGAATGTGGGCTGCTCGCTCGCACGCCTCTCGACGAGCGTTGTAACCTGTGGCACCCAGTTCCCGCGAGACGCGCGTGTCGCAGACGAGCAGGGTAAGGTCAGCCCCTACTAGGTCTAACGGAACAGGTTCGGCTTCCAGGGAGCGACAGTCGATCAACAGGGCCGTTCCCGCCTGACAAAGAAGCGAGGCATACTGATCCATGATCCCACTGTTGACCCCCACGAAGGCATTCTCGGCACGCTGGCAGAGTACGGCGAGGTTCTTCTTCGCAATTCCGAGATGGTAGAAAGCATCAAGGGCAAAGGCCGTGGCCGCTTCGATCGCTGCGGAAGACGAGAGTCCACTTCCCAGCGGGACATCGCCCACAAACGCCGCCCGAAACCGCGAAACGTCAGAACCTTGCTCTTGCATGGCCCAGACGACCCCGCTCGGATAGTCTGCCCATGAACCCTCACGCTTGCTCAGCAGTGGGCGGACCTCGTGAAAGTTCGCGGAGTAGAGCTGCGTCTCCCCAGGTCCTACCGCGACGGCGACCCGGCGGTCGACGGCGCAGGGCAAGACAAAGCCACCATTGTAGTCGGTATGCTCGCCGATGAGATTGACCCGCCCAGGGGCACTGGCTACGACCACAGGCTCCTCCCCAAACTGCTCGCGGTAGGCCTGAGCGGCCTGTTGCTCAATTGGCCGCATGACTCCCTCCTTTCGTTCCATCATGACTCCACCTTGGCAATAGCTTCACGCAGCTCTTGGGCTTTCTGCGAGGGCAGCGAATCATTAGTCCATAAGCCCCACAGGGCTTCAGACGAGGCGGCAAATTTGAGCTTGCCAGGGGCCCGACCTATGGCCTGAATTTCGACATGCAGATGGAACTGCTCATCAGCCAACTGGTGAATCCCCAGCAGATAGGGCATAGGAGCCATCGCGCCATCGAAGAGCGCATTATAGCCACGAATCACACGCAACAAGATGTCGGCGAAATCGCGCAGTTCATTATCTCGCATCAAACCCAGATTGGCGACATGCCGTCTGGGATAGAGGTGGGTTTCATAGGGGTAGCGCACATAGGGCGGCAGGAAGGCTTGCCACGTGGTGTTGGCAGTGACTTCATGCACATCATCGGAAAGCTCAGCACGCACACGGCAAAAGGGGCAACCCCGCCCTGCCGCCTGGTCCTGAACGACCGTTTCCAGTTCGCGTTCCAGCGTCGGCGGGATGATAGAGACGCCATAGGCCTGCCCATGGGGATGATACTGGGTCTGGCCGATGGATGCGCCACTGTTCTCGAAGATCATGACTGCCGCATAGCGCGAGGCCAGATCGTTGTAGAGATCACGCCACAAATGGGTGACCGCGTTGACCTCATCGACGCTCAATTGCGTGAAGGTCCGATCATGATCGCGGCTATAGATGACCACATAGGCTTCTCCGGTGGGCGGCTGCACCGGCGGAAAGTCGTTTGGATGGAGCCAGACCTGCGTCTGCGCGTCAACCCGTCCATTGGTCATATCGGCACAGAAGGGACAGGCTGTAGTGCCCTCGCGCCGATTCATGCGATGCGGCGCGTTGACGAGATGCTGGCGCAGAATGGGATTCCAGATCAAAGCAGCTTCATCTTGCATATCTATCCTCTGATCCCTTTACTCTTCAAAATATAATGAGCGTATCTAGTTTACCATGTCTGCTCAGTAAGCGCACAGGCACTGTGCGTTTACTGAGCAGAGGGGGTACGAATCAGATGAACTATACGACTGTCGAAGTCGCCTACCAGGTTCATTGGTAGCCCCCTATGTGCAAGGTATGCGCCACTGTACGTGGCACCGTTTATGGCGTCGGCATAGTGCGCTTCTTCCTCTAAGCCGTGCAACAGAAGTGATACCGGCGTCTGCCCAAATTGCTGTGAGTGCCCCCACGCAAACACGACAACCTCACTGCCATCCTGTGCTACATACTGCGAGGCTGCAACACTTCCTACTCGCGGTGAGCGCAAACGATAGAGCAGGCCGTTCTGGATGATCGGGCGCACGCGCTTATACGTTTCAATGAAGCCACGCGCCTCTTCTAGCTCCTGCGGCGTCCAATGTGAGAGATCGCCACCGACGCCCAGTGAACCAGCCATCGCGACATGGAAGCGGTAGCGCAACGACACCGTTCGGCTGGTCGAGAAGTTAGGACAATCCGTCACCCAGCACATCATCACCCGCGGCACATAAGCGTAGCTGAACCCTTCCTGAATGCGCAAACGGTCAAATGCATCGGTGTTATCACTTGTCCACACCTGCTCAACTCGCGATAGAACGCCCAGATCGATACGCCCACCACCGCCGGCACACGACTCAAACTCCACATTCGGATGTTGACGACGCAACTCATCGATAACCCAATACAGATTGCGCACATGATCGAGCGAGACCCGCTCTGGGTTCTGACCAACTTCATCCGGCCACCCCGGCTCACAGATAGAGCGGTTCATATCCCACTTGATAAACTCAATATTATGCTCTGAGAGCAATCCATTGAGCGTCGCAAACATCCAATCCCGTACATCTTCCCGTGCAAGATTCAGCACAAGCTGGTGACGCCCTTCTGTACGCGACCGATGGCGAAAATGGTAGACCCAATCCGGATGCGCACGATAGAGATCGCTGTCCGGATTCACCATCTCCGGTTCAACCCATAAGCCAAAGCGCATCCCTAACTCATTTACCCGTGCTATTAATGGGTTCAAGCCATGAGGAAACTTTTGAGGGTTGACCGTCCAATCGCCGAGCCCGGCGTATTGACTATTGCGTGCGCCAAACCACCCGTCATCAAGCACAAATATCTCGGCTCCAAGCTTGGCCGCCTTCTCAGCAAGTTCCATCTGGCTGCGCTCAGTGACGGCGAACATCGTGGCTTCCCACGAATTATACAGAATCGGTCGCACGGCATCAAGTGCCTCGGGTATTACATGTTCACGTTCATAGGCGTGCCAACCGCGACTGATGCCTCCAAACCCCTTGTTTGAGTACAACCCAACAAATGCTGGCAAATCCAACTGCTCGCCTTCAGCCAGCTGATAGCGAAAATCAAAATCATTCAGGCCACCTACACAGTGAACTTCACCATAGGGCGTCGTCTCCACCACGATCTTCCACGATCCGCTCCATGCCAGTGCCGCGCTCCATACTTCTCCGCTCTCCTCCGTGGCACTCGCCTCGGGATCCAGAGCCACCCACGGATTGAACTGATGACTGGTCATCCCGCGTCGACTCTCCAGCACGGCCTTCCCTGGGCCCAATACGACCTCTGCCACCTGCATCTCCTTCATGTGCTGTCCGTAGAGATAGGTCAGCCGGTAGCGTTCTCGACGTGGCAGTTGCCAGTCCGCCGAAAGCGCTTGTTCGATGGTCACAGGACCGCCCCCTCCGCTGTTCTCCAACCGGACCCAGCGTTCGATCACATCATGACCATCGTAGATCCGGTAGTAGAGCGTCACCCTGAGAGGATACGCTTGGTCGCGAAACCGCAGCCAGAGCGTCTGGCCCGCTCCCGACCGCTCAACGCCGTGCTCTTCAAAGACCCACTCGATTGTTCGCGTGCCATCGGCGTACTCCACCTTGAGGCTCGGCTCGCTGAAGCGCATCTCTCCCCACGGCGCATACTCCTCACGGGAAACGCCCGTTGGAGACTCAAACGGTACTATTAAAGGTACTGAGGCGTGAGCCATCTCGCTGGCAGCTTCTGAAGCAATGCGGGGACCCCAGTAGATATGCTGTAACGAAGAACTATCCTCACTGAGCCCAATACAGTACGTCGATGCTTCCATCTGGAGAATCCAACACTTGCTCGACACATCGTAGGTAATATCCACCAGGACGTTCCCTCTCTTCTACTGCTATCATTTTGTATCAACGAACATGCGGTGACCGTTGGGCGACCACCGCATCGATCACATCTTGCTCGGGCCTGATTCTGGCCTCTTGAGGAACAACGGAACGAAAAAGGGGTAAGAAGCTAAGTGTGCAAACTTTTCTAAAATGCTATCAGTACTCCTAGCGAGACCCAACCCGAGGGCTCGTCGCGCCAACAAGCACGGTCGGTTGCTTTACACGAAAACTTGTCCATCGCGTTAGTCGGAAGACTGTCTGGGAACACGAAAGTCAGCAGGCTTGCCCGGATAAGGGGCCAGGCCGGCGGCCGGTCCCAATTCCTCCACCGGCACACTGAGTCGGCTCGCCTTGCGCTCCAATGCTAGACAGATGAGATCAACAGCACTGTCCAGATCGAGCACAGCGGTATCGATGACCAGATCATAGAGGTGCGGATCCTCATGCTGAGAATGATACTGTGTCTGCATATAGCGTGTGCGGGCACGGTCTTTCGCCTGAACGCGCTTGCGGGCAGCATCCAGATCCAGTCCTTCACGGCGTGCAACATAGGCAACGCGCAATTCCAGGGGGGCCACCACGCGAATGTGGAGCACATCGCGCTTGTCCGCCAGAAGCACCTGCCCACCACGTCCGACAATCACGACATGCCCAGTGTTTGCCGCAGCTGTGATGATTTGGCGCATAGTATCCTCGTAGGCTCGTGTCTCTGCCGGCAGGGGAGGTGAAGCGAAGATTGATGGCCCCGGCCCCCCAGTAGACGTGAACCCCGCAGAGGCAAAATGCTGTATCCTGTTCAGGATACGTGAGAGGGTGCTTTCGACGTACTCCTCGTCGTGTTTCTGCACCTCCGTTTCGTAGATGCCTAACTCTCGTGCGGTCTGTTCGATGATGGCATGGTCAATCAATTGCCAACCCAATCGATGTGCAAGACGGGCAGCTATCTCGCCACCCCCACTTCCATACTCGCGGGAAATCGTGATGGCGTGCATTGCTGCAATGGCTTGTTGATTCACATCCATGGCTTTACCTCCGCTGGTTTCGATAAGAGGCTCTAGTCGTGAACCTGGTCTCCAATTGGTATCCCCAATCAACAGACATCACAGACACCTCTTAACAGCTACAGTCAGCCCGATTACCTCCAGTGTAGTACAGGGACTTGAGAAGTAATAGGTCTCTGAGGAACAACGGAACTATAAGCCGTTGTTCCTCAGAGACCATTCTTCAGCCGCCAGTAGAAGCCGCCTGCACTGCTTGATTAGCTTGTTGCACCGCCTGACTGGTTGCCTGTGGTACCGTGAGCTGACCCAGATACATCTGGTTGAAGATGTCATTGACCTTGGTAGACGCCTCATTGTAGCCGAAGGTGATCGGGAAAGTTAAGGTCGAGCCCTGTGCCTCCTTGAGGAAAGGGCTCACGTCTATGCCTTTTTTCTGCCAGGATTGGAGGAACGTCTGATCCTCACTCTTGAGTCCTGGCCAGACATAACCACCATTACCCATAATGTCCTCAGACTGAGCAGAGGCTAGCCATTTCTCGAGCTCCCACGCCTCGTTTGGATGGGGAGTCTTGACATAGATGGCATCGGTCAAGCCATTGAACACGCTCGTCACACCATTAGGGCCAGCTGGCAGTTGTGCCACCGCCCAGGGGATTTTCGTCTGCTGGGCAATTGAGCTGAGCTCCCAGGAACCGCCTGTGACCATCGCTGCGTGACCCCCCTCAAGTAACTGTATAGCTATGCCACCGTTGTTATTAGTCTCCGCTGCTGATGGTGAGACATGGTACTTGTTAACCAGATCAACGAGGAATTGCAGTGCCTGCACCGACTGTGGCTGATTGTACAGGAAGTTCTGACCAAACTGCTTGTCAATGATTTTGCCACCGTTCATAGCGATGAAGTTCCAGAAGCCTTCTTGGGAGTTGTTCTCTGAAACATATCCATACTGGCTGATGTGCTTCGCATCGAACCCAGGATCGGTAGGATGCTTGCCATTCTTGTCGATCGTGAGCTTTTGTGCCATCTGTAGGAATGTCCCACCATCGGTCGGATTCCAGGTCATACTTGTGGGATCAGGAAGACCTGCCTGCTTGAAGAGTTGCTTGTTATAGATGACAGCGATCGTATCCCAGTCCTTGGGCAACCCATACACCTTGTTGTTATATGTCCATTCACTAACCAGTGTTGGGTAGTACTGGGACATATCGATCTTGTCTTGCTGAATCAGCGGCGTCAGGTCCATGAGTTGGCCCTGCTGCACAAACGTTGGGAAATATGCCAGGTGATCCCAGAACACGTCCGGCGCATTACCAGCTGCAAACTCCGTACTTAGCTTCTGCCAGTATGACCCCCATGGGGTCTGCTCGATGGTCACATGAATGTTCGGATGCAGCTTCATGAACTGATTGACTGACTGCTGATAGCCAACCTGTTCATTCTGATCCCACAGGGCATATGTGAGATTTACGGGGCCGTTCCCACCCGACGAACTAGTAGATCCACCGCCGCATGCCGCAAGCCCTGCCAGCATCATCACAATAAGCATGCCCATCGAGATCCATGTCATCGGTCGTGCAAGGAAGCGGTGCTGAGTGCCTTCGCCCAAAAGTCCAGACCAAGTATTCATCTGTTGCTCCTCCTTGATTAGAGAATATACTCTTGCGGGTGTGATACCTTTATTTGAACCCGCTCATATGAATTGAGCGCACTATGTGTTTCTGGAACAGGAAGAACAGGAGCAGTAGCGGCCCTAGCGCAATGAATGTGGCGGCCATCATCAGATTCCACTGTGTGCCAAAGTTCGATTGAAAGGCCGCGATACCGACGGTGAGGACACGCAAACTAGTGGAGTCCGTAATAATAAGAGGCCAGAGAAAGGTGTTCCATGCCTGCACAAACGTGATGATGGCAAGCGTTGCCATAATCGGTCGGCTCAATGGCAGGATAACTTGGAACATAATCTGCATTGTGCTAGCTCCGTCGATACGGGCGGCATTCTCCAAATCCTTAGGGATGGTGAGAAAGAACTGCCGCATCAGGAAGATACCAAAAGGCGTTCCCAGCACATACGGGAGAACCAGACCAAGCCAGGTATTGACCAGGCCGAACGTACGCAGAATAATAAAAAGCGGAATCAGCGTCACGATGGCCGGTACCATCAGTGTCGCTAGGTACAGCATAAAGATCTGCTCGCGTCCCGGAAACTCCATCCGTGCGAAGGCATAGGCAGCCAACGTGCTGAAAATCAGCTGGCCAATCGTGAGAAGCCCGGCGTATAGCAGCGAATGCCAGATAAAGCTCAGAAAGTTGTACTTCACCACGACGTCGATGTAGTTCTGAAACGTTAGCGGATTCGGCAAAGACCACGACGAGGATGAGAAGACCTGATCGGGCGCCTTCAGCGACGTCACCAGTGCGAGAAAGTATGGAAACAGCGAGATGACTGCTCCAAGCCCCAGGACGATATAGGCGACCACGTAGCCGGGTACCCGCCGCCAGAAGCGTGCTTTCGCCTCCTTCTCTGCCTCGACTGCTTTACTTGACACGAGTTCAGTGCTAACTGAGGTCATAAATAGTTTGCCTCCTTTTCTTATATATGTACTCGTCGCTAGCTCAGATCGTAGATGGCGCGACTGCGGAAGAAGAGCACCTGAAGCAAAGTAATGATCAGCAAGATCGCGAACAGCACCATCGAGAGTGCCGAGGCATACCCAGCATGGAAGAACTCAAAAGCCTGGCGAAAAATGTTGAAGTTGAGCACACTGGTGGCATCTCCTGGGCCACCCTTGGTCATCGCATACACGGTGTCGAATACCTGTGCAGACCCGATGACGTCGGTCACGAGCACAAAGAACATGGTTGGGCTCAACAGCGGCAGTGTAATCGTAAAGAACTGCTGAATGGGGGTGGCCCCGTCAAGCGACGTAGCCTCATAGAAATCGGGGGGAATGCCTTGTAGACCGGCGAGGAAGAACAGCATGTTATAGCCAGTGTACTGCCAGATATTGACCGCCGCGATAGCTGGCAACGCCCATCCTGGCGAGGACAACCAGGCCGGACCTGTGATGTGCAAAACGCCCAGGAAGGTGTTGAGCGTGCCATACTGTGGATCGAAGATCCACTGCCATACAATACCCATGGCCACGGCTGTTGCCATCCAGGGTACCACAAAGATAGTACGGAAAATCCCTCTACCTGGAATCTTTTGATTCAGCAGCAACGCTAGCAGCAGGGCAAAGACCGTCTGCATTGGGATGTTGAGCAAGACATAGTAGAAGGTTAGTAACAGCGAATGCCAAAAGGAGGAGCTACTAAACATAGTAGCGTAATTCTTCAACCCAACGAAAGTAGGCTGACCGATCAGCGACCAGCTAAAGAAGCTGATGACAGCGACAGCAATGATGGGTATGAGCGAAAAGACCAGTAAACCAAGAAAGCTGGGCAATAGGAACGCATACGCCTGGAGAGAAAGCTTCGTACTAGGCTGAAGCCGGTAGCGCTCCTTCACGCGGCTTACAGGACTCTGGTCTATACCTAAGGTATCTTGTCCTTGCATATACCTGATCCCCTTAATTCACATGGACACATAGTATGAAAAATACCTACGATACAACCCTTTTACGAGCAACCTCGTCAGATCGCTCACCCAAGGTGCATGTATTTACTTACCAAAGAAGAGGTTGATAGCCTCCATCTCAAAGGAAATAGGTTTTGAAGGTAAGTATAACGATACCGACACCTCAAGAAGGTTACCTTCTCAAAGCTTCTATGCTTAAGAAGGAAGGAGCATTTAGCTTGTTACATTTCACCTCCTAGTCTATGGTTATAAGCTCAGGAACGCGTGTACATTCCTAAAAAGGATAGTAACACCCATTTCGTCCTTTGTCTAGAACATCGGTCAAGTAATAAGTAACCTTATTGCTATGTCCTGCCACAGTCGGCTAATGCTGGCGTAATTCACTGATGAGCTGACGTTATCCAAAAAGTAGCTGGGATAGCTACTTAGGCAAGATTCAATCAAACATGACAGACTGAACAGTCCAAAAACAATTTCCACCACACTCAGGTACGCTTTGGATAGCAATTGAGTTTCATGAAATTGTCAAGTGCATTTGAACCATGCTTTAGCTAATGTCATCCAACAAGTGGCTTGGGTAGCCGCTTAAGTTTCGTCGTGGTATTTAGGACACCAGAGCGAACTGCCGTCCAAGGCAGCACGCAAGGCAGCACTTCCAAAGGCTCCCGTCTCCCTGGCTACCTCAATAGTACGCTCGACCAGGCGTTGAGCCATATTTGTCTCGATGAGGCGTTTACGAAAGGCAACCAGCGTCCCTTTACTGAAAGGAGGCTCCTCTGTATCGACGCAGTTTAACACCAGCTGCCAGCGGCGATCCATTACACTGGCTTCGATGACCTCATCATCTGAAACTCTCGTATAGGCCTGCAGGATCGTTGCCAGGGCTAAGAGTGCTGGTGGCACAGGCGGCTGCCCTCGTTGACTATCTTGATATAAGCTGGTTAACTCCTGCTGACAAACCTCGTTGAACACTTCATGACGATGCAGCCGGAGAAAGACAAACAATTTGGCCCGCCGAATACGCTCGATGATCATTTGTTCTGTTGCCGAAAGCTCAATTGGTGGTCGCCAATAAGTGGGTCGCATGATCCAGTTTCTCCTTCTCTTCTGCCATTTCTTCTCGCGGACCCTGCTTTCCCCTCTCTGTCAATTCCTCAATTCCTCAGCGATTACTTGACCGATGTTCCACGGATAGCTTAACCCGATGTGCAAGTTTTTACTTGCCGAAAAAGAGGTCCATCCCCTCCACATCCAAGGAAATAGAGTTTGAAAGCGAGTGCAGTGATACTGACACCTAAGAATTAAGAATGTTACCTCCTCAAAGCTTCCAATGCTTAGATGGTTCGGCTCGCTTGATAGATTTCCTCTCCCTAAATATTCGTAATTAGCCATCTTATGAACACGTGTACATCAACTAAAAGGAATATAACATACTTTCCGTTCGTTGTCAAGAGATTAATATACGACTTTTGACGAAGATGGGAGAAAAATACGCTTAAAAAAGAGGGAATATGTGGTCTTCAATATCTCGAGTTCTGCCTTTTGGAACGTGTTCGTCTTCATTTTGGTCTATATTAACCCGCTCATCTTGCAGAATAATGAACACGTGAACATATAGACGGACATCCACTCAGAAATGGGGAGGCAGGGGCGCAGTCCCTGCCGGAGCGCGAGGAACCCTGCCTGGGGACAGGTAATCCTCGCTTTCTCTCCTTCTCCTCAAGCGAGCCTGCGGCCCGCCAGAATAATTACGAGTGGATGCCAGTATAGACACTTGACAAAAGCCTCTCTTCAATGAGATACTAAACATATAAATAATGAACGCGTGTATAAAAGCATAGGTGGAGGTTTTATGGCAACAAGTGAGGAGGTTGCCAAGTTAGCGGGTGTCTCTCGTGCAACAGTTTCGCGTGCTCTCAATGGATCAGCACGTGTCAGTGCTGAAGCGAAGGAGCGTGTTCATGCCGCAATCACCGCACTTGGATACGAACCAGATGTGGTTGCCCAGAGCCTTGTTCGACAACGCTCTCGTGTGATTGCCGTTAGTCTCTTTCCCGAAAGCAATGAACTGCCCCTTTCCCATCTGGGACAAACGGCACACTACTTCTATCTGGGTGTGCTGGAAAATATTGAGCGCGAGGCAGTCTCATTGGGCTATGACTTGCTTTTGCCTTCGTACACATACGGCAAGTCTCCCAACAATTACATACGGAGTTTGCAGACGCGACGTGTTGCTGGGTGCATCATGCTTCATGCCTCAGATTCCCGCATTCGCGCCTTGACTCATTCCGATATTCCCACAGTGTTCATCGATAGAATGGTTCAGGGAAGCCATGCCAGCTATGTCAAATCGGATAATATAGATGCTGCTCGCCAAGCTGTTGAGCACTTACTTTCTCTCGGACACCAACGTATTGCTTTTCTAACGGGGTCAACAACTGATCTTTCCGGGCTGGAGCGCCTGTTAGGGTGCCAGCAGGCACTGGCGCAGGCAAGCATCGCTCCAGACGCTGGCTTGATACGTCAAACAGGCTGGAATATTGATGAGGCATATGAGGCAGCCAAAGTTCTCTTAGCCGAGCGACGCGATTTTACCGCTATCGTTGCCGGGAGCGATCTCATGGCTATGGGTATTCTTCGTGCGCTTGTGGAAGACGGTCTGCGTGTTCCAGACGATATTTCCCTGGTCGGCTTTGATGATATCGATCTCAGCCAGTATACTGTTCCACCGCTTACGACTGTACGGCAGGACCGTGTGGCCATGGGGCGTGGAGCAGTACAACGGCTTATTGCGCTGATGGAAGGCACAGGCGAAGCATCCCCACTCATTCTTCCCACCCAGCTTATTGTTCGCAAATCGACAGGGCCTGTATGTAAGGAGTTGCATTAACTATGCCATATATTACCATCTTAGGCGCCGGAAGCACCGTTTTCGCTCGTCAACTTATGACCGACATCTTGCAGGTTGAAGGACTGGACGAGGGTTGTTTCGCCTTGGTGGATACCGATCCCGCTCGCCTGGAATTAGCGCACCAGATGGCCGAACGGCTCATCGCTCTCAGTGGTAAGCACTGGAGCGTAAGAGCCTCTACCGAGCGGCGTGAACTGCTGGCAGGCAGCGATTTCATTATCAACTCAATTGAGGTAGCCGGTCTGGCCAATGTGCGCCATGACTTCGATATTCCGATGAAGTATGGCGTCAACCAATGTATTGGCGACACGATTGGCCCAGGAGGCATCTTCAAAGCATTACGTACCGGTCCTGCCTGGCTCGCTATCTTACATGATGCCGAGCGTCTCTGCCCCCAGGCCTGGGTACTTAATTATACCAATCCCATGTCGATCTTGACTCTTGCAGCACTTATGGGTACGAACATGCGGACCGTGGGCTTGTGCCACAGTGTGCAAGGCACCTCGAAGCGGTTAGCTGAGTATCTGGAAGTTCCCTATCACGAATTACAATGGCGTTGTGCAGGCATTAACCACAATGCCTGGTTTACAGAGTTGCGCTATCAGGGAAAAGATATGTATCCGCGCTTGCGCGAACGGGCCCAGGTATCCGAGGTCTATGAACGTGACCCCGTCCGTTTTGAGATCATGCGCTACTTTGGAGCATTTGTCACCGAGAGCAGTGGTCACTTTTCAGAGTATGTTCCCTACTTCCGCAAACGCCCTGATTTGATCGAACGTTACTGCCGTGAGGGCTACCTGGGTGAGACCGGTTTCTATGCCAATAACTGGCCCACCTGGCGTACCCAGAACGATGCCTCCATTCATGAGATGCTGGCTGGTACCCGCGATATTCCTTTTACCCGCAGCCACGAATACGGTTCCTATATTATTGAGGCAATGACACTGCACCGTCCCACAGTGATCTACGGCAATGTACGCAATACCAACCTGATCAATAACCTGCCTGATGGTTGCGTTGAGGTTGCCTGCCTCGTCGATCGCAACGGTGTGCAGCCAACCCATTTTGGAGCCTTGCCAGAGCAACTGGCCGGATTGAACCGCACGCACATGACGGTACACACCTTGATGCGCGATGCACTACTCAAGCGCGAGAAAGAGGCCGCACGTTATGCATTGATGCTTGATCCACTGACCGCTGCCGTCTGCTCTCCTGCGGAGATAAGCACAATGTTTGACGAGATGTGGAACGTTCAGCGTCCATACTTGCACTACTTTGAGTAGCAGTTTACAGGAAACGGCCCAGAAAGCCACGCTCTTTTAAGATGGAGAGTGTCAGAGAGGCCAAAACAGATATGCGCTTTGGGACATGCGTTCATACGCACTGACAACATGGTAGAGGATGATAAGCTGGGTGAGGGCAAGAGGGTCACTTTGATGGATCTGATTGCCGACGGAGAAGAGACCAAGAAGGCTGAGCCGGTCAGGACGCAGGTGGCTAGCATTGTTCATGTAAGACCAAATGCAGTCTTCGAGTTCACAGGCTTTTTGGTGGCTGATGTCCCCATCAATTTCGAGGATATCACGCATTTCACCTGCGTAATATTGTTCGAGGAAACGCAGAGCCGGTTTGTGGCCGTTTTGTGAGACGTCGAGAACATCACTGAGATCGATTTTGGGAGCGTGTTTGGCTTCGATGAGGCGAACATCGAGATGAGCGAGATCATGGGTACGATAGTAGAGGTCGCCGCGAAAGAAGCGAATGATGATATCAGCGAACTTCTTCTGAGGTTGAATGTAGAGGCGGCTGTCACGCCGACGAATAGCTATTTCTTGACGAACTTGCTCGACGGTATAACCACGCGAGGTGCTGTCACGCATAATCTTCCATTGGCGTAAGAGAGCGATTTCGGGATCGAGATAGATACGGACATGAGCGAGGTCACGTAGTTCAGGGGTATAGAGTGGATGGAGGCCATGAGCAATGATGATATCGGCAGGTTGCACCTCTACAGGATCAGCAAAGGTACCTGTTGTGTGATCATAGACAGGCTTGATAATGGTTTCTCCATGAGCAAGACGACGGAGATGCTCCGTCATTAAGGCAAAGTTGTTAGCCTCAGGATGAAGGGCGGTGATGTTTGCCTGTAAACGCGCAGCACGATTCAGCGTATGATAATCATCGAGACAGATATGTGTAACACGTTCCTGTCCGAAGACGCGCACCATACCATCAGCCAGGGTTGTTTTCCCAGAGCCACTATCACCACAAATGGAAACAATTAACGGTTGTTTGATACGTATGATACTTCCCATGAACTAGCTCAGCATGTGTTCGGTTCAATGCACTTCCTAGAGCAATGCTTCTAACGTCGTTGTTCGAATGCATGCTTGACCCTTTCTCTCTGAGCTTTCATCACCAAAAGCAAAGCAGAGTAGCTTCCTTGCCCTCTAGTTGTATAAAAGTAATTATAGCAGAGAGGCTTCTTTTCGGCTATAGGCAAGTTGTGTTATCTCTATAATGAGCTTTGTTTGTGATAGCTTTTCAGAACAGGATAAACAGGATACAATAGGGAAAGAATAAAGTTTTTTCGATTCGGTGGGAGAAGTCTTCAATGGAATACATGTTGCTTGAACAATTGCAACAACGCCCTTTACTGTGTGATGGTGCGATGGGAACGCTATTATATGCACGAGGCATCCCTTATGAACAGTGTTTTGATGTGCTCAATATCAAACAGCCCGAACTTATTCAGAGTATTCATAGGGAGTATATTAGCGCAGGAGCGCAGATTATTGAAACGAATACGTTTGGAGCAAATCGGGCCAAATTGGAAGCCTATCACCTGGAAGAGCGAGTGCGTGAGATCAACTTCCGGGCGGTGAAGCTGGCATGCGAAGCGCGTGAGATCACGGGTCAGCCTGTGTTTGTAGCCGGGGCTGTGGGGCCAAGTGGTCGTCCACTGCAAGCTCCCGATGAGCAGAGATTGAGCGAATTACGAGCCATCTTTCGCGAGCAAATTGAGGCTTTGCTAGAAGGTGGTGCGGATATGCTCATTTTGGAGACATTTTCGAGCTTAGCCGAGCTGCGACAGGCGGTGTTGGCGGCTAAAGAGGCCGGTGGAGTACCGATTGTGGCGCAAATGAGTTTCTACGAGGATGGGCATACACTTTCGGGACAATCGGCAGCGCGAGTAGCAGCCGTACTCGATGATCTGGGTGTAGATGTAATGGGGGCCAATTGCAGTGTAGGACCGGCAGCGACCTTAGATGTCTTGCAGGAAATGATTACGGCAATCCAACAGAACAGCGATAACCCCTCGCTGCCACACCTGTTTTCAGCACAACCGAACGCGGGTCTGCCTGCCCGTATTGGCAATCGCTTCTTTTATATGGCCACACCCGATTATTTCGCAGATTATGCGTTGCGCTTTGCGAGAGCGGGTGTGCGCTTGATCGGTGGCTGCTGTGGTACAACACCTCGCCACATTGCTGCGATGCGCAAAGCCCTGGATGAGCAGTATGGTGTTGCAGCCTCCTTCCCACAGCTAGTTGGAAAGGAGGACGAGCAGTCACCGGGAAAGGCGAATGGCAAAGTGACCATTGCCGGGCTGATTGAAGAGGAGAGAATTCTGCCGCAAGAGGGCACGATGACGGGGCTACAAGAAAAGCTGGCAGCCGGAGAGTTTGTGGTAAGTGTCGAGCTAGATCCACCCAAGGGATTAAATCCCACAAAGATACTGGAAGGGGCGGTCTTGCTGCAAAAGGCAGGAGTGGATTGTATCAACATAGCCGATAGCCCCATGGCGCGGGTACGTATGGGGTGCATCGGTCTGGCACGTTTGATTCAGGATCACCTCAAGGTTGAGACGATTATTCACTTTACCACGCGAGACCGCAATTTGATGGCCCTACAATCTGAGCTACTTGGCGCTCACGCAATGGGGATTCGTAACATTCTGGCTCTAACGGGAGATCCACTGCGCCTGGGTGATTACCCTAACACAACCGGTGTCTGGGACGTCGATTCAATCGGATTGATACAGGTGATACGAGGCATGAATGAGGGACATGATGCGGCAGGTTCAGCGATTGGGGGCAAGGCCTCGTTCCATATTGGTGCAGCCTTGAACTTGAATATGACCGATGCAGAGACAGAGCAAGAGATCGAGAAATATCGACGCAAGCTTGAGGCTGGCGCACAGTTTATTATGACGCAGCCTATTTATGAGCTTGCACCATTGTCACGTTTCTTAGAGCGGGCGGGCAAACCACCCATTCCTCTACTGCTGGGATGTATTCCGTTGCATAGTTCACGGCATGCTGAGTACCTGCATAACGAGGTTCCAGGCATTACTATTCCCGATGATGTACGCGCACGCATGCGTGCTGCCGGAGAGCATGGACATGAAGAGGGATTGAAGCTTGCTCAGGAGTTATTGGCCGAGGCACGCGCCCTGGTGCAGGGAGTGTACCTGATGCCATCATATGGCCGTTATGATGTGGTGAGCAAGCTAACGAGGATGCTGACTACTCAGTCCGAGAGCCTCTAGCTGTAGAATAGTTGCATGTTGCATTTTGACACGAAGAACGGGTATAATACTCGTGCGGATAGTACACAAGATTAGTGCTTATCGTGGTATTCGGTTTTCATCTCTAGCCAGAAGGACATACCATGAAGACACTCTACACGGGTCATGTCACTATCGGTGAGCATACAATCTACTCCTTTATCTATGCTGAGACCCTTTTGGAAGCAGAACGATATCTCACTGCATTGCTTAGCGCGTTCCTGAGAGACTATCACGTCTCTCCACCTGCTACGTTTCAGTACATTCACGTTGTCTCTCGTCCGACAGGTTGGGAAGCTCCTGATGGATATTATCTACCAGCTACCAGCAAACAGTACGCGATGAAGTATCACTCCCAGGAGACAGTTGGTACACCGAAAGAAATTGATACAGCCTCTCAAATTAGCTTGTAACGTATTGCATAGTTCTCCTTCTCTGCTCCTCTTCCACGAGGAGCAGCTTTTTGTTGCCTCTCGTAAAGAAATTACCGAGCACGTCACAAAGGGCCTTGATAATATTCACGCTGATTTCTATCGAGATCTCCTGCGAAATGTGGGATATCCGTAACAAGATCTTAACGATTCCTCCACCAAAAATACATACCTTTCTTCTATTATCAATGGTGGCGTCAAATATCTTTTCCACTCAGCAGGCTCTTCGGAGAGCCACAATCAACTCAAAGGAGCAGTGTTAAATGTTTACGCCCGTTTCGTCGCGCATACGTTGGCGCATTATGATCCCCATATGCCTTATACTCCTGGCCCTTCTTTTCGGAACAGTTTTCTCCGTAATCTCGCACTTGCCGGCATCGGCGGCTGGAAGTACAGCTCCAGATGGTCCGGGAGCACTCTCCCACTTTGACCTGGCCCGCAAGGACTGTCTTGGAACCGCTCGCAACACGACCTCCAAAGTCTGGTTCACCATTGCAAACGGCGTCCTCAGCGACGTCTACTATCCCACGATCGATAATACGAACGTGGAGACCATGCAGTATATTGTCACCGATGGTAGTACGTTCACCGACCTACAAACGCGTGATACCTCCTATACAGTGCAGTTGCTTGACAATCACTCACAAGCGCTTGACTGCGAAGTGACGACCACAGCCAAGAGTGGGAAGTATCGCATCATTACTGACTACCTGACTGATCCTAATCAGAACACGCTGGTAATGAATGTACACTTTGTGCCGCTCGTTGGCAATCTGTCCAACTACAAGCTCTACGTACGCTACGATCCCAGCATCAATGGCAATGGCGGCGGGGGCAATGGGAACGGCGGCGGGGATAACGGCACTATCGACACCTCCACCGGTCACAGCGTGCCCATAGCTTTCGATACCGTCACGACGAGCAATGCATCCAATCGGACCTACGCTGTGCCGGTCTACTGTGCCCTGGATGCTTCAACGCCCTTTACCCAGATGAGCAATGGTTTCGTAGGCCAGCCAAGTGACGGGCTGGTACAACTGGACACCTCTCACACCCTCACGGCTATTTATACACAGGCTAACGATGGCAACCTGGTGCAGACGGCGCAGGCGAATATCTCCCACGGCGGTATGTTGAGGCTGGCACTTGGCTTCGGCACGAGCCAGGCTACTGCCGTTAGCGCAGCCGAAGGGTCGCTCGCTACCCTGTTCAGCCAACTCCAGAAGAGCTATGAGGCTGGATGGAGCAGCTACGACGCCAGTCTGATTGCCCCCCCACCGAACTCCCCCGGCGTACCAAGCTCACAATGGGGTCTCCTCACCGACGAGTATTATCTCAGCGCAAATGTCATTAAAGCTTCCGAGGATAAAACCTTTCTAGGTGCAGAAGCGGCCAGCCTCACTTCTCCATGGGGCCAGGCCGTTTCGGCAGGCGACCCCAACAATACCTACTTCGGCTCATACCGCGAAGTCTTTGCCCGTGACCTCTACGAAGCCTGGACAGGTTTCTACCTCGACGGCGACCGTACGACTGCCAGTGAACTGGTGAACTTCCTCTTCTCTCGTCAACAGCAGGCCGATGGCTCCATGCCCCGCAATAGCCTGCTCAACGGTAAGCTCGCGCCCGACTCCTTCGGCACACAGCTCGACGAAGCCAGCTATCCTATAATTATGGCTTACCAGCTTGGGATGACTGACAGCAGCCTCTACCAGAATCATATCAAGCCCGCCGCGAATTTTGTCATAGGTCACGGTCCCTCGTTCGGGGTGGAACGCTGGGAAGAGCAGAGCGGCTATTCACCCTCTACCATCGCCGCCGAGATCGCTGGCTTGGTAGCGGCTGCTGATATCGCCAAGGTCAACGGCGATACGCAGAGCGCAAATGTCTGGCTAGGGGTGGCCGACGACTGGCAACGTTCTGTCGAAGGCTGGACCGTCACCACCAACGGCCCTCTGGCCACCCATCCCTACTTCATCCGTCTCTCCAAAACCGGCGATCCCAACGCCACCATCAGCTACAACCTTGGCAACGGCGGTCCCACGCTTGACCAGCGTTCCGTCATAGATGCCGGTTTCCTGGAACTCGTCCGCCTCGGCCTCAAGCCCGCCAACGATACCGCCGTCACCGAATCGCTGCCTGTCGTCGATGCTACCATTGAAACGAACACCAGCAGTGGCCCAGGCTGGCATCGCTACAACGGCGACGGCTACGGTGATGCAGCCTCAAACGGTCATCCCTGGCCGCCTACCAATGCCGGTACCGGACATGTCTGGCCCCTGCTCACCGAAGAGCGGGGTGAATACGACGTAATCGCAAGTCAGAGCAATACAGCTCTCACGCTACTCAACACCATGCGCCTCTTTGGCTCCGGCGTCGGTCTGATCCCCGAACAGGATTGGGAGTTACCCAACCTGGCACCCTCACCTTACGGCACCGACCCCACCGTCGCCTCCATTGGCTTCCAGAACGGCAAACCCGCCGGTTCTGCCGCCCCACTTACCTGGTCTGCCGCTGTCTATGTGCGCCTGCTCCGTGATATCGTTACAAACAAGCCATTAGAACAGCCCGTCGATACCTACAACCGCTACGTCGCCCACCAGCAGGGGCAAACCAGCCTCACCGTCACCTCACCGACCAACCAATCCGCCGTTAGTGGTTCTCCTGTGACAGTGACGGGCACCTCGGCAGCAGGCAACACCATCTACGTTGCCGCTACCAATACCGACAACAACAGCCAGACCACCATCGTCAGCACCAGCACACAGTCCGATGGCACCTTCAGCGTCTCGGTACCGATCACTGGTGGAACCACCGTGTTGAATACCGTCGCGGTCAGCCCGACGGGGGCTACCGCCCACGACGAGCGTACCATCGATTTCACTCCTGGTACGCTCGTCTTTGAGGCCACAGACCCCTCCGGTGACGATAACGGCCCTGGCAACTATGCCTATCCCACGGCCAGCGACTTCCACGCCGGAGCTTTCGACCTTCAGGATTTCCGTGTCATTATCAGTCCTGATGGTTCGACCGTCACCTTCAAGGTGCAAATGCGCGACCTGACACCAACTTTTGGTAGCCCCCTTGGTGCTCAGCTGGTAGATGTGTATGTGCATAATCCCAATGCAGCACCTGCCGATACTTCGACGGCCGCATCCTTCCCGCAGCGCAACTACCAAATCTCCCCGAGCGCAGCATGGAGCAGGCTGATTGAAGTACAAGGGTTCGGGCAGCGCTTCATTGACGCGCATGGCACAACCGTAGGGACGACGACGATCAGCGCGAATGCCATCACGCGCTACATCACATTCAGCGTGCCCACAGCTGCACTTGGTGGACCGCCTGGATCAGGCTGGGGATTCACCTTGACTGTGACCGGCCAAGATGGCTTCCAGCCAGATCTGGCGCGTGCCTTCACCTCAACTCCAGGAGCATTCACCTTTGGTGTCTGTGCAAGCACGAGTACTGATCCGCACTGCACGGTCGATCCAAATACCGTACCCAAAGTCATGGACACGATCACTCCAGCAGGAGTAAACCAATCCGATGAACTCGACTATACTGTCCACAATCCGGTCGTATTACAGGATGTGGTCATTCCCTAGCGATTCATTGAAATGCGGTGGGGCTTGATTGAGGTGTGTTGATTGAGAGGTGGCCATCACATATGGCCACCTCTTCGCGTTTTTCCCTTAAACCCATGATCCGGGCACACTAGAACAGACCAACGAAAGTGGGAAATTCTCCTGTCGTCCCAAGACTATCCCTGGGCTTTTCAGCTTTGATAGCGTTCTTCTGCGGTCGCACAATAAGCAGAGGTAGCCTGGTTGTTTCAAGCACGCGCTCCGTTACGCTACCCAACATCCAACGCTGCAAACCGTTTCGCCCATGCGTTGCCATAGCCACCATATCACAGCCATAGCAGCCCGCGGCCTCATCCATATGCTCACCATTTTCTGCCATGCTGATAAGTGTCGGGGCAATATCCAGGTCATCAGTGACCGAGGAGGTAACCTGAAGATTAAGGCGACCCAGGTCTCCCTCGCCCAGACGCTGTTCGATTGTGTGGAGATAGGCATCTGCCTCCCCTGACCTCTGCTGTTTTGCCTTTGCTAGGCTGTCATTTTGACCATACTCATACTTGGTCGGCAGGTGCAGTACTTCTGTTAGATGAAGTGATCCCGCTCGCGGGGCCGACAAGGCCGCGCTCAGGTAGGCCGCTGGCTCCAGGGCTGCTTCTGCCAGCGGAGAGCCATCAAGAGCCACTAGAATACGCACAGGACGTATTCCTTCTGGATGCATATTTGTCAGCATGCCTGCATGCTCATGTAATACAAGCACTGGTGCTGGGCTATAGCGTGCAACTTTCTGTGCCACACTGCCCAATACCCAACGCTTGAGTCCTGTATTTCCATGACTGGAAATGACGATCAGGTCTACCATTTGTACATGTGCTTCCGCAAGAATTGCCTCCGCCGGTGCTCCCTGAAGCACTACGGTAGTTGTTTTGATGCCTTTCAATGTATGTGAGCGAGCCATGCTGGCAAGATACTCCGTAGCTCTATCACAGTCAGCATCCAGAGTTTCCTGCATCATCATCGGCGACTCCATAGCCATCCAGGCATAATCTATTCCTGCTGTGGACACCTGTAATAGTACAATAGAGCCACCGGAGACACGGGCAATACGTGCAGCTACAGAGATCGCTTGTTCGGCACGCGCTGAACCATCTAGAGGGACAAGAATACGTTGAAACATGGTATTTCTCCTTTCTCCGAGAGGTTCATTATGCCTCTCGCTTCCATCATCTCTTCTAAGAAGAAGCATAGCCTTTCCACCTCACAGCCCCATCACAAGCAGAAGCATACATCTCACAGCTCTATCACATTACAGGAAGCTCACGAAAGGCTAAAGAAGAGAGCCAACCTCACAGGAAGCTCACAAATAGGTCTCACTTTGTACTGAATCGGGAAGAAGGGGAAGTGCAATGAAGAAGGTCGAGCCCTGGCCCACGGTGGATTCAAACCAGATGCGTCCACCAAGCCGCTCGATGATTTCGCGGGAAAGGTACAAGCCCAGCCCTGTTCCACCTATACCATAGGCCCGTGCATTATCTGCACGCATGAAGCGTCCGAAGACGCGGGTCTGCTGATGAGCAGGAATACCAATACCAGTATCATGAATGCTGAGCAGAGCTTCATGAGCTTGAGCATCTTCACGAATAGACACTGTGACGGGACCACCATTGGGACTGTATTTGATGGCATTGTTGATAATATTGCTCAAAACCTGTTCTAGGCGCTGTGGATCACTGGAAACGACGAGATACTCTAGCGATGTATGCAAGGAGAGCGTATGCTGTTCGGTGATCATCTGTAAACGTGCCATGACTCGCCGTGTGAGAGCAAGCAGATCCATCGGTTCATAATGTAATCGCAATCGCCCGGCTTGAAGACGAGTCACATCTAACAGGTCTGTAATCAGATCGCCGAGACGCGAGGTGGCCTGGTTGATATCTTGCAATGCCTCCATCTGCCAATCAGCGAGCGCAGGCCCTTTACCACGTGCAGTCTGCACCAGCAACGTTTGCACGAAGCCTTGTAAGACCGCCAGGGGGGTACGAAGTTCGTGTGCCGCGATGCCCACAAACTCATCTTTGAGCTCCTCTGCTTCTTTCAAAGCACTGACATCCTGATGAACCACGAGAGCTGCTGGCTCCTCACTTTGTGAGGCTGATTCCTCACTAGCAGGTGATAACACATTCAGTTCACGTGCGCCAAGTGCTACAGCACTAACCAGCACTGGTAATGCTGTTCCATCGGGGTGACGAATGACCTCTTGATGCTGGCGCACTGTCTCACCACGCTGAACCGCTCGCATTGTCACCAGTTCTTCAGACGTAAGCGTATGTCCATCTGTGCCGAAGATGCGTATCCCGTTCTGCTGAAGAAATTCACTCATGGGTTGTCCAGGAGACCAACGAACGCCCCAGACGGTCGCCGCCATCTGGTTTGCCAGAACCAGGCGAGCATCTCGTCCACGCACAAGATAGACACTACTGGGCAGTTCATCCAACAGCAGCTGGAGTAAGGCTAGACGTGCCTCCGTTTCAGCATGTATGCGTCGTTCGAGGAGCAGCCGTCGAGCCTCCGTCACATCATGCCAGACAACGACCGCTCCAACGACACTGCTCTCTGGAGGAGGTGCAGCTGAAGTATGTTGCAGGAGATAACCAGAAGGTATCGTATCAAAACGCAGAGAGGATGCATTGACGAGATATTCTCGCACTTCTTGAGAAGTATCACTCACCGTCACAGTCATGTCTTTCAACGGCTCACCGTGCAGAGCGAGTCGGGCCGGAGTATAGAGCAGGTCCTGAAGAGCCTGCTGATCTTTAGGAGTGTGTGTCAATGTTTCACGTAAGCGACGGGCAGCACTATTCTCGCGCAAAATATTTCCCTGACCATCAACAAGTGTGACTCCATCGGCAATTCCTTCAAAGAGGGCATCGAGTTGCTTCGCACGCACCTGAGTCATATGGTACAAACGTGCATTTTCGAGTGCCACGGCGGCCTGTGCTGCCAGACCTACCAGCAAGGTTTCATCCTCTTGCGTAAATTTTCCTGGTTGCGTATGTCCTAAGAGTAGCCCACCACGCACCTCTTTCTCGCGATTCAGCACTGGTGCCCCCAGGAAGCTACGTATAATCGGATGTCCACGAGGTACCCCCATAGAGCGCAATCCTTCCTGTGGCAGAAAGCCATGAGCGTAGTCAAATGCAGCCTGCCTGGCAACCACTCTGGATGCATAGATAGCCTCCGAGGAACCTGGAGAGATATGTTCAGGTTGATGAATAAAGGCCACAGCATCGTCCACGCGCACAGGCACGCCATGGCGAAAGATAGGAGCTAGCAATCCTTCTCCACCCAGCGGCATTTGACGCAACAGCTCCTCCTGTTCTTTTGTCACACCAACGATAGCTGCCAGATAAAAGAGATTTCCTTCTGAAGGTACCATAGGCTGTCCTTCATTATTGATGGGGCGCAGGGTAAAGGCGGCAAAAGAGGCACCACTGAGGTCACGAGCCGTTTCCGCGATCATGTACAGCAAGCGAGCTTCATCCAATTCGCTCATCAAGGCAACGCCGATCCGACTCAAAGCAGCGAAGCGTTCGGCGGTAGTCCTCTGCCTGCTCACATCACCCTGTTGCATATGTTCTCTCCTCTAGCTGGTGAAAGATGTGTATTCCGGCTGTATCTGAACCATCATCACACTTACTTTCTCCATATTATAGAACACAAGTATAGAGCAGAAAAATACCCTCTTGCGGGGGAAAATGGAGAGACTTGACACATATATTTTTTTCCGTGACTCAAATGTGATATCAAAGACTAATTTCTACTTTCTTTGTGAGCGTTTCCCGGCTATAATAGTAGGCAAGTTCTCTCTGAGTAGACGAGCTAAGCTCCGTAGGTAAAGGATAAGTAACCATGCCTGCAAAGAAAACTACTATTTTAACGGCTGATGATGATCCACAGTTGCTCAGACTTGTGGCACGTAACCTCCAGTTAGAGGATTATGAGGTGCTAACAGCCAGTGACGGCAAACAAGCACTTGAACAAATTGAAATGTATATGCCCGATCTGGTCTTACTTGATGTGATGATGCCTAAAATGGATGGCTTTACGGTCTGTCAGCGAGTACGCGAGTTCTCGAATGTGCCTATCATCATTATTACGGCAAGGGGCCAGGATCAGGATAAGGTGCGAGGGCTTGATCTAGGAGCAGACGACTACCTGACCAAACCCTTCAGCGTAGATGAACTGCTAGCGCGAGTACGGGCTGTCTTGCGCCGGGCGCAGTTCACTTCAAGCGCGAATGTGCCAATGTCTGAAGTACATACTACTCTAGCCATTGGTGACCTGACGATCGACTATGCTCAACACATGGTAATGATGGCTGGTCACGAAATCGTCCTCACCCCCATCGAGTATCGCATTCTCGCTTATCTGGCTCAAAACGCAGGCAGAGTCGTCACCCAAGACCTGCTGCTAGCCCATGTTTGGGGCGAGGAGTATGTAGGAGAAAGCCATATGCTCCAAGTCAATGTGAACCGGCTACGACGCAAAATCGAGCCGGACTCCACCCACCCTCGCTACATCCTTACCAAAGTCGGCATAGGCTATTTCCTGGCTGTACCATCAGGAGCATGACAGCACTGAGGTCCATTGTTTTGCACAGAGAGCAGGTGAGCGGGCCTGACCCCCACAAGGGGGGGCACTACATCTGGCGCGGACAGGGTGAGAGCGGATGTAGTGCCCCCCTTGTGGGGAGCAGGCCCGCAAAAATTTGAAACGCACCCATTTGACTCAATTGTCTTCCTCATGCTATGATATGCTTCAAAATCTGAAGCAATCATACACATTCACATTCGTGGAGGCGGCAGATATGCTTATTTCTTCGTCCTGGCAAGTCATCTTACAGGACATACTGCAACACTCGGGGGAACGCCAACGTCTAGCCAACGTTCTTGGTCTTTCTCCCATCACGCTGAGCCGATGGGCCTCTGGAGAAACACATCCTCAACGGTCTCACCTTGCCCGTTTAATCCACGCTGTGCAGCCGCAATATCGCGAGGAATTACTTGTCGCACTTGAAAGCAGCTATCCTGATATCCAATCCTGGTTCAAAGACGATACCACTGAAGAAATTCCCTCTACATTTTTTGCAGAACTGCTCAGCATTCGCACAACCACCACAGAGTCCTTACGCTTCTGGCGCATCAGTGATGTTCTCTTAAAACAGATATTGCTGCAATTGGACCCTAATGAACTCGGTATGTCGGTTACCCTCGTACAGTGTATGCCCCCCTCATCAACGCATGGTGGTAAAATTCGTTCCTTGCGTGAACGGACCGGCAAAGGCACATTCCCCTGGGCTGCCGACCTGGAACATCTGGCACTCTTTCTTGGCATGGAATCATTAGGCGGCTACGTAACAGAAGCACGGCATATCGCGAATATCGATGATCTCAGTAAAGGGAAATTGTTGCCAGCCTATCAAAGCGAGTTCGAAGTTAGTGCAGCTGCCCATCCCATTATACTCACTGGACGTATTGCTGGCTGCCTTTCAGTCTCAAGTACACAGATCGGCCATTTCACCCAAGCTCGTCAAACACTCCTGGCTGCCTTCAGTGATCTCGCATCGCTAGCGTTCGATGAGAGCGACTTCTACGATCCGAATTTGATAGAGCTACGCGTGATGCCCAAACCCTCGTATCAGCGGCCTATCCTAAATAAATTCCGTGAGCGCGTTGCCAAAACATTGACCGTAGCTACCAATCAACGACGACGCATGAGCAATCCCGAAGCGGAAAAGATCGTATGGAATGAAATAGAGAATGAGCTATTGTCTCAACCCGATGAGGCATACGAGTATTAGGAAGGTGGTGGATAGTAAGGGGATGCCTCCTGCACGATACCCTCTATTTCGTTCGGCCTGATGCACACTGTTATGCCACTGCTTCTCGGCATGGGGCAGATGTCAATCTATCGCGTATTTACGCATTAAATAGCGCAGTTGATCAACTTTTGTAAAGCCAAGTAATTCGGCAGCACGACTACGATTGCGCCCGGCTATTTCTAACGCCCAGCGTATAAAGTGCTGCTCTACCCGTGCGTTCAGTTCCTCAAGCGATAGAGGCCCCGAAGGATGCAGGCTCAACCAGTGTTCCCAGGGATCAAGCGGACTGCGCCCGTTATTATTCATGTGACCTGCAATTTCATAGGGCAAATGAACAGACAGTAATTCGTCGCTGTTACTCAGAATCATGGCTCGCTCAATGACATTTTTAAGCTCACGTATATTGCCCGGCCAACTATAGGCCAGCAGGAGCCTTTGTGCCTCTGGAGCCATACGACGTACATCGCGCCCCAACGATTTGTTAAAATCGTCGATAAAGCGTGAGGCAAAGAGCAAAACATCATCCGGTCGCTCACGTAATGGTGGGAGTGCAAGCTGCAAGACGGCTAAACGAAAGAACAAATCGGCACGGAAGCCTCCCTCTTTCATAGCCTGTTCCAGATTACGATTCGTGGCAGCGAGTACACGCACATTAATTTTGACCTCTTTATTGCCTCCGAGACGAAAAAAGGAATGCGTTTCCAGAACACGCAGCAGTTTCGCCTGCATATCCAGAGGCATCTCACCTATCTCATCAAGAAACAACGTGCCGCCTTCAGCAAGTTCCAGTAAGCCACGCTTTTGCTTTTTAGCATCGGTGAAAGCATACTGTTCGTAGCCAAAGAGTTCACTTTCCAGTAAATTATTCGCAATAGCCGCACAATTGAGAGGATGAAATGGCCCAGAGGCTCGTTGACTTTGATCGTGAATGGCCCGCGCCACTACCTCTTTGCCGGTACCACTTTCACCAGTGATGAGGACAGGAGCAGTATCGCTACGCGCCACGCGAGCCACTAGATCGAACACTTTGCGCATACGTTCGCTATGTCCAACAATATAGGTAAAGTGGTAATTGTCGCTGCGTTCACGCCGCAGTTGGCGCAACTCGCGAGACATAGCACTGGTTTCAAGAGCTTTTTTCACCACCAGCAATAGCTCGTCGAGATCAAACCCTTTCTGGAGATAATCCGAGGCTCCCAGCTTCATAGCGTTCACAGCAGTTTGTACATCTCCATAGGCGGTGAGCATCACAACCGGTAACTCTTGCTCCTGTTCACGAATACGCTGCAAAACCTCCAGGCCGCTCATTTTAGGCAGACGGAGATCGAGAAGAACCAGATCGATACTATTCCTCTGGAGTTCACGTAAACCCGCCTCCCCATCACCGACAGTGGATACCTCGTAACCATGCTTCCTCAGATAGCGGGCTAACTGATGCGGAAGGTGAGGTTCATCATCGATAATCAAAATACTCAGGCTCACAGACCAGCATCCTCCTCTATAGGTAATCGTACAGCGATAGAAGTACCACAACCAGGCTCACTCTCTATGATCATATGGCCACGATGATCTTCTATTAAGCGGCGTGTAATGGGCAGACCTAACCCGATACCGTGAGCTTTAGTGGTGAAAAAGGGCTGAAAGATGCGTTCTAGCTGGTCAGGGGCTATACCAGTTCCAGTATCCTTTACTATCAACTCAAGCCAGCACCGCTGCTCACTATACACACCTATCGGCTTACCAAAACCAATCGCTTTCTCTTCCTGCTGCTTTATATGACTATAAGAAGCTGTTGCCGTTGAAATGCACTGACAGGTGATAGTCAGTATACCTCCATCGGGCATAGCCTGCACCGCATTCATATACAGGTTGAAAAGCACCTGCTCCATCTGACTCATATCTATCTTTACCAAAGAAATGCTATGATAGACACGCTGGACAACAATGCCCATCTCGGCACATTGGCTACGCATCATATGTAGGACATGATCACTTAGTTCTGTAAGATTACAAGCGATAAGATGAAGTTGGCGTGGCTTCGCAAAGAGCAATAAATCGCGTACAATAGCATCAAGACGCACAACTTCTTGCAAGACGATCTCAATCGATTCTTGCGCTTCAGCATTAGCTTGCTCATCGTCCCCAGCTGCTATCAGATCATCTTTGAGTATCTGCACAGAAGTTTTAATAGAGGCCAGAGGGTTACGGACTTCATGAGCTACGCTGGCAGCCATTTCACCCAGTGAGGCCAAGCGGTCAAGGCGACGTTTCTCTTCTTCCATACGTTGCATCGAAGCTACATCATCTAAGACCTGACGTAGCAGCTTACGTGCAGCATTACGTGCCTCGACAACCTCGCTCATGAGGCGTATATTTTCCAGCACAATACTGGCTTGATTGGCCACAACTTGCAAGAGGACAAGTTCTTCACGTCGTAGCTTACGAGCGCGGTAGCAGGCTCCCACCACAACACCCAGCAGTTGGGGATGGTGGGTATCATGTATGTTCTGTAGAGAGGCTACTTGTAGCCCATTGTCGTCTGGCATTTGCGATAGAAAGGGCTGCTGTGCTTCGCTCTCCTTAGAACGGGTAAGTTTACCTGCAGTATATCTATCCTTGCGTAATGTGGCTTCGCTGATAAAAAGAGGAAGAGCAAAAAAGGTTTTTATATTGGTCGGCAAGTGGTTCAGATATTTCATCGTCTGCGAGTTCCCTGGCCGCTCGATAATGAGAGGAGTGAGATACGCGTCTTTTTGCTGGCCGAAACGAGAGAAGAGTAAGCTAGAGAGGGCAGGAGTTATCCATGCAGGGAGGGCAGAAGTTGAAGAGCTTGGTAACAGCAAGATACAGAGATCAGCGGATGTAATTTCTCTCGTATGCTGCACGACGATATGTTGTAAGCGTTCAAGATCGTACATCGAGTAGTTCAGTTGATTAGCGATACTATTGAGTAAGGAGAGTTCGGCAATACGCTGCTGGTCACGTTCCAGCAAGCGTGTATTTTCTAAAAGCAAGGCCACGACTCCTGCAACAGCTTCGAGTACGGGAATCTCATCAGACAACCAGTGTTCTGGTAATGAGAGAGAAGTACCGGGCGCAGTGGTCTTGGACGCAGAGAAGTAGTAGCTACTGCGTGCAGCCCCCGCACCATTCCGAAAGGCCACGAGAACGCCAATGGCATGTTGACGGTAGATGAGCGGGACAGCAACAAGCGAGGGAGCAAGGCTTTCAGCAGGGCTGATGGTAGCCTGACGAAAACGCCATGCACGTGCTTCGGGCAAGTCACTACTAAGGTCCACAGGGTTGATATGAGCAACCGAGAGTAGGGAGGCCGACCAACCGGGGACATCATCAAACGTACCAGCTGCGAACTGGAGTGTCTGACCAACCCGTTGATACAGCAGGACACATCTACATCTTAGCAGATGAGCTAAACGCCGAGGCAGACTATCGCGCAACGTACGATAGTCCATGATAGCACTACACTCATTGAGAAGCTCTGCGAGAACTGTTGAGGCATTCAAGCTTATAGACTGCCATTGTTGTTCCACATCCATCATCGCCTTTTTCCCCCAAGAAACTGTTATGTTTTCTTAACTATAACAGATATTGTGCTATTTTGCACGAGAAAAGGCGTATTATGAAAATATTGTCATGATGCTCGAAGCAATTTTATCGCTGATTATTATTATTTTACTCGCAGCCCATGCGGTGAATATTTACAGCTAGGCTACCTTCGCTACAAGCAATAGGTCACCTCTTTCCCTTCATCGTCGTGACTTCTCTTCAGCACACTCTTAGCCGGAGTTGTAGAGGCCACTTCTCGCCCATTTTTGAAGACGTGGAGACGGGCAGGCAGTAAGCGCAGAGCCTCAAAGGCTGAAGGAGCATCAAGAACAAGAAAATCAGCGGGTTTGTCCTCGCTGATACCATAACTATCTTGAATGCGTAGTACTTTAGCGGCATTCGTAGTGATAAGATCGAGAACGTCATTTATCTCTTCATAGCCACTCATATGGCAGAGATAGAGCGCGAGTTGAGCGGCGGCGAGCATATCACCTCTACCAAGAGGGAACCAGGGATCCATGATGGAATCGTGGCCGAGAGCCACATTGACCCCACCGGCAAGCAGTTCTTTGACACGAGCAATACCGCGTCGCTTGGGATATGTATCAAAACGTCCTTGCAGAACGACGTTATCGAAAGGATTGGCAATAACATTGACCTGGGCACGAGCCAGCAGACGCATGAGTTTGAAGGCATAGGCATTGTCGTAGGAGTGCATAGCCGTACAGTGACTGGCGGTGACGCGTCCTTGCCAGCCCTGCTCAATCGTATCAGCAGCCATGACCTCGGTAAAGCGGGAAAGTGGGTCATCAGTTTCGTCACAATGGCAATCGATATCTCGGTTGAACTCTTTGGCTAGAGCAAAGGCATAGTGAACGTCTTCAACACCCATATCGCGTGTCCATTCGTAGTGCGGAATACCACCAACGAGATCACAGCCAAGCCCCATAGCCTTACGCATCAGCTCGCCTCCATTGGGAAACGAGAAGATACCATCCTGGGGAAAAGCGACCAGTTGCAGGGTACAGATATCCCGTACTTCCTCGCGTACTTCCAGTAGAGCTTTCAGGGCTGTCAGATCGGGATCGCAAACATCAACATGACTGCGGATATACAGAGTACCTTGAGCTACTTCCCAGCGAATCTCCTCCAGGGCACGCTGCTTGACATCTTCGATAGTCAAGCTAGGCTTGCGTTCACTCCATATCTGAATACCTTCGAGAAGGGTGCCAGTGGTGTTATAACGCGGCTGACCGACCGTGAGTACAGCATCCAGGTGGACATGAGCATCAATAAACGGCGGTACGACTAAACGGCCATGAACATCTACCTCTTCCGAAGCAGATGAGAGATCGTTCGAGATTTTAGCAAAACGCCCACCTTGAACAGCGATATCAACAAGACCTTGACGACGATGAAGCTGAGCATGACGAAGAATAAGATCATACTGCATAGCAGGCTCCTCTTCAACATACAAAGGGCGCGATACCTCTATCGCGCCCGAACAGAATAAGGATAGAAGTACGCAGACAGCTAACGTTGGTTGGCGTTGAGTTCGATGCGCCGCAAGATGAGGTAGGCTATACCGGCTAACACAAAGCCAAGCTCAAAACCAACATCCATGCCGACTGGTGGGTTGACGAGTCCACCGATTGGGCCATTAACAGCCCAGAGACAACTCCCACCAGGGAAACAGGTGAGCATAGCTTCATGGACACCTGGAATAGGTACGATCATTTTACCGATGGTAATTGCTTGAGAAAAGCCCAGGAACACACCCACTAAACCAATGAACATCGAAACGATAGCGGCCCAACCGAGGGGAAGCCTAGAGCGCGTATTCCAATCATCAACATTGTACCGCCCACGACGGAAAACAAAATGCTCCAGGACGAGAATAATAGTCCAGGGGCCAAGCCAATAGGCTATCAGCGCGAGGAAGCTAGCGAGCGTTTCATTGAAGTTGGCCGCAGCCGGAATGGCGATAAGGACGTAAACCACGGCTCCAATGAGCGTCCAGACAGCACGATTGACGCGCTGGAAAGCTTTGCCAAGTACCTGCATGGATAAACCAAGGCTGTAGTCATTAGGAATATTATTGGCAATGACACTCAAAGCCAGCAAGACGAGAATAAGTGCCCCGAATCCTCCTAGCGGTTTTACCACCAAAGCCAGGAGTTCGCCACCACCAGGACTCTGCGAGGCGGGAACCGTAATAGTGGTAAAGGCAAGGCCGAGCGTTTCCAGCAAGACACAAGGAATGAAAACACCTAGGAAGGTCAGCCAGAAGACGCGAGCAGGAGATGTGTTTTCTGGCTGGTTGACATTATAGTCGGCAGCATAGGAACTCCAGCCAGTGGCAAAGCCGTAGATAGTACCGCCAAAGGAGATGAACGCTGCAATTTCGGCTGCTCCAAAGGCAGGAGTTACCACAGCATGGAAGTGTGGGGCCGCCACCACCATCATGATAGCAAAAATGATCGCCATGGGTATCCAGGCATAGCGCTCATAGCGATGCACATATCTGTAGCCATATAAAAACAGCACCATTACTCAGAGCTATAACCAACTGACCACCGACAATGACGTTAACCGCAGACCAACCAATGCAGGCAGCAACATTAAAGAGAGCCATAATAATCCCACCTACCCAACCAAAGGAGAAGCGAGAAATGGTCATCTGGCGCAAACCTAGTTTGGGGCCAAGCGTGGAGAAAAAGGCCACAGGTAGCACCCCAAGTACATTAAAAATGATAATCACGGCTACACTATCCCAAAAGCCTAGACCAAAGGCAGGAATAGCTAAAGCTCCAAGCGCAATAGTGGAAATAACAAGATTAGCTGAGAGCCACATAGTAAAATTATCAAAGATACGGACGTGAGAACGAGTCTTTGGCGAAACACGCTCAATACCATGCGTCTCAATACCTTTTTCAAGTTCAGGGATGGTGACGACATCGGAAGCCATGTAGTATCCTCCTGTACAGAAAAAATGAACGAATACCTTACTGTTTTGCTAACCTATACCAAATGCGTCAGTCGAGCCTCTATCCCAACTGAGATAGCTGACACTCAGAAGCTTTCCCACGCTTCTAAGGATTGCGCGTCTCAGAAATACACCTATTTAAGCATGTGCCTCATGACACAGTACACAGATAAGGGACATATAGCGTCATGAATCACATATATTGTGACATGCCAAGTATAACAGAAAACCCAACCTTGATCTAGTCATATAAGGTTTTCTTCTGCTCAAAGTTCTTGACAGCAGTTCAGAGACGGTGTATACTAGCTTCAGTTTCAACCGTTTCGGTATTGAGGCACAGCAACATGGAGAGGTCGCATAGAGGCCTAGTGCGGCGGTTTGCTAAACCGCTGAGGGGGAAACTCCTCCGAGAGTTCGAATCTCTCCCTCTCCGCTGCTCTCTTCTGAGAGCATCTTTTTAGGGGCGTAGCTCAATTGGCAGAGCACCCGTCTCCAAATGTGCGCCTGAACGAGGTGCATCTGTTCTTACTGCAAGAGTGCAGTATCACTGAAGTGGACGTGATTAAAGCGCAGCCTTACCTGTACCTCAAAAGAGGAAGGGGACAACAGCATGGCTCGAAAAGTCTGGTAAACCCAGGCAGCTAGGCCGGGCATGGTGAAAGCTGGATTGCCTGAAGCCCAGTCGTCGCTTATGATACAGGATTGTCAATCGTGTTTTGGAGGATTGGCAAACGCTTCTCCTGAGAGCAACGGCGAACGGGACACCTAAACCCGGACCAGAACAGATGTGCAACTCAGGGATCGCCTAAACATCGCAAGATGCATGGCGACGGAGTACCCATAGTACTCAAATGCTCAGAGTAACGTCTGAGACACGGGGAAGGGGTACAGGAAGCTTATTAAAGCTTCTAGAGAGCCGGATGCATTGAAAGGTGCAAGTCCGGTTCGGAGGCATGGGTTGTTGGAGGTTCAAGTCCTCTCGCCCCTGCCAAACTCCTGAACCGTACGGTTCAGGAGTTTTTCATTTTGTCACAAGTGCTCATTTGTCATTTGAGACGTATACACCGTTATTTTCTGCTACACTATATATTTTCGTCTTCTACCTCTTCAAACAGATCGTTAATG
>WNGH01000049.1_pt1 | contig 83418 bp, 75 predicted proteins | sample 5400631 | NCBI WGS metagenome assembly WNGH01 (sample SAMN13153373, study PRJNA577476) | soil metagenome | isolation source: 115 cm soil or saprolite under Garry oak tree replicate 1 | place: USA:California | collected 2016-06-15
CCTTGCCTCCTCGTCAATTCGAGGAGCGATGATGTCCTGTCGCCGCTTCCGGCCTACGGCCAGATATTACATTCGCGTATCACCTACTGGGGGATTTTGAAGTGGCCATCACTGGGGGAGTTTGGGTGGCCGCCGGGGTCTCCTCCGCATAAAGGCAAGAGCAAAGGAAATCGAGCATTTATTTGCAACCACAGGGGTAACCATGTCGCCAACTTGCGGTCTCGCGCAACTGATTGGCAATGCGCAGACCGTGGCAGATCGGTGGTTCAGCAACCAGACTGCTGACTCTTCAATGATCGATGTTTTTTACGCACTCCATCTTGACCGGCTGGCTGACGCAATTCTTCCTTTGCGGGATGTTCCTAGCAGGGAGAAGTATCTGAACGCTTTGACGTCTGGCGATTTAGATTGCTTCAGTCGCAAAACCTCCTATGCAAAGAACATCTTCTGGGAACTAGAACTGTGGGCAATCCTACGTAGGAACTGTCCTTCTGCCACCCTCGAAGATCCTCCAGATATCGTACTGCCGCTTGCCGGGGGCACACTCGGCATTGCGTGCAAGAAAATCTATTCCGAAAACAATGTGGAGAAAGTGCTATCGGAGGCTGTTGGCCAAGTGGAAGCAGATTTTAGCGTGGGTGTCGTTGCCCTTAGTCTGGACGAGCTCATTCCACCCGAAACCGTTCTTCGTGTCAGAAACCAAACTGAGATGGATCGCTTTCTTCATAAACACACCGATGAGTTTGTGGCGCGCCACGAACGACACTTTCGTAAGTACCTTTCATCAGGCAGGCTCGTCTCAGCCTTAGTTTCGGTGAGCGTCATTGCCCACGTCCTCGAATGGAAAGTTCAGTTCAACAATGCACGGTCATCGCTGGCATGGACAATTCCAGGACTCGCTCCGGAGAAAGAAGCGCTGCTTAAGCAGTTCCGGGACATTGCGGTTGTATAGCTCAAATTTATGAACACGCCGGGAACAACGGGGGCAGGCTTGTCGACGGCGAAGGGCGCGCAGTCGAGCGGATGGTCGCCGGCAAGCCGCTGCCTGCCGCTTAGCGCAAACGATGAAACGCGCCTACGCCGGCGCGGATTCGGCTAAGCTTCGGTCCATGATGACCAAGATGCACACCACCACCATACCCCTGCGCGGGCCGCTGCTGCGCGGCGCCAGACGGCCGCGCGTGGCCCTGGTCGGGCGCCACCTTTGCGGCAAGAGCACGATATTCGAGGCCGCGGCGAGCCCGGCCGTCCAGCACGAGCGGCTGGCCGGAGTCGGCGACGCCTATCGCGAATGCGTCGTCGAGATCGGCCTCGACCAGATCTCGTTGGTCGACCTGCCGTCGATCGGTTCGCTGCATCATCTCGAAGAGCACGACCGGATCGTGCTGATGTACCTGCTGTGGGGTGACCACTGGCCGGCCATCGCGCGGCACGAGGGCGCCCAGCCGGTGGCCGCGTTCGCGGCGCCCGACGTGCTGGTCCACGTCGTCGACGCGACCAGCCTGGAACAGGACATGGAGATCAGCCTCGAACTCGCCCTGCTCGGGCGGCCGATGGTGGTGGCCCTGAACTGCGTCGACGAAGCGCGGCACAAGGGCTTCTTCATCAATGTCCGGGCGCTCTCCGAGCGGCTCGGCGTTCCGGTCGTGCCGACCATCGCCCACATGGGCAAGGGCATCACCGCGCTGTTCGAGGCGGTGCTCCAGGCGGCAAGGGAGAAGAGCTGTCCGCTGCCGCAGCCACCGAGCCCGCACATCGCCGCCAGCCTGCAAGCCCTCAACGCGGTGCTCGCCGCGCCCGCCGTCGAGGCGGCGTTTCAAGTCCCGCGGCCCTTGCTGCTGGCGCAACTGGCGGAAAACGACGACTACTTTCTGCGCGAACTCGGCAGCCATTTTCCGAACTTGATCGCCGAAGTGGCGGCGGCGCGGGCCCGGGCCGAGCAGGTCTTGCCGCGGCCGCTGTCCGAGGAACTGCACGCCGACCGCCACCACCGCGCCGCCCTGCTGTTCGAAAGCGCCACCTGTCTGCGCGGGCCGGACAGCGGCGCCGCCTGGCGGCGCTGGCTCGACGAACTATTCCTCCATCCGCGCTGGGGGCTGCTCGGCACGCTGGCCGTGTTCGCGGCGGTGCTGTTCGTGGTCTTCGAAGTCAGCGCCGTTCTCGATGCGCTGACCTCGGCGCGGCTCGGCGAGTGGGTCCAGCAGTGGCAGCCGACGACGACCGGCGGGGTGGTCGGGCGCGCCGTCGCCGACGGCCTGGTGGGCCTGATCGGCATCGTCGTGCCCTACATGATCCCGCTGGTGGTGCTGCTCGTCGTCCTCGAGGAGGCCGGCATCATGCATCGCGTCGCCTTCGTCGTCGACCGCGGTTTCCACCGCATCGGCCTGCACGGCGGCGTCGCCGTGCCGTTCCTGATCGGCCTGGGCTGCAACGTGCCGGCCATCTCCGCGGCGGCGGCCAGTTCCTCCGGCCGCGAGCGCCTCGTCTCGGCGCTGCTGATCACTTTCGTGCCCTGCTCGGCGCGCTCGGCGATCATCCTGGCCCTCGGCGGCAAGTACCTCGGCGGCCTCGGCGTCCTGGCGATCTTCATGCTGACCCTGCTGGTCATCGCGCTGCTCGGGCGGATCCTGGCGCGGCGCTACGCCGACAGCGCGCCCGGCCTGATCCAGGAGATCCCGCCCTACCGGCTGCCGGCCTGGAGCGCGGTGTGGCGGAACACCTGGGAGCGCAGCCGCGACATCGTCACCATCGTCACGCCGCTGCTCGTCGCCGGCAGCGTCGTCCTGGCGCTGTTGAGCCATTTCGGCGCCGACAGCATCATCAATGCGCTGCTGACGCCGATCACCTCGTGGTGGCTGGGCCTGCCGATGGTGCTCGGCGTGCCGATCCTGTTCGGCATCCTGCGCAAGGAACTGTCGCTGCTGATGATCTACCAGGCCTTAGGAACGCAGGAAATCGGGCCGCTGCTCGACACCGCGCAGATCTTCACCTTCCTCGTCTTCCTGACCTTCTACATTCCCTGCCTGTCCACCTTCGCCGTCATGCTGAAGGCATTGGGGCGACGCGAGGCCGTCTTCTCCGCGGCACTCTCGGTGGTGGGAGCGCTCGTCGTGGCCGGCGCTTCGCGGGCCGTTATCGAAACGGTGCGATTGCTGGCCTGAGCGGCGGCCGCTCGTCGCCGCCCAAGGCGGATCAGCGCGGATCGATCACCGGCACGTCCCCCCGGGCGACCGCGGCTTCGCTGTTCGGCGTCGCGGTCCCGGCCGGCGCGCCACTGCCGCGGCCGGGACGATGACGGTGGCGCCGTGCCGTGCCCGCGCCGACAGCACGGGCGCCTGTTCTGGCACAATCAGCGGCGGCGGGTAAGCCTGCGAGGGACCAATCAATAACGACGAGGAGAATGACAATGGCGTGCAAGAAGAACCTGGCCGCTTTGGCGATGGCCTGCGGCCTTGCCGCGTCGGCCGGCGCCGCCGAGCCGCTCAAGGTCGGCATGGTGCTGCCGATGACCGGACCCTTTGCCGCCTATGGCAAGCAGATCGAGCACGGGGTCCGGCTTTACCTCAAGCAGCACGGCGACATGCTCGGCGGGCGCAAGGTCGAACTGGTCGTCAAGGACGACGCGCCGGGCACCGCCGGCGACGTCAGCAAGCGCCTGGCCCAGGAACTGGTGGTGCAGGACAAGGTGGATATCCTGGCCGGCTTCGGCCTGACGCCATCGGCGTTCGCCGTCGCGCCGCTGGCCAGCGAGGCGAAGAAGCCGATGGTGGTGATGAATGCCGCGACCTCGGCGGTGACGACCAAGTCGCCTTACCTGGTCCGCACCTCGATGACCCTGCCGCAGATCACCGCGCCGATCGCCGGCTGGGCGGCGAAGAACGGCATCAAGACGGTATTCACGCTCGTCGCCGACTACGGTCCCGGCCACGATGCCGAGGGCCAGTTCAAGAAGACCTTCACCGCCGCCGGCGGGCAGATCGTCGGCGAAGTGCGCAGTCCGATGAAGAGCCCCGATCTCGCGCCCTTCCTGCAAAAGATCAAGGACACCAAGCCGGACGCGGTGTTTCTGTTCCTGCCGCCGGGCGAACAGACGATCGCCTTCATGAAGGGCTTCGCCGAGCGCGGCCTGGCCCAGGCCGGCATCCGCATCATCGCCACCGGCGACTTTACCGACGAGGACATCATCGACGCCATGGGCGACGCGGCGCTCGGCGTCATCAATTCATTCCACTACGCCGAGGCCCACAAGTCGGCGGAGAACAAGAGCTACGTCGAGGCCTACTACCAGGCTTATCCTAAGGACCGGCCCAACTTCATGTCGGTCGGCGGCTACGACGGCATGCGCCTGATCGACGAGGTCCTGAAGAAGACCGGCGGCAGCGCCGAGGCGGAGAAGTTCGTCGAAGCCGCCAAGGGCCTCAAATGGACCAGCCCGCGCGGCCCGGTGAGCATCGACCCGGCCACCCGCGACATCGTCCAGACGATCTACATCCGCAAGGTCGAGAAGGTCGGCGGCAAGCTGCAGAACGTCGAGTTCGACCAGGTCCCCGAATTCAAGGACCCGGGCAAGCAGTGAGGGTCCGGCCGAGCGGCGGCGGTCATGACATTCAGATGCGGTCGGCGCCTGCCGTGCGCATCGCTTGCCGGCGCGCGCCGCGGCGAACGTTACAGCTGATCGTGCCGCACGAGGAAGATCTTGCCTTCCGCGTCCGGCGTATCGAGCCAGACGGCATCGAGGCGCGGGAACGCCGCTTCGACGAGATGGCGGTTATGGCCGACCTCGATCGCCAATAGGCCATCCGGCTTGAGGTGGCGCTGTGCCCCGGACAGGATGCGGCGCACCACATCCAAGCCGTCGGCGCCCGCGGCCAGGGCCAGGGCCGGTTCGTGGCGGTATTCGGCGGGCAGGCTGGCCATCGCCGCGGCGGTGACATAGGGCGGATTGGCTACGATGAGGTCATAGCGCCGCGTATCGAGGGCCGCAAACAGGTCCGAGGCGACCAGGCGGACGCGCTCGGCGAAACCATAGTCGGCGACGTTGCGTTGCGCCACGGCCAGCGCCTCCGCGGAAATGTCGGCGGCATCGACGCGGGCGCCGGGGAAGGCGTGGGCCAGCAGGATCGCCAGGCAGGCCGAGCCGGTGCACAGGTCGAGCACGTCTGCGACCGCGGTGGCGTCCCCGATCCAGGGCGCGAAGCCGTCCTCGATCAGCGCGGCGAAATAGGAGCGCGGCACGATGACCCGCTCGTCGACGTAGAAGCGATACGCGCCGAGCCAGGCTTCGCGCGTCAAATAGGCGGCTGGCAGGCGCCTGGCGATGCGTAGCTGCACCACGTTGAAGATGGCCAGCCGCTCGCTGCGCGCCAGGCGGGCGTCGAGGAAGGGTTCGAGCCGGTCTCGCGGCAGGTGCAGGGCATGGAGGATCAGCCAGGCAGCCTCGTCGTAGGCGTTGTCGCAGCCGTGGCCGAAGAACAGCCCGGCGGCGTTGAAGCGGCTGACCGCGTAGCGCAGCCAGTCGCGGACGGTGGCGAACTCGTCGAGCAGCTCCGTCATCGCTCAGGCGAGCAGCAGTTGCGCCAGCGCCGAGGCATAAATTTGCGCGAGGGGCTCGAGGTCGGCCGCGGCGATGTTTTCGTCGATCTTGTGGATGCTGGCATTGACCGGCCCGAGTTCGCAGACTTCGGCGCAGATCGCGGCGATGAAGCGCCCGTCGGAGGTGCCGCCCGAGGTCGACAGTTCGGGCGTGATGCCGGTCACGCCGCGCACCGCCGCGCCGAGCGCCTCGACCAGCCGGCCGCGCGGCGTCAGGAAGGGCCTGCCGCCGATCGTCCAGTGCAGGTCGTAGTCGAGCCGCTGTGCGTCGAGAACGGCGTGCACGCGGGCCTGCAGGTCCTCGACGCTGCTGGCCGTGGAGAAGCGCAGATTGAACAGCACTTCCAGTGTGCCGGGCACGACGTTGCCGGCGCCGCTGCCGGCGTGGATGTTCGAGATCTGGAAGGTGGTCGGCGGGAAGTAGTCGTTGCCCTCGTCCCAGCGCACCGCGGCCAGGTCCGCCAGGGCCGGAGCGGCGAGGTGGATCGGGTTGCGCGCCAGATGCGGATAGGCGACGTGGCCCTGGACGCCGCGCACCACCAGCCGCGCCGACAGCGAGCCGCGGCGGCCGTTCTTGATCGTGTCGCCGAGTCTTTCGGCGGCCGTCGGCTCGCCGACGATGCAGTAGTCGAGCCACTCGCCGCGCGCTTGCAGGGCCTCGACGACGCGCACCGTGCCGTCGATGGCGTCGCCTTCCTCGTCGGAAGTCAGGAGCACGCCGATCGAGCCGGCGTGGTCCGGCTGCGCCGCGACGAAGCGTTCGAGGGCGACGACGAAGGCGGCCAGCGAGGCCTTCATGTCGGCGGCGCCGCGGCCGTAGAGCCGCCCGTCGCGCAGGCTCGCGGCGAAGGGATCGCTGCGCCAACTGCCGATGTCGCCGGGCGGCACGACGTCGGTATGGCCGGCGAAGCAGAGCAGAGGTCTCGCGCTGCCGCGCCGCGCCCACAGGTTGGCGACGCCGTTGCGGTCGATCCGCTCCAGGGCAAAGCCCAGCGCCGCCAGCCGGGCGGCGACCAGTTCCATGCAACCGGCATCGTCGGGAGTGACCGAGGGACAGGCGATCAGCTCGCCCAGCAAGGCCAGGACGGCGCCGGGCATCAGCCGTCCAACTTCAGGGTGAATTCGGTAAACGACGCACCGGGCACCTTCGCGTCGGAATCGGCGGCAACGGGTGCCACCAGCCGGTAATCCTTAGGCGCGGGCGCGCTGATCTGCGCATTGTTGATGAGCCAGGACAGGTTGGTCGGCGAGTCGGCGTGAGCCAGGGCTTCGTCGAGCGTGATGACGCCTTCCTTGTAGAGACGGAGCAGATCCTGCTCGAAGGTTTGCGACCCCGGCGCCAAGCTCTGCTCCATGGCCTCCTTGATGGCATTGACTTCGCCCTTTTCGATCAGCTCGGCGACATGCCGGGTGTTGAGGAGCACTTCCGTGGCCGGCACCCGCGTGCCGTCGGGCTTGTGCACCAGGCGTTGCGAGGCGATCGCGCGCAGGCTGGTGGACAGGTCGAGATACAAAGCCGGCCGGGTCTCGAGCGGGTAGAAATTGAAGACGCGGTTCAGGGCATGGTAGCTGTTGTTGGCGTGCAGCGTGGCGACGCACAGGTGGCCGCTCTGGGCGTAGGCCAGGGCCGCCGACATGGTTTCACGGTCGCGAATCTCGCCGATCAGGATGCAATCGGGGGCCTGGCGCATGGCGTTCTTCAGGGCCACCTGCCAGCTCAGCGTGTCGATGCCGATCTCGCGCTGGTTGACGATCGACCGCTTGTGCCGGAACAGGTATTCGATCGGATCCTCGAAGGTAATGATGTGGCCGGTCCGCAGGTTGTTCCGGTAGTCGAGCATGGCGGCGATCGTGGTCGACTTTCCCGAACCGGTGGCGCCGACCACGAGCACCAGGCCGCGTTTCTCGAGGACGATTTCGGCCAGGATCTTCGGCAGCTTGAGATCCTCGAGGCGCGGAATGTCGCTGGTGATGAAACGGACCACGATGCCGATCGAGCCGCGCTGCCAAAACAGGTTGACGCGGAAGTTGCCGAGCTCGCGGCGACCGACGGAGATGTTCAGTTCCCTAGTCTCCTCGAAGATCCTGATCTGGTCGGGCGTCAGCAGCTCGTGGGCCATCTTCTGGATCGTCGGCGGATCCATGACCTGCGAGTTGACGGCGATGGTCGTGCCGGAGATCTTGATGCAGATCGGCGCGCCGGCCGAGACGAAGATGTCCGATGCACGCTTTTCGGCCATCAGCTGGAACAGTTTGTCGAAGATCATTGCGCCTCCCCGTTTTTCTTCGCTCGCCGCGAGCGCTCCGCCTGCCGCCGCCGCGCCCGATCAATCGCGCAGCAGTTCGTTGATGCCGACCTTGGAGCGCGTCTGGGCATCGACCCGCTTGACGATGACGGCGCAATAAAGGCTGTACTTGCCGTCGGCCGAGGGCAGGTTGCCGCTGACCACCACCGACCCGGCCGGAATGCGGCCGTAGCTGACCTGGCCGGTGGCGCGATCATAGATCTTGGTGCTCTGCCCGATATAGACGCCCATCGATATGACGGCATTCTCCTCGACGACGACGCCCTCGACGACCTCGGAGCGGGCGCCGATAAAGCAGTTGTCCTCGATGATCGTCGGTCCGGCCTGCAGCGGTTCGAGCACGCCGCCGATGCCGACGCCGCCCGACAGATGGACGTTCTTGCCGATCTGGGCGCAGGAGCCGACCGTCGCCCAGGTATCGACCATCGTCCCTTCATCGACATAGGCGCCGATGTTGACGTAGCTGGGCATCAGCACGACATTGCGGGCGATGAAGGAACCGCGTCGCGCCGTGGCCGGCGGCACCACCCGGAAGCCGCCCTGTTCGAAGCGGTAGGCGTCGTAGCCGGCGAACTTGGTCGGCACCTTGTCGTAATAGCGCATCGGGCCGCCGTCCAGGAGCTTGTTCTCCTCGAGACGAAAGGAAAGCAGCACGGCCTTCTTGATCCACTGGTGCGTGACCCACTGCCCGTCGATCTTCTCGGCGACGCGCAGCTTGCCCTGGTCGAGCTGCTCGATGAGCTGCGCCACCGCTTCGCCGATGCGGGCCGGCGCGCTGCCGGGCTTAAGGGTGGCGCGATCTTCCCAGGCCTGTTCGATGATGGCTTGCAGTTCGTTCATGTCGATGTCTTTCTTCAGAGTGTTTGGCAGAAGGCGCCGATGCGCCGGGCGGCCTCGAGGCATTCGTCGCGGCCTGCCACCAGCGCTATGCGCACGAAGCCGCTGCCCGGGTTGATGCCGGCCGCCTGGCGGGCGAGGAAGCTGCCGGGGAGAACGACGACATTATATTGGCCGAACAGTTCGCGGGCGAACACCGTATCATCGATCGGCGTCCGCGCCCAGAGGTAGAAGCCGGCATCGGGCCGGCTGGTGTCGAGATGGCGGGCGAGCAGCGGCGTCACCAGCTCGAACTTTTCCCGGTAGAGGCGGCGGTTGTCGCGGACGTGGGCCTCGTCGTCCCAGGCGGCGCGGCTGGCGGCCTGGACTGCCGGATTCATGGCGCTGCCGTGATAGGTCCGGTAAAGCAGGAACTTGGCGATCAGGGCCGCATCGCCGGCGACGAAACCGGAGCGCAGGCCGGGCACGTTGGAGCGCTTCGACAGGCTGGAAAACATGAGCAGCTTGCGGTAATCGTCGCGGCCCAGGCGGCGGGCCGCTTCGAGCCCGCCCAGCGGCGGCGCCGCCTCGTCGAAATGGATTTCCGAATAGCACTCGTCGGAGGCGATGACGAAATCATGACGATCGGATAGCCCGAACAGCGTCTGCCAGTCGCCGAGATCCATCACCTTGCCAGTCGGGTTGCCCGGCGTGCACACATAGACGAGCTGCACGCGCCGCCAGGTCTCGTCAGACACGGCGCCGAAGTCCATGACGAAGCCATTGCCGGCGATGGTATTGAGGAAGGCCGGCTCGGCGCCGGCGAGAAACGCGGCGCCCTCGTAAATCTGGTAGAAGGGATTCGGACACAGCACCAGGGCGCCGGGACGGCTGGCATCGACGATCGTCTGGGCGAAAGCGAAGAGGGCCTCGCGCGAGCCGTTAACCGGCAGCACCTGGGTGCCGGCGTCGGGTTCGGCGATCCGGTAGCGTCGGCCGATCCAGGCCGCGATGCTGGCGCGCAGTTCCTCGCTGCCCTGGGTGGAAGGATAATTGGCCAGCCCGGCGAGGCTGTCGGCCAGCGCCCGCTTGATCAAGTCCGGCGTTTCATGCTGCGGTTCGCCGATCGACAGCTTGATTTCGGCAAGCCCGGCGGCCGGCGTCACGCCGGCGAACAGGCGCCGCAGCTTTTCGAAGGGATAGGGCTGGAGGCGGGCGAGATGGGGATTCACGGCGGCGGGGCGACGGGCGGAAAACGGAAATTATAAATGCCGGAACGGGAAAAGACCGTCGCGGTGCTGGGCCTGCTGACCGGCGCCTTCGTCTGGGGGCTGATCTGGTATCCCTACCGGGTGCTCGCCGCGGCCGGGTTTTCCGGGCTCATGGCGACGCCGCTCTCCTACGGCGTGGCCTTGCTGCTCGGCCTCGTCGCCTGGCGTCGGGCGTTGCGCGCCTGCCGGCCATCGTGGCTCCTGGTGGCCATCGCGCTGTCCGCCGGCGGCTGCAATTTCGGCTACGTGCTGGCCACGCTTCATGGCAATGTCATGCGCGTGCTGCTGCTCTTCTACCTGTCGCCGTTGTGGACCGTGCTGCTCTCGCGGCTGATACTCGGCGAGCGGCTTGGCCGCGCCGGCGCCGTCGTCATCGCGCTGTCCCTGGCCGGAGCGGCGACGATGCTCTGGGATCCCCGCTCCGCCGTGCCGCTTTCGTGGGCCGCCGCCGAATGGATCGGCCTGGCCGCCGGGCTGCTCTTCGCCCTGTCGAATGTCCTGGTGCGCAAGGCCGCCGGATATCCGATCGAAGTCAAGTCGGTGGCGGTCTTCGCCGGCGTCGTCGCGCTCGGCATCGCGGCCCTGCCCTTCCACGGGGCCGCCGCGCCGCCGCCGCTCGCCGCCGGCGAATGGCTGTTGGTCCTGCTGCTCGGCGTCGTGCTGTTGCTGGTCAACATGGTCGTCCAGCACGGCCTGATGCGTATCCCCGCCAACCGTGCCATCGTCATAATGCTGGCGGAGCTGGTGGTGGCGGCGCTGTCGTCCTGGCTGCTGTCCGGCGAAACGATGGCGACGCGGGAATGGCTCGGCGCGGTCCTGATCGTCGCCGCCAGCCTGCTCTCCGGCCGGCTGGAAGAGCCGCGGCCGGAACCGGCCGGGCAAGCCCAGGCCGGCTGAACGGTCCGCCACCGCTTCAGGGACGCGTGCCGGGTTGGCCGGGCAGGCTGTCGAGATCGACGCCGGGCGAGGGCGTCCACCCCTTCTTGCGATGCTCGGCGACGATCGTCGTGAAGATGCCGCCGCGCACGTAGAAGCGGGCGCTCAGGCGCATGAAGCGGGGCTTGGTCGCCGCCGCCAGGTCATCGAGGATGCGGTTGGTCACGTCCTCGTGGAAATGCCCTTCGTTGCGAAAACTCCAGATGTAGAGCTTCAGGCTCTTCAGTTCGACGCAGAGGCGGTCGGCGACGTAGTCGAGCGTCAGCGCAGCGAAGTCGGGCTGGCCGGTCTTCGGGCACAGGCAGGTGAATTCCGGCATCTCCATGTGGATCCGGTAGTCCCGGTGCGGTGCCGGATTGGCGAAGGTTTCGAGCGTCTTGGCGGGCTGGCTGGGCATGTTCGGCGGCGTGTGGGCGCAAAGCGGAAGCGATTATAATGCACGGTCTTTGTCCGCCGGCCCCGCCATCGTCCGGGGTCGCCATCCGCCGTTGCCATCGTGCGCCTGACCAAACTCAAACTCGCCGGATTCAAGTCTTTCGTCGAACCGACCTCGGTCCTGTTCCCGGGCCAGCTCGTCGGCGTCGTCGGGCCGAACGGCTGCGGCAAATCGAACATCATCGATGCGGTGCGCTGGGTGCTCGGCGAATCGAAGGCCTCGGAGCTGCGCGGCGAGTCGATGCAGGACGTGATCTTCAACGGCTCCGGCAACCGCAAGCCGGTGGGGCGGGCCAGCATCGAGCTGTTCTTCGACAACCACCTCGGCCGCGCCGCCGGTCAGTGGTCGCAGTACGCCGAAATCGCCGTCAAGCGCGTTCTCGACCGCGAAGGCAATTCGAGCTACTACATCAACAATCTCCACGTTCGCCGCCGCGACGTCATCGACCTCTTCCTCGGCACGGGCCTCGGGCCGCGTGCCTACGCCATCATCGGCCAGGGCATGATCTCGCGCATCATCGAAGCCAAGCCTGAAGACCTGCGGCTGTTCCTCGAGGAAGCGGCCGGCGTCAGCAAGTACAAGGAAAGGCGCAAGGAAACGGAAAGCCGGCTTGCCGATGCCCGCGAAAACCTGCTCCGCGTCGATGACATCCGCAACGAACTGGACGGACAGATCGGCCGTCTCGAGGTGCAGGCCGAGGTCGCGCGGCAATACCGCGATCTCAGCGACCAGTTGCTGCGCCGCCAGAACCTGCTCTGGCTGAAGAAGCGCAATGCCGCGCGCGCCGAGGTCGAGCGTCTGGCACGCGAGATCGCCGCCGCGGGCACCCGGCTCGAGGCCGAAACGGCGCGCCTGCGCGAGCTGGAAGCGCGCGGCGAGCAGGCCCGCACCGAGCACTACGCGGCCAGCGACGCCATGCAGGCCGCCAATGGCGCGATGTACGCGGCGAAGTCGGAGGTCTCGCGCCTCGAAGGCGACATCGAACACCTGCGCAATTCCCGCCAGCGCTTGGAAACGCGCCTGACCCAGCTGGCCGTCGAGGATGGCCACTGGCGCGGCCAGCAGACCCAGCTCGACGAGGAGCGGCGGCGCTGGAGCGCGCTGCAGGACAATGCCCGCGGCCGCACCGGCCAGAGCGAAGCGCACCACGCCGAGGCCGCGGCCCGCCTGCCGGACGCCGAGGCGGCGGTGCAGGCTGCCGCCGCTAGCCTTGCCGAGGCCCGTCGCGCCCTCAACGAAGCCGAGCAGGGCGGGCGGCTGGCCGAGGCCGATCGGGCCCACGCCGTCCGCGCCCTGGACGATCTCGCGCTGCGCCGCCGCCGCGGCGAAGAAGAGCGCGCTGCGCTGCTGGCCCCCGACGCGCAACTGCTCGCCGAGGCCGAGGCGACGGCGGCGGCGTGCGCCGCGCGTCTCGACGAGGAACAGGCTCGTGCCGCGACGCTTCAGGCCGATCTGCCCGGTATCGAAGCCGGCCTAAAAGAGGCGCGCGAGCGGCTGCAGGCCGCCCATCGCCAGCTGACCCAGACCACTGCCCGCCGCGATGCTCTGCTGCAGTTGCAAGCCCGCGTCCGCCAGAACGGCGAAATCGGCGACTGGCTGCAGCGCCACGGTCTGCACGGAGCGACGCCGTTGTGGCAGGCGATCCGCGTCGAGCCCGGCTGGGAGACCGCCGTCGAGGCGGTGCTGCGCGAGCGCCTGACAGCCGTGCCGGCCGATGCCGAGCAAGCCGGCCGGGCCCTGGCCGCACCGCCGCCGACCACCTTTGCCCTGGCCCTGCCGGGGCCCGCCGCGGCGCCGACGACGGCCGTCGAGCCCTTGCGCGCCAAGGTGCGCTGCGACGATCCGGCGCTGGCCGGCGCCCTCGATGCATGGCTCGATGGCGTCAGCGCCGCCGAGGATCTCGCCGTCTGGCTCGCCGCAGCGCCGTCCCCCGACGGAGCGGTGCGCGTCGATCGTGCCGGCCACACGCTGGCGGCCCATGGCCTGACGCTCTACGCACCCGACGCGCGTATCCACGGCGTGCTCGAGCGGCAGCGTGAGATCGAGGAACTGGCGGCGCTGGCTGAACGGCAGCAGGACGAGGAACAGCGGGCGCGCGACAACCAGGCCGAGGCCGAAACGCGGCTGGCCGCGCAGCACAACGCCATCGCCGCCGCCCGCCGCAGCGTCGCGGATACGCAGCAGCGCCGGCACGCCGCCCAGGTCGAGGCCCTCAAGCTCGGCCAGCAGAAGGCCCGGGCGGACGAGCGTGGCGCCCAGATCGGCCGCGATCTCGACGAGATCGCCCATGGCGAAGCGACCGAACGCCAAGCCGAGGCCCGTGCCGTCGCCGAGGCGGAGCGCTGGCGCGAGGCACGGGCCGTGGCCGCGGCCGGCGTCGAAGAGTCCCTGGCGGTGCAGCTGGACAAGGATACGGCGCTGCGCGAAATCCGGGCGCTCGAGCACAAGCTGGCCCGCGAGGTTCAGGAAGCGCAGTTCGCCGAGCGCGAATGCGCCTCGAAGCTCGAAGACAATGCCCGCGCCATCGACACCGCGCACGCTCAGTTGGAGCGCGTCGTCGCCGAAATGGCGGCGGTCCGCGCCGAGTTCGGCGGGCTCGGCGACGCGGCACTCCAGGAAGGACTGCAAGCGGCGCTGGCCGCGCGCGACCACTGCGAAGCCGAATTGGCCGAACGGCGCAATGCCTTCGAGGGCGCCGCTGCGGCGGCGCGCAGCCTCGACGAGGAACGGCTGAAAATCGAGCACGGCCTGGAGCCCCTGCGCGAGCGGATCCAGGACATTCGCATGAAGCACCAGGCGGCCCGGCTCAACGAAGAACAGTTCGCCCAAAGGCTCGCCGAGGCCCATGCCGACGAAACGGCGCTCGCCGCCGAACTGAGCCCGGGGCTGCGCGAGAGCGTCCTGGCGGCGGACATCGCGCGCCTCGGCGCGGAGCTCGAGGCTCTCGGTGCGGTCAACCTGGCGGCGCTCGAGGAACTCACCGTCGCGCGCCAGCGCAAGGGCTATCTCGACGAGCAGTCGGCGGATCTGGCCGGGGCGATTCACACGCTCGAGGACGCCATCCGCCGCATCGACCGCGAAACGCGGGAACAGCTGCTGGAGACCTACAACCAGGTCAATATCCAGTTCGGCATCCTCTTTCCGCAGCTGTTCGGCGGCGGCGAAGCCAAGCTGATCCTGACCGGGGAGGAGATTCTCGATTCGGGCGTCCAGGTCATGGCCCAGCCGCCCGGAAAAAAGAACAGCTCGATCCACCTGCTTTCGGGCGGCGAGAAGGCCCTGACGGCGATTGCCCTAGTGTTCGCGCTGTTCCAGCTCAATCCGGCGCCGTTTTGCCTGCTCGACGAGGTCGACGCGCCGCTCGACGACAGCAATACCGAGCGCTTCTGCGACATGGTCAAGCGGATGTCGGCACAGACCCAGTTCGTCTTCATCAGCCACAACAAGATCGCCATGGAGATGGCCCAGCAGCTGATCGGCGTCACCATGCAGGAGCAGGGCGTTTCGCGGGTGGTCGAGGTCGACATCGAGGAGGCGCTGCGCATGACCGAGGAAATGGCGGCCTAGGATGGCAATGAGCGAGCTGCAGCTGAGTTTGATCGGGCTCGGCGCCGCCGGTATCGCCGGCGTGTGGGCCTACAACAAGTGGCAGGAGCGCCAGCAGCGCAAGACCGCCGAGCGCGTATTCCGCGGCGGCCAGGCCGACGTGCTGCTCGACGGTTCCGCCCCTGCGGCCGCGCCGAACGAACCGGCCGGACGCGTCGAGCCCGTCCTGGCCGGGGGCGGCGCCACGGCCGAGGAGGCGGCGACAGCGGAGCCGTCCGCCGCCATGCTCGACGATGTCGTCGACTTCGTGGCGCGGCTCGAAGCGGCCGAACCGGTCGCCGGCCATGTCCTGTTCGAGGCCCAGCGGCCGCTCGCCGAGGCCCTCGGCAAGCCGCTGCGCTGGATCGGCGTCGACGCCGGCGGACACTGGCGGATGCTCGGCCCGAACGATGCCGCCCGCTATCGGCGGCTGCGGGCCGGCCTGCAGCTGGCCGACCGCCAGGGCCCGGTTGCCGAGGCGGATGTCGCCGCGTTCTGCGACGGCATCGCGGCTATCGCCGGGCGCATCACGGCGGTGGCCGACCTGCCGCCGCGCGGCGACGTCCTGAGCCATGCGCGGGCTGTCGATGGCTTTTGCGCCAGCGTCGATATCCAGGTCGCGGTCCACGTCGTGCATCGCGACGGCCAGGCGTTTCCGGGCAGCACGTTGCGCGGCGTCGCCGAAGCGGCCGGCCTGGAGTGGCGCGACGACGGTCGGTTCCACAAGGGCGACGGCGCCGGGGGGACGCTGTTCACTCTCGAGAACCTCGGCCCGCAGTCATTTGCCGGCCTCGCGCCCGAATCGCTGACCTCCCATGGCGTGACCTTCTGGATCGACGTGCCCCGCGTTGCCGACGGTCCGGCCGTCTTCGAGCAGCTGCTGGCGGCGGCGCGCCAGCTCGCCGTGGGGCTCGATGGCGTCCTCGTCGACGATCAGCGCAATCCCCTCTCCGATGCGGCGCTTTTCGGCATCCGCAGCAAGATCGCCGAAGTCCAGGAGCGCATGGCGGCGCAGGGGATTCCGGCCGGCGGCGCGCGGGCCCTGCGCCTGTTCAGCTGATGCCGGCTCCGGCAGCCGCCGTGGCACGCGCCGCCGCGCTGCGCGCCGAAATCGAACGGCATAACCATGCCTACTACGTGCTCGATGCGCCGACGCTTCCCGATGCCGAATATGACCGCTTGTTCGGCGAGCTCCAGGGCCTCGAGACGGAATACCCCGAGCTCCTCGACGATAACTCACCGACGCGGCGCGTCGGCGGCGCCGCGCTGGCGGCCTTCGCCCAGGTGCGGCATCGGGTGCCAATGCTGTCGCTCAACAACGCTTTTTCCGACGCCGAGGTCGAGGCTTTCGACCGGCGCTGCCGCGAAGGGCTCGGGATCGACAACGTCCGCTATGCCGTCGAGCCGAAGTTCGACGGCCTGGCCGTCGCCCTCGTCTATGCCGACGGACGCCTCGTCAGCGGCGCCACGCGCGGCGATGGCTATACGGGCGAGGACGTCACCGCCAATATCCGCACGGTGCGCAATGTTCCGCTGCGCCTGCACGGCGACATCGTCCCATCGCGCCTCGAAGTGCGCGGCGAGGTGCTGATGCTGCGCCGCGACTTCGACCGCCTCAACGAGCAGCAGCGCGCCGCCGGTGCCAAGGAATTCGTCAACCCGCGCAATGCCGCGGCGGGGAGCCTGCGCCAGCTCGATCCGAAGATCACGGCGCGGCGCCCGCTGCGCTTCTTCGCTTACGGCTTGGCCGAGATCGCCGGCGTCGACCGACCGGAAACTCACGAGGCGCTGATGCAGGAACTCGCTGGCTGGGGATTGCCCGTCGCGGCGGAACTCAGCGTCGTGTCGGGCGCGCCAGGACTGCTCGACAGTTTCCGGCGCATCGGCGCCGCCCGCCGCGGCCTGGCCTATGACATCGACGGCGTCGTCTACAAGGTCGACCGCTTCGCCGACCAGGAGCGCCTCGGCTACGTGTCGCGGGCGCCGCGCTTCGCCATTGCCCACAAGTTTCCCGCCGAGGAGGCGCTGACCACGGTCGAGGCCATCGAGGTCCAGGTCGGCCGCACCGGTGCTCTGACCCCGGTGGCGCGCCTGGCGCCGGTCTTCGTCGGCGGCGTCACCGTCACCAATGCCACGCTGCACAACGAGGACGAGGTCCGGCGCAAGGACGTCCGCGTCGGCGACACGGTGATCGTGCGGCGCGCCGGCGACGTGATTCCCGAAGTGGTCGCGGTCGTGCCGGAAAAGCGGCCGCCGCTGGCGCAGGAGTTTGTCATGCCGAAGGAATGCCCGGTCTGCGGCTCGGCCGTCGAGCGTCCCCCGGACGAGGTGATCGCCCGCTGCAGCGGCGGCCTTTATTGCCCCGCCCAGCGCCGCGAGGCGCTGCGCCATTTCGCCTCGCGCCGGGCGATGGACGTCGAGGGTCTCGGCGACAAGCTCGTCGGACAGCTCGTCGACAATGACATCGTCAAGTCGCCGGCGGACCTCTACAAGCTCCACGGTCTCGGCCTGGCTGCGCTGGCGGAGCTCGAGCGCATCGGCGAGAAATCGGCGACCCGGCTGCTGGCGGCGATCGAGAAAAGCAAGGCCACCACATTGGCCCGCTTCGTTTATGCGCTTGGCATTCGCACGGTCGGCGAAGCGACGGCCGGCGATCTGGCGCGTCATTTCGGCAGTCTCGACGCGCTGCTCGACGCCGACGAGGAGCGGCTGATGCAGGTGCCCGAGGTCGGACCGGTGGTGGCGGCGGCGATACGCCGCTTCTTCGCCGAGCCGCATAATCGCGAGGTGGTCGAACAGTTGCGGGCGGCCGGGGTTGTCTGGCCCGAAGGCCCGCCGGCGGCGGCCCCGGCCTCGCCTCTCGCCGGCAAGACCTTCGTCCTTACCGGAACCCTGCCGACGCTGGCGCGCGATCAGGCCAAGGCCATGATCGAGTCCGCCGGCGCCAAGGTCAGCGGTTCGGTTTCGGGCAAGACCGATTTCGTGGTGGCCGGTGTGGAGGCGGGATCGAAACTCGAGCGTGCCCAGGAACTGGGTATTGCCGTCATCGACGAATCACAGTTGAAGGAGTTGCTAGCAAAATGAGAAACGTGACCAAGGCGATCTTTCCCGTTGCCGGCCTGGGTACCCGCTTCCTGCCGGCCACCAAGGCGAGCCCCAAGGAGATGATGCCGGTGGTGGACAAGCCGCTGATCCAGTATGCGGTGGAGGAGGCGGCGGCGGCCGGCATCACCGACATGATCTTCGTCACCGGCCGCTCCAAACGGGCGATCGAGGATCATTTCGACAAGGCCTACGAACTGGAAAGCGAACTGGAGCTAAAGGGCAAGACAGACATTCTCGATGTCGTGCGCAAGGTCGTGCCGAAGAACATCAACTGCATTTACATCCGCCAGGCCGAAGCTCTCGGCCTCGGCCATGCGGTGCTCTGCGCCCGGCCGGTGGTCGGCAACGAGCCTTTCGCCGTGCTGCTCGCCGATGACCTCATCGACGGCGAGCCGCCGGTGATGAAGCAGATGACCGATACCTACGACTACTATCATTGCTCGGTGCTCGGCGTCCAGGACGTGCCGCGGGCCGACACGCGCAACTACGGCATCGTCGCCACCCGGCAGCTAGCGGAACGCATCGAGCAGGTCACGGCCATCGTCGAGAAACCGCAGCCGGAAGCCGCGCCCTCGACGCTGGCCGTGGTCGGCCGCTACATCCTGACGCCGCGGATCTTCGACCATCTGGAACGCGTTGTCCCGGGAAGCGGCGGCGAAATCCAGCTGACCGACGGCATCGCTTCGCTGCTCTCGGAGCAGCAGGTGCTGGCCTATCGTTATGCCGGCGTCCGCTACGACTGCGGCTCCAAGCTCGGCTACCTGGAGGCAACCGTCGAATTCGGCGTGCGCCACCCCGAGGTCGGCGCGGCCTTCCGCCGCTATCTCGACGGCCGCGGTTGAACCGTACCCGGCCACGAACTCGCCACGACGACAAGGGCACTGTATGACGTGTAATTATTCGGCGGCGCCGTGCGGCGGCCGCATCGATGCGTTCGGCATAGAGGCGGGCGGCGCAACGGGACTTCGCGCCGGCTGCCTTCGCCCGCTCGGCAGCTGCGGCTTGGTCGCCTTCGGCCGCCCATGAAGCCCGGCGAGGCGCGGCGGATACTCGAATCGGCCGAACTGCTCTGTTCGGCGAACGAGGTCGCGGCCGCGGTGGCCAGGATCGCCGGCGAGATCAACGCGCGGCTATCGGGGACTCAGCCCCTGGTGCTGCCGGTCATGAACGGCGCGGTGGTGTTTGCCGGGCAGCTGCTGCCGCAGCTCGAATTTCCCCTTGAGCAGGCTTACCTGCACGTCAGCCGCTATGGCAACACGACCGCCGGCGGACGGCTCCGTTGGCTGGCCGAACCGGAGCACGGCACCATCGCCGGTCGCACCGTCCTCGTGGTCGACGACGTTCTCGACGAAGGCGTGACGCTGGCCGCGATCCGTGCGCGCCTGCTGGAGCGCGGCGCGGCGGCGTGTTACGTGGCGGTGCTGGTCGACAAGGACCTGGGCCGTGCCAAGCCGATCGCCGCCGATTTCGTCGGCCTGCGTTTGCCCAATCGCTACCTGTTCGGTTTCGGCATGGACGTCGAAGGCGCCTGGCGCAACCTCCCGGCCCTCTACGCCCTCAAGGAGTGAGCGCCGCTCAGGCGTCGCGCGGCAGCTCGACGGAAATGATCAGGGTGCTGAAGCCGAAGATGCCGACGCCGAGCTGGCCCTGAGCCGCCACGGCCTGAGCCGGCGTCTGCATATCGACCAGGAAGCCGATCGAGCCGTTTTCGCCGCCGGCTTCGGCCAGCTTCCGCACGCGTTCGACGACTCCGAAGCGCGAGCAGATTGCCGCGATGGCTGTCTGCAGATCCTCGCCGCGATCGATTGCCACGAGCAGTTCTTCGCCGAGGGTCACTCCCGGTCCGCCTTCTTGTTCGCCTGCGGCGCTTGGCGCAGCTGGCGGGCCAAGTTGGCATAGGCCTCGGCCGTCTTGCGCGAAACGCTGAGTTCGACGATGCGTCCATCCTCGCACGCCGGCTGCTTTTCGATGACGCCCAGCGCGACGAGACGGCTGAGCCGCCGCTGCAGAGTGGCTGGCGGCGCGATACCGAGAAGGGCCAAGCGCTTGGAGGTCATCCGGCCGCCGCCGTTTTCCTGGCTGGCACCGATTTCGTAAATGATGTCGAAGTCCTCGATGGAGCGCAGATGCGGCAGACGTGTCTTCTGGAACTCGCGCAGTTTCTTGAGACGGGCAAAGATTTTCATTGCCGCCAATATCCGGCATGGCGCCACGGCCATCAACATCTATTAGTCATCAAAGTGATTCTTGACTGGCCGGACGACGCGCTGCCACACGAGACGGCAATTAGCAGGGCTCGCTGCTCGCGGGTATGACCGCGACAAGGCGCGAATCACCTTGGTCCCCTGGCTGCCTTGGTGGCGGGCAGGGCGGGCCGGCCCCGCCGATCACTACACGGGAGTGGAAATCTCGCGCTACGCGATCGCCGCGGGCCGCTCGGGCTTGGCGATGGCGGCCTTCATGCGGGGCGTGGCGCCCGGCACTTGGCGCAGCAGGCTGGCCATCTGGGCGTAGATCGCGGCGGTTTCGCCGGAAACGGTCAGTTCGATGATGCGGCCGTCATGGCGGCTGAAGCGCTTGCGGATCACGCCGAGATCCGCCAGACGACTCAGTCTGCGCTGTACCGTGGCCGGCGAGGCGATGCTGGCCAGGACCAGGCGCTTGGGCGTCATTGCCAGGCCTTGTTCCTGGCAGGCGCCGATTTCGTGAACGATATCGAAGTCTTCGATCGAGCGGAGGTAGGGCAGATGGCGGCGCTCGAAGTCGCGGAGCTTCTTCATTCGGGTGAAGATGACCATGGCGGAATTATCCACTCCACCCGAAAGGATATCGAGCAATTTCTCGGCACCGCGCGGCAATTCGCGCGCCGCAGCCGGCTCCGCGAACCCCGTAAGCGATGGCGCGCCTCAGGCGCTGGTTTGCTCGGCGTCGGCCGCCCGGGCGGCCCGCTTTCGTTCCTGTTCACTGAGGTGGCGCTTGCGCAGTCGAATTGATTTGGGCGTGATTTCCACCAGTTCGTCGTCGGCGATGAATTCGACTGCCGATTCCAGCGTCAGCTGGATCGGCGGCGTCAGCTGGATCGCATCGTCCTTGCCGGCGGAGCGGACGTTGGTGAGCTGTTTGGTGCGGATCGGATTGACGACCAGGTCGTTGTCGCGGCTGTGGATGCCGATGATCATGCCCTGGTAGAGGGGCTCGCCCGGGCTGACGAACATGCGGCCGCGCTCCTGCAGCTTCCACAAGGCGTAGGCTACGGCCCCGCCGTCGTCCTGGGAGACCAGCACGCCGTTGCGCCGCTCGGCCATCGTGCCGGCCCAGGGACCGTAGTCGTCGAAGACGTGGCTCGCCAGGCCGGTCCCTCGCGTCAGGGTCATGAATTCGCCCTGGAAGCCGATCAGGCCGCGTGCCGGGATGCGGTACTCGAGGCGGACGCGGCCCCGGCCGTCGGGCTGCATGTCCTGGAGTTCGCCGCGGCGCCGGCCGAGTTCCTCCATGATCCCGCCCTGATGGGTTTCCTCGACGTCGACGGTCAGCATTTCATAGGGTTCCTGCGGGTCTCCGTCCGTTTCGTGGAGAACGACGCGCGGTCGCGACACGGCCAGCTCGTAGCCCTCGCGGCGCATGTTCTCGAGCAGGATCGTCAGGTGCAGCTCGCCGCGCCCGGATACTTCGAACACGTCGGCATCCGCCGTGTCCTTGACGCGCAGGGCCACGTTGGCGAGGAGTTCCTTCTGCAATCGCTCGCGGATCTGGCGGCTGGTCACGTACTTGCCTTCGCGGCCGGCCAGCGGCGAGGTATTGACCTGGAAATTCATCGTCAAGGTCGGCTCGTCGATGGCGATCGGCGGCAGGGGCTTGGGATCGGCCGGGTCGCAGAGCGTCACGCCGACGCCGATCTGCTCGATTCCAGAAATCAGCACGATATCGCCGGCCACCGCCTCGGCGGCAGGCAGGCGCTCCAGGCCTTCGAACATCATCAGCTGGCTGATCCTCGCCTTGCCGCGGTTCTCCGCGCCGTACATGACGACGACATCCTGGTTGGGGCGCAGGCGTCCCTGCGTGATGCGCCCGATGCCTATGCGTCCGACATAGGAACTGTAGTCGAGGGAACACAGCTGCAGCTGCAGCGGCGCCGACAACTGCACGTTGGGTGGCGGCACATGCTGGAGGATCGCCTGGTAGAGCGGGCGCAGGTCGGTGCCCTGCTGCGACGCATCGAGCATCGCGTAACCGAGCAGCGCCGAGGCGAAGACGACGGGGAAGTCGAGCTGTTCCTCGGTGGCACCCAGTTTGTCGAAGAGGTCGAAGGTGTGGTTGATGACCCAGTCCGGACGGGCACCGGGGCGGTCGATCTTGTTGACCACGACGATCGGCTTCAGCCCCAGCCGGAGCGCCTTGCGCGTGACGAAGCGGGTCTGCGGCATCGGTCCTTCGACGGCATCGACGAGCAGCAGGACGCCATCGACCATCGACAGAACGCGCTCGACCTCGCCGCCGAAGTCGGCGTGGCCGGGGGTGTCGACGATGTTGATGTGGGTACCCTCGTAGTCGATCGCGCAGTTCTTGGCCAGGATGGTGATGCCGCGTTCCCGCTCGATGTCGTTGGAGTCCATGACCCGCTCGGCGATATGCTCATGGGCGGCGAAGGTGCCCGACTGCCGCAGCAACTGGTCGACGAGCGTCGTCTTGCCGTGGTCGACGTGGGCGATGATGGCGATGTTGCGCAGGGCTCGGGACATGGCGATGACGCGGTGCAAAAATGGGTGCGGATTGTAGCACGGCCGTTGCTCGGGCGCGTGCTAAAATCAAATATAAATCAAGGAGAAGCGCGACATGTTGGCAATTCTTGGCGGAACCGGGCTGACCCAGCTCGCCAATCTCGAGGTGACCCGCCGGGAAGTCGTGCGGACGCCCTACGGCGAGCCTTCCGGGGCGCTCACCTTCGGCCGCATCGGCGCGAGCGAAGTCGTGTTTCTGGCTCGCCACGGTTACGGGCACACGATTCCGCCGCACCTCGTCAATTACCGCGCCAACGTCTGGGCTCTGGCCCAGGGTGCCGGCGCCGAGGCAATCGTTGCCGTGGCCTCGGTGGGCGGCATTGGTCCGGACCTCTCGCCGGGCTGCCTGGCCGTGCCGCACCAGATCATCGATTACACCTGGGGACGCAAGACCACGTTTCACGAAAATACCGAGTATCCGGTGGTGCATATCGACTTCACCGAACCCTATGATGTTTCACTACGGCGGCGGCTGCTCGATGCGGCGCGCGAGGCCGGGATCGATATCCGGGATGGTGCGGTCTATGCGGCGACGCAAGGGCCGCGCCTCGAAAGCGCCGCCGAGATCGACCGCCTCGAGCGCGACGGCGCCGATGTCGTCGGCATGACCGGCATGCCCGAGGCGGCCCTGGCCAGGGAAGCGGAAGTCGCCTATGCCGCCGTCGCGGTCGTTGCCAACTGGGCGGCGGGCCGCGGCGACAGCGTCGGCGGAATCCGCTTCGATGAGCTCGAGGCCGTCCTGACCCGCGGCCTGGGTCGGGTGCGGACGCTGCTCGAGAAGTTCTGCGAAACGTGCTGAGCGCGCTGCCATGATCCGGGAGATCCTGCGCATGGGCGATCCGCGGCTCCTGGCCACGGCTCGTCCGGTCGAACGCTTCGGCACCGCCGAACTCGACGAACTGGTCAAAGACATGATCGAGACCATGAGGCATAACGACGGCGCGGGTCTGGCCGCACCGCAGATCGGCGTCGGTCTGCGTCTCGTCGTCTTCGGCTTCGAACGCAATGCCCGCTATCCCGGGGCCGAAGCCGTCCCCTTCACCGTGCTCGTCAATCCGCTGTTGACGCCCATCGGCGCGGACGAAGCGGACGGATGGGAGGGATGCCTGTCCCTGCCCGGCCTGCGCGGCGTCGTGCCGCGCTGGCGGCGGCTTCGCTATTCCGGTTTCGAGCCGTCGGGCGCACCGATCGAACGCGAGGCGTCGGACTTTCACGCCCGCGTCGTCCAGCACGAATGCGATCATCTTGATGGCATTCTCTACCCGATGCGCATCCGCGATTTCTCCCGCTTCGGTTTCACCGACATTCTTTTTGCCGACAGTCGTGCGATCATGGACGAATAGACCATCGGCGGCGATGAACCGTTGGCCGCGGCACCGGTCGAAATGACAGCTGTGTGCTTATCCTGACGCAGCGCCAGCCGCCCCGGGAAACGGAGTGTTCACGATGGACATGCTCGCCAAGCGCGAAGGACAAGAACATGTGCTATCCGATGCCTCGGCCATGAATATACCGCTCGATGTGGCGCGCCTGAAGCGCGCGCTATGCACGCTCAGGGCGGCCAACCGGGCGCTGCTGACCACCAGCGACGAGCAGACCCTGCTGACCGACATCTGCCGCGTCTTGGTCGAGGAAAGCGGCTACCGGCTGGCATGGGCCAGCTTCGCCGGCGATGACGAGAACAAGTCGATTCGCCCGGTCGCCTGCGCCGGCCATGAAGCCGGCTGGCTGGCGACGCTGCGCAATACCTGGGCCGATACCGAGCGCGGCCGTGGCCCGACGGGCACGGCGATCCGGACCGGGGTCACGCAGGTCGTCCGCGATGTCCAGACGGCGCCGAACTATTCTCCATGGCGCGAGGAGGCCCGGATGCGCGGCTATGCATCGGTCGCCTCGCTGCCGCTCTCGGTCGACGGCAAGGTCATCGGTGCGTTGAGCATCTATGCCTCCGAGCCCGATGCCTTCGACGACGAGGAACTGAATCTGCTGGTTCAGGCCGCGGAGGATCTCGGTTTCGGCATCGGCGCGCTGCGTGCGAGGCAGAAGGCCGCCAGCGCCGAGGCGACGATCCAGCGGATGATCTACTTCGACCGCCAGACCGGGCTGCCGAACCGCCTGGAATTGCGCCGCATCCTCGACCAGGCGATCGGCGCAGCGGCGGCGGAGAACCGGCCGCTGGCCCTGTTGATGATCGGCCTGCAGAAATTTCACGAGATCAACGAAGCCCTCGGATACGCCGAGGCGGACAAGGTGATCCAGGAGGTGGGCCGGCGCATCGGCGGGGTGCTCCTGCATACCGATACGCTGGCGCGCAGTGCCGACGACCAGTTTGCCATCATGATGCTGCACGGCGGCGCGGAACACGCAACACGCCTGGCTGGTTCGTTGCTCGCGGCGCTGTCCGAACGGATCTCGCTGTCCGGATTCACGATCGAGCCGCGGGTTGCCATTGGCATAGCGCTGTTCCCGGGCCACGGCCTCGACCCGGACGCCTTGATCCGCTGCGCCAACATGGCGCTGTTCCAGGCCGCCAGAGCGCAGGACGGGATTGCCCTCTACTCGGATGCCTTGGCCAAGGATCTCGGCCGGCGGCTGAAGCTGATCGGCGGACTGCAGCACGCGATCGACAACGACGAACTGCGCCTCTATTGCCAGCCCAAGGTCCGCACCGACAGCGGCGAGGTCTGCGGCGCCGAGGCGCTGGTGCGTTGGGAACACCCGGAACGGGGCTTGATCGCACCGCAGGAATTCGTCAAGCTGGCCGAAAATTCCGGACTGATCACGCCGCTCACCTACTGGATGCTCGAGGCGGCCCTGCGGCAGAGCTACACGTGGCGCCAGAATGGCATCCATAGACCGCTGGCGGTCAATCTGTCGGCCTGCGACCTGCGCGATCCGAAACTGATCGACCACATCAAGGGCAGTTTTGCCACCTGGGGCGCACAACCCGAGGACATCCAGTTCGAACTGACCGAAAGCGTGCTGATGGAGAATCCGACGGCGGCCATGAACACCCTGGCGCGCCTCAAGGAACTCGACGTCAAGCTGTCGATCGACGACTTCGGCACCGGCTATTCGTCGTTGAGCTATCTGCAGAGGATGCCGGTGGACAGCGTAAAGATCGACCAGTGCTTCGTATCCCGCATCCTCGAAGACCGGGACTCCGAAAACATCGTCCGCTGCGCGGTCGAGCTGGCCCATAACCTTGAATTGGAGGTCGTCGCCGAAGGCGTCGAGAATCAGTCGACCTGGCTGCGGATCGCCGACCTTGGCTGCGATGTGGGCCAAGGCTACTGGATCGGCCGACCGATGCCGAGCGAGCAGTTCGGCGACTGGCAACTGCCGCGCGATCGGCGCGAAGGATCGGCCTGATGCCGGCGCCGCGGGGCCGATCTTCGCCACGCTGCCGATGAAGACGGTCGCGATCGCCTGCCAGGGCGGCGGCAGCCATACGGCATTTTCAGCCGGCGTTCTGCAGACCTTGCTGCGGCGTATCGACAGTGAGCGCTACCGGATCATCGGGCTGTCCGGCACCTCTGGCGGCGCGCTGTGCGCCGTCATCGCCTGGTGTGGACTGCTGCTCGGCGACCCCGAGCGCGGCGCGCAACTGCTCGACTCATTCTGGCGCGAAGTCGCCGCCCGGGAGCCCTGGGACGCGCTGGCCAACGACACGCTGGTGTGGCTCACGCGGATGCGCGAGTCCGTGGCCCTGCCGGAAATCAGTCCTTACCAAGTGCCACCGACAGGGCAGGACTATCTGGCGGAACTTCTCAAGCGGCATATTCCCTTCGCCGATCTGCCCGGGCTGGTCAACGCGGACAGCCCGGAAATGCTGGTCGGCGCCGTCAATGCGCTGAGCGGCGGGTTTACCGTGTTTCGTTCGCGGCATCGCGATCCCGAGAAACGGATCAGCGTCGATGCGCTGCTGGCATCGGCGGCCATCCCGAGCCTGTTCCGGGCGGTGCGTATCGGCAAGAGCGTCTATTGGGACGGTCTCTTCTCGGAAAATCCGCCGATCCGCGGTTTTCTTGCCGGACACGCGAGCGCCGCGGCTAAGCCCGACGAAATCTGGATCGTGCAGATCAACCCGGACCACAGAAGCGAGGAGCCTAAGTCGATGAAGGACATCGACGACCGGCGCAACGAGCTGGCCGGCAACCTGTCCCTCAACCAGGAAATATTCTTCGTCCGCCAGGCCAACGACTGGCTGCAAAAGGGCTGGCTCAGCGCCAGCCACTTCAAGCACGTGGAACTTCGCCGCATCGAACTCGACATGGAGCTTGACTATGCGTCCAAGCTGGACCGCAATCCGGACTTCATCGGCCGGATGATCGACCACGGCAACGATAAGGCCGCGCAATTCCTGCGCAGCCTCAATGATCACCGTTAAGCTGCACCGTCGTTACTCAAGTCGCTGCTCTCGGTCATCCCCCCTGCGAAGCCGGGCGGCCAGGCCCCGGCTATGCCGTGTCGTTGATGGCACAGCCATATCTGGCGACGAACACATAGTCCGCCGCGGCGCTGGCCGGCGTCGCCGTCGCCGTACCCAGCAGGGCCAGTTCGGCGGCGCTGACCGTGGCGTCGGCCGCTGAGTAAGTGAACAGGAACAGTCCGCTGGCCGTGCCGTTATCTACCGCGAACAAACGCGCGTCGCCGCTGGCATAGGCGCCGCTGGCCGAGCCGATGGCCGCGGCGGCACTGGTGACGTTGATCGCACCGGCAATGTCGTTGCTGACGATGACCAGTTCGCTGGTGGTGGCGAAGCCCCCCAGGAAGGTCACCACGTTATTAAGCTATTTGCATGAATGAGGCCAGGGTGGGGAATGTCACAGAAGAAGGACAACGGCATGAACATCCCGACCGCCGCCGCGGTAGTGCCTAATGCCCCGATTTCGGGTGTGCGGACTCCACGCGGCCGTCCTTGAAGCTCAGCTTCGCCCGGCGCTGTTTCCGCCGTCGGGCCCCATAAGCGGGGCGCATGCCAGCGCGTAGCCGGCTCAGCATTCATTACTCGACGCGAAAGCATTTCTCTCGAGGTGTGAAATTTTCACGGTCGGACGAACTGGGCCGCGTAGGGAGGCCATCTGGGTCGGGCTTTCAGCGGAACAGGCTGGGTCGGATCGAAAGGCTAAGCTGAATAGTCAGTCATTCGACCGTCGTCATTGGCTTCGACGCGCGCGACGCGAAGTGTTGACCAGCGTCAATTAGTTGGCGCGGCCATGCTCTCACCCGATGGCATAATCACCCGGGATTTTGGGACATTCTCGCGGCGACCCGCGCGTCACTTCTTGGGAGAAGACTTGTGACCACCTATAACTTCAGCACCGCCAGTTCCATCAATCCGCTGGCTACGCCCATCGAATTCCTCGCCGCATCGGACGTGCTGAATTTCGATAATCCGGGCATTCTGCCGACCAATTTAGACTTGCAGATAGGGCTCGTCAGCGGCGAGCTTTGTCTGAAACTGAACTTTTTCGACGGCCTGACGACCCATTACGTCAATATCCACTTCACCGACAATCCGGCATTATTGCCACAGACAGACATCACCACGGCGAATTTGACGTTCGCCAGCGGCGGCGTGCTGGTTGTCGGCGACAACGCCGTCGGCAGCGCCGAGTTGAATCCTGCCAATGGCTTCGCAATTCACGGCACCAATTTTGCCGATTCTCTGGCCAGTGGCGATTCCGCCGATTCGATTAGCGCCGGTGGCGGCGACGACGACATCATTCTCTCCGGGCTGACGGGTCCGAGTTCGGATACCGTGGATGGCGGTCTGGGATTCGACGGGCTGAACTTCGCAGACAATTTTTTTTTGCTGGCCGTTCAACCCCAGGGATTCGTCGAACTGAGCGTCAACCTGAACAAGGGCGTGGCGCATTGGCAGTGGCCGGGTGCCCCCGCGGCGACCATTGCCATCTCCAACGTCGAGGGGATCCAGGGCACCTCGGGTAATGACCTCATCGTCGGCGACAGCGGCCACAACGTGCTCGACGGCCACGGCAGCCACAGTCTCGGCGGCGGGACGGTCGTCGGCGACACATTGACCGGCGGCGCCGCTGCCGACCAGTTCGTCTTCGATCCCTCTAGGCAGCAGGACAGCTTCAACACCATCACCGACATGTCGCAGGGCGACGAAATCCACATCAACAATGCAGGGGCCTTCAACAATGGAGGGGCCTTGACGGTTTCCGGGATACTGGCCGCCCCGGATCTGGCGACCGCGCAGAACGTCAGCGGCGGCCTCGTCGAACTGTTCAACAACGTCCTTTATGTCGATGTCAATGGTATCCCGGGCGCGGAGCTGACGATCCATCTGACCAATTTGTCCAACGCCGGCACGCCGGCGCCGGGTTACGTGCACAACTATTCCGCTTCCGCCTTCGGCGTTTTCGGTACGACGATCTTCTACCAGGCCGGCACCACCTATAACTTTAGCCAACTGACCAACGGCCAGTTCATCAATTTCGATCCGACCCGCGACATCCTCAACTTCGATGACCCGAGCATTTCTGCGGCTGACGTGATATCCACTACGATCGCCAGCGATCCGGCACACGGAAATCTGGCAACATCGACGTTCAGCTACATCGGCAAGTCGATCACGGTAGTCGGCTCGGGCGGATGGAACGACACGTCCGACAATCTGCACTTCGCCAACGGCAGCTTAGTGTTGGCCGGCGACCAGACCGTCAGCAGCGCCAACGACCTGACGTCCAGTTCGATCTTCCATGGCGGAGCGGGCAACGATGTCATGTACAGCTTCGACGGCAACGACACGATGCTCGGCGGCGCGGGGAACGACCGTTTCTTTCTGGAGACGTCTGCCGATGGCCTCAACACCGCGCCGGGTGCTGACTCCGTGGACGGCGGGGCTGGCGTCGACCGAATTGTTTTCGGTGCCCTGACGCCAGGCGATGTGATTACGTCGTCGCGCTGCAACGTGAGCGTGAACTTCAATACCGGCACGGCAACGATCGTCGATCCGCTCACCGCCCATCAGGCGGTCACGACCTTTACCTCGATCGAGCAGGCGCTGATCCTTGGGGCGGCAGGGACGTCCAATTTCATGACGGGCACCGCTGCCGGCGACGAGACCTTCGTCATCGGTGGCCGCGGCGCCGGACCGCTAGGTACCTACACGATCGATGGCGGTGTGGGCGGAAGCGACTGGCTTGCCTTCAACAACAACAACCCGAATCTCGTGGCGGTCAGCCTCGCCAATACGTCCGTGGTCTGGGGTTCGGCGACCGTCCATTACACGAACATCGAGAACCTCTCCGGCACCGCCGGTGCCGACACGCTGACCGGCGACGCGGGCAACAACATCTTGCGCGGCAACGCCGGCAACGACACGCTGGACGGGGGCGGCGGGACGAACACCGCCGATTACGCGAACGACTTCGGCAACAACGCCGGAGGGATCGGCGCCATCGTGAATCTGTCCGGTTCGACGCAGACGGCTTTCAACGTGCTTGCCGGCCATGCCCTCGACGGTTTCGGCAATACCGATACCCTCACGAACATCCAGAACGTCAGCGGATCCAACTTTAGCGATTTCCTTTTTGCCGCATCCGGCGGTAGCGTCCTCTCGGGCAACGGCGGCGACGATCACCTGTTCGGCGGCGCCGGCAACGATACGCTGGACGGCGGATTGGGTTTCGATATCGCCGACTACTCGGGTGCGGCGAGAGGCGCGACGGTGAGCCTGGCGCTGCAAGGGACGGGCCAGGCGACCGGCGCGGGAACCGACACGCTGACCAACTTCGAGGGACTAACGGGCAGTGCCTTCAACGATGTGCTGACGGGCGACGCCGGCAACAACATCCTAATGGGCGGTCTCGGCAACGACATCCTCAACGGCGGTCTCGGCAACGACACCATGATCGGTGGCCTCGGTAATGACGTTTTCATTGTCAATGTGCCGACTGATATCGTCACGGAAGATCTCAACGGCGGCATCGACACCGTGCAGTCCTCGGCCAGTTACGGGCTCGCCGCCAACCTCGAGAACCTGACCCTGACCGGCACGGCGGCCATCAACGGCACCGGCAATGCGCTGGCCAACATCATCTCCGGCAATGCGGCCAACAACGTGCTGAACGGCGGCGCCGGCGTCGATACCGTCTCCTACGCCAACTCGACCGCCGCGGTGACGGTCGATCTGTCCCTGGCGACGGCGCAGAACACGGTGGGAGCGGGGACCGACACGCTGCTCAGTTTCGAGAACCTGACCGGCAGCAACAACGCACTCGGCGATACCCTGAGCGGCAATGCGTTTGCCAACGTCATCAACGGCGGCCTGGGCAACGACACCCTGGCCGGCGGCCTGGGCAACGACACCTATGTCGTCAATGCCGCCGGCGACGTGGTCAGCGAAGCGCTCAACGCGGGCATCGACACGGTGCAGTCCGCGATCGGCTACACGCTCGGCGCCAACCTCGAGAACCTGACCCTGACCGGCACGGCGGCCATCAACGGTGCTGGCAATGCGCTGAACAACGTCATTACCGGCAACACCGGCAACAACGTGCTGAGCGGCGGCGGCGGTGTCGACACCGTGTCCTATGCCACCGCGACGGCCGCCGTGACGGTCGATCTGTCCCTGGCGACGGCGCAGAACACGGTCGGGGCGGGCAGCGACACGCTGGTCGGCTTCGCCAACCTGACCGGCAGCAACTTCAACGACACCTTGACCGGCAATGCCTTTGCCAATGTCATCGACGGCGGTTTCGGCAACGACACCATGGTCGGCGGCCTGGGCAACGACGCCTATATCGTCAATGCCGCTGGCGACGTCGTTACCGAGGCGCTCAACGCCGGCGTCGCCGACACGGTGCAGGCATCGGTGAGTTACACGCTCGGCGCCAACCTCGAAGACCTGAGTTTGACCGGCGCGGCGGCCATCAACGGGACCGGCAATGCGCTAGCCAACTACATCTCGGGCAATGCGGCGAACAATGTGCTGAATGGCGGGGTCGGCGTCGATACCGTCTCCTACTCCAATTCAACCGCCGCGGTGACGGTCGATTTGGGCCTGACGACCGCGCAGAATACAATCGGTGCCGGAACCGACACGCTGCTCAATTTCGAGAACCTGTACGGCAGCAACACCGCGCTCGGCGACACTCTGACCGGCAATGCCTTTGCCAATGTCATCAACGGTGGGGCCGGCGCCGACACCATGGCGGGTGGCCTTGGCGATGACACTTACATCGTCGACGACGCGGGCGACGTGGTCGCCGAAGCGGCTGCGGCCGGGACGGATACGGTGCAGAGCCTCATCAGTTACACGCTCGGCGCCAACGTCGAGAACCTGACCCTGACCGGCACGGCGGCCATCAACGGGTTCGGCAATGCGCTGAACAACGTGATTACCGGCAACGCCGGCAACAACGTGCTGAGCGGCGGCGGCGGTGTCGACACCGTGTCCTATGCGACCGCGACGGCCGCCGTGACGGTCGACTTGTCGCTGGCGGTGGCGCAGAACACGATCGGTGCGGGCAGCGACACGCTGTTCGGTTTCGCCAACCTGAGCGGCTCGAACTTCAACGACACGCTGAGCGGCGACGCCTTTTCCAACGTCCTCAACGGCGGCGGCGGCCTGGATACGCTCTCCGGCGGTGCCGGCAACGACGTGCTGGCCGGCGGTCTGGGCAACGACTTGCTGATCGGCGGGGCAGGGTCCGACATCTTCCACTTCAACACGGCGCTGAACGCGGCGACCAACCTGGACACGATCGCCGATTTCGTCAGCGGCGCCGACAAGGTCCGGGTCGATCACCTGGTCTTCACCGCCATCGGCGCCCTGGGGAGCTTCACCGCCGCCGACCCGCGCTTCTTCGCCGGCGCCGCGGCCCACGATGCCGACGACCGGATCATCTACGACGCGAGCACGGGAGCGCTGTCCTATGATGCGGATGGCAACGGTGCGGGAGCGGCCGTGCAGTTCGCCGTGGTCGGCACGGCGACCCATCCGGCGCTCGCCGCCGCGGACTTGATCGTCGTTTGAACTGCCGGGCCGGCCGCACAGGATCGACCGGCCTGTGCGGCCCGCCGGCCTCTACGGCTCCCGACGGAATTGAGCGTGGCGCCGCGGCGGATCGATTTCACTCATGCCGAATGGGACGCCTCGATGGTCATCAGCGGCGACAACCCGGTCGAGCCGGATTGAGCCGCCCACTCTGCGCGAAGCCGGTCGCTCGCCTGGACGTGCCTGCCCCGCTGTTTCCTTCGGGCGACAATTCCCTAAATGCCCGCAAAAATAGTAGGATACTTATGACGCTGGGGGGCTAAACTGCCGCGGATTCGGTTAGTCCGACGAGTCTTTGTCCTGATCGCATCAATGTCGAACCCCTCGCGCGGAGGCTGGCCAATTGCCGGCGGTGTGGCGACCGGAAGCGATATGCATGCTGATTGCGCGGGAATGCCGGCGCGGACGAATAACAGGAGACAGGTTCTGATGTTCCGTCGCAAAAGCAGCCACGAACAAACGGCGGTCGCTCGTGACTCTTTGAGTTCTTGGCTCCCCGACCTGGGCTCGAACCAGGGACCTACGGATTAACAGTCCGGCGCTCTACCGACTGAGCTATCGGGGATCGTTCAAAGAGGCGCGCATCTTATTCATTTCCTCTGCGCCCGTCAAGCAAACGGGCCGGGTATAAGCACTGCATGGACGACAACCGGATATTCGTGAAAACCGCGGCGGGCGAACGGGCGATCCGCGAGCGGACGCGCCTTGTGCAGCGGAATCTGCGCATGGTCCTGATCCTCGTCGAGAGTCAAATAACGGTCGGCGAGTTGAAGCTCATGGTCAGCGATCCGGCCATTGTCGATAGCGCCATCGGCACTCTCGCCGAGATGGGTCTGGTCGAACCGCTCGCCGCCAAGGAGGCGCGCGAGCACCCGGCCAGCGAGGCCGAACGGCCGGCGGCTCCTGCAGATCCTCCCGCGGCCGAGACGGTCGCCGAAGTCGAGGCAACGCGGTTCGGCAGTCATCCCGGCGAGACCGTCCGCTTTGATGCCAATGTTGTTGATGCGGCGGCGCCGGGCGATGAGGCGCAGGCGGCTGCCGCAGCGGAAGGGCCGGAACGGCGCGAACCGAAGCTGAGGAGCGTGATCAGGGCCGATGAGCTGCTGGGCTACGGACCGGCCGCCGCGCCGGCCGGCAAGGATGGCAGGAAAGTCAGGCGCTTCGGCAGCCTCCCGGAAAACTTCTCCTTCGGCAGGATGCGAATTCGCCGCCAGTTGGCCGCGGAGGAGCGGGATTTCGCCGCCGCTTATGACGATCGGCAAGCGCCGGCCAAGCTCATACCGAGGCTCGGCGAGCGCGCCCTGTCAATGGGGTGGCGGGCATGGTTGGCCATCGTGGCGGCGACGCTGCTCCTTCTGGGGGCGCTCGGCATCGCCGCCTTTCCCGGGCAAGCTTACCTGCGGGCGACCGAAGTGTCGCTTGGCAGGGCCTTGGGCAGCTCCGTGCAGATCGGCGGCATGCGCCTGTCGCTGCTGCCCTATCCGAACCTGAGCTTGGCGCAGATCCGCATCGGCGCGGAGCCCTATGCCGAAATCGACGAGGCCCGCGTCGTCCCCGATCCCTTGTCGTTGTTCGCCACCGTGCCGGTGATGCGCCGCGTCGACATCGAGCACTTGAACGTGAAGGTGGCGCAGATCGATCGGGTCGCCCACTGGTTTGCCGGCGAGAGCGCCGATTTTCGCCTCGGCGCCGCCGAAATTCGCAGCCTGGTCGTCGATCTCGGCGGGACCCGCAGCGATTCCTTCGGCGCCGCGGCAAGCTTTTCGGCGACGGGCGTTCTTGCCAAACTGGCACTAAGCAATGCTGACGGCAGCCTGCGCCTCGAGGCCGAACCGGCCGGCAGTCTTTTCCGCTTGAGTTTGACCGGCAAAGGATGGCCGCTTCCGCTGGCAGGCGGGCTGGTCCCGACGGCCTTCGAGGCCAAAGGCGAACTGACGGCGCGGCAGCTGCGCCTGCCGAAGGTGGAGGCGCGCCTCTATGATGGCTTGGCCGATGGCGCGGGAACGCTCGACTGGTCAGACGGCGTGAGTCTGGTCGGCGATCTGGAATTGCGGCGCGCCAACATGCGTAAGCTTTTCGCGGCGATCGACCCCGCGCTCGTTTTTGACGGCGAGATGGGCGGCACGGTCCGGATCGAAGCGCGGGCCGGGCGCTTCGCCGACCTCGGCAGTGCGATGCGGCTCGACGGCCGCTTCAAGGCCAGCCGGGCGGTGCTCAACCGCTTCGACGTGGTGCAGGCGGCGCAGGCCGGCGGCCGCGGGCCATTTCATGCCGGCAACATGAAGGTTGACCAGGTCTCCGGGGCGCTTCGCTGCGACGCCCGGGCATGCCGGATCGGGCGCCTGAAATTGTCCTCGGGGCTGATGCGGGCCGTTGGCGACATCGACATCCGCCGCGCCGACGGCAGCCTGGACGGAACGGTCGAGGTGGAACTGCACGGTTCGGCCCACGTCGTCCGGGTTCCGCTGGCCGTGGCCGGAAGCTTCGTCCAGCCCGAACTGCGGCGGCGCTGACGACGCGCCGCCGGCGGGAGACGATCAGGCCAGCGCCTGTTCGATGCGGTTCAACGCATCTTCGAGGTTCTTCATCGAGGTGGCGAAGGAAATCCGGAAATAGCCTTCAGCGCCGAAGGCCGAACCCGGAACCACGGCGACGCCGACGGATTCGAGCAGGTATTCGGAGAGTGCCATGTCGGTCGCCGCCGCGATCTTGCCGCGACCGTGCAGATCGGCGATGGCCTCGCGGGCGTCGGGAAAGGCGTAGAAGGCGCCGCCGGCCGCCAGGCAGTTGAGGCCCTTGATCGCGTTGAAGCGGCTCACGACGAATTTATGGCGCTCGCGGAACGCCCTGACCATCGGCTCGATGCAGTCTTGCGGCCCGTTGAGGGCTGCCTCGGCGGCCACCTGGGAGATCGAGGTCGGGTTGGAGGTCGATTGCGACTGGAGTATCTCCATCGCCTTGATGATCTTCTCCGGCCCGGCGGCGTAGCCGATGCGCCAGCCGGTCATCGCGTAGGCCTTGGAGACGCCGTTGAGCACGATCGTGCGGTCCTTGAGTTCGGGCGTGGCGTTGAGGATATTGACGAACTTCTCGCCCGATAGATTGACGTGCTCGTACATGTCGTCGGTGGCGACCAACACCTGCGGATGCTTCTTCAGGACGGCGCCCAGGGCTTGCAGTTCGGTCAGGGTATAGACGCTGCCGGTCGGGTTCGACGGCGAGTTGATGATGAACAGCTTCGTCGCCGACGTGATGGCCGCTTCGAGCTGGGCCGGCGTGATCTTGAAGCCCTGCTCGATGCCGCAGCTGACGATGACCGGCTTGCCTTCGGCGACCAGGACGATGTCGGCATAGGAAACCCAGAAGGGCGCCGCGATGATGACCTCGTCGCCGGGATCGATGACGGCGAGGACCAGGTTGAAGATCGTCTGCTTGCCGCCGACGCCGACGACGACTTGCTGCACGGTGTAGTCGAAGCCGTTGTCGCGCTTGAACTTGGCGACCACGGCCTTCTTCAGGCTCGGCGTGCCGCCGACCGGCGTGTATTTGGTGAAGCCGGCGTCGATGGCCTTCTTGGCCGCTTCCTTGATGTGCAGCGGGGTGTCGAAATCCGGCTCGCCGGCGCCCAGACCGATGATGTCGCGGCCCTCGGCCTTGAGTCTGGCGGCGCGGGCGGTGACGGCGAGGGTCGGCGATTCCTTGATGGCTTGGACGCGGGCGGAGAGCAGCGAGGCGGTCATGGATGTTCCTGGACGAGCGGTGAAGGGACGCAATTAGGCAACGGCGAATTGTAGCGGGGAAGGCCGGCATCGGCTACATTGTCGCCATCGAAATCACCCACGGGGGCAACGACCGTGCTGCTTGACCGCGATCACTCCAGCCTGCTCGTCATCGATGTCCAGGAACGCCTGCTGCCGGCGATCCACGACTGGCAGCGGCTGCTCGACAAGGTGATCTGGCTGGTCCGCCTGGCCGGTCGGCTCGGCGTCCCGGTGCTGGCCTGCGAACAATATCCGAAGGGTCTGGGTCCGATCCACGCCGCGCTGCGCGCCCACTTGCATGATGGCGTCATTGCCGAAAAAGTGCATTTTTCCTGCGTCGCCGCCGAGTGCCTCGACGGCCTGATCGGCGGCGAGCGGCGGCAGATGGTGGTCTGCGGCGTCGAGGCCCACGTCTGCGTGCTGCAGACGGCCCTCGAACTTAGGGCGCAGGGGCGCGAGGTCTTCGCCGTGGCCGATGCGGTCGGCTCCCGCGATGCCCGGGACAGGGAACTGGCCCTGGCGCGAATGCGCGGCCGCGGCGTAGAAATCGTCTCCGGAGAAATGGTCGCCTTCGAGTGGCTGCGGCGCGCCGCAACCCCGGAATTCCGCGACATCAGCCGCGAATTCCTGCGTTGATGCGGCTGTCGCGGCGACGTGCGGAGCGGCCCGCGTCGCGGGCGCTCCGCGTTGAGCGGGTGCCGGCTTTCGGCTATCATTCGGCTTTCCCGCTCTTGCTGTCTCCATGACCAAATACGTCTTCGTCACGGGCGGTGTCGTGTCCTCGCTGGGCAAGGGCATCGCGGCCGCCTCGCTGGGTGCCATCCTCGAATCGCGCGGCATCAAGGTCACCCACCTCAAGCTTGACCCCTACATCAACGTCGATCCCGGCACCATGTCGCCGTTCCAGCACGGCGAAGTGTTCGTCACCGAGGACGGCGCCGAGACCGACCTCGATCTCGGCCATTACGAGCGCTTCACCAGCGCCAAGATGGGCAAGCGCAACAACTTCACCACCGGCCAGATCTACGAGTCGGTGATCAAGAAGGAAAGGCGCGGCGAATACCTCGGCAAGACCGTCCAGGTGATCCCGCACATCACCGACGAAATCAAGCTCTACGTCAAGCGCGGCGCCGAGGGCGCCGACGTGGCGATTGTCGAAGTCGGCGGCACCGTCGGCGACATCGAGTCGTTGCCCTTCCTCGAAGCGATCCGGCAGATGGGGATCGAGGAGGGCCGCAGCAACACCTGCTACATCCACCTGACGCTGCTGCCCTGGATCGGCGCCGCCGGCGAGCTGAAGACCAAGCCGACCCAGCACTCGGTCAAGGAACTGCGCGAGATCGGCATCCAGCCCGACGTGCTGCTGTGCCGCGCCGACCGCGCGATACCGGCCGAGGAGCGGCGCAAGATCGCCCTGTTCACCAACGTCCAGTCGGAGGCGGTGATCTCCGCCATGGATGCCGACAGCATTTACAAGATCCCGGCCATGCTGCACGACCAGATGCTCGACGAGATCGTCTGCCACAAGCTCGGCATCCTCGCCCATGCCGCCGACCTGTCGGTGTGGAAGCGGCTGATCGACGCCCTCGAGCATCCCCAGCATGAAGTCGACATCGCCTTCGTCGGCAAGTACGTCGACCTGACCGAGTCCTACAAGTCACTGACCGAGTCGCTTGGTCATGCCGGCATCCACACCCATAGCCGGGTGAACATCCATTACCTCGACTCCGAGGAGATCGAGAAGGACGGCAGCGGCGCCCTGGCGAAAATGGATGCGATCCTGGTTCCCGGCGGCTTCGGCCGGCGGGGCACCGAAGGCAAGGTCGCGGCGATCCGCTACGCGCGCGAGCGCAAGATTCCCTACCTTGGCATCTGCCTCGGCATGCAACTGGCCGTCATCGAGTTCGCCCGCAACGTCGCCGGGCTGGCGGGGGCGCACAGCACCGAGTTCGACGCCGAGACGCCGCATCCGGTCATCGCCCTGATCACCGAATGGCTCGATCGCGAGGGCCGCATCGAGAAGCGCGATACCCATTCCGACCTCGGCGGCACGATGCGCCTGGGCGGCCAGAAATGCCGTCTCGCCGAGGGTTCGCTGGTCCGCGACATCTACGGCGGCGAAACGGTCGTCGAGCGCCATCGCCATCGCTACGAGGTCAACAATGCCTATCTGCCGCGGCTGCAGGAGGCCGGGCTGCGCGTCTCGGGCACCTCGTCCGAAGGCAAGCAGCTGTGCGAGATGATCGAGCTGCCCAGCCATCCGTGGTTCGTCGGCTGCCAGTTCCATCCGGAATTCACCTCCAACCCGCGCCACGGCCACCCGCTGTTCATCGCCTTCGTCCGGGCGGCGCTGGCCGTTCGCGGCAAATGAAGCTCTGCGGCTTCGACGTCGGCCTCGACCGGCCGCTGTTCCTGATCGCCGGTCCGTGCGTGATCGAATCGCGCCAGATGGCCATGGACACGGCCGGAGAGCTCAAGGAAATTGCGGCCGGGCTCGGCATTCCGTTCATCTACAAGTCGTCCTACGACAAGGCCAACCGCAGCTCCGCCGCTTCGCCGCGCGGGCCGGGGCTGGACAAGGGCCTGGAGATCCTCGCCGAGGTGCGGCGGACGCTCGGCGTGCCGGTGCTGACCGATGTGCACACCGAGGCGGAGATTGCCGCGGCGGCGGCCGTCGTCGACGTCCTGCAGACGCCGGCCTTCCTCTGCCGGCAGACCGACTTCATCGAGGCAGTGGCCCGCGCCGGCCGTCCGGTCAATATCAAGAAGGGCCAGTTCCTCGCCCCCGGCGACATGAAGCAGGTGGTGGCCAAGGCCAGGGCCGCCGGCGGCCATGACAATATCATGGTCTGCGAGCGGGGCGTCTCCTTCGGCTACAACAACCTCGTTTCCGACATGCGCAGCTTGGCGATCCTGCGCGAGACCGGCTGCCCGGTGGTCTTCGACGCCACCCACTCGGTGCAACTGCCCGGCGGCCAGGGCACCCGTTCGGGCGGGCAGCGCGAGTTCGTCCCGGTGCTGGCGCGGGCCGCGGTCGCGGCCGGCGTGGCGGGGCTATTCATGGAAACGCATCCGCATCCGGACCAGGCCTGGTCCGACGGACCCAACGCCTGGCCGCTCGACCGGGTCAAGGAACTCCTGGCGACGCTCGTCGAACTCGATGCCGTTGTCAAGCGCCGGGGGTTCGCCGAAAGCCGATGATCACCCATTTGCTGCTGTTGCGGCTCAAGCCCGGCGTCGGCCGCGACGATCCGCGGCTGGCCCGGATCGCCGCGGCGATGGACGCCCTGCCGGAGAAGATTGCCGTCATCCGCACCTGGGAGCACGGCTTCAACACGACGCCGGACGAGGACGCCTGGGACTACGGCCTGCGCGCGGTATTCGCCGATCGCGGCGGGCTTGAAGCGTATTTCGAGCATCCCGAGCACCAGCCGGTGCTCGCTGCGATCGAACAAGTGGCCGAACTGGCCTTCGTCGATTTCGACTCCTGAATCGTCGCGGCCCACCCGAATTATTAACTTGTCATGAACGGAAAACCAACATGAGTGCAATCGTCGATGTCGTCGCCCGCGAGATTCTCGACTCCCGCGGCAATCCCACCGTCGAGGCCGACGTGCTGCTCGAATCCGGCGTCATGGGCCGCGCCGCCGTGCCGTCCGGCGCGTCCACCGGCTCGCGCGAAGCCATCGAGCTGCGCGACGGCGACGCCGCCCGCTACCTGGGCAAGGGCGTGCTCGGCGCCGTCGAGAACGTCAACACCGAAATTTCCGAGGCCATCATCGGCCTCGATGCCGAGGAGCAGGCCTTCATCGACAAGACGTTGATCGACCTGGACGGCACCGACAACAAGTCGCGCCTCGGCGCCAATGCCACGCTGGCGGTGTCGGTGGCGGTGGCCAAAGCCGCCGCCGAAGAGGCCGGCCTGCCGCTCTACCGCTATTTCGGCGGTTCCGGACCGATGTCCATGCCGGTGCCGATGATGAACGTCATCAACGGCGGGGCCCACGCCAACAACAACCTCGACATCCAGGAATTCATGATCCTGCCGGTCGGTCCGCAGAGCTTTCGTGCCGCCCTGCGCTGCGGCGCCGAGGTCTTCCACAACCTTAGGAAACTGGTGGACAAGAAGGGCTACCCGACCACCGTCGGCGACGAGGGCGGCTTCGCCCCGAATGTCTCGGGCAACGACGAGGCCATCGAACTGATCCTCCTGGCCATCGAGAAGGCCGGCTACACGCCGGGTCAGGACGTGGTGTTGGGTCTGGACTGTGCCGCCTCCGAGTTCTACAAGGACGGCAAGTACATCCTCGCCTCGGAGCGGCTGGAACTCTCCTCGGCGGGCTTCACCGACTATCTCGGCACCCTTGCCGACAAGTATCCGATCATCAGCATCGAGGACGGCATGGCCGAGAGCGACTGGGACGGCTGGAAGCTGCTCACCGACCAGCTCGGCCGCCGCGTGCAGATCGTCGGCGACGATATCTTCGTCACCAATCCGCGCATCATCCGCGAAGGCATCGCCAAGGGCATCGCCAATTCCGTCCTGATCAAGATCAACCAGATCGGCACCCTGACGGAAACCTTTGCCGCAGTCGAAATGACCAAGCGCGCCGGTTACACCAATGTCATTTCACACCGCTCCGGCGAAACCGAGGACAGCACCATCGCCGACATCGCCGTGGGCCTCAACGCCATGCAGATCAAGACCGGCTCGCTGTCCCGCTCCGACCGCATCGCCAAGTACAACCAGTTGCTGCGCATCGAGGAGGATCTCGGTGACACGGTCAGCTACCCGGGCCGCGACGCCTTCTACAGCATCCGCAAGTAAGCCCGCCGGCATGCGCTGGCCGGTCCTGCTGCTGGTCGCCCTGCTGGCCCTGCTGCAGTATCCGCTGTGGTTCGGCAAGGGCGGCTGGCTCAGGGTCTGGGACATGGAGCGCCAGCTCGGCGCGCAGCGCGACATCAATGAGACGCTGGAGCAGCGCAATGCCGTCGTCGATGCGGAAGTCCGCGACCTCAAGACCGGCACCGAGGCCATCGAGGAAAGGGCGCGCTACGAGCTGGGCCTCGTCAAGCCCGACGAGATCTTCGTCCAGGTGCCGCAAAAGCGGCCCTGAGCCGCCGCGCCGGCCTGCGGACCCCGGCTAGCGCAGTTCCCAGACCCCGGCTTGCCGCTGGCAGGCACGGCGCCGACTGCTCTCGCGACCATCGCGACTGGAGTACTCGAGGCGGAAATCGCGGCAGGTGGCGCCGTTCGCTTTGGTGCCGCGCAGGGGCACCATCGTGTATTCGCCGCCGCCGGCGGCCGTCCAGTGAACCTTGCGGCCCTCGGGCGCGAGTTCCAGGGCATGGCCGATGCAGCCCATGTCGATGTCATCGAGACTGCGGGCGATGCGCGCGCCGAAATAGGCGCCTAAGGCCGTGCCGAGCAGCGTCGCCACCTTGCGGCCCTCGCCGCCGCCCAACTGCGAGCCGGCGGCGCCGCCGGCGACGGCGCCGATGACGGCTCCGACCGCTTCGCGGTTGCAGCGGCCGGCGATGACGCCGTAATCGGCCGGCCACTGCCGGCCGCTGTAGCCGACGTAGTAGGGGTCGTGCTTCTGGCGCCAGCCATGGGCCGGCGCCCAGGGAGGCGGATCGCTCCGGGCCGGCGGCGTCACCAGTACGGCGAGCAGTGCGGCGGCGAGGCCGCGGCGTAGCGAATTGCGCATGGCGGAAGCTCCGCGATCAGTTGGCGAGCCAGAAGGTGACCGGGCCGTCATTGACCAGACCGACCTGCATCGCGGCGGCGAAAGAGCCGGACTCTACCGGCTCGTGCGAGGCCGCGGCTGCGCTGACCAGATGATCGAATAATAGCCTGGCGCGCGCCGGCTCGGCTGCGGCCGAAAAGCTCGGCCGCGTTCCCTTGCGGGTATCGGCCGCGAGCGTGAATTGCGGCACCAGCAGCAGACCGCCGGCGCTGTCGCGCAGCGACAGATTCATCCGTCCGGCGGCGTCGGGAAACACGCGGTAGGTCAGGATCCGCTCGGCCAGCCGCTCGGCATCGCTCGCGGCATCGTCGCGTTGCACGCCGATGAAGGCCAGCAGGCCGCGGCCGATGCGCGCGACGATCACGCCCGCCACTTCGACCCGCGCCTCGCTGACCCGCTGGAGCAGCGCGATCACGCCGCCGGCCGGCTCAAATCCGCACCAGGTGGCCGACGTAACGCCGCCACTGCTGCACGTAATGCTCGGCCGCACGCAGCAGGCCGAGTACCTCCTCGTCGCTCAATTCGCGCAGGACCTTGCCGGGCGTGCCGACGATCAGCGTGCGGTCGGGAAACTGCTTGCCTTCGGGTATCAGGGTCCCCGCTCCGACCAGGCAGTGCCGGCCGATGACGGCGCCATTGAGGAGGACGGCGCCGATGCCGATCAGCGACCCTTCGCCGACCGTGCAGCCGTGCAGCATCGCCTGGTGGCCGACGGTGACGTTCCGCTCCAGCGTCAGGCGGATGCCGGCGTCGGTGTGCAGCACGGCATTGTCCTGGATGTTGCTGCCCTCGCCGATGCTGATGACATCATTGTCGCCGCGCACCGTGGCGCCGAAGAAGATGCTGGCGTGCTTGTGCAGGATGACCGAGCCGATCACGGTCGCCGTGTCGGCGACCCAGCTCGGGTCGGCCAGGTGGGGGTGGCGGTCGCCGAGGGAATAGAGGGCCATGGAGGTTCCGCGCTGTCGCGCTAGCAGAAGTATCGGCGGATTGTAAAGCCGATTCGCTTCGCCTCAGCCGCGCAGCGTCTCGCCGAGCGTGATGTCGACCATCAGGTCGTTGGAGATCCGTTCGAGGTCGGCCTTCAGGGCACCGACGTCGAGGCCGGGAGCGGCGGCCAGATCGGCCTCGGCGTAAAACAGCGTTTCGGCCGACATCGGCGCGCTGCCGACGCGGGTTTCCAGCTTCTCGACGTTGACCGCGTGACGGGCCAGGGCCTGGGAAACCTCGCGGACGATGCCGATGCGGTCGTGGCCGACGAGGCTCAGCGACAAGCGCCGCCCGGGCGTCTCGCCGCTCCGCGCAACGGCCGACGCTTCGGCGCTGATGCGCAGTGCCACCACGGCGTCGAGGGCCTCGCGCAGCGCCGCCTCGTGCGACGGCGGCACGGCGACCTTGACGATGCCGGCGAACTTGCCGGCGAGGTGCGACAGCGAGGCTTCGAGCCAGTTGCCCTGCTGGCCGCTGATGACGATGGCAAGTTCCTCGACGAGCCCGGGACGATCGTCGCCGATGACGGTCAGGATCAGGTAGTCAGCCATCGCTGCTCTCCTCGGGCGGCACACAGGCGCAGAACAGGTGGCGGTCGCCATGGACGTCGTCGATGCGGTTCACCGCCGGCCAGAACTTGTTGTCGCCGACCCAGGGCAGGGGAAAGGCGGCGAGGGCGCGCGAATAGGGCCGCGTCCATTCGCCTGTCATGTCGGCCAGGGTATGCGGAGCGTACTTCAGCGGGCTCTGTGCGGCGCTCCATTCGCCGTTTTCGACGCGGCGGATTTCCTCGCGGATGGCGATCATGGCGGCGACGAAACGGTCGAGTTCGCCCTTGTCCTCGGATTCGGTCGGTTCGACCATCAGCGTGCCGGGCACCGGGAAGCTGACCGTCGGCGCGTGGAAGCCGTAGTCCATCAGCCGCTTGGCGATGTCGATCTCGGCAATCCCGGTTGCCGCCTTGATGGCGCGGATGTCGAGGATGCACTCGTGGGCGACGCGGCCGAGGCGGCCGGTGTAGAGCACCGGGTAGTGCTCCCTGAGCCGCGCCGCCACGTAGTTGGCGTTGAGGATCGCCACTTCCGAGGCGTGTTTCAGTCCCGCCGCGCCCATCATCGTGATGTACATCCAGGAGATCGGCAGGATCGAGGCCGAGCCCCACGGTGCGGCCGCCACCGCCCCCTGGCCGGCGTGGGGACCGGCCACCGGCTGCAATACGTGGTTGGCCATGTAGGGCGCCAGATGGGCCTTGAGGCCGATCGGCCCCATGCCCGGTCCGCCGCCGCCGTGGGGGATGGCGAAGGTCTTGTGCAAGTTGATGTGCGAGACGTCGGCGCCGATGTCGGCGGGCCGCGTCAGGCCGACCTGGGCATTGAGGTTGGCGCCGTCCATGTACACCTGGCCGCCGTGGCGGTGGACGATGGCGCAGATGTCCTTGACCGATTCCTCGAACACGCCGTGCGTGGACGGGTAGGTCAGCATCAGGCAGGACAGCGCGGCGGCGTGCTGCGCCGCCTTGGCGGCGAGATCGTCGATAGCGACATTGCCGCTGTCGTCGCAGTTGACCACCACCACCGACAGGCCGCACATCTGCGCCGTGGCCGGATTGGTGCCGTGGGCCGACCTGGGAATCAGGCAGACCGTGCGCTGCGCCTGGCCCTGCGCCGCCTGGTAGCGGCGGATCGCCACCAGTCCGGCGTATTCGCCCTGGGCGCCCGAATTCGGCTGCATGCAAATGGCATCGAAGCCGGTGATGGCCAGCAGTTGCGCCTCGAGGCCGGCGATCAGTTCGACGTAGCCGCGGGCCTGGTCGAGCGGCGCGAAGGGATGCAGGGCGGCGAATTCCGGCCAGGACACCGGCATCATCTCGGCGGCGGCGTTGAGCTTCATGGTGCACGAGCCGAGCGGGATCATCGCCTGGTCGAGGGCCAGGTCGCGATTCTGCAGGCGGCGCAGATAGCGCAGCATGCCGTGTTCGGTATGGTGGCTGTTGAACACCGGATGGGCGAGGATGGCCGAGCGGCGCTGCAGGTCCGCCGGTATCGCACAGGGCAGCGTCCGGTCGAGGGCCTCGACGTCGGCGGCGGCGCCGAACAGTCCGAGCAGGGCCGCGACATCCTCGCGCGTCGTCGTCTCGTCGACGCTGATGCCCAGCGTCGCCGCATCGACGCGGCGCAGGTTGTAGCCGGCATCCTGCGCCGCCCGGAAGATGGCCTCGGCCTTATCGCCGAGCCGCGCCTCGACGGTGTCGAAAAAGGCCTCGGCGGCCAGCGCCGCGCCGGCCTGGCGCAGTCCCGCGGCGAGTATCGCCGCCAGGCGGTGGATGCGCGCGGCGATCGCCCTCAGGCCCGCGGGGCCGTGCCAGACCGCGTACATGCCGGCCATGTTGGCCAGCAGGACCTGCGAGGTGCAGATGTTCGAGTTGGCCTTTTCGCGGCGGATGTGCTGCTCGCGGGTCTGCAGCGCCATCCTGAGCGCGGTCTTGCCGCGGGCATCCCTGGAGACGCCGATGATGCGGCCGGGCATGGCCCGGACATGGGCCTCGCGGGTGGCGAAGAAAGCGGCATGGGGCCCGCCGAAGCCCATCGGCACGCCGAAGCGCTGCGCCGAGCCGAGGGCAATGTCGGCGCCCATCTCGCCCGGCGACTTGAGCAGCACCAGGGCCATCAGGTCGCTGGCGACCGCGACCACGCCGCCGCCGGCGCGGATGGCGGCGACGCTGTCGGAGAGGTCGGCGATTGCGCCGCGGCCATTCGGGTATTGCAGCAGCGCGCCGAACGGCTCGTGGCCGGCAGCTTCGATCGGATCGCCGACCACCAGTTCGAAGCCGAAGCCCGCCGCGCGCGTCCTAAGCACGTCGATGGTCTGCGGGAAGCAGGCCGCGTCCACGAAGAACACATTGCCTTTGGCCTTGCTGACCCGTCTTGCCATTGTCATGGCCTCGGCGGCTGCCGTGGCCTCGTCGAGCAGCGAGGCGTTGGCGATCGGCAGGCCGGTCAGGTCGATCACCATCTGCTGGAAGTTGAGCAGGGCTTCGAGCCGGCCCTGGGCGATCTCGGCCTGGTAGGGCGTGTAGGCCGTGTACCAGCCGGCATTCTCGAAGAGGTGGCGCTGGATCACCGGCGGGGTGTGGGTGCCGTAGTAGCCGAGGCCGATCAGCGACTTCTTCACCGCGTTGCGCCCGGCGATGGCCCGCAGCTGCGCCAGGGCGGCGTGTTCCGGCTGCGGCCCGGGCAGGGCCAGCGGCTGGCGCAGGCGGATCGCCGCCGGCACGGTCTGTCCGATCAGCTCGTCGAGGCTGGCGGCGCCCACCGCCGCCAGCATGGCCGGCAGGGCGTCGGCGTCGGGGCCGATGTGGCGGCCGACGAACTCGTCGCGGCGTTCGAGTTCGGCCAGCGGGGCGGAGAGCATGGCCATCACTCTGCGGCGGCGATCCGGCTATAGGCGGCGGCGTCGAGCAAGCCGTCGAGGGCCGCCGCATCGGCCGGCTTCAACCGGAACAGCCAGGCCGCATAGGCGTCGGCATTGACCTGTTCCGGCGCGTCGGCGGCATCCTCGTTCACGGCGACGACTTCGCCGGCCAGCGGCGCATAGATGTCGGAGGCCGCCTTGACCGACTCGACGACCGCGCAGGCCTCGCCGGCGGCGACGACGCGGCCGGCTTCCGGCAATTCGAGGAAGACGATGTCGCCGAGGGCCTCCTGGGCATGGTCGGTGATGCCGACGCTGACCAGGCCATCGGCTTCGAGCTGGGCCCACTCGTGGGTCTTGGCGTACATGAGATTGGCGGGGACGTTCATGAAAAAGGACTCCTTGAAATTGGTTACAGAACAATAGCCGTATTGGCGGGATATGCCTTAGCTGGAAACCAGTTGCCTTGCAAAGGCAGCGTATTCAGCATCGTCCTGACAGGCAGCTTCGAGCAGAGCCCTGGCGTCCGCGTCCGTTTGTACGAAGTTGGACAGAACACAAAGCTGCATTACCCGCTTCGAACGGTGTGTCCGCAATTCGGGTCTGTTCAGGCCAATCATTTTCTCGGTCGTTTTTCCTCGGGTTGTCTTTCCGACGACCGTCGCCAGGCGAGCTGTCCGGTCGACCACGAAATCAAGATGAACGGCGGGATTATCTTCGCAAGGATCGATGAAGGGTCCTCCCTCATCAGGCGTCGGGAAATGATTCCCCTTGTATTCGGCGCCATTACAGATGGGACAGGACAGCATCAGATTGTTCCATTCGAACGCAAGTGCGCGGAATTCCGGTTTCGATTTCGGGCGGAAATGCTCTATATGTCCATAAGCTACGTGAGCGATCTTGCTTTCGCAGTACGCGCACTTGCCGTGAAACATTTGATTCAACGCATTTCTGATGTCAGCGTGTCGGTATTTTCCCTCGGCCTTTTGCTTTCCCACCCGAGTCGCGGCGTCGAGAAGTGCTTGGGTCCATGCCTGCTGCTTCTTTTCCAGCACAGCCGGCTTTGTCGTTCGTTCCACCTTGATCATGGCAACTTCTTGTCCAGATAAGCCTCGATTCTGGATTGAAGGGAACCGGGCACGGGAGTGCCACCGATCGGGCGGGCTTCTTCCATGAAAAGAGAAAGCTGCTTCAGATCTTCCTGTTCCGTCTTGGTCAGCTTGTTCTGTTTTTCAACCAATATGTCATAACGGTCGATTTTGTCCTGAGTCTGCGGCGAATAGGGGGAAACTAGGCCGAAAGCCGGGCCTTGCAGTAATCGCTCGATGTTCAGGGCGGAAATGTCGGATACCTCTTCGACTGAAGTCTTGCCGTTCGACAGCGAGAGCTTGAGCGTCATGGCCGTTTCGCCGGCCCCGGCGGCGATAAGTGGGCTATGGGTCGCAACGACGAATTGCAACTGCGGAAATTGCTGTTGTAACCAGAGCGCAATATCCCGCTGCCACATCGGGTGTAGGTGAATATCCAGTTCGTCAATCAATACGACGCCCTCTTCTTTCAGCGGATCGCGGCTCTCGGGAAATGCTTGGATCAAGCGCCAGACCAGGTCCCCCGAGAGCGCAAGGACGCTGCGGTATCCGTCGCTTAACGCAAGGGTCGGCACCTTGACACCGCCGCCCACATCGAAAAAGATGCGGCCTTCGGCATTCACGCTGTCAAAGCTCACGCCTTTCGGCAGAAGCGAGTTGATGGCGGCGACCCCCAACTCCTTTTGACGCGTCGCTTCGGCGTCTTTGTTCTTGACGATGCGATAGTCCAGGTAGACCATCCAGCGCTCGAATGCCGAAAGAGGTTGATCCTCATCGAACTGGGTAAAGAAGTTCGTGTAGCGAGTCGACGGCTCAAGTGAAGGCACGATGATCTCGCTCTTGCGGGTGAGGCGGCGAAAGGCCCCGTAGCCAACGGCGAACCACCCCGTTCCCTTGGACGTGAAGGCATACTGGCGCAGCCACGTCAATCTTTTTTCCGGGCTTCCATGAACGCCTGGCTCGGTAAAGATTTTATTGCCGACAGTAAGCGGCTTGCTGCCGGTCAGGAAGAAGGAGTAGCCGAACGAACGGGTCCTCTTTTCGGAACCGAACCGGCCGGGATCGTTATCGGACTGATGAATCTTGATCGACAGTTTGCCGCGCTGGTCTTCCTCCCGTAGCCAGCCAACTGGACGTGGAGCCAATATTTGCGCACCTTCCGGACCTGCCAGCAGCAATCCGAGCGATTGCAGCACCGTGCTCTTGCCGCAGCCGTTAGGCCCGAGCAGAGTAATCCAGTTCTTGTTCTTGAATTTCAGAGTTGCTTTCTCGAAGCAGCGAACATTTTCAAGCGTCAATTCTTCGATCAGCATGGGGTATCTCCTGTCGGCACGGTCATGTCGTCACGGGGCGGAATAGGCATTAAGTCAGCCGACGCTCACCGGCACCAGGGTTATCGTGTCGTTGCCGAAAATATCGATCACCTTCACCGCCACGGTGTAGTGGCCGGGACGGGTGTAGGTGTGGGGCGCGGTATTCAGTTGGACACTGCGCTCGTAGGCGGGAGAGTTGGCCATGGCTAGGTCGGCTGCGCAGATGCGGGCGTGTCGCCGCTCCTGCGCGTGTCGCCGGGCATGATGCGCTTCATGAACTCGCCGAACAGCGGCACTGTGAAGGCGGTATCGCCATGCGCCGGGCTGTAGATCATGCCTTTCTTGATCAGGCCGTTGCGTATCGGCGCCACGCTCTGAACCTTTACGCCCAGGCGATCGGCGATGTCCCCGGAGCGTTGCGGGCCGTCGCCCAGATTGGCCATCGCGCGCAGGTAAACTTTCTCGCGCGGCGTCAGGCGGTCGAAACGGACACGGAAGAAATTGGCATCGAGCCGGCGGATGGATTCCTCCGTGGCCCGGTTGACGATATCCACGCCGATCGGCGAGGCGGACGCGAGGTTCCAGGCCTGATAACCCCATTCCTGCAGGAAATAGGGATAACCCTGGGTCTTGGCGATGATCTCCTTCAGCGCGGGTTCGGTGAACCGCACCTGCTGCTCCATGACCGGTTCCTGCAGGGCGGCGGCCGCGTGCACCGGCTGCAGCGGGCCGAGCTCCGGAAACTGGAAGAGGCGCTCGGCATAGGACTTGGCGTGGCCGGAGAGCGCCACGAGCTGCGGCAGGCCGGCCCCGACCAGCACCACGGGCAGTTGCCGCTGGGCGATCTGGTGCATGGCCATGATCAGGGCGCCCAGTTCGCTCTCGCCGAGATATTGCAGTTCGTCGATGATCAGCGCCACCGCCGCGCCGCGATCGGCCGCGGCTTCCCCGACGGCGAGGAACAAGGCCGACAGATCGGCCTCCAGATCGCCGCTGTCCGCGACGCCGGGCTCGGGGTCGATATCGATGCCGATTTCGAGGTCCTGATACTTGAGCTTCACTCCGTTGAAGAAGCTCTTCAGCACACGCAGACCGCGCTTGGCCTTTTCGCTGAGGGCAGCCATGTGGTCCAGCGCGATGAGCAACTGACGCAGCGGCGGCAGCAGCAGCGCGGCGAGCGGCTTGTTTTCGTAGGCCTCGATGAATACGGTCTTGTAGCCGAACTCGTCGGCGAGCTTGCGGAACTCGTTCAGAAGAACGGTCTTGCCCACCCCGCGCAGTCCGATCATCAGCAGGCTGCGCTCGGGTCGGCCCGCCTTGATCCGCCCGAGCGTCACCCGCGCCTGTTCCAGGAGGGGCGCCCGCCCGGCCAGTTCCGGCGGAGGCGAACCGGCTCCGGGTGCAAAGGGATTCTTCAGCGGGTCCATGGATAGTGATCTTATATCAAGTTATCAATGTATTCAGTGAACTGAATAAACAAAGATAAACTCGATACATATGCCGGGCGTCAAGCCGGGAAATCGGTAAAGGAACGGGCCAGACCGGCGAAGTCGCGCGGCGCGTGCCGCTCGAAGCGGAGCAGCTCCGCATAAGGGTCGGACGGGAAGTCGGGATGAAGCGCCATGCCGTCATGTCATCCGAATCAGACCAGCGCCTTGCCGTTGCGGACGAAGGGCGGCTTGACCGCCTTCGCCCGATAGCGCTTGTCGCGGATCTCGACTTCGACCGCGTCGCCCGGCGCGACGGCCAGCGGCAGGCGGGCCAGGGCGATGCCCTGCTGCAGGGTCGGCGAGAAGCTGCCGCTGGTGATCTCACCGATGCCGTGGGCCGTGACGACGCGCTGGTGGGCGCGCGGCACGCCGCGCTCCTGCAGCACCAGGCCGAGGAAACGGCGGGTCGGCTTGAGGGCGAGGAGGGCGGCCTTGCCGATGAACTGGCGCTCGTCCTTCGTGGCCAGGGTCCATGCCAGGCCGGATTCGAGCGGCGAGACCGTCTCGTCCATATCCTGGCCATAGAGGTTCATGCCGGCCTCGAGGCGCAGCGTGTCCCGGCTGCCCAGGCCGCAGCAGGCGATGCCGACGGCATGAAGTCTGTCCCACGTCGCGGCGGCCTGGCCGGCCGGCAGGGTCAGCTCGAAGCCGTCCTCGCCGGTGTAGCCGGTGCGGGCGATCAGCCAGTCGCCAACGGCGGCCGCCTGGAAGGGAAGCAGCGCTTCGCTGGCGGCGCGTGTCGCCGGAAAGGCCCGCCAGAACTTCTCGCGCGCCTGCGGACCCTGGACGGCGATCATCGCCAGATCGCGGCGCGGCGTCAGCGTCGCGGCGAATCCGGTCGCCTGCTGCTGCATCCAGGCCAGGTCCTTGGCGGCGGTGCCGGCATTGACGACGATGCGGAAACGGTCGGCGGCGAAGAAGTAGACGATCAGGTCGTCGATGACGCCGGCATCATCGCGGAGCAGGCAGGAATACAGCGCCTTGCCGGGCAGCGACAGCCGGGCGACGTCGTTGGCGAGGAGGCGGCGCAGCAAGTCGGTGGCGCCGCCGCCGGCCAGGTCGATGGCCAGCATGTGCGAAACGTCGAACATGCCGGCAGCATGACGGACGGCGTGGTGCTCGTCGATCTGCGAGCCGTAGTGGATCGGCATCTCCCAGCCGGCGAAATCGACGATGCGGGCGCCGTGGGCGACGTGGCTGTCATACAAGGGGGTGCGTTGCGGCATGGCCTCTCCCGGAAGCGATAAAGGGCGCAGGCCGCCCGTCGGCCTTCGCCCCATCTGTCCCTTGTACCTGAGAGATTGCGGAAGCCGAGCTTCCGGTGCCCCTTCGGTGGGCGGGTCGTTGACGACCCGCCGCTCTCCAGATTCTCACTGCGTCGTCGGTCCATTGGCCTGAGCGGTTCCGGGCGGTTGCGCCTTCGGCGACGGTGCTATCCGTGCTCTCCCGAACGACCGGCGCATTATGCCGACGGGCGCAGCCGGGGGCAAGGAGCCCGTTGAACACGCCGGTGGAGCGGGCGCGGCGGTGGCGCCATGATGCGCGAGGTAAAATTGCGCCATGAAGCCAAGCACGACCGAACACCTTGAGCTGCGCGGGCGGCGCATCCGCGTGCGCCTGTGGGGGCCGGACGCCGCGCCGCGGCTGGTCCTTCTGCACGGCTGGATGGACACGGCGGCGAGCTTCCAGTTTCTCGTCGATGCCTTTGAACGCGATTGGCGCGTCATCGCCCCCGACTGGCGCGGCTTCGGCGGCAGCGAGTGGAACGGCGACTGCTACTGGTTCCCCGATTACCTGGCCGATCTCGATGCGCTGCTGCGCCACTATTCGCCGGACGCTCCGCTGCGCCTGGCCGGGCACAGCATGGGCGGCAATGTCGCGGCGCTGTATGCCGGCACGCGGCCGGAGCGGGTGGCCCGGCTGGCGCTGCTCGAGGGCTTCGGCCTCACCGCTGCCGATCCGGCCGAGGCGCCGGCCCGCTACCGCAAGTGGCTCGATCAGTTGAGCGAGCCGCCGGTGCTGCGCGACTATGCCGATCGCGACGAGCTGGCGGCCCGGTTGGTCAAGGACAACCCGCGGCTCGCCGCCGACCGCGCCCTGTTCCTCGCCGAAGCCCTCGGCGTGGCGCGCCCCGACGGCCGCATCGCCTACGCCGCCGATCCCTTCCACCGCGTCATCAACCCGGTGCTCTATCGGCTCGAAGAAACCAGCGCCTGCTGGCGGTGCATCACCGCGCCGGTGCTGTGGGTCGTGGCCGAGGAGTCCTTCGTCGCCCGGCATTTCCGCGACCGTCCCGACGACTACCGCGAGCGCCTGGGCTGCTTTGGCGAGCTGCGCGAAGTCCGCCTCGCCGATGCCGGCCACAACATGCATCACGACCAGCCGCTGCGGCTGGCCGCGGCGCTGGAGGAGTTCTTCATCGCATGAACGCCGATCTGCATTGCCATTCGACCGTTTCCGACGGCCTGCTGAGGCCCGCGGACGTGGTGCGGCGGGCTGCCGGCAACGGCGTCGAACTGCTGGCGCTGACCGATCACGACGAGCTGGGCGGGCTGGCCGAGGCGCGGGCGGCGGCCGTCGATGCCGGCCTGCGCTTTGTCGACGGCGCCGAAATCTCCGTTTCCTGGGAGAACGACACCACCATCCATATCGTCGCCCTGGGCTTCGACCCGGGCAACGCCGCCCTGCGCGAGGGCTTGGCGCAGGTCCGCAGCGGCCGCGACGGCCGCGCCGCAATGATGGCCGAGGAGTTGGCCAGGGTCGGCATACACGGCGCCTACCAGGGCGCCTTGCGCCACGCCGGCAACCCGGCGTTGCTCAGCCGCTCGCACTTCGCCCGCTACATCGTCGACTGCGGTCTGGCCCGCGACGTCAAGACCGTCTTCGAGCGTTGGCTGGCAAAAGGCAAGCCCGGCTATGTCGCCCACGCCTGGGCGACGCTGGAGCAGGCCCTGGGCTGGATCGGCGCTGCCGGTGGCCTTGCCGTGCTGGCCCATCCGGGCCGCTACCGGATCAGTGGCGCCGACTTGCGGCGGCTGTGCGCGGAATTCCGCGATCTCGGCGGCCGCGGCATCGAGGTGCTGTCTGGTGCCCACAGCGCAGATACGGCGCGGGAGATGGCGCGCCTGGCCCGCGAGTTCGGCTTCAGTGCCAGCCGTGCCTCGGATTTCCACGGGCCCGGAGAAAGCTGGGTCGATCTGGGCCGCCTGCCCGAGTTGCCGGCGGACCTCAGGGCGGTGTGGCTCGATCTGGACTGAGCGATGGCACAGTTCTTCTCCCTCCATCCCGAGCATCCCCAGCCGCGCCTGATCCGCCAGGCCGCCGAGATCGTGCGCCGCGGCGGCCTGGCGGCCTTTCCCACCGACTCCGCCTATTCGCTCGGCGGCCTGACCGGCAACGCCGCGCTGCTCGATCGCATCCGCCGCCTGCGCGGCGTCGACGAGCGGCACTTGTTCACCCTGATGTGCCGCGACCTCTCCGAGATCGCCACCTACGCCCGGGTCGACAACAGCCAGTTCCGCCTGCTCAAGGCCACGACCCCCGGCAGCTATACCTTCATCCTCGAAGGCACGCGCGAGCTGCCCCGTCGCGTCCTGCACCCGAAGCGCAAGACCATCGGCCTGCGCATCCCCGAGCACCCTCTGGCGAAGGCCCTGCTCGAGGAACTCGGCGAACCGATGCTGACCTCGACCCTGTTCCTGCCGGGCGACCCGGCGCCGCTCGCCGACGTCCAGGCGATCCGGGAACGGCTCGAAAAGCAGGTCGACCTGATCATCGAAGCCGGCCCCTGCGGCGGCGAGATGACGACGGTGATCAACCTGGTGGACGGCGTGCCGGAATTGGTCCGGGCCGGCCGCGGGCCGCTGGCGCCCTTCGGTCTCTGAATCGGGGCGAGGCCGCGGGCCGCTCTGGTAGAATCCGCGCTTCCCCGATTTCCTCGAGCCATGGAAAACCTGATCCAGACGCTGGCGATCTACGCGCTGCCGGTCGTCTTCGCCATCACCCTGCACGAGGCGGCCCACGGCTACGTCGCCCGCTATTTCGGCGATCCGACGGCCTGGCAGCAGGGCCGTATCAGCCTGAATCCGCTGCGCCACATCGATCCGGTCGGCACGGTGATCGTGCCCGTGGTGATCCTGGCGCTGACCAAGCTGGCCGGCTCGGGCGGCTTCCTGTTCGGCTGGGCCAAGCCCGTGCCCGTCGACTTCAGCCGCCTCCGTTACCCGAAACGGGACATGCTCTGGGTGGCGGCGGCCGGCCCCGGCGCCAACCTGGCGATGGCGCTGGGCTGGGCTTTGCTGCTCAAGCTGGCGTCGGTCGTGCCGGAAACGGGCTACACGATGCCGATGATGGAGATGGCCCGCGCCGGCATCGATGTCAATGTCATCCTGATGCTGCTCAACCTGATTCCGATTCCGCCGCTCGACGGCGGCCGCATCGCCGTCAGCCTGCTGCCGGTCGCGGCCGCGGTCCGCTACGCACGCCTCGAACGCTTCGGCTTTTTCATCCTGCTGGCGCTGCTCTTTTCCGGCCTCCTCGACGTCATTCTCTATCCGATGATTCGCCTCAGCGTCGGCGTGATCCGCACCCTCTTCAGTCTATAGCCATGTACGAAGAAAAGGTCCTCTCCGGCATGCGCCCGACCGGGCGCCTGCACCTCGGCCATTACCACGGCGTGCTGAAGAACTGGGTCCGTCTGCAGCACGAGTATCCCTGCCTGTTCTTTGTCGCCGACTGGCACGCCCTGACGACCAACTACGACGAGCCGGGCAGCATCGTCGCCAGCGCCTGGGACATGGTGATCGACTGGCTGGCGGCCGGCGTCGACCCGGCCCAGGCGACGCTCTTTGTCCAGTCGCAGGTACCCGAGCACGCCGAACTGCATCTGCTGCTGTCGATGATGACGCCGCAGGGCTGGCTCGAACGGGTGCCGACCTACAAGGACCAGCAGGAAAAGCTGACCCACAAGGACCTGACTACCTACGGCTTTCTCGGCTATCCGCTGCTGCAGGCGGCCGACATCCTGATCTATCGCGCCGACAAGGTGCCGGTCGGCGAGGACCAAGTGCCGCACATCGAATTCAGCCGCGAGATCGCCCGCCGCTTCAACCACCTCTACGGCCGCGAGCCCGGCTTCGAGGAGAAGGCGCGGGAGGCGGTGAAGAAGCTCGGCGGCAAGCGCGCCAAGCTCTACGACGAGCTGCGCACGCGCTTCCAGGAGAAGGGCGAGGAGGCGGCGCTGGAGCAGGCCCATGCGCTGCTCGCCGAAGCGCAGAGCCTGTCCCTGGGCGATCGCGAGCGGCTGTTCGGCTACCTCGAGGGCGGCGGCAAGATGATCCTCGTCGAGCCCGAAGCGCTGCTGACCGAGGCGGCGAAGATGCCCGGGCTCGACGGCCAGAAAATGTCGAAGTCATACGGCAACATGATCGCCCTGCGCGAGGACGCCGACTCGATCCGCAAGAAGATCCGCACCATGCAGACCGACCCGCAGCGCGTCCGGCGCAACGATCCGGGCGATCCGGAAAAATGTCCGGTCTGGCAGTTCCACCAGGTCTATTCGAGCGACGAGATCAAGGCCTGGGTGCAGCAGGGCTGCCGCTCGGCCGGAATCGGCTGCCTCGAATGCAAGCAGCCGGTCATCGACGCCGTGCTCGAGGAGCAGGAGCCGATGCGCGAGCGGGCGAGGATCTACGAAGAGGATCCGCAGTTGGTCCGCAGCATACTCGCCGACGGCTGCGAGAAGGCCAGGAAGCTGGCGCTGGAGACCATGCGCGACGTGCGCGAGGCCATGGGCCTGGCCTATGGTTGAGAACGGCGCCCGCAGCGATCCGCCTGAAAACATCGACAGCCCGGCCGGCGGCCCCGCGCCCCGCGTGTATGGGGAGTTGCTGGCGGAACTGCCTAAGGATCTCTACATCCCGCCCGACGCCCTGGAGGTGGTTCTCGATTCCTTCGAGGGGCCCCTCGACCTGCTGCTCTACCTGATCCGTCGCGCCAATATCAGCGTCCTCGACATCCTCATGGCGCCGTTGACGCTGCAATACCTCGATTATGTCGAGGTCATGCGTCATCGCAATCTCGAACTCGCCGCCGACTATCTGCTGATGGCGGCGATGCTGATCGAAATCAAGGCGCGCATGCTGCTGCCGCGGCCGCCGCGGGCCGACAGCGGCGAGCCCGAGGATCCCCGCGCCGAACTGGTGCGGCGGCTGCTCGAGTACGAGCAGATGAAGGCCGCCGCCGCCGGACTCGACGCCACGCCCCAGGCCGGCCGAGACTTCGAGTGGATCACCGTCTGGGTGGCGGACAAGGTGGCGGAGCGCCAGCCGGAAGTGCACCTGCACGACCTGCAGCTCGCCTGGCTGGGACTCATCCGCCAGGCGCGGGTGATGCAGCACCACAAGGTCAAGCGCGAAGAGCTTTCGGTGCGCGAGCACATGGCAGCCGTGCTGCGCCGCCTGCAGGGGCGCAGCTTTGTCGCCTTCGACGATCTATTCGATCTGGCCCTCGGCGTGCCCGGGCTGGTGGTGAGCTTCCTGGCGATTCTCGAACTGGCCCGCGAACGCCTGCTCGAACTCACCCAGAACGAGGCCCTGGCGCCGATCTATGTAAAATTGAGCGATGCTGCAACTGTACCGGCCTGAAGACTACAAACGCGTCATCGAGGCGGCGCTGCTCGCCGCCGTCGAGCCGCTGCCGCTGACCGAGCTGAAGAAGCTCTTCGACGAAAGCTTCGACGACGACATGTGGCGGACGCTGCTCGACGACCTGCGGCGCGACTGGTTCGGCCGCGGCATCGAACTGGTGCAGCTGGCCAGCGGCTGGCGCTTCCAGACCCGCCGCGAATACCAGCCTCACCTGGACCGGCTGAAAAACGATCGGGCACCGCGATATTCGCGCGCGGTCATGGAAACGCTGGCCATCATTGCCTATCGCCAGCCGGTGACGCGCGGCGACATCGAGGACATCCGCGGCGTCGCCGTGTCGCCGAACATTCTCAAGACGCTGGAGGGCCGCGGCTGGATCGATGCCGTCGGCCACCGCGACGCGCCGGGGCGGCCGGCGCTCTATGCGACGACGCGCAAGTTCCTCGACGATCTCGGCCTGCGCAGCCTTGCCGAATTGCCGCCGCTTACCGAAATCGAAAGGACGATGCATCTTGCCGAACCCGCGTACCAAGCCACGGCCGAGCCCGCGCCGCAGCCCGCTGCGGCCGCCGAGCAGGAATCGCTCGTCTGAGCCGCAAGCTCCCGGGCGGGACGCCGGGCGAGGCCGACCGGCGGCGGGTCGGGATGCCGTTGCCGAAGCCGCGCCCAAACTGCACAAGGCACTCGCCGATGCCGGCTGCGGCTCGCGCCGGGAGCTCGAGGAGTGGATCGCCGCCGGCCGCATCAGCGTCAACGGCCTGCCGGCGCATGTAGGGCAGCGCGTCGGTCCGCACGACAAGGTTCGCGTCAATGGCCGGCTCGTTCAATTGCGGCTGGGGCCGCGACCGCCGCGCTTGCTGATCTACCACAAATCCGAGGGCGAAATCGTTTCCCGGGGCGACCCCGAGGGCCGGCCGAGCGTCTTCGACAAGCTGCCGCGTATCCGCGGCGGGCGCTGGATTGCCGTCGGCCGCCTCGACTTCAACTCCTGCGGTCTGCTGCTGCTGACCAACAGCGGCGAACTGGCCAACCGCCTGATGCATCCGCGCTACGGCATCGAGCGCGAATATGCCGTTCGCATCATCGGCGAGCTGAGCGACGATACGCGCCAACGCCTTCTTTCCGGCATCGAACTCGGCGATGGCATGGCCAGCTTTAGTGCCCTAAGCGACGAGGGCGGCGAGGGGACCAATCGCTGGCATCGGGTCACCCTCGCCGAAGGGCGCAACCGCGAGGTCAGGCGCATGTTCGAGGCGGTCGGCATCACCGTCAGCCGCCTGATGCGAGTGCGCTATGGTCCGATGCGGCTGCCGCCGCGCCTGAAACGGGGCATGTGCGCCGAACTCGCACCGGCCGAGGTGGCCGCCTTCCTGGCCTCGCTCGGACCGGACACGGGCAGTCCGGTCGCAGCAGACACGGCTTCGGGGGGCGAGGAAAGGCCGGAAAAAGCACTGCGGTGATTGTCTTCGCCGCCGCCCGCCTGCTATAATCCGCCCGATTTTTGGCACCGTTCTCGGAACCGGGGAGAAAGAATGGGCGTTTCGCCCATTTTTTATTTGTTGCGCCGCCTCGGGCGGCGTTTGCGTTTGTGTACGGGATGCAATTGATCGAACTGATCGAACAGGCGGTGGAGGGATTGGGTTACGAACTCGTCGATTTCGAGACGAGTCCGCGGGCTCGCCTGCTGCGCGTCTTCATCGATGCGCCGGCGGGCGTCGGCGTCGACGATTGCACGGCCGTCAGCAACCATCTGACGCGGCTTTTCGCCGTCGAGGGAATCGATTACGACCGCCTCGAGGTGTCGTCGCCCGGACTCGACCGTCCGCTCAAGAAGCCGGCCGACTTCGAGCGCTTTGCCGGCCAGGAAGTGCAGTTGCGCTCGCGGGTCGCCCTCGGCAATCAGCGCAATTTCAGCGGCGTGCTGCTCGGCTTGGCCGACGACGAGGTGCGCGTCCAGACCGAGGCCGGCGAGCGCCGCTTTCCCTTGGCCCAACTCGATCGGGTCCGGCTCGTGCCGAAGTTTAGGATTTGAAAGCGAAGGAGTGGGAATGAGCCGCGAACTGTTGTTGCTGGTCGACGCGCTGGCCCGGGAGAAGAACGTCTCCAAGGAAATCGTCTTCGTCTCCCTTGAGCAGGCGTTGGCGTCGGCGACGAAGAAGAGGATCCACGACGAGGCCGATATCCGCGTCGAAATCGACCGCAACACGGGCGCGTACGAATCCTTCCGTCGCTGGCTGGTGCTGGCCGACGACGACGTGGAAATTCCGGCACAGCAGATCGGCATCACCGACGCCCAGCTTCAGTTGCCCGACATCACCATCGGCGATTTCATCGAGGAAAACCTCGAGCCCATCGATTTCGGCCGCATCGGCGCCCAGGCGGCGAAGCAGGTGATCCTGCAGAAGATCCGCGACGCCGAGCGTGAGCAGGTGCTGAACGACTTCCTGGAACGCAAGGAACATCTGGTCACCGGAACCGTCAAGCGCATGGAACGCGGCAATGCCATTGTCGAGGCTGGTCGTATCGAAGCACTGCTGCCGCGCGACCAGATGATTCCCAAGGAAAACCTGAGGCCCGGCGACCGGGTCCGCGCCTGGCTGATGAAGATCGACCGGCAGGCCCGCGGTCCGCAGCTGATCCTGTCGCGAACCGCGCCCGAATTCATCATGAAGCTGTTCGAGCTGGAGGTTCCGGAAATCGAGGACGGCCTGCTGGAGATCAAGGCTGCGGCGCGCGACCCCGGCGTGCGGGCGAAGATCGCCGTCAAGTCGAACGACCAGCGTGTCGACGCCATTGGCACCTGCGTCGGGATGCGCGGTTCGCGGGTCACCGCGGTCACCAACGAACTCGCCGGCGAGCGCGTCGATATCGTGCTCTGGTCGCCCGATCCGGCCCAGCTGGTCATCGGTGCCCTGGCGCCGGCCGAGGTTTCGAGCATCGTCGTCGATGAGGACAAGCACGCCATGGACGTCGTCGTCGACGAGCCCAATCTCGCCATCGCCATCGGCCGCGGCGGCCAGAACGTGCGACTGGCCTCGGAAATGACGGGCTGGACGATCAATTTGATGACGGTCGAGGAATCGACCGAGAAGCAGGAGGCGGAGGCGCAGGGGATCCGCAGCGTGTTCATGGAGAAGCTCGATGTCGACCACGAGGTGGCCGACATCCTGATCCAGGAGGGCTTCGCGACCCTCGAGGAAATCGCCTACGTCCCGCTGGCGGAGATGCTGGAGATCGAGTCCTTCGACGAAGCCACGGTCAACGAGCTGCGCGAACGCGCCCGCAACATCCTGCTCACGGAAGCCATCGTCGACGAGGAGCAGTTGGAAAACGTCGCCGACGACCTGATCAGTCTCGAGGGCATGGACAAGCACCTTGCGGCACAACTGGCGCGCCACAACGTGCGCAGCCGCGACGACCTTGCCGACCTTGCCGTCGACGAGTTGGTCGAGATGACCCTGATCGACCAGGAACGGGCCAAAAGCCTGATCACCACGGCGCGCGCACACTGGTTCGCCGAGTAACCGCTAGAGGGCTCCAATGGCACAAATGAGCGTTTCACAATTCGCCAGCGAGCTGAAGATGCCCGCCGCCGCGCTGCTCGAGCAGCTGCAGAAGGCGGGCGTTGCCAAGCAGGCCGCCAACGACACCTTGAGCGAACAGGACAAGAGTCGGTTGCTCGACTATCTGCGCAAGTCTCACGGCGAGTCTGCGCCAAAGGCCAAGATCACGCTGACGCGCAAGCAGACTTCCGAGATCAAGGCCGCCGATTCCACCGGCAAGGCCCGCACGATCCAGGTCGAGGTGCGCAAGAAGCGCGTCTTCGTCAAGCGCGACCCGAGTGAGCTGGCTGCCGAGCCCGCCACGCCGGAGGTCGAGGAGGTCGCAGCCTCGCCCCGTCCGACCGTGATCGATCCGGCGCAGGCTGCACTGCGCGAGCAGGAAGCCAAACGCCAGGCCGAGCTCGCCGCGCTCCAGGCCGCAGAAATCAAGGAAAGGCAGGACCGCGAGGCGCGAGCCCGAGCCGAAGCCGAGGCGCGACAGGCCCAGGCGCTGGCGCAGACCGAAGCCGCGGCGGCGGAGCAGGCCACTGCGCAGACGAAGGAAGGACAGCCCAGTGTGTCCGGCACGCTGCACAAGCCCGCTGGAAAGGTGGAGGAAAAGAAGCCCGGCGCCAAGAAGGGCGCCACGGCGCCGGGCTGGAAGGACGAGGCTGCCCGCAAGCGCGCCATCAAGACGCGCGGCGATGTCGGTGGCGGCGCCGGCTGGCGCGGCGCTCCGGCCGGCGGCCGCGGCCGCCATGGCCGTCATGGCCACCACGAGGAGACTCAGGCGCCCGTGGCGCAGGAGGCCGTCGTCCGCGAGGTCAGCGTACCGGAAACGATTTCGGTCGCCGATCTCGCCCACAAGATGGCCGTCAAGGCCACCGAGGTGATCAAGGCCCTGATGAAGATGGGCAGCATGGTGACCATCAATCAGCAGCTCGACCAGGAAACCGCGATGATCATCGTCGAGGAGTTGGGCCACAAGGCCACCGCGGCCAAGCTCGACGATCCCGATGCCTTCCTCGAGCAGGAGTCGGCGGCGGGCATCGAGTACCAGACCGGGCCGCGGGCGCCGGTCGTCACCGTCATGGGCCACGTCGACCACGGCAAGACTTCGCTGCTCGACCACATCCGCAAGACGCGCGTGGCCCACGGCGAGGCCGGCGGCATTACCCAGCACATCGGCGCCTACCACGTCGAGACACCGCGCGGCGTCATCACTTTCCTCGACACGCCGGGCCACGAGGCATTCACGGCGATGCGGGCGCGCGGCGCCAAAGCCACCGACATCGTCATCCTGGTCGTCGCCGCTGATGACGGTGTCATGCCACAGACGAAAGAGGCGATCAACCACGCCAGGGCAGCCCATGTCCCGCTGGTCGTGGCGATCAACAAGATCGACAAGCCGGGCGCCAACGCCGATCGAGTCAAGCAGGAGCTGGTCGCCGAAGGCGTGGTGCCCGAGGAATACGGTGGCGAATCGCCGTTCATCGTCGTTTCGGCGAAGACCGGGCAGGGCATCGACGATCTGCTCGAGAACGTGCTCCTTCAAGCCGAGGTGCTGGAACTGACGGCGCCGACCGATTCGCCGGCCAAGGGCCTGGTCATCGAGGCGCGGCTCGACAGGGGCAAGGGCCCGGTGGCAACCATCCTCGTCCAGTCCGGCACGCTGCACCGCGGCGACGCCCTACTGGTCGGCGCCGTGTTCGGTCGCGTCCGCGCCATGCTCGACGAGAACGGCAAGGCGATCGAAGCGGCCGGCCCGTCGATTCCGGTCGAGATCCAGGGCCTTACCGACGTGCCCGCGGCCGGCGACGAAGCGCTGGTGCTCGGTGACGAGCGCAAAGCGCGGGAGATCGCCTTGTTCCGCCAGGGCAAGTACCGCGACGTCAAACTGGCCAAGCAGCAGGCGGCCAAGCTCGAGAACATTTTCGAGACCATGGGCGAGGACGAGATCAAACAGTTGACCCTGGTGGTCAAGGCCGATGTCCAGGGTTCGCAGGAAGCTCTGGTGCACGCGCTCAACAAGCTGTCCACCGACGAAGTCAAGGTCAATGTGGTCCATGCTGCCGTCGGCGCCATTTCCGAATCCGACGTGAACCTTGCCTCGGCCTCGAAGGCCGTCATCATCGGCTTCAATACGCGGGCCGATGCCGGTGCGCGCAAGGTCGCCGAGAATTTCGGCGTCGACATCCGGTATTACGACATCATCTACGACGCGGTGGACGAGGTGAAGGCGGCGCTGTCCGGCATGTTGGCGCCGGAGAAAAAGGAGAAAGTCATCGGCACGGTCGAGGTGCGCCAGGTATTCCACATCTCCAGGGTCGGCACCGTCGCCGGCTGCATGGTGCTGGACGGTGTCGTCAAGCGCAGCGCCAGCATCCGGCTGCTGCGCGGCAACGTGGTCATCCACAGCGGAGAACTCGATTCGCTGAAGCGCTTCAAGGATGACGTCAAGGAAGTGAAGGGCGGCTTCGAATGTGGCCTGTCGCTGAAGAACTTCAACGACCTCACGGAAGGCGACCAGCTCGAGGTGTTCGAATTCGAGGAAGTGGCGCGGACCCTGTGAACCATCATCGCGGTTTTGCCAGGAGCGAACGTATCGCAGAACAGGTCCGCCGCGAACTGGCCGACCTGATCCGCCTCGAGCTGAAGGATCCGCGCGTCAGCCTGGTAACCCTGACCGATGTCGAGGTGTCGCCCGATTATGCCCACGCCAAGGTGTTTTTCACCGCCCTGGCCGATGCCGAGCATCTCGCCGAGATCATCGCCGGCCTTACGCGTGCCAGTGGTTTCCTGCGCCACGAGCTGGGCCGGCGCATTCGCATCCATACGCTGCCGGAACTGCATTTCGTCTATGACGAATCGGTCGAGCGCGGCACCCGCCTGTCGCATCTGATCGACGCGGCGGTCCAATCCGACCATCCGGACGGCGACAGCAAGGGCTAGTTCGTGAGCGCACCGCGCCGGCCGCCGCGCCGCGCTGTCGATGGCGTGCTGCTGCTCGACAAGCCCACCGGCATAACGTCTAATGCCGCGCTGCAGACCGCCCGCCGCCTCTTCAACGCGGCCAAGGCCGGCCACACCGGCACCCTCGATCCCCTGGCCACCGGCCTGCTGCCGCTCTGTTTCGGCGAGGCGACCAAGTTCGCCGGGCAACTGCTCGACGCCGACAAGGAATACCAGGCAGAGCTGCAACTCGGTATCACGACCGACAGCGGCGATGCCGACGGGAAGGTGCTGGAGCGGCGGACGGTGGCGGCGGCGCGTGCCGACGTCGAGGCGCTTCTGCCGCGTCTGAGCGGCGCCGTTTTGCAGGTTCCGCCGATGCATTCGGCCCTCAAGCGCGACGGCAGGCCCCTCTACGAATACGCCCGGGCCGGCATCGAGGTCGAGCGCCAGGCCCGGCCGGTGACGATCCACGCCCTCGAACTGACCGGCTTCGCCGGCGACTCGCTGAGCCTGCGCGTCGCCTGCAGCAAGGGCACCTATGTACGCACGCTGGCCGAGGACATCGGCCGCCTGCTCGGCTGCGGCGCCCATCTCAGCGCCTTGCGCCGGACCCGCTTAGGCTCCCTCGGTGTCGACGCGGCGGTCACGCTCGAACAGCTCGAACGCACCGCTGCCGATGATCGGCCAGCCTTGCTGCGGCCGGTCGATTCATTGCTCGGCGACCTGCCCGCGGTCCGGCTCGACGACCAGCCGACACGACTGTTCCTGCATGGGCAGGCGGTCGCCTGCGACGTGCTGCCGGCAGGGCGTGTGCGGGTCTTCGCCGGGGCGCGTTTCCTCGGCCTCGGCGAAGCGGACGGACACGGCCGCCTGCAGCCGAAACGGCTGGTGGCCGGATGAGGGCGCCGGTCGGTATCTTCGATTCAGGGCTCGGCGGACTGTCGGTGGTCGAGCCGATCCGCCGCCTGCTGCCCCACGAATCGCTCGTCTATGTCGCCGATTCGGCGCACTGTCCCTACGGCGATAAGCCCGCCGAATTTCTTCGCCAACGGGCGGTGGCGATCTGCGAATTTCTGATCGGCGAAGGCTGCAAGGCCATCGTCGTCGCCTGCAACACGGCCACCGTGGCGACGGTCGGGCCGCTGCGCGAACGCTACGCCATTCCCGTGGTCGGCCTGGAGCCGGCGGTGAAACCGGCGGCGCTGGCGACGCGCAGCGGCGTGATCGGGGTGCTGGCGACGAGCCACACGCTGCAAAGCGAGCAGTACGGGCTCTTAATCGAGCGTTACGCAGCCGCGTTGAAGGTGCTCGGAGAGGCCTGCCCCGGCTGGGTGGAAGCGGTCGAGCAGGGTCAGCTGGACGGCCCGATGACCGAGGTGCTGGTCGAGCGTCACGTGCGGCCGCTGCTTGCCGGCGGTGCCGACACGCTGGTCCTCGGCTGCACCCATTATCCGTTTCTGCGACCGGTCATCGAGAGGATTGCCGGGGCGGCCGTGACGATACTCGATACGGGCGAGCCGGTGGCCCGGCAGCTGCGCCGCCGTCTCGCCGCGACCGGTCGCCTCGCCGCTGCACCGGCCGGTATCCGTCATCGTTTCCTGACCTCCGGCGAGCCGGGCGCGGCGGACGCCTTCGTGCGCCGCGCCTGGCCCGAGATCAACGTCCTCGAGACCTTCGCACCACCATGACGGCGCTGCGGCAAGCGGGCCGTTACGGATCCGTCGCGATTGCTCCGGCAAGCCGGCGCGGGTATACTGCATCGGCTCTTTCGCGTGGCTGGTCTGGCGAAGGAAAGGCGGCTGGGCGCAGGGCTCTATCAAACCGGGGCGGCGCCTTATTCCAACTGTGTTTGAGAGATATTGCAAATGGCAATCCAAACTGCTGACAAGGCCAAGATCGTGGCCGACTATCAACGCGGCCAGGGTGACACCGGCTCGCCGGAGGTGCAGGTCGCGTTGCTGACTGCGCGCATCAACGACCTCACCGGGCATTTCAAGGAGCACGTCAAGGATCACCACTCGCGGCGCGGCCTGCTGCGCATGGTGAGCCAGCGCCGCAAGCTGCTCGACTACCTGAAGCGCAAGAATGCGGACGGCTATCGCGCCCTGATCGAACGCCTCGGCCTCCGCAAGTAATTCGCGGACGATGTCCGAGCGCTGCATGCGCATGCATTGAACACGCCGGCGTCGGCCATCCGTCGCGCCGGCTTCGTATTTTCTGGGCGCCTTCGCTGTGCCCGCTGCAGATGAAAGGATCATCCCTTGTTGACTCCGTTCCGTAAGAGCTTCGCCTACGGTGCCCACACCGTGACCCTGGAGACCGGCGAGATCGCCCGTCAGGCCGGAGGTGCCGTGCTGGTGAACATGGACGACACCGTGGTCCTGGCCACCGTCGTCGCCGCCAAGAATGCCAAGCCCGGTCAGGACTTCTTCCCGCTGACCGTCGATTATGTCGAAAAGGTTTACGCGGCCGGACGCATTCCCGGCGGATTCTTCAAGCGCGAGGGGCGTCCTTCGGAAAAGGAGACCCTGACCTCGCGCCTGATCGATCGGCCGATTCGTCCGCTGTTCCCGGACGGCTTCTACAACGAAGTGCAGGTCGTGGCGACGGTGATGTCGAGCAATCCGGAGGTCGATCCGGACATTCCGGCGCTGATTGGCGCCTCGGCGGCCCTGGCGATTTCCGGCATTCCGTTCGATGGCCCGATCGGCGCCGCGCGGGTCGGCTACATGAACGGCCAGTTCGTGATGTGCCCGACCATGAGCCAGTTGAAGGACAGTCAGCTGAACCTGGTCGTCGCCGGCACTGCGACGGCAGTGCTGATGGTCGAGTCCGAGGCCGACCAGTTGCCCGAGGATGTCATGCTCGGTGCCGTGGTCTATGGCCACGAGCAGATGCAGGCGGCCATCAGCGCCATCAACGAGCTGGTGGAACTCGCCGGCAAGCCGGAGTGGGACTGGCAGCCGATGGCCAAGGACGAAGCGCTGATCGCCAGGATCGCCGATCTGGCCGAGGCCGATCTGCGCGAGGCGTATCGGATCATCAGCAAGCAGGACCGCGTCCAGCGGACCCGCGAGATCGGCAAGCGGGTGATGGCGGCTCTGAGCGAAGGTGTCGCCGATGCGCTCGATGCCAATCACGTCGGCAATATCCTCTTCGACCTCGAGGCGAAGATCGTCCGCTCCCAGATCCTCGCCGGCGAGTCGCGCATCGACGGCCGCGACACGCGGACGGTGCGGCCGATCAGCATCCGCACCGGCGTGTTGCCGCGCACCCACGGCTCGGTGCTCTTTACCCGCGGCGAGACTCAGGCCATGGTCGTTGCGACCCTGGGCACCGGCCGCGACGAGCAGATCATCGACGCCCTGCAGGGCGAATATCGCGAGCGCTTCCTGTTGCATTACAACATGCCCCCTTATGCCACCGGCGAAACAGGCCGCGTCGGCAGTCCGAAGCGCCGTGAAATCGGCCACGGCCGGCTGGCCAAGCGGGCACTCTTGGCGGTCCTGCCGGCCGCCGACGAATTTTCCTACAGCATGCGCGTCGTCTCGGAAATCACCGAGTCGAACGGCTCCTCGTCAATGGCCTCGGTCTGCGGTGGTTCGCTGGCGCTGATGGATGCCGGCGTACCGCTCAAGGCCCATGTCGCCGGCATTGCCATGGGCCTGATCAAGGAAGGCAACCGCTTCGCTGTGCTGACCGACATCCTCGGCGACGAGGACCATCTCGGCGACATGGACTTCAAGGTGGCCGGCACCGACAACGGCGTCACGGCGCTGCAGATGGACATCAAGATCCAGGGGATCACCAAGGAGATCATGCAGGTCGCGCTGGCCCAGGCCAAGGAAGCGCGCCTGCACATCCTCGCCCTGATGACGTCGGCAATGGGTGGGCACCGCCAGGAAATCTCCAGCTTCGCGCCGCGCATGATCACGATCAAGATCAACCCGGAAAAGATCCGCGACGTGATCGGCAAGGGCGGTTCGGTGATCCGCGCGCTGACCGAGGAGACCGGCTGCGTCATCGACATCGGCGACGACGGCACGGTGACGATCGCCTCCGTCAATGCCGACGCCGCACAGGCCGCCAAAAAACGCATCGAGAATCTGACGGCGGAGGTCGAGGTCGGTCGTATCTATGAAGGCACCGTACTGCGCCTGCTCGACTTCGGCGCGATCGTCCAGGTGCTGCCCGGCAAGGACGGCCTGCTGCACATATCCCAGATTGCCAACGAGCGGGTCAACGCCGTCGCCGACTACCTTAAGGAAGGCCAAACCGTACGCGTCAAGGTCATCGAGACCGATGACAAGGGCCGCGTGCGGCTGTCGATGAAGGCTGTCGCCGCCGATGCCGCCGCCGTGGAGGCGGCCCCGCCGTCGAGCCAGTGATTTATCGCCCTGGCCAATAGCAAGAAAGGACGCCGCGGCGTCCTTTCTTTTTGCGCGGCCGCGGCCGCGGTTACTTCGCCACTTGCTTCTCGCGCAGTTCTTCGAGCGTCTTGCAGTCGATGCACAGCGTCGCCGTCGGACGGGCCTCGAGGCGCTTCAGGCCGATCTCCACGCCGCAGCTGTCGCAGTAGCCGTATTCGCCGCCGTCGATGCGGCCGATCGATTCGTCGATCTTCTTGATAAGCTTGCGTTCCCGGTCACGGTTGCGCAACTCGAGCGCAATGTCGGATTCCTGGCTGGCCCGGTCGTTGGGATCGGCGAAGACGGTCGCTTCGTCCTGCATGGTATGCACCGTCCGTTCGATGTCGCCGAGCAGTTCCTGCTTGAGCGTCTCGAGGATCTTGCGGAAATGCGCCAGCTGTTTGGCGCTCATGTATTCCTCACCCTTTTTCGGGACATAGGGCGGGAATTGCTGATGCAGGAGATCTTCAGCCATTGCGACGATTCCGTGATCGGAAAAAGGGGCTTTATAAACGAAACACCGATCCCAAGCAAGTTCATTCTCAACGCTGGCATCCTGCATTGCAAGGTTTGACCCTCTTTGGCGACACCGGTAGAATGCCCGCTTCTCGGGGTGTAGCGCAGTCCGGTAGCGCGCTTGCTTTGGGAGCAAGATGTCGGGGGTTCAAATCCCTCCACCCCGACCACGCGCCCACCCCGGATGGCTTGCCCGCTAGGCCGCCCGTAGCTCAACCGGATAGAGCACCGGCCTTCTAAGCCGGGGGTTGTGAGTTCGAGTCTCGCCGGGCGGGCCAAGGTTTTGCTGCTTTAGTGGTGGACGTAGCTCAGTTGGTAGAGTCCCGGATTGTGATTCCGGTCGTCGTGGGTTCGAGTCCCATCGTCCACCCCACCCGCCCTGACCGCGGCGCTTCCCGCCCTGCGGCCCCATCGAACCTTCGCGCCGTCCTGGCGCCGCTGTAGTATCGTAACGCCGGCGCGGGGTCGTCCGCGTCGACGATCCGGGCCGGCGTACGCTGATCCGTGGATCGCCTGATCGCTAGTCGGGAGGGGCAAGGAGATGCCGATGGATGCGATGACGAATCCAGAACTGCGGATCGACTTGCGCCAGCTGGTGTTTGCGATCGCCCACGCCATCGATCTCGTCGGCGTCGACGATTTCTTCCACGGGCGCCGCGTCGGCATGATGGCGGCGGAACTGGGCAAACTGCTCGGCTTCGACAGCGAGGTCTGCGGGACGATCTACGAGGCCGGGCTGCTCCACGATTGCGGCGTCTCGTCGACGCGGGTGCACCGCCGGCTGGTCGAGGAACTCGAGTGGGAAGGCCAGCAGGCCCACTGCGACCGCGGCTACGCCCTGCTGCTGAGTTATCCGCCGCTCGCCCACCTGGCCGAATTCGTCCTGCACCACCACCGGCGCTGGTCCGCGCTTCAGGACGACGGCATCGATCCTCAGGTGGCGCTTATCAGCAACCTGATCCATCTCGCCGACCGCGTCGACGTCCTCGCCGCGCCCCATTATGCGGATCGCACGCTGCTGTCGCAGGTGGCGCAGATCCGGGATCGGATCGCCGCCTGCTCAGGAATGTTGTTCGCACCCCGTCTGGTCGAGCTGTTCCTGGTCGCCACGGGCAACGAAGCCTTCTGGCTGCGCCTGTCGCCGGACAGCGTGCGCCAGTACCAGGACGATGTCGCCCATCAGGCACGGCCGACGGTGCTATCGTGGGTCGACTTCAAGGGCTGCGCCGACCTCTTTGCCCGGATCATCGACGCCAAGTCATCATTCACCGTCGAGCATTCGTTCGGCGTGGCACGGCTGGCGCGCTTCCTCGCCGAATGCGTCGGACTGCCCGGGGTCCGCTGCGAAATGGTCGAGGTGGCCGGCCTGCTCCATGACATCGGCAAACTGCAGATTCCGGACGAGATCCTCGAAAGCCCCAAGGCGCTGAGCCAGGAGGAGTTCGACGTCATGAAGAGCCACAGCTATGCCACCTTCCAGGTGCTGAAGCGGCTCGGCGGCATCGACGACATCGCCGCCTGGGCGGGCTTGCATCACGAAAGCCTCGACGGCAGCGGCTATCCCTTCCACGCCCATGCCGGCGACATCCCCATCGAGGCGCGCATCATCAAGGTCGCCGACATATTCCAAGCGCTGGCGCAGAACCGGCCGTATCGCAGCGCGCTCGACGCCGCGACGATCCTGCGCAATCTCGTCGAGCGCGTCGAGGCCGGGCTCGTCGATGCCGAGATCGTCAAGCTGGTTGGGCTGCACCTCGAAACCTGCCTGAAGCTGGCGACGGCGGGCCGCGCCCAGGACTGAGCCGAGGCCGTGCCGGCGCGGCCCGAACGGCCCGTGGTCGGCGGTGGCCGGGCCGATGTCGGGCTAGTTCCTGGCGGGGCCGGAACTCCCGCCCTGCTTGAAACGCTCGACGGCCTCGAACAATTCGCTGCGCAGCGCGCCGACCGGCTGGCCCGCCGCCGCCGCGCGGCGAATCTCGGCCATGATCGTCGCCACGTCGCGCGGCTCGCCGTCATAGCGCAGCTCGGCTCGCTCCGCGCCCGCCTGCTGGCGCTTGGCGGTGATGACCAGGGCACTTGGCGCGGCCCTCCGGGTGGGGCGCTCGCTGCCGAGCGGCAGCACCTTGCTCTCGCTGCGGAAAGTGGCGACGGCGTCGAGGAACTGCTGCCGCAGCGCGTCGCTCGGGCGGCCCTCGGCCTCGGCGACGCGCAGCTGGCGCAGCAGCTCGCTGACCTCGAGCGGCGCCGGCAGCGAGCGCAGCGGAACGCCGAAGCTGGCCGGTGGCGCTTGCGCGGCCTTGGCGAATTCGACCGGCGTGGCCACGAGCTCGGCGATATGGAAATTCTTGTTGCGCATCGCCCAGGTCAGGGCGGTCTCACCGGCATCATTGCTGGCGCGCGGATCGGCGCCGGCGGCAAGCAGCCTCTTCGTCAAGTCCTCATGCCCCTCGCGCGCCGCCATCATGAGCACCGTCGACCCATTTGGCGCCCGGCCGTTGACGTCGGCGCCGCGGGCGACAAGCAGCTCGACGACATCCTTGCGGCCGGCGAAGACCGCGTAATGCAGGGCCGACCATTCCCGGCCGGCCCGGCTGAGCGAGGCGCCATGGTCGATGAGCCACTTCACGGCGTCGAGATGTCCGTTCCAGGCGGCCAGCTGCAGCGCCTGTTCGCCGAGGCCGTTGACGGCATCGACGTGGGCGCCGCGGCCGAGAAACAGTTCCATCATCGCCACGTTGCCTTCCCAGGCGCCGATCATCAGGCCGCTGCCGATCCGGTCGGCCATGAAGTCCGGATCGAGCCCGGCGTCGAGCCACTGCCTCGCGGCGTCCAGGTTGCCTAGCTCGATCTGCACGCCGAAACGGACGCGATCAGGCGGGTCGGCCCGCGCCGGGGCGGCAGCGAGGGCAAGAACTGCGCTGGCGGCGGCGATCGTCACCGCCCGGCTGATGATTCGCTTCAGTGTCAAGAAGGTGGGTCCTCGTCGGTGGTCTTGGCGATGGGGTGGTGCCGATACTTGTAGCAGAATGGAGGCCCCGCTCAAAGGCCCATCTGCAGTTTCCGCCTCCGCCCGTCGAGCCATGGCCTCGCGCCGCTTCCTCTTCGCTCTCTTCGCCTCGCTGCTGCTGCATGGCGCCGTTGTCGGTTCGGGCTGGCTGGAACGCCTGCTGCGCACCAACACGCCGCGGCCGGCGAAGGCACCCCTGCAGGCCGAACTAAGGCCGGCCGAGGCGCAGCCGGAGAGGCCGGATTCAGCCTTGCTGAAGAACACCATCGATGATGACATACAGATAATAGCCGATGCGCCCCGAGTCCAGATGCCCAGCCCGGCGCGCGATGCGCGGCGCCGGTCGGCGCAGGCGGCGCTGGCCGTCCGCAGCGCACAGCGGAAGCTCTCGCAAGTCCTGTTCTACCCGCCCGAGGCCGTCGCCCGTGGCCTCGAGGGCGAGGCCCGCGTGCTGCTGCGCCTCGACGGGCAGGGCCGCGTACTCGACGCCCGGATCGCCAGCAGCAGCGGCTACGAACTGCTCGACGAGGCGGCGCTCCAGGCGGCGCATGCCTTGGGACGCATCGACGGCGCCTTGGCCACCGAGATGATCCTGCCGGTGGTATTCCGCCTGCAGTGAGTCCTTAGGATGCTAAACCTGGATGGCCTCGAGCAATTCCTGCTCGATCTGCACCAGGGTGGCGGTCTTGGTCAGTTCGATCCCGTTGATCAGGAAAGTGTCCTCTACCCTCTCGCCGAGGGTGGCGATCCTTGCGGTGTGGAGATTGATGTGGTGGGCGCTCAGGACGCGGGCGATGGCGTAAAGGAGCCCGGGCCGGTCGGCGGCGGTCAGCGACATGATGTAGTGGCTGCCCCGCTCGTCGGGCCGGATCGAGACGGCGGGTTCGATCGGGAAGTGCCGCACCTGACGCGACAGGCGTCCGACCGTTGGTTTCTCGAGCGGCGCCTGGCGGGCCAGGCGCTCGGCCAGATCGTGCTCGATGATGCCGGTGGCATCGCGATACATCAGCTGGCGGCTGGGGTCGAGCAGGACGAAGCTGTCGAGGGCGAAGCCGTGCCGGGTGGTGTGTATCTTGGCGTCGACGATGCTCAGGCCGAGGCGGCTGAAGAAGCCGCAGATGCGGGCAAACAGGTCGGCCTGGTCGCGGGCGTAGACCATCACCTGCAGCCCCTCGCCGATCGGGGTGACGCGCGCCTTGATGACCGGCTGGTCGACGCTGGGGCGATAGTAGAGCATCCGGGTATGCCAGGCGATTTCGTCGGCATCGTGGCGCAGGAAATAGACGGTGTCGAGTTCCTGCCACAGCGGCACTTCGATGTTCGGCCGCAGGCCGTAATAGCGGAGGATGGTCCGCGCGTCCTCCTGGCATTCGGCGATGCCGGCGGCGGGTTCCGCCAGGTCGCCGCGCAGCCGCCGCATCGCCAGACGGAACAGGTCCTCGAGCAGCTTGCCCTTCCAGGCGTTCCAGACCTTGGGGCTGGTGCCGCGGATGTCGGCCACCGTCAGCAGGTAGAGCGCGACGAGGCGGCGCTCGGTCTTCACCACGGCGCTGAAGCCGTGTATGACATCTGAATTGGTGAGGTCCTGCTTCTGGGCCACCGCCGACATGCTCAGGTGGTGCTCGACGAGGAAGGCCACCAGATCCTCGTCCTCGCCGCCGATGCCGTGGTCGCGGCAGAAACGGCGCGCATCGGCCATGCCCAGCCTGGAGTGGTCGCCGCCGCGGCCCTTGGCGATGTCGTGAAACATGGCAGCGACATAGAGCAGCCAGGGGCGGTCGAAGCCGGCCATCAAGCGGCTGCAAAACGGATATTCATGGGCGTGCTCGGCCATGGTGAAACGGCGCACGTTGCGCACGACCTGGAGGATGTGCTGGTCGACGGTGTAGACGTGAAAAAGGTCGTGCTGCATCTGGCCGACGACCTTGCCGAAGGCGGGAATCATCCGGCCGAGAATGCCGTACTGGTTCATGCGGCGCAGTTCGTGCACGACGCCGCGCCTGGCCTGGAAGAATTTCAGGAACTGGGCGCGGTTGCCCGCCTCGCGGCGGAATGCCGGAGTAATCAGCCGTCGCGCCCGCCACAAGGCGCGCAGGGTGCGGGCCGTCATGCCCTTGAGCTCGGAGCGTTCCTGCATCAGCAGGAAGCTCTCGAGGATCGCCGGCGGGTGCTCCTCGAAGACCTGCTCGCTGCGGACGTCGAGTAGTTCACGCTCCATCTGGAAGCGCGCGTTGATCGGAATCGTGGTGCGCCGGCTCGCCGGGAAGATGCTTACGCCGATGTTCTGCAGCAGAATGGTGTTGAGCTGCGTCACCAGCTTGGCATTGCGGAAATAGCGCTGCATGAACTGCTCGCTGGCGCGATGCGTCGCCGTGCGCACGAAGCCGAAGGCGTGCGCCATCGCTTCCTGGTGATCGAACAGCAGCCGGTCCTCGCGGCGCCCGGCCAGGAAATGAAGACGGATCCGGGTGTGGCGCAGGAAAGTCTCGATGCGGGCCAACTGGTGCAGTTCATGGGCGGTCACGAACTGGTTGGCGGCCAGGTCGCTCCAGCGTGTTCCGAGTCGGCTCGCCTTGGCGATCCAGAGTATCGTCTGCAGGTCGCGCTGCCCGCCCGGGCTCTCCTTGCAGTTGGGCTCGAGGCTGAACGGCGTGTCGTTGTAGCGCGCGTAGCGCTCTTCCTGCTCGAGCCGCTTGGCCTTGAAGAAGGTTTCCGCCTTGACCACCGTCGCCAGGGCTTCCGAGAACTGCCGGTAAAGGCTGCGGTTGCCGGCCAGGAAACGCGATTCCAGCAGGGTGGTTTCGACGGTGATGTCGCGTGCCGCTTCCTCGACGCAGTGTTCGATGCTGCGCACGCTGTGTCCGATTTCGAGGCCCACGTCCCAGCACTGTCCGATCAGGCCCTCGACGCCGGCGAAGGTCGCGCTGTCGTCGGCGCTCGGGACGAGAATCAGGATATCGACATCCGAGGCCGGATACAGCTCGCCACGGCCGTAGCCGCCCACCGCGACGAGCGCCAGACCTTCGTCGATGCCGGCCGAGCGCCACATGTCGCCGAGCAGGCGGTCAACCGCCTGGCTTCGTCCGCGCAGCAGCGCCAGCGGATTGCCGGAAGTCGCGTAGGCCAGGCGAAGGCCGGCTTGCTCGTCGCGCAGGCGGGTCTTCAGCGTGGCACGGCGCAACCGCGCCTCGGCCGCGTCGACGCCCGTGGCGGACTCAAGCATGCGGCGGGGTGGCGGGGGGCGGCGGCATGCCTGCCGAGATGGTCATCACTTCGCGGCCGCTCTCCGTTACCAGGATCGTGTGCTCCCACTGGGCCGAGAGGCTGTGATCCTTGGTGACGATGGTCCAGCCGTCCGGCAGTTCGGCGATGGCGGCCTTGCCGGCATTGATCATCGGCTCGATCGTGAAGGTCATGCCGGGCTCCAGGACGATCCCGGCGCCAGGGCGGCCGTAATGGAGGACCTGCGGCTCCTCGTGAAAGGCCAGGCCGATGCCGTGGCCGCAGAATTCGCGCACCACGGAAAAACCGTTCCGTTCGGCATGGCGCTGGATCGCCGCGCCGACGTCGCCCAGATGGGCGCCCGGCCGGACTTGGGCAATGCCGAGCCACAGACATTCGTAGGTGACCGCGCACAGACGGCGGGCGAGAATCGACGCTTCGCCGACGACGAACATCCGGCTGGTGTCGCCGTGATAGCCATTCTTGATGGTCGTGATGTCCAGATTGACGATGTCGCCCTTCTTCAGCGCTCGCTCGCTCGGGATACCGTGGCAGACCTGATGATTGACCGAAGCGCAGATCGATTTCGGGTAGGGCGAGTAACCGGGCGGCGCGTAGTTGAACGGCGCCGGAATGCAGCCTTGGACGTCGACCATGTAGTCGTGGCAGAGGCGATCGAGTTCGGCCGTGGTGACGCCGGCCTTGACGAAAGGCTCGATGTAGTCGAGCACCTCGGCGGCGAGGCGCCCGGCAACGCGCATTTTTTCGATTTCTTCAGGGGTCTTGATCGTTATGCTCATGCGAGGTGACGGCGGCGGTTGTTCGTTTCGGTGACGCGACATTCTACCCGCCCGATTCGCAGCGGCGCCGGCCTTGAGCAAGAAGCCCTTCTCAGGTTAAAATCCACCGCTTGTCCCCGGCCGGCGGAGTGCGTCGCGACGCCGCTGCCGAGGGGGCAAACTACACACGCCTGGCGCCGATGGGGTGCTTCCGCAGCCTGCCTGTGGAATGGCAGCATCGCCGGGCGGCGGACCAACCCTGTTCGGAGAACGACCAATGAGCACGACCATGCGTCAAATGCTGGAAGCGGGTGTCCATTTCGGCCACCAGACCCGCTTCTGGAATCCCAAGATGGCCCCGTATATTTTCGGCCATCGCAACAAGATCCACATCATCAATCTCGAGAAGACCCTGGTCAAATACCAGGAGGCGATGAATTTCGTCCGCAAGCTGTCGGCGAAGAAGGGCACCGTCCTGTTCGTCGGCACCAAGCGGCAGGCGCGAGAAATCGTCGCCGAGGAGGCAACCCGTGCCGGCATGCCTTACGTCGATGAGCGCTGGCTCGGCGGCATGCTGACCAATTTCAAGACCGTCAAGCTGTCGATCAAGCGCGTCAAGGAACTCGAGCAGATGTCCGAGGACGGCTCCTTCGAGCGAATGAGCAAGAAGGAGGCGTTGATGGTCAGCCGGGAAATGGAAAAGCTGCAGAAGAGCATTGGCGGCATCAAGGACATGCCGGGGCTTCCCGACGCGGTTTTCGTCATCGACGTCGGCTACCACAAGATCGCCGTCACCGAGGCGGGCAAGCTCGGCATTCCGGTCGTCGGGATCGTCGATACCAACCATTCTCCGGACGGCGTCAACTACGTCATTCCCGGTAACGACGACTCCAGCCGCGCCCTGCGGCTCTACGCCCGCGGCGTCGCCGACGCGGTCCTCGAAGGTCGCAGCCAGTCGATCAACGAGGTCATCGCGGCCGTCGCTGCCGAGGATGAGTTCGTCGAAGTCGAAAACGACGCGGCGCAAGACTAAAGACTCTGTGATTCGCGGCGTGGCCGGGCCGTCGGGGCTTCCCTCCCGGCCCGCGGCCGCGCCGCGGTTTGACGACTGAATCTGAATTTGGAGCGAGCAATGGCGGAAATCACCGCAAGCATGGTCAAGGAACTGCGCGAGAAGACCGACGCGCCGATGATGGAGTGCAAGAAAGCGCTGTCCGAAGCCAGCGGCGACATGGGCAAGGCCGAGGAGATCCTGCGCGTCAAGCTCGGCAACAAGGCGACCAAGGCCGCCTCCCGAGTTGCCGCCGAGGGCATCGTCGGCATGTACCTGGCGACGGACGGCAAGCTCGGCAGCCTGGTCGAGCTCAACTGCGAAACCGACTTCGTCGCCAAGAATGACGATTTCATCGCCCTGGCCAGGAGCCTGGCGGAACTCGTCGCCTCGCGCGACCCGGCCGACGTGGCCGCCCTGGCGGCGCTCGACATTGGCGCTGCCAGCGTCGAGGCGACCCGCGCCGCGCTGGTCGGCAAGATCGGCGAGAACCTGTCGATCCGCCGCTTCGCCCGCATGGCGGCGCAGGGCCGGCTGACTTCCTACATACATGGCGGGGCGAAGATCGGCGTCCTCGTCGATGTCGTCGGCGGCGACGAGCAACTGGCCAAGGATCTGGCGATGCACATCGCCGCCTCCAAGCCTAAGTCCCTCGACGCCTCGGGCGTACCGGCGGCGCTGCTCGACACCGAGCGCCGCATCGCCATCGAAAAGGCGCGCGAGGCGGGCAAGCCCGAAGCGATGCTGGAAAAGATCGCCGACGGCACGGTGCAGAAATTCCTCAAGGATGTCACCCTGCTCGGCCAGGTTTTCGTCAAGGCCGAGGACGGCAAGCAAACGATCGAACAGCTGCTGAAGGCCAAGGGCGCCTCGGTGGCGGCGTTCACGCTGTACATCGTCGGCGAGGGCATCGAGAAGAAGGTCAGCGATTTCGCCGCCGAGGTGGCGGCCCAGGCTGCGGCCGCCGCCAACCGCTAAGCGGGATCGGCATGGCCGCTGCCTACAAGCGCATCCTCGTCAAACTGTCGGGCGAGGCCCTGATGGGCGATGATGCCTATGGCATCAACCGGGAGACGATTTCGCGCATCGTCGGCGAGCTCGGCACGGTCGTGGCCCTCGGCGTCGAGATCGGCGTGGTCATCGGCGGCGGCAACATCTTCCGCGGCCTGGCCGGCACCGCCACCGGCATGGACCGCGCCACCGCCGACTACATGGGCATGCTGGCGACGGTCATGAACGCCATGGCCCTGCAGGATGCATTGCGCCAGGCGGGCTTCAACAGCCGCGTCCAGTCGGCCCTCAACATCGAGCAGGTCGTCGAGCCGTACATCCGCGGCAAGGCGATTCGTTACCTCGAGGAGGGGCGGATCGTCATTTTCGCCGCCGGCACCGGCAACCCCTTCTTCACCACCGATACCGCCGCTGCACTGCGCGGTTCCGAGATCGGTGCCGAAATCGTGCTCAAGGCGACCAAGGTCGACGGCGTGTATTCCGCCGATCCCGCCAAGGACAAGGCTGCGACCCGCTATTCGCGGATCAGCTTCGACGAGGCGATCGGCCGCAACCTCAAGGTCATGGACGCCACGGCGCTGGCCCTTTGCCGCGACCAGAAACTGCCGATCAACGTGTTTTCGATTTTCAAGCCGGGTGCCCTGAAGCGCGTAGTCGAAGGGGAAGACGAGGGCACCCTGGTCCATTGTTAGGAGCCGAAGATGATTGCCGAGCTCAAGAAAGCCACCGAACAGAAAATGCACAAGTCCATCGAGGCGCTCAGGAGCGATCTCGGGAAGATCCGCACCGGGCGCGCCCATACCGGCATCCTCGACCACGTCCAGGTCGATTACTATGGAACGATGATGCCAATCAACCAAGTGGCCAACGTGACGCTGGTCGATGCACGCACCATCGGCGTCCAGCCCTGGGAGAAGGCCATGGTGGGCAAGGTCGACAAGGCGATCCGGGATTCCGATCTTGGCCTGAATCCGGCCACCCAAGGCGAAATGATCCGCGTGCCGATGCCGCCGCTCACCGAGGAGCGGCGCCGGGAACTGGCCAAGGTCGTCAAGCACGAAGGCGAAAACGCCAAGGTCGCCGTGCGCAACCTGCGCCGCGATGCCAATCAGCAGTTGAAGGATGCGGTCAGGGCCAAGCAGATCTCCGAGGACGACGAGCGCCGTGCCGAGGAAGACATCCAGAAGCTGACCGACCGCCATATCGCCGAAGTCGACAAGGTTCTTGCCGACAAGGAAAAAGACCTGATGGCGGTCTGACCGACCGCCGCGGCTCTTCCCTTTCATGAAGAAGGCATACGCCAGCTCAACCCAGGACATTCCCCGGGGCGGCGACGTTCCACGTCATGTCGCCATCATCATGGACGGCAATGGCCGCTGGGCGCGCAAGCGCTTCCTGCCCCGGGTGGCCGGCCACAAACGCGGCGTCGAGGCGGTCCGGGCGATCGTCGCCGCCAGCATCGAGCGCGGCATCGAATTCCTGACCCTGTTCGCCTTCAGTTCGGAAAACTGGCGGCGGCCCGAAGAAGAAGTGTCCTTCCTGATGGGGCTGTTCGTCAGCGCCCTGGAAAGCGAAATGGAACGGCTCCATGCCAATGGCGTTCGCCTGCGGGTCATCGGCGACCTGTCGCGCTTCGAACCGCGCCTCGTCGAACTGATCCGCCACGGCGAACAGCGCACGGCGGCCAATACACGCCTCAATCTTTCCATCGCCGCCAACTACGGTGGCCGCTGGGACATCCTGCAGGCCGTAAACGGCATGATCGCGGCCCAGCCGGCGAAAGCTGCCGGCTACGCCGAAGGCGATCTGGCGCCCCATCTGGCGATGGCCTACGCACCGGAGCCGGACCTATTCATTCGCACCGGCGGCGAACAGCGCGTCAGTAACTTCCTGATCTGGCAACTGGCCTATAGCGAGTTCTATTTCACCGACCTGCTCTGGCCGGCGTTCGACGCCGCCGCGCTCGACGACGCCATCGCCTCCTATCGGCGCCGCGAGCGGCGCTTCGGCCGGACCAGCGAGCAGCTGATCGGTGGCGACGTGCCGGTCGCCACCGCCCCCATCGGTGTCGTCGGCGCGGCGCTGAAACAAGATGCTTAGGACGCGGGTCGTAACCGCGTGCATCCTGCTGGCCGGATTTCTCAGCGCGCTGTTCTGGCTGCCTGACGCGGCGTGGGCAGCGCTGGCCCTAATCCTGGCGACGGGCGCGGCCTGGGAGTGGGCCGGCCTCGTCGGCCGCTCCGGCCACCGCCGCGCTGCCTACGCCGCCGCGGTCGGCGCCGCGACGGCGGCGGTATGGCTTGCCGATCGATTGCTGGCGTGGTCCGGCGCACTGCTTCTGTTTGGCGCTTCGCTGCTGTTCTGGTGTGTCGCGGCGCCGTTGTGGCTGGCCCGGAAATGGCCGCTGGCGGCCGGCGGCGGCCCGTGGATCGGTTTCCTAATGATCGTGCCGACGGCGCTGGCGCTGATCATGCTGCGCCACGTTTCACCAGCCTACCTGCTGACGGCGATGGCGATCGTCTGGGTTGCCGATATCGCCGCCTACTTTTCCGGCCGGACCTTCGGCACGCACAAGCTGGCGCCTCTGGTCAGCCCGGGAAAGACCTGGGAAGGGGCGATCGGCGGCGCTGCGGCGGTGCTCGCCTACGGCTTTGCCGTGCTCGAAGCGACGGGGCATCCGCTGCGCGGCGAAGCGGCCGGCAGTTTCGCCCTGATCTTGTTGGCCCTGACCATTCTTTCGGTCGTCGGCGACCTGTTCGAATCGCTGGCCAAGCGCCAGGCCGGCCTCAAGGACAGCGGCAGCCTGCTGCCCGGGCATGGCGGCCTGCTCGATCGGATCGACAGCCTCACGGCAACGCTGCCGGCGATCGCCCTGATCAGCGTGTCGCCGTACCTGCGCGCGACGTTCGGCCTATGAAGCGGCAGGGGCTGTGCATCCTCGGGGCGACGGGCTCGATCGGCGCCAGCACCCTCGACGTCGTGGCGCGGCATGCCGAACGCTTTACGGTCGTCGCCGTGACCGCCGACACCCGCGCCGACGCCCTGGCCGATATCTGCGCTGCCCACCGGCCGCGCTATGCCGTCGTCGGCGCTGCCGCCGCAGCCGTCCGCTTGCAGGCGCGCTTGCATGACGCTGGCGTAATGACGGAGGTCCTCTACGGTGCGGCGGCGCTGGCCGAGGTCGCGGCGCTGGCCGAGGTCGACACGGTCATGGCGGCGATCGTCGGCGCCGCGGGGCTGCCGCCGACGCTGGCGGCGGTGCGGGCCGGCAAGAAAGTGCTGCTCGCCAACAAGGAGGCGCTGGTCGTGGCCGGCGAGCTGTTCATGGCCGAGGTGCGGCGGGCGAGGGCCTGCCTGCTGCCGATCGACAGCGAGCACAACGCCGTATTCCAGTCCCTGCCGCGCGATTTCGCCGGAGACCTTGATCGTGCCGGAGTATCGCGGATCCTGCTTACCGCCTCCGGCGGTCCGTTTCGCACGCTGGCGGCGGATCGTTTCGCCGGCATCACGCCGGCGCAGGCCTGTGCCCATCCGAACTGGGTGATGGGACGCAAGATTTCGGTCGATTCGGCGACGATGATGAACAAGGGCCTCGAAGTCATCGAAGCTCACCACCTGTTCAACGCGCCGGCCGAGCGGATCGAGGTGGTGATCCATCCCCAGAGCGTGATCCACTCGCTGGTCCAGTATGTCGACGGTTCGGTGCTGGCGCAGTTGGGCAATCCCGACATGCGCACGCCGATCGCCTACGCCCTGGCCTATCCCGAGCGAATCGAGGCCGGTGTCGCGCCCCTCGACCTGTTCGAGATCGGCCGCCTGGATTTCGAGCGCCCCGATACGGCGCGATTTCCCTGCCTGGAGCTGGCTTACCGGGCCCTGCGCCAAGGGGGCACGGCAGCGGCGATCCTCAATGCCGCCAACGAAGTCGCCGTCGCCGAATTCCTCGACGGCCGGCTGCCCTTTCAACGCATTGCCGATGTCATAGAAGCGACGCTGGCCGCGCTGCCGGCGGTCGCTGCCGACAGCCTCGAAACGGTCGCCGCCGCCGATCGCCGGGCGCGGGAGCTGGCCGGCGCGGCAGCGCGGCGCCGCCAATGATGGCCCCGACCACGCTGCTCTTCTACCTGGCGGCCTTTGTCGTGGCGCTGGGGGTGCTGATCGTCGTCCACGAATTCGGCCATTTCGCCGTGGCCCGGCTATGCGGCGTCAAGGTATTGCGCTTCTCGGTCGGCTTCGGCCGGCCGCTCGCCATGCGCCGCTTCGGGCGGGACGGCACCGAATGGGCGATCTCCGCCTTTCCCCTGGGCGGTTACGTCAAGATGCTCGACGAGAGCGAGGCACCTGTTCCCGCCGAGGATATCGACAGGGCCTTCAATCGCCAATCGGTCGGCAAGCGGATACTGATCGTGCTCGCCGGACCGGTGGCCAACCTGCTGCTGGCGGTGTTTCTGTACTGGGTGGTGTTCGTCCTCGGCGTAGAGGAACTGCGGCCCGTGCTCGACGAACCGAGCGCCGCCAGCCCGGCCGCCGTTGCCGGCATTCACAGCGGCGAAACCGTGCGCACGGTCAATGGCAAATCGATATCAACGTGGCAGGAATTCAGCTTGGAAATTGTCGACCTCGCCCTTAGGCACGAGGCGGCCGTCCTCGAAACGGAAAATCGGGCCGGCGAAGCAGCCGTCCGCCGCGTCGAGGTCGGCGCGACCGCCTCGGTCGACGAGGACTTGCTGGCGCGACTCGGTCTGCGACTCAACCGGCCGCTCTCGCGGCCGGTTGTCGGCGAGGTGCTGGCCGATTCGCCGGCCGCAGCGTCCGGAATCCGCGCCGGGGATCTCCTGCTGACTATCGACGGCAAGCCGACGCCGACATCGGCCGATGTCACTAGACTGGTTCGGGACTCAGGCGGCCGCTCCATGGCCGTCGATTTTCGCCGCGGCGCCGAGACGCTGCACGTCCAACTAACCCCACGCGAAACGCCGAACGGCGGCGAGCGCGTCTGGCGCATCGGCGTCCAGTTCCGCGACGACCCGGCGGCCCACATCGACATGTCCATCGTCGTCCGCTATGGGCCGGCGGCAGCCGTCGGCAGGGCCATCGCCCTGACTTCGGATTGGGTGATGATGGACCTACGCATAATCGGCCGGATGATAGGCGGCGAGGTATCGCCGAAAAACATTTCCGGACCGGTTGCGATCGCGGAGTTTGCCGGACAGTCGGCGCGCCTCGGCACCGCGCATTACCTCAAGTTTCTGGCCCTGATCAGCATCAGCCTGGGGGTGCTGAATTTGTTGCCGATTCCCATTCTGGATGGAGGGCACTTGCTGTATTATCTCGCCGAAATCATCCGGGGAAGGCCGCTGCCCGACAGGGTTGCGGAGCTCGGCCGCCAGGTCGGATTTGCTCTGCTGATCCTGCTGATGGTTTTCGCCCTCTACAACGATATCAATCGCCTGATTCCCGGCTGAGCGTATGAAAAGAAGGGGTCTTCGTGGAAGAGTGTGGGTAAAAACGCATGTCAATCAGATTTTCGGCAGCATACAGGTGAGGACTTTCAGTCGCAGGTACTGCTCGTCGCGCAGTCCGTATGCGCGACGCTGGATGACGCGAATCTTGTTGTT